>Ga0116216_10003447_pt1 | contig 10297 bp, 5 predicted proteins | sample Sb_taG_11_FD_89696 | JGI IMG/M metagenome (GOLD analysis project Ga0116216, IMG submission 89696) | Peat soil microbial communities from Weissenstadt, Germany - Sb_50d_3_AS metaG | ecosystem: Environmental > Terrestrial > Soil > Wetlands > Peat | place: Germany: Weissenstadt | collected 2010-09-21
GCCTCGGACATATCCGTGTGCTGGCGCAGCGGAAAGGCGACGTTGTCGAACACCGACATCGACCCGAACAGGGCGCCATCCTGGAACAGCACCCCGATCTTGCGGCGCAACGCCAGCAGCTTGGGCATCGTCAGGCTCGGAACCGACTGCCCCTTCACGAGGACCTCGCCCGAGTCCGGGAACATCAGCCCGATCAGGTGCTTGATCAGCACGCTCTTCCCAGTGCCCGACGGGCCCAACACGACGGTGATCGTCTCGTCGGGGATCGCGATGTTCAACCCGTTCAGGACAGGTATGCCGCCGAGACGCTTGACGACGCCCGTGCAGCGAATCGACCAGTTGCCATCCTTCGGGTCGCCCGTGAGGTCCAGCTCTTGAGAGTGATACTCGAACTCGTCCGTCGTCTCGTCAGTCGTCTCGTCGGGCATCATTTGGGTGGGGTGGGAGGCGAATAGATCGCTTGCGGGAACTGGCTGCTCTGCCCGTTGAACGTGAACGGGCTCTGCTGCACACAGGCGGGCGCGGGAACCGAATTGGGGCTTTCCGGCGCGTTGGCGACATGCAGTTCGACCAGCTGTTCGAGGATCCCCTGTGACACCGTCGCGTTGGGTGGGCCGCTCACCGACGGCGCCGAGCTCGCGCACGAGCTGGCGCTGAACACCTGCAGCCCGCTGCCGAGGGCACTGAAGGCGCCCGGCTTGAAGTACGGGTTGCCCCGATCGGTGCCGATTCGCTGGGAGTAGACCGCCAGACCCTGCGGGGCGAGCGCCTGCATCGTGCGCAGGTAGTGCTCCTGGGGTCCCGTCGCGTCGTTGGCGTTGGTGTCGTGGGCCTCGGTGGAGGCGGTGAAGTTGGCGAAGAACGCCTGCAGCTCGGGCACGTATTCGCCCGTGTACTGCAGGAACGGATCGAAGTTGTGCAGGACCGGCCTGAAGTTTTCGAGCAGCGGCACGGTCAGCCCGAGCGTCTTTGCGACATCCGGCAGGCCCGCCTTCGCCGCCTTCGTCAGCGGCCCCAAGCCGGTCAGGAAGCTGTCGAACGGGGGCGCAAAGCTTTTCGCCGCCACGGTCAGCGGCGCGAGCTTCCGCTCGGAGGCGCGGAACTGGTCGAGGAACGGGCTGGCGTCGTTGGCGAAGTTGTCGAGCTCTTTCAGCGCGACGCGCGAGTTGTGCTCAAACGCCGGCAGCGCGCGGAAGGCGCCGGCCCACGCCTGGCTGTTTTCGGCGGCCGCGTGGAAGGTGCGCTCGCTGTTGAGGATCAACCCTTCCAGCTGATGATCGCGACTGGCGAGCGCGTTGAAGACCACCCCGGTGTTGTGTATCACCGCCGTCACCGCTCCTTCCTGGGAGGCGAGGATGCCCACCAGCTGGTTGGCGTGTTCGACGAACGGATGAAGCGTGGCGAAGTCGGCGTTGATTTCTTCTCCGCGCCCGTTGATCCCTTCCGCCACGGACTGCTGCCACACCTGGAAGGCGTGACGCGTCTTTGAATCCAGCGCGGACAGGATGTCGTCGAGCGTCACCGACGGTTCGACCTGGCTGTTGGCCAGCTGGCCCCCGTCTGCCAGGAACGGCGCGGTCCTACTCTCGGGGATCAGCTGCACGTAGGTCTCCCCCAGCAGCGTCTTCTGGCGCGCGATCGCGTGCATATCCGAGCGCACCGGCGCGTACTGGCTGGCGATTTCAAGCGTCGCATGGGTGCGACCGTCTTTGTCGTGTTTCAGCGTGATGACGTGACCGACGTTCACACCGCTGATCCGCACGTCCGACTGTTCGGCGAGCGCGAGCGTCCGCGGGAAGGTCACGATCATGCGATAGCCCTTCGGCTTCAGCGGCAGCGCCCCGCCGAAGGACTCCCACAGGTACAGCAGCAGCCCGAAGCAGCTCAGCGCGAACAGCACGATCACCATGATGTTGCCCAGCGTGGGGGCGCGCTTCTGCATCGCTCAGCCACCTCCCCCGGCTATGCCCCGCGGGAGCGTTGCCCCGCCCGCCGGCGACGGCCGCGTGTGGGTGGCGTGAGGTTGGCCGAAAGCGCCCCCGGCGAGCCCCGAGAACAGTCCCGTCGAGCTCCCCGAATGAGCGCTCGCGCCGGCCACGCTCGCGGCTTTCACGCCCGCGCCCGCGGCACACGCCGCCCCGGTCGGTGGGTTCAGCAGGCCGAGCAGCAACCTGACCGTGGGGTTGACTTCCCCAGCCCCTTTCAGGATCGGCACGACATTGCAGTTGAAGTACGCCAGGACATGGCCGAGCGGGCCGTGCGCGTCTGCGGTGCTAACCGCGCTGTTGAAGTCGTGGTTGGCCCAAGCCAGGTAGAACAGGAACCCGCCCTTCGTGGAGCCGGGGTTGTAGGCGAACTCGTTGAACAGTTCGTTCAGCACGCTGAAGGTGCTCGCCAGCTTCGGGAACGCCGCGCTCAGTTCTCCAGTGTCGGGCTGCAGATCGTTGATCACGGGCAGGATCTGGCGCGCGAATGGCCTGACCTGGTTCTTGAAGACCGGGGTAGTTTGTATGAAGAACTTCTGCGAGGCCTGCTGACCGGAAGCGAGCGAGCTCGCGAACGGCCGCAGCTCTTTGAGCGTGGGGCCGAGCACGTTGAACGCCGTCGCGAGCTTGCCCAGGCCCTGCCTGGTCTTGCTGAGCGCGCCCGGCAGCAGGTGCAGCGTGCTCTGCACATTCTGTTCCTCCGCGGCGAACGTCTTGAACACGGCGTTGGAGGAGTCGACCAGCTCCGCCAGCTGCTTGTCCTTGCCGCCCAGCGCTTCCATCAGCAGCCTGAAGTTGTGGATCGAGCGCGCGATGTTCGCGTGGCGGACTTCGAGCTGCTGGGCGATCAGCTGCAGATCGCGCGCGGTCGGGTCGAAGCGCTTGAACGCCGCCGACAGCGCTTTCCCGTTGTTCTTCAGCCCTTCGCCCGCGCCGGCCAGCAGCTCCTGCAGGTAGGCGCGCGTTTCCCTGTCCAGCCCCGCGAGGAATTCGTCGAAGTCGATGTTCGGGGCGGTCTGCGACAGCCCGATCGTCGCGCCGCTGGACAGATCCCCGCTGGCGGGCGTGCCGGGATCGACCTCCACCGTGATGTCCTGCAGCTGGGTCTTCGGGCGCAGCAGCATTGTCGCGTTCTTGTAGATGCGCCCCTGCGCGTATTTCGGGACCAGGTGCATCGTCACCGTCGCGACCCCGTTCTGCAGGTCCACGCTCGCGATTTCCCCGATCTTCGCGCCGGCGATCGTCACCGCCTGGCCCTGGCCCGGCGTCACCGCCTGAGCGGTCTGGAAGTCCGCCTTCAGCGTGAAGTAGCTTTTGCCCAAGACCGGCACCCAGCTGGGCAGCTTGAGGTTCTCGTGCGACAGGATGTACCCACCCACAAAGGCGGCGATCGTGATCATCGAGACCACCGCGATGAACGCCGTGCGGTAGCGCCTGATCTGGTCGCGGACACCCAGCCCGCCCTCGTGGGACTCGGTGGGGCTCATCCGCCGCTCCCGTCGGCTGGGCCTTGAGACAGCGGGCCGTTGAAGTTCGGCACCGCCTGGGTGTAGCAGGGCACCAGCGGCTTGTACGCCGGCTCTTCCGCGGGGAAGGCCGGGCGGGTGCCCTGCGGGGTCAGCGGCGAGCGGGCGACCAGCGACAGGCCCTTCGCGCTGCTGCCGACGATCCCCACCGGGGCCGAGCGGAACGTCGAGCCACCGCCGCCGACCAGGAAGCGGTTCATCACACCGTTGCCGTCGAAGCTCTGCCCGAGGCCGGCCAGACCGGCCAGCGTGTAAAAGAATTCTTTGTCGACTTCGGCGCCCGAGCTGTTCGGCCCGTCCTGCAGCTTGGTGTACCCGGACGGGAAGAACACCTTCGTCAAGCACTGGCTGAACAGGTTGGTCTGCTGGAAGAACGCGGGCTGTTCGCCGAACAGACGGGCGAGCGACGGCGTCGCCGCGACCAGGCCCTTGGCGACTCCCCCAAGCTCGCTCGGTGCAAGCGAGGCCTGCACCTGTTCAATCCACGGCAGCGCCGCGCTGATCGTCGCGGGCGTCTGCCTGACCCCCGGGATGATGTCCAGCGCGAACGTCCGCGTCGGCGGGAAGGCCGCGTCGAGCGAGGCGAACGCGCGGTCGGCGTTGTGCAGCGTGCTCGGCAGCAGCGCGACCGTGGCGGTCAGGCTCGACGCCTGCACCGCGAAGTTGTGAAAGAACGTGTTGAAGTTGCCGATCAGTTCGCCCAGATCCTGCTCGTGCACGTTCAGTGCCGCCGTCACTTTGCCGATGCTCGCGACCAGCTTGGAGAGGTCGTGCTCTTCTGTGCCGGTCACCGCCTGGCTGACGATCGCCGAGCCACGCAGGGCCGAAGGGCCGCGGTGGTAGGACTTGTTCAGCGCCTGCGCGGCGTTCAATCCGCGCACGTCGGGGTCCTGTTCGGCGTCTTCGGCGGGCGTCGGCTTGCGCGTCAGCGCGTCGCCGTAACCGGCGAGGAAGTTCTGCAGGTTGGCGCGCGTGTCGGTGTTCAGGGCATCCAGCACCTGGTCGAGCTGGACCGGATCCGCGGTCTGCGTGACCGGGATCGTCGCGCCCGAGGAGAGCGTCTTCACCGAGGGGCTGCCGGGCTGCAGTTCGATGAACCAGTTGCCTTCCAAAAAGAGTCGCGGGCGGATCTTCAGCGTGGCGTCGGCGTGGATCGGCAGGCCGTTCGATTCGATTTCCATGCTCACCAACCCGGTCTGGCCTGCGCGAGTGACCGAGCTGACCTTGCCGACGTCGACCCCCGCAATCCGCACCGGGGACTTGGGGGCGATGTTGACGGCCGTGGCGAAGGCCGCCTTCAGGCGAAAGCCGTGTTTGAACGGCACGCGCTTGGTGAAGCCGAAGTACACGGCGATCACCAAGATCACGAGGAACACAACCCCGACGCGCAGCGGGTTGTACCGCTGCATCTCGACGACCGACAGTTCGTCTCGGCGGTGGCGCAGGCGCAGGCGGCTCACTTCCGCTTCCCCTTCGTCTTGGTCTTAGCTTTCCTTTTCGCCTTGCTCTTTGCCGCCTTTTCCTTAGCCGCCTTTTCACTGGCGCTTTCGACCCCCAGGTCCTTCAGGGTGGCGCTCGGATACGTTTCCCCGAACAGGCTCTGTTCGCGGGTGGTCGCTTCGTGGGTTATGCCTGTGGCACCGGGCGCGTGGCCGATCACGGTCTGACCCTGCGCGTAGGTCTCGTTGCCCGCTTCACACTCCTGCGGCTGGCCGGGGCCGGCGACGTTCGGGTAGGGGTTGTAGTGCAGGTGGTTGTCGTTGATCAGCGCCCCGAGCTTGCCCCCCGGCGCGGCTTCTCGGTCGATCGACGGGCCGCTCGCGGGCCCCGAGGAGGGGAAGCCCTCGGCGTTGACCCCATCCGGCGAGAGCACCGGCAGCGCGCGGGCCAGCGTGCCGACGCCGACATTCTCGGAGAACAGGCTCGCCACGTTGCGGAACGTCAGCGTCAGGTAGTTGCAGACGGCCTGCTCGGGCGCGATCCCCGCGAACAGCGGGTTGCCGAGCCGCGCCGTCTGGGTCAGGTCTTCCAGGCCGAGCGTGACGACGGGGTTCTGGGCGAATGCCTGGAACGCCTGTGAGGCCGCGGCCAGGCGCGTGTTCAGCGCGGTGGCGGGGCCAAGGTTGACGGCGCCCTCGGCGAACGCGTGGCCGAGAGGCGGGGCGGCTGTGCGCAGCGCGCTCGCACTCGGGCGCAGCAAGCGCATGAACTCGGTGCTCTTCTCCACGAACGGCGCCTCGTGCGGGAACGAGTAGGTCGCCTGCTCGAGCGCCGCCGGCCCGCCTTCGATCGTGCGTTCGAGCGAGGGGGCGACGCCCGCCCAGGCGGCGAAGAAGGTGTCCAGCTCACTGAAGACGTTCGCATTGGCCTGGGCCACGGGGGCGGTCTGCGAGGCGGCCCGGTCGAGCGCGATCCACAGCTCGCGCAGGCCCGTCTTCGGCGCGGCGAGGTTGCGCAGCGCCGGGATCGCGTTGGTGACGAGTGGGCGCAACGTCGCGATCGTTTCGTTCAGCCCCAGCCCGCGCCCGGCGAGGCCGTCGCCGAAGTTGTTCAGGTTCTCCTGGTTGGCGGTCCTCGTCTTCTTGTCGAACATGTCAAACAGCTGGTTAATGTCGACCGGTTCGCGCGTCTGCGAGACGGGGATCGCCTGGCCTTCCTTCAGCGTCCGCGCGGATGTGCCCCGGCGCAGTTCCAGGTACTTCAGCCCGATCGCCGACACGGACAGCACGGTCGCGGTGGTATCGGCGGGCAGCGGCCCGGCGCTCTTTTCGAGCTTCAGATCGGCGATCGCGGTGATGCGCCCGGTGGCCGGGTCCTGATGCGGGGTGAGCGAGCTGACGACGCCCACGCGCGTGCCCGCGATCCGCACCTGGTTGGTGGGCTGCAGGCCCGAGGTTTCTGGAAGCACCACTTTGATGTTGTACGTCGGGACGAACGGCAGCCCGTTGTTGGCGTTGTAGGACAGGAACACGGCCACGACCACGATCAGCGTCGTGATCGCGCCGATCAGCAGCGGGCTGCTCGCCAGGGAGTCGCGCCGGCGGTCCATCTCAGGGGAGCTCCGATGGGTCACAGCCGAGCAGGCCGCTGTCGACGAAGGGCGAGGACCCGTCGGCCGCGGGCTGGGTCCCCGCGCCCGGGCAGCGGCGCAGCTGACCGGTCTTCAAGCCTTCCAGCCCCTGTTGCGGGCTGACGGGGGTGAGGGTGTTGTTCGCGCCGAGCGCGAAGTCGCCGAACACGGGGACCGCACGCGCGTAATGGCCGTTGGCGTCGTAGTAGGCGCTGGTCTGGCCGAAATCGCGGAAGAATCCCTCCAGATCGGGGCTGTAAGGACCAAACGGGGCGGTGACCCCCACCGATTCCTTCAGCGCGGTTACGCCGTTCGGGGAGCTGCTCGACAGCGCTTGCGCGAGCGTCGGCAGCGCGCGGATCGCGTCGGTGAGGTCGTTACTCGGACCGGGCCGGTTGAACGCCAAGCTGAAGTTGCGCACGACCGGCGTCGCTCCAACCAGCAGCGAGCTCAGCCGGGAGAACAGCAGCGGAAGCCTCTTGGTGTTCGGCTTGGACACATCCACGAGCGCTTTCAGCGCAGCGAACGTGGACGGCAGATCCGCAAACGTACGGTTGCCCTGGCGCAGCGTGATCGGCAGCTGACGCAACCCCTGAGCGAGGCTCGACTGCTTTGCGCCCACCGCCCGGAAGGTCGTGTTCGCGTTTTCGATGAGATCCGTGAGCTGAACGCTGCGCGCGCCGATCGTGGTCACCGCCTTGGCCGATTCCACGAGGAAGCTCGTGAACGTCGCCTGGTCTTTGACGAGCTCGGCGAAGAGGTGGTCGTTGGCGGCCAGCGACGGGCTGAAGTACTTGACCGACAGGCTGAAGTCGTGACCCGCGCCGGCGTACTGTTCAGCCGAGCCCTGGAGCACCTCCTGCAGCGCCCTGCGCGTCTTCGGGTTAAACGTGTTGAACAGCTGGTCGAGATCGACGACACCGTGGGTGACGGTGGTCGGCAGCGTCGCCCCGGCTTCAAGCGCGCGCTCGTTGTTGGGACCGGGCGTCAGCGCGATATAGCGATTGGCGACGCTCGTCAGCGACGGCACCCGTACCTGGGCCGTGGTGCCTTCGTGCAGCGGCGTCAGCGACGAGTCGACGTGAATCGTGATCAGCGCCTTGTCGTCATGCGTGAGGACGATGTTCTTGATGCTCCCCACCGCCACGCCGCCGACCTGCACCTGGTCGCCCCGCACGAGCTGGTTGGCTTCGTCGAACAGGATCTGGTAGTCGCTCCCACTGCCGCTCGAGAGGACGAGGAGGGCGACGATCACGACGACCAGCCCGATCGCCCCCACGGCGAGTCCTCGCGCGCTCCTCGCGCGGGAGGAGCGCACACGCCCGCCCGGCGGCGGGGTGGCGCCGGGAGGTGGCGGTGGGCCGGTGCTCGCCACGCCTACCTTCCTTCACCGCTCGTCGAGGGCGCAGCCACGGACGGCGCGCCCGGATGATCGGGGATCGACGCCGAGGATGGCCCGCTGCCCACCTTCGGGTCGGGAATCTCGCCCAGCCGCGCGATCAGCTGGATCCACTGTCCCGGCGTGATCGGCGAGCTGAAGGCGCCCGCCGAACGGGCCCGGCCGGCCCGCCGGGCTCCGCTCTGAAGCGGGGTGAACTCGACGTGGACGCGCCCCCCGTAGCCGGGCGCCGCGAGCGCGATGGGAGCGCCCGGGTAGCTCATCAGGCTGAGGATCCGGCTCGGCCTCATCGTGCCCTGCAGCGTCAGCAGCTTGCGGATCGCGATATCGGCGATCGAGCCCGGCCCCTGATGGCCGGCGATCGGGATGCCGTTGACGGCCGCGATGTCGATCGCGTCGCCGGCGGATGTCTCGGCGACGTTCGCGGCGGTGGCGGGGACCCCGCGACCGCAGTGCAGCGAAGACACACTCGGGTGCAGCCCCGAGACGGACAAGAGCTCCATGCTCGCCAGCACGCGCCGATCCACCTGCCCGGTCTGGACGTCTTGGCGCCCGCACGTGGAGAGGTGGACCCCGGGGTCGCCCAGCACCAGCCGCTCGAGCTGCTCCTTGGACTCCAGCAGCACCTGCCCGACCGTCGGCGAATTGCCCAGGAACGGGTTCTCGCCCTTGGCCCTGAAGATCGAGGTGCCTTCGAGCGCCACCCAGCCGTCGAGGATCGGCTTCGGGTCGATCAGCGGAGCCCCCGCGCCGGCCGGGCGGATCTGGAAGATGATATGGGGCCCCCCACCCACCCCCGCCACCCCAACGCTTTCGGTGCTCGAGCCGGGGCCGACGTGGCCGAGAACGGTCCCCGCGAGCACCTGGACGCCGACGGCCAACGGGTGCAGGTAAACGTCGTCGGGGCCCGCGCGGAACACTCTCGGCGGCCTCGCCGGTGGGGGCGAGGCGGCCGGTGGGGTGCTCGCGCGCGATTCCAGGCCGGCCGCCGCTCCCAGCGCCAGCCCGGAGACGGCGGCGCCTTCGGACAGCAGCGAGCGAGGCTGCGTGCCCGCGCTGGCCGGGCCGCTCGGAGCGGGTTCGCTGGGGGAGCCGATCCCGCCCGCCCGCGCTATCCGCGGACTGACCGCGGTGTGGTAGTGCGGCTGGAGCACCGGGTAGAGCTTCGCCACGCTGCCGAGCTCGGCGTATGTGTAGATGTTGTCGTAGGCGTCGCGCAGCGAGATGAAGCGCCCGAGCGAAGGGGTCTCACCCAACCCGACGATCTCCCCGTCCTGCGCGGCGATCACGGGCGCACCCTGCTGGGAGTAGATCGTCGTCCCGACGAGCGTCTCCGGCGGGCGGGCGGGCGAGGTTCCGCGGGCGGGCGGAGCTCCGGTCACCGTCGCGAAACCATCGCTGAAGTGCGACGGCGCGTGCACGGGGAAGCGGGCCTCGGTCAACCCGGTGATCGCCCCCAGCAGTTCGGACGGAGTGCCGCCGAGCAGCTGCGCACGCAGCATCACCGAGTCCACGTAGGCCTGCGAGTGGTTGTAGGAGTAGACGGCCGCCCTGATGTCCTGCTCGCCCCCGGCCGCCTTCAAGTACCTCGCGGCGGCGAAGATCGCATCGGCCGGGTTGTACGGGTCCTTGAAGCCGTCGCCGTTGGCGTCCACCCCATACTGGGCCCACTCCGCGGGCAGGAACTGCATCCAGCCCTCGGCGCCGGCGCTGGAGACGCTCAGGTCGCGGCCATAGTCGGTCTCCACCTCGTTGATCGCCGCGAGCACCTGCCACGGGATTCCGTAGGCGGTGCCCGCCGCCTGGTAGATCGGCAGCAAAAACGGCGGGATCCGGAAGCTTTCGATGAAGAAGCTCGACACCCCCGAAATCGGCCCGCCGAGCGTGAGCGGCAGCGGCGGTGTCAGCGCCGATGGCGCGGGCGCGCGATGCTTCCCCCGCGCCGCCGCGGAGGAGCCTCCGCTCGTTTCTGTTTCTTCCTGCCCGCCGCCGGCGCCGGCGGCGGGGCTCCTCGCTTTCGCGTGCGCGCCGCCGGCGGAGCCGGAGGTGCTCCCCTGCGCGTGCTGGGCGCGCACCTGCGGCGGCGGCGTCGTTTCGGCCGGCGGCGCGGGCGCGGGGACGGCTTCGGTCGTCGGCGTGGCGGGAGCTTCCGGAGGGGGCGCGGAAGTGCTCGTCCCAGTCGGCGGCGGCGTCGTCGTCGTCGTTTCGGCCGAGGTCGTCGTGCCGGCCGGGGCCGGCTTCGAAGACACCGGTTCGCTGGCGCCCGCCACCGCCGGCACCAGCGCGAGCGCGCCCAGAGCTCCAAGCAACAGGCCGA
>Ga0116216_10003449_pt1 | contig 10295 bp, 8 predicted proteins | sample Sb_taG_11_FD_89696 | JGI IMG/M metagenome (GOLD analysis project Ga0116216, IMG submission 89696) | Peat soil microbial communities from Weissenstadt, Germany - Sb_50d_3_AS metaG | ecosystem: Environmental > Terrestrial > Soil > Wetlands > Peat | place: Germany: Weissenstadt | collected 2010-09-21
CGCAGGCACAACCACGCCGGCCCAACACGCATCCTGCTCGTCGGCGGCGGCGCGATCGCGACCGTGCTCGTGCTCGGCACGATTGCGGCGGTGGGATATGTGCTGCACGTGGCCGGCACCGCCCCGGCGCTGAGCTCGCTGCATCCCCTGCTCAACGGCGGCTCCTCGCAGGTGTTCGCCGCCGACGGCACGCGCCTGGGATTCATCCAGTCCGACAACGTGCGCAGCCCAGTCGGCTGGAATGAAATTCCCGCCGATCTGAAGAACGCGACGGTCGCGATCGAGGACCAGCGGTCCTACAAAAACAACGGCGTCGACCTGACCGGCATATTCCGCTCGGCCGTCAAGGACATCGTCCACGGAGCGCCGCTGCAGGGCGGCTCGACGATCACGATGCAGCTCGTGCGCAACCTGTATCTGGGCGGTGACCAGCGCACGTTGCGCCAGAAGATCATCGAGGCCAAGCTCGCGATCGACTACAACGAACACCACTCCAAGCGCTCGATCCTCACCAGCTATCTCAACAGCGTCCCCTACGGCACCGTGGGCGGGCAGACCGCGACCGGCGTGCAGGCGGCGGCGCGCATCTTCTTCGACAAGCCCGCCTTCCAGCTGGACCTCGAGCAGTCGGCGCTGCTCGCGGGGCTGCCGCAGGCGCCCTCGGAATACAACCCGCTCCGCAACCCCGACGCAGCTCGTTATCGGCGCAACGAGGTGCTGGCGAAGATGGCCGAACTGCACTACATCACCGCCGCGCAGGCGTCCGCGACAGAGCGCGCACCGCTTCAGGTGCATCTCGGCACGTTCTACTCCCAGCGCAGCGAACCGTTCTTCTTCGAATACGTGCGCGAAGCACTCGAACACCGCTATGGCCGGCAGACGATCGAACAGGGCGGGCTGAAGGTGTATACGACGATCGACCTGAACAAGCAGCGGCTCGCGCGCAGGGCGATCGCGGAAGTGCTCAACCAGCCCGAAGACCCGGCATCGGCGATCGTCACGCTAAATCCGCACAACGGCGACATCGAAGCGATGGCCGAGTCCGAGAGCTACGAGCAATCCCAGTACAACCTCGCCGCCGACGGTCATCGCCAGCCGGGCTCGACGTTCAAGGCGATCGACCTCGCCGACGCGCTCTCGCGTGGGATCGACCCGAACAGCACCTACTACTTCTCGCACACGCTGGCGCCGGGCTGGTTGCCTACTTATCCGACCTACGAAGTCAAGACGTTCGAGGGCACATCGTTGAACAAGTCGATCAACCTCGTGGACGCGACGCTCGCCTCCGACAACACCGTCTACGCCCAGCTGGCCGCCGACCTGGGTGAGGAAACGGTCACGCAGACGGCATACAAGATGGGCGTCAAAACACACCTGTCGAGCTTCCCCGCCGAAGCGCTCGGGGGACTCACACTCGGCGTCACGCCGCTGGAAATGGCCGACGTCTACGCGACGCTCGCCGACGGAGGCTGGCGCAACACGCCAATCGCGATCACCAAGGTCGTGTTCCCCGGCGGCCACGTCGATTCGAGCTGGGGCACGCCCCATCGTGTGAAGGTGCTCTCAGAAGGCGTCACCGCCGAGGAGACGAGCATCCTCCACCAGAACGTGCTTGGCGGGACCGCCACGCGCTCGGCGATCAACTGCCCGACGGCCGCCAAGACGGGGACGACCAGCGAACTGGTCGACGCCTGGCTCGACGGCTACACGCCCAACTACGCGACGGTCGTGTGGATGGGCTATCCGAACAGGCGCGTCTCGATGACCGACGTCCACGGGGAGCCCCAGCAGGGTGGCTACCTGCCGGCGGAAATCTGGCACGACTACATGGCGGCCGTGACCGAAGGCCAGCCGTGCGTCGAATTCCCACAGCCCAAGGAATCGCTCTCCTACCAGCCGTTCTTCGGCAAGTACGCGAGCACTGGCGAGTCCTTGCAGGCAGCTCAATCCAGCAACGAATCATCCGCAAAGAGACCTGCAAAGAAGCACCCTGCCCACAGGACTCCGCAGACCGCTCACGAAGCTCCCGAAACACATGAAGCTCCCCCCGAAACACATGAAGCCCCTGCGACTCCGGCCCACGAACCGAACGAACCTGCCGCACAGCCGCCCGCTGGCAAACGCGGGCCCCAAGTCTCGCCGACTGGTGGTGCCGAACCCAGAGCGTGAAGTGGCCACTGAACGCTCTGACTGGTAGGTTAGATTCGTGGCAAAGGAAGACAAGGTCGAATTCGAGGGCGAGGTCATCGAGGCGCTGCCGAACGCGATGTTCAGGGTCAAGCTCGACAACGATCACGTCGTGCTCGGGCACGTCGCCGGCAAGATGCGCCGCTTTCGGATCAGGATCCTCCCCGGCGATCGCGTTCGCTGCGAGCTTTCTCCGTACGACCTCGACCGCGCCCGGATCGTCTACCGGCATCGCTGAGAGGCAGCCGTTCCGCGGCGATCCGCGCCACCCGCAGTGCTCGACGTGCCACCAGCACGCCTGCGTATGCGTGCGTCGCATCTCATCCACGGACCGGCTGCCTCAACCTTGTGATCGAACATGGAGCGCTCCCTGATCGAATCGATCGCGGCCGAGCTCAAGATTCAGCAGACGCCGGCGGCGGCCGCACCGTCACGACTCGTGCGCGGGATCGGCGACGACGCCGCGGTGGTGCGCTCTGGCGGAGCGCTGTGCGTCACCTCCGTCGACGCGATGGTGCAGGACGTGCACTTTCGTCTGGACGAGGGGGCTGACACTCCGTTCGATGTCGGCTGGCGGGCGCTGGCGGGCGCGCTGTCGGATCTCGCGGCGATGGGCGTAGCGCGAGCGGGTGAGGCGTATGTCGCGCTCGGCGTCCGCACCGAGGTGGGTGAGGCGGGGGCGCTCGAGCTGATGCGCGGCGCCGTCGAGCTGGCCGCCCAGACCGAGATCGTGATCGCGGGCGGCGATGTCGTCACGGCGCCGATCCTGATGGCATGCGTGACGGTCGTCGGCTGGGCTGAGAACGCGAGCGAACTGGTCGGGCGCGACGGAGCGCGGGTCGGCGATCTCGTCGGGGTGACGGGCAGGCTCGGTGGCAGGCCCCGGCGCCCATTGCCGCGCCTGAGCGAGGGCAGGGCGCTCGCGCAGGCCGGCGCGCACGCGATGATCGACCTTTCCGACGGGCTCGCCAGCGACGCGTGGCATATCGGCGAACGCAGCGGCGTATGCCTGCAGATCGAGCTGGAGCGGCTGCCGCTCGCCGAGGGCGTGCCGAGCTTCGAACAGGCGGCAACGGCGGGCGAGGACTACGAGCTGTGCTTCACTGTGCCTCCAGGCGCGCGCGCCCGCGTGGAGCGCGCCCTGCACGAAGCGGGCGGCGCACAGGTCACCTGGATCGGCCAGGTCCTGTCAGGGCCGCAGGGCCGTGCGAGGTTCTTGGATGCGCACGGCGATGAGCACCGGCTGGAGGGGTACGAGCACCGCTGGTGAGCGAGTCTCGCCGTCGGAGCCTTGCTACGACGAGGCAGATGGGATCTGCAGCTGCGTGAGCTTGAGCACCGCTGGTAGCGCGTCACGCCGCGCCGCCGGGTGGCCGGCCGGCGTGAGGATCGGCTGGATCAGCGGATGCCCCGGCAGCACGCGAGCGGCGGCGATGGGCACGGTCCTGGTCAGGCGCGCATACACGAGCAGCCGTTTGGCGGCGCTGAACAGCGGTGTGCAGGCCGAGAGCACCAGACGCGTGTAGCCGACGCGCGAGACGGCAGCGGACACGTCGCTGGGCGAGACAACGCGCTGGCCGATAACGGTGTAGGTGAAGTGCGCATAGGGCATGTTCAGCAGGATGCGATCGCCCGGGTGCAGCGAGTCGATATGACGAAACGGCGCCAGGTAGGTGGTTCGGTGCCCGGCGATCGCGGTCGTGCCGGGGATGCCGGGAAACGCCGTATCGGAATAGACGCCGGGGCCACTCTGCAGTTCTTCGGTGCCCGTGCCGCGGACGACCACAAAGTCGGCGCCGATCCGCGGGATCACGATCCGCCCGACGGCGCTGCCCGGTTTGGAGTCCCGTTCCAGCCGGCGAGCCAGATACGCGACCCGGCGACGCTCGTCGGGCAGGCTCGCCAGCGCACGCCGCTCCAGTGGCGTGGGCGCGGCGCGTTCGACCGCGCGCAGATCGCCGCCGAGACGGTCCTGACGGAGCAACGCGTAAAACGCAGTGATCGGCTCCTGCCAGACGAGCGTCACACCCGCGTCGATCAGGGCGAGCGCACCGACGGCGATCAGCACGTACGCGAGCACACGAGCAAGCCGGGCGCCCGCGGTGTGCGGTGCGGTACGCGGCGATCTGGTGGTGGTGAAGAGGACGTCGGACATGGCCTGTTCGCCTCGATGCGAGACCCCTATCGTCGCAGAGAGGACTCGGTTCCCCCGAGCGATCCCGGACCGGCGTATGAGAGCGGGCCGCGGATCGTGACCTCGCTACGTTCGTCAGGCCCGAGACCGACGGGATCGGCCGGTGGTGTCAGTGCTACCAGCCCAATCGCGACCATGCAGCCGAGCGCGCAACTCCACAGCACCGCGGTGCCCACCCCGATGTGCCCGCCGGCGAGCAGCAGCACGGCGCTCTGAGCGACTCCGCCGGGCCCATAGCCGAGCTGGTGGGCGTAGAACGCCAGGAGCAGCCCGAGCGGGAGGAGCGCCAGCGCGAGGAGCGCCAGCCCGGCGATCGGGCGCGGGCGCCGCTCGGGGGAGGCTACGGGCAGCAGCAGGTGCAGCCCCGGAACGACCAGCAGGGTCGCGTACGGATCGAACACCCATGCCACGCAGGCCACGAGCAGCAGCACGAGCAGCGTCGCGATCCCGGCGACATCGATCCCGCCCGCGGCCTCGGGCGTGGGGCGCACCTCGAGGCCGCCCAGCCGGCGCATGAGCACAGGCCATGCCAGCCAGGCCAACCCGAGTACGAGCGCGCACGACAGCACGGCGCTCGCCGCGGCCTGGTCGAACGGCAGCGCGCTGCCCAGCACCGGGGCGAGTGGACTCACGGGCAGGGCCCCGACAGCGCCCAGCAGCATCGCGAACAGCGCGCCGAGGATGAACGGCAGCGCGCACGCGAGCGCCCAGATCGTCCAGCGCCCGACCGGCTCGCGGCGGCGGCGCGCACGAGCGAGAGCATCGATGAGCACGGCCGCCGGGGGGATCAGCAGCGTGCCGATCAGCAGGCGCAATGCCCAGGCGGGCACGATCTGGCGCGTGAGCACGAGTCCGGTCTGCGGCTGAGATTCGATGTCCGGCGCGATGTCGAGCGCATCCACCGCGCTGAGCGCGGCCCGGCCAAGCCCTTCCATGTGTTCGGCGCTCACCGGCGCCTGCAGGCCGGGGCCGCGTTCGCCTGAGACCTGCACTAGCACCGCCTGCAGCCCCGCCGCGTCGAGCACGCCCTGCTCGCCCGGAGCGAACCCGAACGCGAGGTGCGCGAGCTGGCCGATCGCGCTCGGGGCACCCGGTTCGATGCCGGCTTCGTGTGAGATCGCGGCGGCGACGGTGCGCTGCAACCGATCGGAGGCGTCACCGTAACCGTCCGAATAAGGCACGACGAGCGGCCCGCTGCTCACACGTGCGGAGGCGATGTCGCCAAGCACGATCGCCGCGTCCACTGCACCCAACCCTGCGTGCCCGGCCTGGACCCCGGCCTGCGCGGCGAAGTCAGCCGCCCCCGCGTTTCCGCCCGAGCCGCCGCTGGTCGATACGAGCACGATCGTGCGCTGGGTCTCGCGCGCGGCAAACACCCGCGCGAGCTCGATCAGCGCAGCGGTCCCCGACAGCTCAGCCACCGAGGGGCGCGCAGCGGCGTCGCGATGGGCGAGGATCACGATCGGGCTCTCGCCGGTGGAGCCTGGGCGCTGCGCGATCACCGTCTGCAGTGTCCGCTCGCCGTCGATCGTCTGCGCCCGCAGGAGCCGCACGTGCACCGAGAACCCTCCGACCCGGCCGTCCGGGCTGTGTGCCCCGGTGCCGCCGAGTCCAGAGATCGTCTGCGCGACCCGCTGAGCGAGCTCCTCATCGCCCGCCGAGCCCGGCCGCCGGTCGGGGAATTCGACGGCGAGCCGCCTCAGTTCGGCGAACGCCTGCTGGCCGTCGAACGCATCGGGTGCCAGCGTCGAGCCCAGTGGCGCCGGGCGTGCGGTCAGCGAGAACGCGGCGATCGCCAACGCGATCAAGAAGGGGGCGAACGCCGCACGGTAGATGCGTCCGTTGAGCATGATCTCAGACCATAGGGGCTACTTCGGTTGCGTGTCCGATGTATCGTCCGCGCGTGCTCCAGCCCGTGGCCGTAGGACATAAGACGCTTGCCGACTACACCCATATCTGTGGCCGGGGCCTGATCGAGGAAATCCGCGAACTCGCTGAGCCGCTGCAGGGAAAGCGGGTCGTGCACATCTCAGCGACCGCGTTCGGGGGCGGTGTCTCGGAGATCCTCTACACGCTGGTTCCGCTGATGCGCGATGTGGGCCTGGAGTGCGAGTGGCAGGTGATCTACGGTCGCGAGGAATTCTTCAACGCGACGAAGCTGATGCACAACGCTCTACAGGGCGCCCCACAGGACCTCGACGCCGAGCAGTGGGATACGTGGCGGCGCTACAACGAGATGAACGCGCGCGAGCTGTCCGGTGGCTGGGACGTGTGCTTGGTCCATGACCCCCAGCCCGCGGCTCTGTACAGCCTGGTGCCGGAGAAGGCCGCCGGCTGGGTGTGGCGCTGTCACATCGATCTGTCCACGCCCAACCCACAGACGATCGCCAAGCTGCTCCCTTACATCTCGACATATCCGGAGACGCTGTTTCACATGCGCGAGTACGTGCCCGAGGGGATGCGTGGCACGGTCAACGTGGTGCCACCGGCGATCGACCCGCTGACCCCGAAGAACATGGCGCTCTCGCCCGAGGACGCGTCGTTCGTGTGCGGGCAGTTCGGGATCGACATCGACCGGCCGCTGATGTGTCAGGTCTCGCGTTTCGATCCCTGGAAGGACCCGCTGGGCGTGATCGACGCCTACCGTCTGGTCAAGCAGACGATGCCCGACGTGCAGCTCGCGCTTGTCGGCTCGATGGCCTCGGACGACCCAGAGGGCTGGGACTTCTTCAACGCGACCATCGCCCACGCCGATGGCGACCCGGACATTCACATCCTCAACAACTTCAACAACGTCGGCGCGATCGAGGTCAACGCGTTCCAGTCCCACGCAGACGTGGTCGTGCAGAAGTCGACGCGCGAGGGGTTCGGCCTGACCGTGTCGGAGGCGATTTGGAAGGCCAAGCCGTTCATCGGGGGCGCCGTCGGCGGCATCCCGCTGCAGGTCGAGGACGGCGTCACGGGCTTTCTCGTCTCCAGCATCGAGCAGTGCGCCGCGCGCGCCCTTGAGGTCCTGGGCGATCCGGCCCTGGGCAAGTTCCTGGGCAGGCGCGGTAAGGAGTACGTGCGCACCCACTTCTTGATGCCGCGTTACCTACGCGACTACCTGCGGATATTTGGGGAGCTCGCGCAATCATGAGCGGCGCGCCGGCACGGCGAGGCCCGCTGGTGCTGGTGAGTAACCGCGGTCCTGTGACGTTCCAGGCGGGCGGCGAGATCCAGCGCGGTTCGGGCGGGCTGGTGACGGCGCTGACGGGCCTGGCCTCGCACCGCGATGCGATCTGGATCGCCTCGGCGATGTCCGAGCACGACACACAGGCCTCACGCGCCGCGGGCGGGCGGGCGTTTCCGGTGGTCTCGCCCGCGGGAGGTGAGTTCCAGGTGCGACTGGTCGTCTCAGACGAGGAGGCGTACGACCGGTTTTACAACGTATTCGCCAACCCGATGCTGTGGTTCATCCAGCACTACCTGTGGGACCTGTCCAACGCGCCAGACATCCGCCGCGAGGAGATCGAGGCGTTCGAGTTCGGCTACAACGTCGTCAACGAGGACCTCGCGCGGGCGGTGGTGGAGGAGCTCGAAGGGGTGGAGGAGCCGGTGGTGATGGTGCACGACTATCACCTCTATACGCTGCCCGACCTCGTGCGCCGGGCTCGCCCGGACGCGTTCTTGCACCACTTCATCCACATCCCCTGGACGCAGTCAGATGCCTGGCGGGTGCTGCCGGCGCGGATCAGGGAGGAGATCTACGCCGGCCTCTTGGCGAATGACATCGTCGGGTTTCACACCCGCTCCTACCGGCGGAACTTCTTGCAGTGCTGCCGCGATCTGATGGACCTCGAGGTGGATTTCGAGCATGGGATCGTGTGGTATGGGGAGAGAGAGGTGTGGGTACGGGCGTATCCGCTGCCGATCGATCATCGGGCGACCCGCAAGCTCGCCCAGAGCTCGCGTGTGTCGGAGTTCGAGTCCGAGCTGATGCGCCGCCGCCGGGACTATCTGATCCTGCGCGTGGACCGGGCCGACCTGAGCAAGAACGTGCTGCGTGGGTTCTCGGCGTTCGATCTGTTCCTCGAGCAGCATCCCGAGTTCTCAGAGCGGGTGACGTTCATGGCGCAGCTGATGCCCTCCCGCACGGACGTGCCGCAGTACGCCGAGTACCTGGAGCGGATAGAGGCCGTCGTGGCGGTCGTCAATCACCGCCACGGGACGCCGGACTGGATGCCGATCCAGCTGAAGTTGCGCGACGATCTCGACGAGGCGATGGCGGCGTACAAGCACTACGACGTGCTGCTGGTGAACGCGATGTTCGACGGCATGAACCTGGTCGCCAAGGAGGGGCCGATCGTCAACGAGCGCGAGGGCGTGTCGATCCTCTCGGAGAACACCGGCGCGCACGAGGAGCTCGGCGAGTATGCGCTGTCGGTCAACCCGTTCGACATCCAGGAGCTGGCCGACTCGATCTATGCGGCGCTGACGATGGAGCCGACAGAGCGTCGCCGGCGGGCGCGGGGGCTGGCGGAGATCGTGACCTCGCGCGACCCCGGCGACTGGATTGACGAGCAGCTGGCAGACATCCGGGCGAAGGGCCTGGCGCACAGCGACTGATGGCTGATGTGGTGGACCTCGCCGCATGCGGCGAGGTCGGCAGGGTCGCATGCGACCCTGCCCGGAGACCGCGCATGCGCGGTCTCCCCGAGCGGTGCATGCACCGCTCGGCTGGTGGGCGCATGCGCCCACCAGAACTACTCCCTACACCCGCCATGCTCGCCCGAACCGCTACTCTGTGCCGTCCCGTGACGTTGCCCGCCCCCATCTATGACCTCGTGCTGCTGCTCGACCCCCAGGCCGACGAGGGGACCCGCGCGAAGATCCTCGCCGACACGCGCAAAGCGATCGCCGCGGCGGGCGAGGTTGTGGGGGATGACGACTGGGGCGACCGGGCGATGACGTACCCGATCGAGCGCAAGACCAACGCGGAGTACCACCTGCTGCAGTTCCATGCAGGCAAGCCCGAGCTGCTGAGCGAGCTGGATCGGACGCTGCGGATCACAGACGGAATCCTGCGATTCAGGATCATCAAGCTCGAGCCGGGCACGCCGGCCGCGCCAGCAGACATGCACGCGAGCGCGGGCGCCGCACAGGCGAGGCAGGCGGAGGCTTCGCCATCCTCCGCACCGGCCGAGACCCCGCCCGTCCTCGCGATCTCCGAGCCGGCCTAGCGGCCACGACCAGCGGGTAATACACTCGACATATGGCTTGGGCGCAGGACACCGGCGAGCAGGGGCCGACAAGCAGGACCGACGTGCTGAGGGACTCGCCGCCGATGTTCGAGTCGCGGCTGCTGGATGCCTGCTCGCGGGTGCATCCGATGGTGCCCATCCTGATCTTCGGCCCGGCGATCACCGTTCTGGCGGCGTGGAGCCTGTCGAGCATGAGCGTCGAGGTCACGATCGCGCTGGCGATCGGCGGGTACGGGCTGTGGACGCTGTTCGAGTACTGGCTGCACCGGATCGTGTTCCACTTCGAGCCCGACCACGGGATCGGCGCGCGGCTGCACTGGATCATTCATGGCGTGCATCACGAGCATCCGAACGACCCGCTGCGCCTGGTGATGCCGCCCGCGGTGAGCATGCCGCTGGGAGCGATCGTGTTCGGGCTGCTGTATCTGGCGTTCGGCAGCTCGTACGCCCCCGGGCTGGGGGCGGGGTTCTTCGCCGGGTACCTGGCGTACGACATGATCCACTACTACGTCCACCACTTCAGCCCGCGCGGGCGTGTCAGCAGGATGCTGCGCGAGCGGCACATGCGCCACCACTTTCAGGACGACACGAAGGGGTTCGGCATCAGCGCGCCGTACTGGGACGAGGTGTTCAGGACCTCCTCGCGGGCGCGGCGTTCCTCGCAATAAGCG
>Ga0116216_10003454_pt1 | contig 10284 bp, 9 predicted proteins | sample Sb_taG_11_FD_89696 | JGI IMG/M metagenome (GOLD analysis project Ga0116216, IMG submission 89696) | Peat soil microbial communities from Weissenstadt, Germany - Sb_50d_3_AS metaG | ecosystem: Environmental > Terrestrial > Soil > Wetlands > Peat | place: Germany: Weissenstadt | collected 2010-09-21
CCGTCTCCGGTTCACGCAGCCGGTGCCGGGCCCGCATCCGCCACGCCATCCGGCCGTCATCGCCCCGGGCCTGCTCGGGCAGATCGCGGTCGTCGGCCACCTCATACAGCAGCGCCACCAGCCCCGCCGGGGCTGCCCCCGTCGAGACCGCGTGCACCACCATCCCCCGCACCGCGGTCAGCACCTCGTTGATCCGCGACGCCGACCGGGCCGGCGCGGCGCCGGGCCCGGCCAGCAACACCCCCGGACCGGCCCCCACGGCATCAGTACCAGAAGCCGATGGCCCGGCATGGGCCAGCCACGTCATGAACAAGGCGAACTGCTCGATGCCGGCCTGCCAGGACCGGCCCGTCCGTGCGCACCAGCGCAGGAACAGCGCGATCGCGTGCGCGTACGCCTTCGTGGTGGACTCCGCCCCGTCGCGGCCGAACCGCTGATGCCGCAAGAACCCGTCCGCGACGGCCACGACCCGCAGATCCTCATCCAGCACCGTCCAGTACCGCTGTCCGGACGGCAACCTCACCGCAAATGCCCGCATCCCCTGATCCTCCCGATCTCGTGCCGGCTGCCTGCACATCTACCAGCCACGAGCACGACACCCACGGAGAAACGCCGTACCACCAGCAAGAACGCCCTGTCCGGGCGACGTCGTGCAACGGGCCCTGGACCCCCGGGAAAGGGCTGCGGCGGCGGGAGGCGGCGATGCTGGACGTGGCTGACTTCGCGCCCAGCCCGGCCGCGCCTGAGTTCGGCGCCCTGGGGGTGTGCCATGTGCGGTACGGCAAGGCGATGCGGGGCAGCCCGCCGCGGCGCCGGGCGGTGGCCGCGGTGATGCCGTGGGCCGTCCGGGCGCTGGCGCAGTACATCGATGAGGTGCGGCCCCGGTACGGGGCGCACGCGCACCCGGCGCTGTGGCTGACCGAGCGCGGGGAGCGGATCTCGCCCCGCTCGGTCGATGAGCGGTTCGCGGCCTGGCGCAAGGCGGCCGGGCTCCCGCGCGAGCTGTCGGTCCACTGCCTGCGTCATTCGTATGTCTCGCACCTGATCGAAGACGGCGCGGACCCGCTGTTCGTGCAGTTTCCAGGCGGGACACTCGTGGGCCTCGACCACGGCCACATATACGACGGTCGGGCAGGACGCGCGGAACCGGATGCTGCGCGCCGCGCTGGCCCGCGCGTTCGAGGGCGAAGGGGGCAGCTGATGGCGGCACGCAAGCCTGGTTACCGGTGGCACCTGCGGCGGCTGATGGCCGAAAAGGACCTGTACGCCGCGACGCAGTTGCGGCCGCTGCTGGCCGAGCGCGGTGTTGCGCTGTCCCGCGAGCAGGTCTGGCGGCTGATCACCGGGGTCCCGGAACGGCTCAGCCTGGCCACGCTCGCCGCCTTGTGCGACATCCTCGACTGCGGGCCCGGTGACCTGGTCGAACCTGTCGCCGGCGGCCGCCGGGCCGCCGGGCCTGTCACCGCCGCGGACAGCGGGCCGCTGCCCCGGCCGGTGCGTGCCCGGGTGACCGGCGCCGCCCGCGGGTAGCGGCCGTGGCCGCCCGCTGCCCGTCAGGGCATGAGCTGGCCTGGCCGCTGGGCGGGCGGCCGTGCCCGCGCTGCCGCCGGGAGAAGGTCGGCACCGGCGGCTAGTCGCACGCCGATGGGATTACACGAACCGGCGGTGTCCGGGACGGCCGTCCACGCCAGCCGCGATCCGCAAGCTCGTGATCCGCATCGCGACCGACAACCCGACATGGGGACACCGGCGCGTGCAAGGCGAACTCGTCAAGCTCGGCCACCCGATCGCGGCCTCTACGGTGTGGCAGATCCTGCACGCTGCCGGGATCGACTCCGCGCCCCGCCGCACCGGCCCCACCTGGAAGCAATTCCTGACCACGCAGGCCCGCGGCATCCTGGCGGTCGATTTCGTCCATGTGGACACCGTGTTCCTGCGGCGCATCTACGCCCTGATCGTCATCGAGCATGGCACACGCCGCGTTCACCTGGCCGGCATCACCACGAAACCGGATGGCGCGTGGACGACACAGGCGGCCCGTAACTTCCTGATGGACCTCGGCTCTCGCGCGGAATCCGTCAAGTTCCTGATCAGGGATCGCGCAGGCCAGTTCACTGGCTCCTTCGACGCCGTGTTCATAGCGGATGGCATCAGGATTCTCGCCAGCCCACCACAGGCGCCGAGAGCGAATGCTATCTGCGAACGGATCATCGGCACCCTGCGCCGGGAGCTTTTCGACCGGCTGCTGATCGTCAATGAGCACCATCTGCGCCGGGTACTGACCGAATACCTGCGGCATTACAACACAGCCCGTCCGCACCGTGCCCTCGGCCAGCTCGCACCGGCTCAAGCTCACGCCCGGCCACCGGAGATCAACCTCGCTGAGCACCGGATCCGCCGAAGACACGTCCTCGGCGGACTCACGCACGAGTACCACATCGCCGCCTGACAGCCCACGGTGTAACGAAGAGACGCAGATCACCACGACGATCGAGTATTCGAGCCCAACAGGATGCGATCGACGCCCTCCGGTCGGGTGAGTACTCCCTCACCTCCGACGACGTCGAGCACGTGGCCCGGCTTCTCGGTGAGTTCGGCGAGGATCCGTGCACTCGTCTCGGGCTCCCGCCGGGGACCGATCCGTCGCTGGTGACCGCTGCGGCGGAACAGGCTATGGCGGTCTGGCGTGCGCGCGCCTCCCACCCGGCGACGATGCAACGTGTCCGCATGCTGGCCGCCACGGTCGTCCAGTCGTGCGAGCACCTGTTGGCGCTGAACGCCTTGCCGGCGGTCGTGCCGGTCGACGCGGACAGCAGGTTCGTCCGTAGCCGCTCGACGAGCAGCGGGTCGGGTGCGGCCGGAGTAGCCGTGCCGGGCGCAGAACGCCGCCATCCGCGCTGGACCGACTCGGCCGGCGTGGGCTGGTGTCGGGTAGTCGCGCAGGAACGCCAGGGTGATGTCCCGGTCGAGGCTGGAGAACAGCTCCAGCACCGCCGGGTGGTAGACCTGCACGATCGCCCCAGCTGGTTCTCCACGTCGCGCTGGTTCCCGATCAGCCTTCCCGATCACGGGTCAGCGCCCGCAGCTCGGCCAGCAAAGGCGAGGGTGGGCCCAGCGGCCGCCAGTGCCGGTGCTCGTGCCGGAGGGAGTCGGCCAGCAGGAACGCGTCGAAAGCGTCAGACACGACCAACCCATCCGGCTGCGGCGTGGCAGCCGCGGCATGCGTCTTTGACGGCAGTCCAGCAGGTGAGTGCGGAGCCGGAGGCGGCGGCCTCCGCGGGTGAGCCGGCCGGCGACGTGCAGCAGCCGGTAGCGCAGGGTCTTGGGTTCGACGCGGGCCAGCGGGGTGTCGTGCAGGAGCAGGGTTTGGGCGTAGGCGAGCAGGTCGACGGCGATCATGGCGGCGGTCAGCCAGGCCGCGTTGACGCCGAAGCCGCGGCTGGGCAGCCGGCCCAGCCCGGTGTCGCGGCCGCAGCGGATGCGTCCTCTACCCGGGCGTGGGCGCGGTGCCGGGCGTCCAGCCAGGCGTGCTGCCCGGTGGGGGTGTCGATGGCCAGGGCGGTGTAGCGGTAGCCGTCGGCCTCTTCGATCAGGTCGAGCTGGGCGCCGGGTGCGGGCGTTCCCGGCGCACGATCACCCGGGTGCCGGCCGGATAGGCCGCCAAGATCTGCGCCGGGAGGAGCCCGGTGAGCTCGGCGACGGCCGCCTCGATGACCGGGCAAGGCTCGCCGTCGGGGTCGACCGCCGGAGTCCAGTCCCGCTCCCGGAGTAGGCCGATGGCGGCGGGCTCCCTGGCGGTGATGGCCCACCCGACCGAGAACTGGGTGGCTGTGCCGTGTTGGCGCAGGCTGCGGATGTGGGCGAGGAACGCCTTGGAGCCGCCGGCGCCGTCGGCCCGGACCAGGATCGGGCGCCCATGCCGGTGCGCGTCGGGGTTCTGCGCCAGCGCCTGGTCCAGCACCGCGATGTGGTCGGCCGCGGTGTTGCTGCCGGCATTGCCCGGGCGGAGGGTCGCGGCGAGGAACTCCCCGGTGTTGTCGCAGAACGCCAGCACCGGGTGATAGCCAAAGGTGTGCTTGAACGTCGGCGCGGCCTGCTCCTTCTCCGAGTGGCACACCACGATGTGCCCGTCCAGGTCGATCACCAGCGCCTCCACACCGGCGGTGCCGGCGACCCGCGACGGCCCGAACGCGGCCCCGGTGGTCTCGGCGCGCTGCGCCCACGCCACCTCCCGGGCCCGGGCCCGAGCGGCGGCGACCGCGGCCAGTTCGGGGTCGCCGAGAGCGTCCAGCAGCCGCCAACAGGTGGAGTCCGAGGCCACCGACCCGAACAGGGCGGGCTGGTCGGCCAGGACCGCGATGTCGCTGATCGCCTCGGCGCCGTCGGCGATCGCCACCGCCAGATCGACCAGCACCCGCCCCGGATCATGCCGCGGCCGAGGCCCACGCACCCCGTCCAGCGCGGCACTCAGCTCGGCGGTCAGCGTGGTGGTGCCGGCCAGATCGGCCACAGCCGGGACCGGGCGTGCGACACCACTCCAGACCCATCCGGGGTGACCATGATCCTCGGACGCGTCGCGGTAGCCCGCACTCCGAAAGTGCCTCTCTATCAGGTCCGACTCGGTCTTCGACAACCCAGTCTCCCCTGGTCAAGAGGCAGCTTCGGTCCTCCAGGCGCGGACACGCCGACCGGCCCATGAAGAGCCAGGGTCAAGGCGCCAGGACACGCTCAACTCGCAGCCGCCCGCGCTCATGGCCGCGGCGCTCGACCTCGTCGCGCCCTTCCTCACCCGCCTCGTCTCGCGGGGATGACAGGGCGCGGCAACCCCGCTATCAGCTTGGCTCGCTCGGATTCTCCTCGCGCCACATCCGCTCGGATGGCAGCCGCCAGGCGTGCGGGGCGATCAGTTGGTGGATCGCGTTCGGGCCCCAGCTCCCGGGCGCGTACGGCTTGACCGGCGGCGGGGCATCCAGCAGCGGGATCGATCTCTCCCAGAGGCTCTCGATGCCGTCCGCCGTGGTGAATAGCGTGTGGTCGCCGCGCATCGCGTCGAGGATCAACCGCTCGTACGCCTCCAGGACGTCGCCGGCGTAGTCGGTCTCCCCCGTTGAGAACTGCATGCTCAGCTTGTCGAGCTTCATCCCGGGGCCGGGCCGCTTGCCGTAGTAGGACAGCGAGACCTTGGACTCGTCGGCGAGGTCGAACGTCAGGTGGTCCGGACCAGCCGATCCGACCCCGGAGTCCGCCGGGAACATCGAACGTGGCGCCTCCTTGAACGCGATCGAGATGATCCGCATGCCCTCCGCCATTCGCTTTCCGGTGCGGAGGTAGAACGGGACCCCGGCCCAGCGCCAGTTGTCGAGCTCGCAGTGCACGGCGATGAACGTCTCGGTGTCGGAGTCGCGCGCGACCCCTTCCTCCTGGCGGTAGCCCCCGTACTGACCGCGCACCACGTGCGAGGGTAGGACGGGCAGCAGGGACCGGAAGACCTTGTTCTTCTCCTCGCTGATCGAGGTCGGTTCGAGCGCGGTCGGTGGCTCCATAGCCACGAACGCCATCACTTGGAACAGGTGGGTGACGACCATGTCCTTGTAGGCGCCGGTATTTTCGTAGAAGTTGGCCCTGCGGTCCAGCCCGAGGCTCTCGGGGATGTCGATCTGGACGTGGTCGATGAAGTTCCGGTTCCAGATCGGCTCGAACAGCCCGTTGGCGAAACGCAGGGCGAGGATGTTCTGCGCCGCCTCCTTGCCGAGGAAGTGGTCGATGCGGAAGATCTGCGATTCGTCGAACGTTTGGTGCATCTGCGCGTTGAGCTCGACCGCGCTCTCCAGGTCGGTCCCGAACGGCTTCTCCATGACCACCCGGGAGTGCTCGACGAGCTTCGCCTCCCGCAGCATGTTGATCACATCGAGCGCGGCGGCGGGCGGCACGCTGAGGTAGTGCAGCCGCAGGCAGCCCTCGCCGAGCTGGTCCTCCGCCTCGGCGACCGCGGCCGCCAGCGTCTCCGGGCCCGCCGACCTCGGCACGTAGCGCAGGTTCGCGGCGAACTCCTCCCACTCCTCCGACACGAGTTGCTCGCGGATCCGGCGTTCGAAGGCGACGGTCTTGAGGTGACCATACTCCGCCGCCGCGGCCTTGGCGAACGCCCGGAAGTCCTCGTCGCTCATCTCCTCCAGAGATGACCCGACAATCCTGATCGGCGGGGCGAGGTGCGACGCTGCCAGGTGCGCGAAGCCAGGCAGCAGCTTCCGACGCGCGAGGTCGCCGGTCGCCCCGAAAAGTACGATCACGTGGGGCGGGATGCGCTCGGACTCATTGCGATACTGACGTGAGCCCAGCGCGGCGTAGGCGTTGGTCTGCGCTCGGTAGGTGTCCACAGCCCATCATGGCATCGATGTCGCCGCCGACGGAAGCGGTCGGGCAAGCCCGGCGTCGGCGGAGACGATCAGCGCTTCCTGCGGCGCTCACTCTTCGTGTCGAGGTATTGGAGCAACTCGTCTGCCGTAAGCTCGATCTCCTTGTGCCGCGACTCCGCGGCTCGGTACGAGCAGGCGATCAGCCCCATCCCGTGGATCCGACGGAAGTCGCCGTAGACGAAGGCGTAGCGCGCCTTCGTGCCGTCCTTCGCGCCCACGGTCAGGCCGAAGTGCCATTTGGCGTAGTCGTCCCACGAGTGCGACTTGAGGTAGGCGTTCTGGTGGCGGCGCGCGGCTGGAGGTCGATGGCGACCCGCTCGGCCACCTCGGCGTCCAGCCGCCGCCCGCCGGATCGCCGCGCCGATGCCCAGCCGCTCCCACAACCGATCCAGCGTCCATGCGCCACCCAGCCAGCGGGAGGCGACGATCTCGACCTCACCGCCCCCGGCGGCGGCCGCGGCCGCGGCCTGCTCCGGGGTCAGCTACCGGGAGATCGACGCCACCAGCCGGGCCAGCGCCGCGCGGCCGACCTGGTCGGCCCGCCCGAAGTTGTGGATCACCTTGGCGACCGAGTTCCCGGTCTGCTGCAGGTAGGCCACCACCGAGCCGTCCTCGTTGGTCCGCCGACTCTCCCGCAGGTACATGACCACAAGTCAGCAGCATCCGTGCAGCTCAACCCCGGCGACACGCCACCAGTCGTGTGCCTGCAAGTTTTGGCGAATCCGCGGCGGTCGAAACGGCGTCACCAGCGCCAACGCTACCGATCAAGGGCAGATGTGCCTACGAACTGCGGAAGTCCGTCTGGCGGTGCGCGAATCGGCACACGCAGTCAAAGATCAACCGTGCGCAGCCGCAGGCTGTCGTGGACGACCTGGTTCCGGGGCTGACCTCCGGCCACAGCGTCGGCCCGGTCACCGCCACCCGCGCCATTCGCCGGGCCGGGCAGCGCGCGGGGAGAAGGTTACGTCGGCCGGCTTGTAGGCTTGGCCGCTCAACGGCCGCAGGAACGGGGCAGTCGTGAACACCGATGCCGCAACGCCTCTCCGCCTATGGATGGTCACAGCGGGGCTGTCGGTCATCGCCGCTCTGCTCGGCTACGTCGGCCTTACCTACTACCTCAACGAACGGCCCGAGTACGCCGGCGCGGAGCCGTTCGACCGGGTCTATTACACCCTTCAGTTGTTCATCTTGAGTCCGACTCCCCTCGGCGGGCCGCCCTACGGTCCGATGCTTAGCATCGCGATGTACCTCGCGCCTCTGACGACCGTTCTCGCAGTGCTGCAGGCGGTCTCGGCGGTCTTCCGGGCCCGATTCGCCGCCTGGGTGCTGCTGCGTAAGAGGGGACACTCCGTAGTTGTTGGCGCGGGACCGGCCGCGTTTGTGCTGGCCAGGCGGCTCGCCGCGACCCGGCCGACGGTCCTGGTCGGCTCCAGGATCGGTTCCGACGTGGCTAGCCGGGATGCAGTGCGCGTCGTGGACGGAGACCGACCGACGAGGCGACCCTGCGCGCGGCGGGCGTGCGCGGCGCGGCGCGGGTATTTGCGCTGGACAATTCGGGTGCAGTCAACGCGAGCGTGGCGCTTCTCGTCCGGGCGCTCAACCAGGCGGGTGTAGCTGTGTACGCCAGAGCCGACGAAGGGGACCTCGTCGCGGCACTGCGAGCGCGACGGCTGGGCGTCGACCGGCATAATGGCTATCGGCTGGATTTCTTCAGTATCGAGGACGTCGCCGCCGTCGCGCTGCTCGACGTGCACGACCGCGATCTCGAACGGACTGCTGTCGTGGTCGGGTCGGACCGGTTCGCCCACGCTGTGGAACGCGATCTCATCCGGCGTCGGCGTCGGGCGGGGACGCCGGTCGCGGGACGGGTCGTGCGCATCGACGACGAGGCCTCCGCCGCTCGATCCGCAGGCACGGTCTACGTCAGCGCAAGCGACGCGAACGATGTGCTGCGCCGCGGACTGCGTCTGCTGCTCGCGGGCAACGACCGCGTCGTCCTTTGCCTAGGGCAGCGCTCCGGCCTGGCCGACGCGTTGGAGCAACGACTGTTCGACGACGTGCAGGGTCGGCTGGCCGTCTTCGGCGTTCTCGATGCAGCTTGCGACCCGGCGCTGCTGGAACGGGGTGCATTGGTCGAGCAACTTGCCCGCGCCGTGCACGCGCGCTACCTAGTCGAGTACGCCGGAAGCTCACCCGCCCAGGACAGCCATGTGCCATGGGAACAGCTCGACGAGCGCTATCGGGCGGACAACCGGGCGCAGGCCGAGCACATCGGCACCAAGCTCGCCGAGATCGACGCGGTCATCGTCCCCGCGGCGCCCGACCTGCCGCCGTTCACGCTCGCTGAGGGACCGCAGGGCGACGTCGAAAAGCTTGCAAGGATGGAGCACGACCGATGGATGGCGGCCAGAAAGCAGGCCGGCGTTACCTACGGCGAGGAACGGACCGCCCGAACGCATCCCGACATGCTTGACTGGGACGCGGGACTCAGCGAAAACGCGAAGGAGAAGGACCGCATGTTCGTGCGGGGACTTCCAACGTTACTGGAGGTCGAGGGGCTGGCGATCGTCCGGATTCCTGGTGTCGCGCTAGGTATATAACTTTAGCTGCTCAGCGGTCAGATCCACAACAGACGGACTGCGTACCGGCATGGTAAATTCCTCGATCGTGATCACGGAAGGATCGAGTAACTCTCCCGAAACACCCACAGCCGAACAGGCCGACACGCCGATGAGGCACCATGACAGGCATAGCACAACGCCGGAGTCGACCAAGACCTCGCTACGGCAACGCCTGCTGACCCGAGCACGTGAACGCTGGCCTCAGCTTGCCACCCTTCACGTGCGGCACCGCGGAGCGTTCGCCTACGTCGACGGCGAACTCCCCGATGGTGCCACAATGCCGCTCTTCCGGCTGCGCTACGGCGGATCCGCTACCGCCTGGGCATTCGCCACATACCGAGCCAGCCACAACGACTACCAGACCTCCATCCTGCCCAACGGATACCCCGTTGGCACACCACAAGAAGCCCTCGACTGCGCCTGCGGCCTCTACCCTCAACGACGCCGCGGCCTGGCAATCCCCGAACTAACAGGCGCACCCACTAGCTAGGAAGGTCGTTGGGCTCCGGCGTGTCGCAACAGAAGGCAACGGTTCTCGCGGGAGAATTCGAGAGATCCTTCCAGAGAATTCTCGACGCCCGGGAGAACCGTTGCCATTACCGTACCACCGGTCTGATGTTGTCGCAGATGCAGGAGCTGGTGCGACAAGTGCACAATGCGTTGACCGAGCCGTGGAACAAGGGAGTGGTCGCCCGAAATCGTGTGGGTTGTACCGAGCGACCGAGATCGCACGTATTTTCGGCAGAACTGTTCGCAGGAGTTCCTTGCGGGATATCTCGCCGCTTACCGTGTTGAGTTTCGTGGCCAGCCTGGCCGATCGTGCGGGCCGTGGTGGAGAAGTTCGTGCCGACTGTGGCCGAGGCCATCGACCTGGTCCAGGGTCGAGTGTGCCTGGTCGACGGCACCATCACGCCGTGCTGGTCCTAGGCCGAGAACGACGAGCTGTGGAGCCGCAAGCACGGCACCACCGGGTTCAACGCCCAACTGGTCTGCCTGCTCGACGGCGCCGCCATCTACATCTCCGATCCGCTGCCGGGATGCACCCACGATGCGAAAGGCATTTCGCCACCACGCCGGTCGCCGAGATTGTCGCGCACTCCGGTGGCGGGATCGTGGATAAAGGCGCAGAGGCATCAGCGATGGCGAAGCGACTTATTGTGTGCTGCGACGGAACGTGGAACACGTACCTGACCAGGTAGAGCGCGTCGGAGACTACCTTCGGGGAAGACAAGACGACGATCACCGGC
>Ga0116216_10003456_pt1 | contig 10282 bp, 11 predicted proteins | sample Sb_taG_11_FD_89696 | JGI IMG/M metagenome (GOLD analysis project Ga0116216, IMG submission 89696) | Peat soil microbial communities from Weissenstadt, Germany - Sb_50d_3_AS metaG | ecosystem: Environmental > Terrestrial > Soil > Wetlands > Peat | place: Germany: Weissenstadt | collected 2010-09-21
CCGCACGTCGTCGCGCGCGGCGCCGCGCGCCTCGGGCGGCTCGCCGGCCTCGCTCGATCGCGGCAGCTCGAAGTCGAAGCGCGCCGCCGCGTCGGCGAGTGACGTCACGGCGCGCCCCACTCGTCGCGGCGGTAGCGGCCGCTCGGCGCGCCCGACGCCAGGAGGCGGTTGAGGGCCGGCACCACCGCCTCGGGCCACGGACGGTCCGAGATGTCCTCGCCCGGATACGCCGCCTGGTGCATGTCGGTGCGCATGTCGCCCGGGTCGAAGGCGTAGAAGCGCATCTCGGGCTCCTCGGCGCCGAGCACCCGCACGAGCTGGTCGAGGGCGGCCTTCGACGAGCCGTAGCCGCCCCAGCCCGCGTAGGCCTCGACCGAGGCGTCCGACGTCACCGACACCACGGTGCCGGTCGACGAGCGCAGCAGGTCCCACGCGTCCTGGATCAGGGCCAGGGGCGCCAGGGCGTTGACCTCGTAGACGCGGCGCAGCTCGTCCAACGGGTAGGCCGCGAGCCCCACCAGGGGGCTCACTCCGAGCGCGCTCGCGTTGTTGACGAGCAGCTCCAGCGACCCCGACGTCGCCGCCGCGGCGACCAGGGCCCGGCGGTGCGCCGCGTCGGCCACGTCGCCGGCGTGGGCGCTCACCGCGGCCCCGGCGTCGCGCAGCTCCGCCGCCACCTCGCCGAGGGGGTCGGCGTGTCGCGCGTCGATCACGAGGTTCCACCCGCTGGCCGCGAGGTCGCGCGCGACGGCGCGCCCGAATCCCTTCGAGGCCCCGGTGACGATGGCAACCGGCATGAGTCCCTCCCGCCCCGACGCCATGTCGGTGGCTCCGGATCCAGGCTATAAGTTAAAGTAATCTTTAAGTCAAGGACCCGGAGATGAAAGTTGGTGGGTCGTGGCCGATCAGCACCTGACCATCGGCGAGATCGCGAGCCGCAGCGGCTTCGCCGCCTCGGCCGTGCGCTTCTACGAGCGACAGGGGCTCGTGCGCGCCGAGCGGACGCCGGGCAACCAGCGACGGTACCGGCGCGACGTCCTGCGCCGGCTCGCCTTCATCCGCATCGCCCAGCGGGTGGGGTTGAGCCTCGACGAGATCGTCGAGGCCCTCTCGGCCCTGCCCGCCGACAAGGCGCCCACCGCGAGCGATTGGCGGCGCCTGACTCAGGGGTGGCGCGAACGCATCGAGGAGCGCATCGCCGTGCTCGAGGCGCTGCGCGGCGGGTTGACCAGCTGCATCGGGTGCGGCTGCCTGTCGCTGCGCACCTGCGCGTTGGCCAATCCGGGTGACGCGGCCGGCGCCTCGGGTTCGGGGCCGCAGTACCTGCTCGAGGAGTGACCGGGCGCGAGCCGGGGTCGGCCTAGCCGAAGACCTTCTTGTAGGCGATCACGTGCGACGAGTCCGGAGCAGTCGCGTGGATCGTCTCGCCCCAGTGCGAGAAGGTGGTCGACCCGCCACCGGTGGCCCCGGTGATGGTCTCGCTCTGGGGCAGTGAGTCGGACTTCGACGAGATCAGCAGCGTGCTCGTCACGTTCGACGACGAGGTCGTGCCCTTGGTGGTCCAGCGCAGGCGGTAGCTGCCCGAACCCTTCACGACCGGCAGGAGCGTCGTGCCCTTCGCCGACGGCAGGAAGCTGAGCAGCGCGGGCGTGGTCAGGCTCTGCTGGAAGCTCTTGTACGCGGTGGTCCCCGACACCATGGCGACCGACCGATCGCCGACGATCTTCTCCTGGGCCGCGGTCAGGCCCATGATGCCGGTCATGCCCGTGGGTGTCCCCTTGACGTACGCGTCCTTCGCGGTCAGCGTGATCGTGACCGCCTTGGCTCCCTGGGTGATCCGCTCCTTGCCGGACGTGCGGCCGATGTCGACCACGACCTTCGTGGTCACCTTGCCGGTCTTGGAGTAGACGACGACGTGCACGCTGGTCTGCTTGGCGATGGCCGCCTGGGCCGCCTTGATGATGTTGGCGGCGCTCGGCGCCGAGGAGGCGCCGGCGCTCGCGCCGGCACCGATCACGACGCAGAGGGCCACGCCAACTGCCGCGAGGGCACCACGGGACCGACAGAAAAATGGGGGGAACATGTCCTCAAGCCTAGACGGCGCGCGCTCGGCGTCGTCTTCGGCCATGGTCCCGGCGACGGCGCGCACATGCCGGAGGGACCGGTGCGCGCCGTCGCCCGTTCTCGCCTAGCCCACCGGGGTCGGTTGGGCCATCTCGCGCTCGGTGGCCTTGAAGGAGAGCTTGCTCGCGGGGGCCGGCCGGCTGATGTAGTACCCCTGGGCGCGTTCGCATCCCAGGTCGATCAGCAGATCCAACGTGGCGACGTCCTCGATGCCCTCGGCGACCACCCGAAGACCCATCTCGTGGCCCAGGTTGATGGTGGCGCGCACCAGCTCGAGGTCCCTCTTCCCACCGAGAACACTGAGGTCCGTGATGAACGTGCGGTCCAGCTTCAGCTCGCCGACCGCGAGGCTCGCCAGGTAGGCGAGCGAGGTGAACCCCGCTCCGAAGTCGTCGATGGACACCATGATGCCCAGGTCCCGGAGGCCCTCGATCACCGCCTGGGCGACCTCGAAGTGCTCGATGATCACCGACTCGGTGATCTCGATGATGAGGCTGGTCGCCGGCAGCTTGTGATGGGCCAGCAGGGTCGTGACGCGCTCGATGAATCCCGGCTCCAGCAGGTTGGTCGTGGAGACGTTGACCGACACGGCAACCTCGACGTCGTTCTTGTGCCACGACGCGCACTGCGCGATGGCCTCGTTGAGGACCCACGCGGTGAGCGGCTCCATGAGTCCCGCCTCCTCGGCCAGCGGCAGGAACGTGAGCGGGGGCACCATGCCGAACTCGGGGTGGGCCCAGCGCAGCAAGGCCTCGACGGCGATCACCCGTCCGGAGCGCAGATCCAACTGCGGCTGGTAGTGGAGCTCGAAGTCACCCTCGTGAATGGCTCGGGTGAGGTCTTCGACCAGGCGGATCTTGTTCTCGTCGCCGTCGAGGTCGGCGTCGAAGAAGACGAAGGGGACCTGACCGAGCTTGGCGCGGTACATCGCGACGTCCGCGCACCACATCAAGGTCGACGCCTCGGTCGCGTCGCCGGGGAACATCGCGATGCCGATGCTGGCCCCGACGTTGGTGCTGATGCGGTGAAGGGTGAAGGGCGTCTCGAGGTCCGTCACGATCCGCTGGGCGACTTGTGACGCGTCGCTCTCGTCCGCGTCGAGCAACACGACGCCCAGTTCGTCTCCGCCCAGGCGGACGACCGACGAGTTGGGTCCCACGGCGCGCGACAGGCGCGGCCCCAACTGGCGTAAGAGCTCGTCGCCCGCCGGGTGGCCGAAGGAGTCGTTGATCTCCTTGAAGTGGTTCAGGTCCACGAAGAGGAACGCCAGGCGCCGAGCGGTGGCGGTCGGCTCGAACTGGTCGGAGAAGAAGGTGTCGAGCACGTGGGTCAACTGGCGGCGATTGCCCAGTCCGGTCAGCTCATCGGTGTTGGCTTGGCGGTGGCGCTCCTCGGTCATGATCCGCAGGCTCCGCGCGGAGATCGCCAGGCGCACTCCGACCACCACCAGGGTGCTGATCGCCAGGTCGATGGCCACCTGGCTCACGTGGTTGATCGTCCCCACGATCAGGATCACGAGGCTGCTCAGCGCGGCGAGACCCGGCAGGGCGATCCCCCCGGTCCTCTCCGGACGCAGGGGTTCCGCCCTGCGCGGCGTCGTCCACACTGACATCGAGATCAGCAGGATCGCCGCCGGCCACGCCGCGGCATTGACGTCCGCGCCGAATCGCGAGGCGAGGTGCGACGACTGGAACAGGTTCATCGTGTCGCCCAGGACGATGATGGCCAGTCCCACGCCGAGCAGGCCCCACGAGGCGCTCCATCGACCCACCAGCAGGACCGACCCCCCGATGACCAGCGACAGCAAGAGCAGGTCGCCGATCGGGTAGGCCAGGCTGACCCCCGTCGCGATCCGCGATCCCCCGGTCAGCGCCAGGATCCGGTGGAAGGCGAACGTCGCGCACAGCGCGGCCGCGCCGAGCCCCGCGACCGCCCCGTCGAGCCAGTTCGGACGAGCCAGGCGTCCGAGGCCCCTCTGCAGCAGCGACACGGTGGCCACGTAGGCCAACGGATAGAAGAGGAGGTAGAAGGCGTCGGCGGCGCTGGGCACGGGAACGCTGGCGCCGCCCAATGACTCCACGGTCAAAAAGGTGTCGCCGATCGCCCACGACAGGAGGCTGAGCCCGAGCAGGAGCACCGGCGCACGTCCCGGACGGCGCGCCACGCCCCGCGCGATGCACACGGCGGACGCCAGGTACTCGAAGCTGACGATCGACCAGCCGTCCAGCCAGGTCCACTGCTGATTGGGGCCGCGCACCAGCAGCACGACCACGTAGCCGACGAGGAAGAGGCCGAGCCCGGCGTAGATCCTCCACGCGCGACGCGCCGCGGTGCGCTCGGTCGCGACCGGCGCGCCGTGCGCGGCATCGCGACGCGTCTTGTCGGCGACGAGCTCGGCGGCGAGGACGCTCGCCTCCGTGCGATTGCGCGAGCCTCGACGCCTCTCTTCGGCCAACGTAGTCATCAGGCTGTCCTCCCGACACAGTGCGACGCCCAATCAAGGTCTTCTCGGGTTGATTTAGCGTTCCAGACAGGCATCAAGACCGCATCGACGAACGCTCAACAACCTCAAAATTTATGACACCGCCTTAGGAGAATCAGGGATTGCGGTGCAAGGGCGTGTCGCCAATTCCCGGTCTCCGCGCTGACACTATGGAGACGTTTGGCGCACCGGGCGAGGCGTCTGCGCCACGTCGGCCGGTACCCTCAGTGGTCATGTCCGTCGAGCGCACCAACGACCCCGTGGAGGCGCTGGGGTGGGCCTACGAGCTCCTCGGCGCCGGGAGCCCCGCCGCGTTCCTGCTCGCACCGGCCCGATTCTCCTTCGCCGAGCGCACGACGGACAGCTACGCGCTGACCCTCAGCGCGAAGCGCGTCTTCGGCGCCGGGTTCGGGCCGCACCCACCCGTGCGACCCGAATGGGAGAGCTGCGTCATCTCCGGATCGACCCTCGGGCCTCGCGTCGGCTCCCTGGAGGTCGCCGACCACTGGGACTTCTTCACCCGCGCGGTGCACGACGAGCCCGCCAACGGCGAGGTCCTCGAAGTGAGCGACGACGTGGCGCTGACCGACTTCCTGAGACGCGAGGCGCCGCGCTCCGCGGTGTGGCCCGGCAACCCCGAGATCGTCGCCTGGTTCGCGATCCGCGACGAGGAGGGCCTCGCGAGCGTGGCCGCGCTGGTGCGCTGGGAGTCGGGCTACCACGTCATCTCGTCAGTGGCCACGCGGGCGGACGCGCGCGCCCGGGGCCTGGGCCAGCGCGTCGTGGCCGGGGTCGTGGCGGCGGCGGCGGCGCGCCGCGTGAGCTGGCTCGGCCTCGGCGTCGGCCACGACAACCTGGGGGCCCAGCGTCTCTACGAGCGCGTCGGCTTCATCCGTCGCGCTGACTTCACCGTCTACCGCTCGGCGCGTGGCGCCGCCGAGCCGGCGCACCTCTAGAAACACTCCGCGAGGTCGAAGAGGAACTGCTGGAGGGTCCGCACCTCGCCCAGCACGTCGTCGCCGGCGTCGGCCAGCTTCTCGTCGCTCAGCAGGCCGCGCGAGACCGCGGTCGCGCGCAGCGCGACCTGCAGGGTGCACAGCCACGCCCAGGCTTCCTCGTCGGTGAGGTACGGCTCGTGCAGCGTGGCCACGGCCAGCTCGGCGTTGGTCGAGGTTTCCTGCTGGCGCCGCAGCGTCGTGACGGGATCGTCCTCGTCGCGCGTCGGGTCGACCGGGGCGGTGAGGGTGGCGCCCCATTCGTGCTCCGGGTCGCGTTCGGCGGCCACCACGTGGCCGAAGGCCTCGCGGGCGATCGAACGCCCGGCGTCGTTGAGGCGCACCTGGATGCGCCCGTCGCGACGGCGCACGAAGAGGCGTTGACCCGCGGCCATCACCGGTCCTGTTCGATCGAGCTCTGCAGGCCGGCCACCTGCAGCTTGACGCAGTAGTACTCGGCCCGGTCGCGTTGGCCGGACCAGACGATGGCCCGGCCCTCGTGATGGACGGCCAGCATCAGCTGGGTCGCGCGGCCGTCCGGGTAGCCGAAGATGCGCTTGAAGATGACCACGACCACCGTCATGGGCGTCACCGGGTCGTTCCACACGACCACGTTCCAGGTGCGCTGGGTCGTGACGTCGCCCTCGGTGCGAACGACCTGTTCGGTCGAGGTCCCGCCCACCGACGCCGCGCTCACCAGACCAGTGTCGCAGTTCGCGCGACGGGGCGAAAGGTGGTGCCTCGTACACTGAAGTGGAGCTGCCGGGAGGACCGATGAGCGTCGTCGATTGGGTGAGCGAAGCGCCCGAGCGCCTGCGCAACGAGATGAACCGCCGCATTCGAGAGGCGGCGGGCCTCTCCCAGGAGTCGCCGGTGATCTGTGACGACCCCCGCGAGGCCTACACCGCGCCCGACGCCGTGGCCCGCCTGATCCACGGCGACCTGCCCGCGATGATGATCGGCGGCCTGGCGTCGCTCTTCTTCGAGATGCTCAACCCGCTCACCATGGCGGGCGTCGCCCAGCACTCGCGCTACCGCCAGGACCCCCTCGACCGGGTGCTGCAGACCGCGAACTTCATCGGGGCGACGACCTACGGCTCGAAGGAGTCCGCCGCGCGGGCCATCGCCAAGGTGCGCGCGATCCACGAACGCGTGCGCGGCGTGGCCGATGACGGCCGGCCCTACCAGGCGAGCGACCCGCACCTCCTCTCGTGGATCCACTGCGCGGGCGTCGCCATGTTCCTCGCCTCCTACCGGACGTTCGGGGCCGTCGCGATCACCGACGCCGAGGCCGACGCCTACGTCATGGGTGCCGGGCGCGTGGCCCGCGACCTCGGCGCGATCGACCCGCCCGCGACCGTCGGCGAGCTCAACGCCGCGCTGCTCGCCTTCCGACCCGAGCTGCGCCTGAGCGCCGACGCCGTCGCCGCGCGCGACTTCATCGCGCGCGGCGTGGTGCGCGGCCCCCATCAGCGCGCGGCCTATCAACTGGTGGTCGCGGCCGCTTACTCGCTGTTGGACCCGTGGGCCCGCGAAATGCTCGACGTGCCCCGTCGCCGGGTCCTGGACCCGTTGGTCGTGCGTCCCGCCGCCAAGGTGCTCGACGCGGCGGTGCGGCTGGCCGTCCCGCCGATGACGCCGCCTAAGTGGCGAGGGACAGACCGCCGTCGACGACCACAACTTGGCCGGTGACGTAGGACGCCGAGGCCAGGGCCACGATCACGTCAGCCACGTCCTGAGGGGTTCCCACGCGCTTGAGCGGGGCCGCCGCCGTGACCAGCCCTCGCACGGTCTCCCAGTTCGCGGTCCAGGGCGTGTCGATGAGGCCGGGCGCGACGGCGTTAACGCGCACCTCGGGACCCACGACCTTCGCGAGCAGCGAGGTCACGTGGTTGAGCGCCGCCTTGGACGCCGCGTACGGGATCGACGATCCGGTCTGTCGCACGCCGGCCACTGACGTGACGTTGACCACCACGCCGCGCGCGTCACGCAGCGCGTCCATCGCGGCCACGGTGAGCTGCCACGTGCCAAAGACGTTCACGTCGAAGATGCGTCGCCACACGTCGATCGTCGCCGCCTCGAGGTCACGGTGCGCGATCAACTCGGTCGTGCCCGCGTTGTTGACCAGCACGTCGAGGCGGCCGTAGTGCCGGATCACCTCCTCGACCATGCGCGCGCAGTCGTCGGCGTCGGCGACGTCGGCGCGCACGTAGTGCGACCCCGGCGTGGCCGCCGCGAGCCGTTCGCCCGCCTCGACACTGCGCGACGAGTTGAAGATCACGTTGTCGCCCAGGGTCGCGAAGCCCTTCGCCGTGGCCTCACCGATGCCGCTGGTCGACCCGGTGACCAGGACGACGCGGCTCACGGCGCGCTGCGACGAAGCCGCCACGAGCCGGCCCAGTGCTGGCCCGGCTCCAGGACGACGATGTCCTTGCCGGATCGCAGCGCGTCCGGCGGACAGGTCATCGGCTCCACGGCGATGGCCGTGCGCCGCCGACCGCGCTCCAGCTGGTCCCCCGTGTAGACCTGCACGTAGGGGAAGTTGCGGTCCATGCCGAGCTCCACGACGCCGCCGGCGCTGTCGCGCACCGTCACCGTGGCCAGGCCCAGGTCGTCGCGCGTGAGCTCGGTGTAGGTCACGTCGAGCTCGTGGCCGCTAACCGACTTGGCGTGGCTGAAGTCGACCGCGTGGCCGGCCACCGGCAGGATCTCGCCGGTCGGCAGGCGCCGGTCGTCGACCGCCACGTAGGCCTTGGCGGGCACCGCCAGCTCCGCGCCCTCGATGGTGGGCGTCGTGACGGCCAGGTAGGGGTGGAAGCCCAGCCCGAATGGGATGGGGACGTCGTCGCGGTTCGTCACGGTGGTCGTCACCGTGAGGCCCAGCGACCCGAGGTGGTACGCGACGGCAACCTCGCTCAGGAATGGGAACTCTGGCGTGGGGTGCAGCAACAGCGAGAGGACGCAGCGGTTCTGGTTGACCGCCTCGATGCGGAAGGGGCGCCAGCGCACCACCCCGTGCAGCGCCGTGGCGTGCTCGACGTCGTCGACCGTGGGTCGCGCGGTGCGCTCCGAGAAGGTCCACTTCCCGTCGCCGATGCGGTTGGGCCAGGGATAGAGCAGCTGGCCCCGCGCCCCGGTGGGGACCTCGTCGCCGGCGAAGCCCTCGACGACGCCGACGCCGTCCTTGACGTAGGTGCGCAGCGTCGCCCCGACCTCGGTGACCACGGCGCGCTGGTCGCCGTGCGCGATGGCGATCTGTTCGCCCGAGGGAAGCATCAGTTGAATCGCCTTCTCATCACTGGCCCGTAACTTACGACAGTTATCGTACGGCCTATGCGAATCCTGCTCACGAACGACGACGGCATCGGCGCGCCCGGCCTCGCGGTGATGGCGCGCCACGTGGCGCGCTGGATCGCCGACGCCCCGCCCGGCGAGTCGCGCGACGCCCTCATCGTCGCGCCCCACGTCAACCACTCGGGCATGTCATCGGCCGTGGGCGACGTCTTCGACCACCCCTCGGTGGCGTACCGGCGCCACCGCATCGCCGGGGCCGAGTCCATCGCGACGTTCGCGCTGGAGGCTCCTCCGGCGCTCTGCGCCATCCTCGGGGCCCTCGGCAGCTTCGACGTCACGCCCGACGTCGTGCTGTCGGGGATCAACGCGGGCGCCAACGTCGGGCGCAGCGTCCTGCACTCCGGGACCGTCGGCGCGATCCTCACCGCCGCCCAACTCGGGCTCTCGGGCATGGCGGTGTCCGTGCAGTGGGGCGACGAGGTCCACTTCGAGACGGCGGGCGCGGTCGCCGTCGAGGTCCTCGACCACCTGATGGCCGCCCCCTCGCGCACCTTGTTGAACCTCAACGTCCCGAACCTGCCGGCCAGCGAGCTGCGCGGCGTGCGGCGAGGGCGCATCTCGAGCGCCGGCATCGTCAAGGCCGCCGGTCCTCGCGCCGGCGGCGAGCCGCTGGGCGAGGAGGGCGAGCTGCCGATGCGACTGGGCGCCGCCACGCCGAGCCTGGGCGACGTCAGCGACGAGGCCGCCGACGACGACGGCGCGCTGCTCGCGGCCGGCTACGCCTCCCTCACCCCCCTGCGCGGTCCCCACGAGGACACGGACACGGCGCTCGACGACACCATCCGCAAGGCTCTGGCCGCGATCTCGAACCACCTGACGGCGACGCGCTAGTCGTCGTCGCGGCGCCGGCGCTGGTCCTTCACCCGCGAGCGCGCCCGCTTGTCGTCGAGGCGCCGCTCCTTCGACGCCCGGGTCGGGCGCGTCGGACGTCGTGGCGTGCGCGGGGCGAGCGCGTCACCGAGGCGTCGCGCCAACTGGTCCAGCGCGGCCGCCCGGTTGGCGCCCTGGGACCGGAACCGGCCCGCGCTGGAGCGCACCACCGGACCGAAGTGTTCCCGGAGCGTCGCGCGCTGCGCCTCGCTCAGCGCGGCGGCGGTGGCGACGTCCACCGAGACCACCACACGCGTAAGCGAGCGGTTGGCGTGCTGGCCCCCCGGGCCGCCCGAGGTGGTCACGCGCACGGCCACGTCGGCGGCCGGGACCACGAGGCGCGGCCCGATGGCCAGGGAGCCGTCGTCGCGCGCGTGCGCCTTGAATGGTGCGGGGTCCGCACGCCGTCGCGCCGGCGCGGTACCTCCCGGCGTGGACGGACCGCTCACGGCGCCAC
>Ga0116216_10003461_pt1 | contig 10270 bp, 10 predicted proteins | sample Sb_taG_11_FD_89696 | JGI IMG/M metagenome (GOLD analysis project Ga0116216, IMG submission 89696) | Peat soil microbial communities from Weissenstadt, Germany - Sb_50d_3_AS metaG | ecosystem: Environmental > Terrestrial > Soil > Wetlands > Peat | place: Germany: Weissenstadt | collected 2010-09-21
CAGGGCACCTCGAGGCTCTGTGGTCCGTCAGCGTCGATCACCACCAACTCGCCCGGCGCGATCTCGCGCACGAAGGTGGCGCCGATGACGCTCAGGGCCGGCGTCTCGGAGGCCAGCACCCAGCCCGCGGGGGCCTCGGCGGGTCCGAGCCGGCCGAGGCACAGGGGGCGGAAGCCGTAGGGGTCGCGCACGCCGAAGAGCCGCTCGGAGCTCATGAGGACGAAGGAGAACGCCCCCTCGAGGATCGGGAGCACCAGCTGCAGCGCGGTGGAGAGGTCCTCGGTCTCGGGGAAGGCGTGGGCCAGCAGCTCGGCGACGACGTCGCTGTCGGTGCAGATCGACCCCGGCAGCATCCCGACCTTCTCGGCCAGGGCGCGGGTGTTGGTGAGGTTGCCGTTGTGGCCGAGCGCGAAGCCCGCCCGCCCCACCGGCCGGTAGACGGGCTGGGCGCCGGCCCAGTCCGAGGACCCGTGGGTCGAGTACCGGGTGTGGCCGATGGCGAGATGCCCCTGCAGGCCCGAGAGGGTGCGCTCGTCGAAGACGGTGGCCACCAGCCCCATGTCCTTGACGACGGTGACGGTGTCGCCGTCGCTCACCGCCATGCCGGCCGACTCCTGGCCCCGGTGCTGCAGGGCGAAGAGGCCATCGAACGTGAGGCTGGCCACCCGCTTTCCGGGCGCGTAGACGCCGTAGACACCGCACGCTTCCTTCACGCGGTCACCATTCTCGCACAGGGCGGCGTCACCCATCCCCCAGGGCCCGGGCCAGGTTCAGGTCCTCCGCAGCACCGACCACATGGAGGGGGAGGTCGACCACGTCCCCGAGGCTGAGGCGGTCGCCACCCGCCCGGCCAAGGACGGCGGCGGGGATGCCGGCGGCGGCGGACCGGGCGCACAGCTCGTCGGGATCCGCCGTGGCCAGCACGAAGCGCGACGGCAGCTCGGTGAACAGCTCGGCCGGCTCGATCCCCGCCAGGACGCAGCCCGTCGCGCCGGCGGACGCCATCTCGGCCAGGGCCACGGCGAGGCCGCCGCCCGACACGTCATGGACGGCGCGCACCAGCCCGGAGCCGCCGACCGCGCCGACCTGATCGGAGACGAGCCCGGCGACGAACGCGCACAGCGCGGCGTGCGCCGCGAAGTCGACGGCCGGCACCCCGCCGGTGCCGATGCCGCCGCGGCGGTCGCGCCGCTCGGTGGCCCAGCGCGTCCCCTCGAGCGGGAAGGTCCCGTCCGCGGCGGCGCGCGCACCCAACAGCACGACGGCGTCGCCGTCCGACCACGCCGGCCCGGGCGGCTGCGCCCGTACCGCGTCGACGAGGCCGAGCACGCCGAGCACCGGCGTCGGGTCGATGTCGGAACCACCGCTCTCGTTGTAGAGGCTGACGTTGCCCCCGATCACCGGCAGCGACAACGCGTCGCAGGCCCCCGCCATCCCCTCGATGCACTCGGAGAGCTGCCACATGACCTCGGGGTGTTCCGGGTTGCCGAAGTTGAGGCAGTTCACGACGGCGACCGCCGTCGCGCCGACGCAGGCGAGGTTGGCCACAGCCTCGGCGAGGACGAGCGCGGTGCCCGCCCGCGGGTCGAGCGCGCAGGCCCGCGGGTTGGAGTCGGTCGTGATGGCGACGCCGCGCTCCGACGGGGGCAGCCCCGGGCCGGCCAGCCGCAACAGCGCGGCGTCCGCACCCGGGCCGGCCACCGTGTTCAGGAAGAGCTGGTGGTCGTACTGCCGCCACACCCAGCGCGCCGAGCGCAGCAGCGCCAGGAGATCGGCGGCGCAGTCGGCAGGCAACGGCGGCGCCGGCGGCGTGGCGGCCGGGCGGCCGTGGGCCGGCGCAAGGCGCGGGCGGTCGTAGAGCGGCGCGTCGTCGGACAGCGAGGCCGCCGGCACGTCGGCCAGCACCGGGCCGTCCATGCCGTCCCGGATGCGCAGGCGCCCGCCGCCGTCGGGGGTGGGCGCGGTGACGGTGCCGATGACGGTGGCCCGCACCTCCCACTTGGTGCAGATGGCGGCCACGGCGGGCCACGACTCGGGCGTGACGATGGCGAGCATGCGCTCCTGGCTCTCGCTCGTCATCACCTCCCACGGCTCCATGCCCTCCTCGCGCCGCGGCACGGCGGAGACGTCCACGTCCATGCCGACGCCGCCGCGCCCCGCCGTCTCGCTCGTGGCGCAGGCGAGCCCGGCGCCGCCGAGGTCCTGGATCCCGACCACGAGCTTCGTGTCGAGCAGCTCGAGGCACGCCTCAATGAGGCGCTTCTCCTCGAAGGGGTCGCCCACCTGGACGCTGGGTCTCTTGGTGTCGTCCGCCGCCCCCTTCTGCTCCCCGCTGAACCCGGCGGAGGCCAGGACACTGACCCCGCCGATGCCGTCGCGCCCCGTGGCCGAGCCGAGCAGCACGGCCAGGTTGCCCGGGCCCGACGCGATGCCGAGGACGAGGCGCTCGGTCGGCAGCGCGCCCATGCAGAGCACGTTGACGAGCGGGTTCTGGGCGTAGCAGGGGTCGAAGGTCAGCTCGCCGCCGACGGTCGGCACCCCCACCGAGTTGCCGTAGCCCGAGATCCCGCTCACGACCCCCTCGACCAGCCAACGCTGCCGGGCGTCGTCGGGAGGGCCGAAGAAGAGCGGGTCCATGACGGCGAGCGGGCGCGCGCCCATGGTGAAGATGTCGCGCAGGATGCCGCCCACGCCGGTGGCCGCCCCCTGGTAGGGCTCGATCGCCGAGGGGTGGTTGTGGCTCTCGATCCGGATGGCGATTGCGATGCCGTCGCCGGCGTCGATCACGCCGGCGTTTTCCCCCGGGCCGACCAGCACTCTGGGCCCTTCCGTTGGCAGCCGACGCAGGTGGAGGCGCGACGACTTGTAGGAGCAGTGCTCGCTCCACATCACGGCGTAGAGGGCGAGCTCGAGGTGGTTGGGCGGGCGGCCCAGGATCTTGGCGACGGCCTCGAACTCGTCGTCGGTCAGGCCGAGCGCCCGGTGCAAGAACTCCTCTGCCGGCGGCGGGTCGGGCAACAGCGCCTCGGCCGGAGGGGTCATGATGACCTCCAGATTAGAGGCCCCACTGCGTCAGTCGGGACGGTCGGCACGGACTACGACGAGGTCGCGTTCGGACCACACGCCGGCCGCATCGAGCCCGGCCGCGGCGAGCCAGCACAGCTGGTCGGCGGCCGTCGAGGGCCGGTCGTGGTCGCTGGTCAGCGGCGTCACCGCGTCGGCGGGGTCGAGCGGGATCACGACGTCGGCGAGGACGAAGCGCCCGCCCGGGCGCAGCACGCCGGCCACCCGGGCGAAGAGGGCGGCCTTGTCCGGGCCCTCGAGGTGGTGCACGGCCAGGGCGGAGACCACGAGGTCGAAGGGGCCCGGAGGCAGCGGGTCGGCCAGCTCGGCCACGACCAGCTCGACGGGCAGCCCGGTCAGCCGGGCCCGGGCCGCCTCGAGCATCGGCGCGCTCTGGTCGATGCCGACGGCCCGCGCCCCGGGGTGCCGGGCCAGCACGGCGGCCAAGGTCTCGCCGGTGCCCGTCCCGAGATCGAGCACCCGCGTCACCGCCGTTCCCTCGCTGGCGGCGGCGACCGCCTCCTGCAAGCGGCCGTAGGCGGGCACCTCCTGGCGCATCAGATCGAGGTAGGTGGCCGGGTCGAAATGGAATTGGCTCATATGACGTCCCTCCTCACCCAGGCCCAGCGCAGCACGAAGAGGGACAGGCCGAGGGTCACGAGGTTGATGGCGAGCTCGACGAGGCCGTTGCCGCCCTTGCCCCAGATGCCGTGCTGGAGGTCGTAGAGCACGTCCATGGCGAAGAGATAGAGCCCGGCCCCGCCCCCCGCCAGGAGCCAGAACAGGGCCGCCCGCCGCGCGGTGGTGAGGCAGAACGAGGCGGCGACCAGGCACAGGGCCAGCCAGGCGTCGGCCAGGGGGAACGCGTCCTCGAACTGGGTGTACGAGGGGCCCGTTTCGGAGGCGACCAGGGAGCGGTGGGCCAGCCAGGCGATCCAGTAGGCGGCGATGAGCAGGGCAACCGCCAGGAGCATGGCGGCCATGGTGCGGCGCTCCATCCCCGCAGGATACCGAAATGGCCCAATGACGGACCCCGGCATTGCAACGACCGACCGCGCACATCATATGAAATGAAACATGGCGAATTGACGAATATGGGTCCCGCCGGCACGTCACAATGGGAGCATGGCAACCAAGGGAAAGACTTCGACTCCTCGCAAGCCCATGAGCACCGGCCACAAGGCCGCGCTCGCCCGAGGGCGGGCCGAGAGTGCAAGCGTGCGCCACTATCTCGAGGCGCTCGAGACGTCCAAGCCCAAGCGGGGCCGCAAGCGCACGCCGGCATCCATCGACCGCCGGCTGGCGGCGATCGAGACCCAGCTGGCCTCGGCGGATGCCCTGACGCGGCTCCACCTGCTGCAGGAGCAGAAGGACCTGCTCGACGAGCGCTCCCGTACGAACCAGGTCAAGGATCTGTCGGCGCTCGAGAAGCAGTTCATCAAGGTGGCCAAGGACTACGGCGAGCGCAAGGGCATCACCTACAGCACCTGGCGGGCGGCCGGTGTGAGCGCCGCCGTGCTGCAGAAGGCGGAGATCGCCCGATCTCGTACGTGATCCGCTATCGGGGGGACCGTTCCACCCCCGATGGGCTCTTCTGACGACCTGCTGCGCATGGCCGGGGGCATGTCGAGCGAGCAGATCAGGGACCGGCTCGACCAGCTCTTCCATGAGAAGGCCGCCGTCGAGGGCGCCATCGTCGTGCTTCTGGGGGAGGTCGATCGGCGCCAGGCGTATCGAGACGAGGGTGCGACGTCAGCGGAGACATGGGCCGTGGAGCGTTTCGGCGTCTCCACGCCGACGGCACGGGCGCTTGTCCGCCTCTCCGAGAAGGCGTGGGATCTTCCCCACCTCGTCGGCGGGCTCTGCGCCGGCGTCCTCTCGTTCGACAAGGTCCGCACGGTGGCCGACGCGGCCACGCCGGAAAACGACCGCGAGCTGCGGGCCCGGGCCGACGAGTGCTCGGTACGCCAACTCGCCGACTTGGCCCGCTCGACGCGGGAGGCGGCCGGCCGGGTCCCGGTCCCCGACCCCGACCACGATCACGATCGGCGGTTCCTCCGCTTCAACGACCGGTTCCGCACCCTGAGCATCCAACTGCCGCGCGAGTCCTACGCGGAGGCCCGGGCCTGCCTCGAGATGCGGGCCCGCGGGGTCCCCTCCGACGGCGAGACGCCGTGGGACCAGCGACTCTGCGACGCCTTCATGGAGCTGGTCCGCTCGTCCGGCCGCGGCCATGGGACCTCAGCCTCCACCACGAGCCCATATGTCGTCGTGGCCCATGTCCCTCTGGCCGCCCTCGTCGAGGAATCGGGGGAGACGAGTGGCCTGGTCGGCGAGCTCGAGCGTGACGGGTTGCTCAGCTGCGAGACCGTCCGGCGCATCGCCTGCGACGCGACCATCGTCCTCGCCGTCGACGACGACGTCGGGCACACCATGTACGAGGGCCGGGCCCGCCGGGAGCCGAGCGATGCCCAGCGCCGCGAGATTATGCGCCGCGACCGGCACTGCCGGTTCCCCGGGTGCACGAACGTGACATTCAGCAATGTGCACCACGTGCAGCACTGGAAAGCCGGCGGACGCACAGATCTCGGCAACCTCGCGCTCCTCTGCATCCATCACCACCATCTCGTCCACAGCGGGGGGTGGACGATGACGGGAGACGCCAACACCGAACTCACCTTCGTCGGCCCGTCGCGCCGGATCATGACCTCGCGCCCGTCGCCGCTCTGGACGTCGGTCGGGCTTAGTTGACCTTGGTGGCGGTGGCGGCGACGAGGGAGCGCAGGAGCACCAACCCGTCCTCGGAGCCGAGCAGCGCCGAGGTGGCGCGCTCGGGGTGCGGCATGAGGCCGACGACGTTGCCCGCCTCGTTGGCGATGCCGGCGATGGCGTCGATCGACCCGTTCGGGTTGTCCGCATAGCGCAGCACGATCCGGTCCTCGGACTGCAGGCGGAGCAGCGTCTCGGCGTCGCACGTGTAGTTGCCCGAGAAGTGGTTGATCGGGATGACGAGCTCGTCGCCCACCATGGACGTCGACGTGAGGACGGACGCCGTCGAGACGACCACGAGGCGCACCGGCTCGCACAGGAAGCGCAGCCGCCCGTTCTTCTGCAGCGCGCCCGGGAGCAGGCCGGCCTCGGTCAGCACCTGGAAGCCGTTGCAGATGCCGATCACCGGGCCGCCGGCACGGGCGAAGTCGGCCACCGCCTCCATCACGGGCGAGAAGCGGGCCAGCGCCCCGGGGCGCAGGTAGTCGCCGTGGGCGAAACCGCCCGGGAGCACGACGGCGTCGACCGCCCCGAGCTGCGTGTCACCGTGCCAGAGCAGGACCCCCTCGGCGCCGGCGGCCTCGACACCTCGTACGACGTCGTGCTCGCAATTGCTGCCGGGGAAGACGACGACGCCGATGCGCGGGGCCATTCAGATCGGTTCGAGCTCGAGCCGGCTCTGCTCGATCACGGGGTTGGCCAGCAGCCGGTCGGCCAGCTCGGTCGCCGTCGTCCGCGCCGAACCCTCGTCGGGCGCTTCCACCTCGAAGCTGAAGGACCGGCCGGCCCGCACGTGGGCCACGCCGTCGAAGCCGAGCGCCGGCAGCGCCCGCTCGATCGTCGCCCCCTCGGGGTCCGCGATGCCGGCCCGCAACTGCACCTCCACGCGCGCCCGGAACTTCATGCCGAGGCACCGTACCAGTCGTCCAGCGAGCGGCCGGTGACGCGCTCGTAGGCCGCGACGTAGCGCTCGGACATGGCCGTCACCACCTCGGGCGGCAACGCCGGCGGGGGCGGCGTGCGGTCCCAGGGCAGCGCCGCCAGCCAATCGCGCAGGGGCTGCTTGTCGAAGGCGGGCGGCGTCGTCCCCGGCACGACCTGGTCGGCCGGCCAGTAGCGCGACGAGTCCGGCGTGCACACCTCGTCGCACAGGCACAGCACGCCGTCGACGAACCCCAGCTCGAACTTCGTGTCGGCCAGGATGAAGCCGGCGTCGGCCGCCCGGGCCGCCGCCCGGCGGTAGAGCTCGAGGCTCACGGCCTGAGCCTGCAGCGCCGATTCTGCGCCGACGAGGTCGACCGCCTCCGCGAAGCCGATGTTGAGGTCGTGCCCCTCGGCCGCCTTCGTGGACGGGGTGAAGATCGGCCGCTCGAGCTTGCTGGCCAGCTGCAGCCCCTCGGGCATCGGGGCGCCGTGCACCGTCCCCGACTTCTCGTACTCCTCCCAGGCCTGCCCGGCCAGGTAGCCCCGGACGATGCACTCGAGGGGGAGCATCTCGGCCCGGCGCACCAGGACGGCCCGGCCGGCCCATTCGGGGGGCAGCGGCATGCCGTCGAGCGCGGCCGACATGTCGGCGGGGTCGACCGCCAGCAGTGACCCGGGCACCACGTCGGCCATCTCCTCGCACCAGAAGCACGTCATCGCCGTCAACACACGGCCCTTGTCGGGGATCGGCTCGGCCATGATCACGTCGTACGCGCTCACCCGGTCCGAGGCGACCATGAGCAGGCGGTCCCGGCCGGCGTCGTAGAGCTCGCGGACCTTGCCCGAGTGGACCCGGGGCAGCTCCACCGTCACAGGTCCACCAGCGCGTCGGCGAAGCGGTCGACGTGACGGAGGGTGCGGGAGAGGTCGAAGGCCGCACCGAGCTGCGCGCCGTCCAGCGGCACGTCGGAGTCGGCCTCGAGGACCTCGCGGAAGGGGCGCCGCTCGGACCAAGCCCGGCGCGCGTCGCGCTGGACGATCCGGTAGGCCTCGTTACGCGTGAGGCCGGCGGAGACGAGGGCCAGGAGCACGGACTGGGAGAACACGAGGCCGAGCGAGCCCTCGGTCAGGTTCTGTAGCGCGCGCTCGGGGTGGACCACCAGCCCGGCGGCCAGCCCCGTGGCCTTGCGCAGCATGTAGGCGGCCAGCATCGACGCGTCCGGCAGCGCCACCCGCTCCACCGAGCTGTGCGAGATGTCACGCTCGTGCCACAGCGCCACGTCCTCCAGCCCGGCGCCGAGGTAGCTGCGCTGCAGGCGGGCCAGGCCGCAGAGCCGCTCCGCGAGGATCGGGTTGCGCTTGTGCGGCATGGCAGAGCTGCCCTTCTGGCCGGCACCGAACGGCTCCTCGGCCTCGCCGAGCTCGCTGCGGGCGAGGTGGCGGATCTCGGTGCACATGAGCTCGATCGTGGCGCCGATGGACGCGCAGGCGTAGAAGAACTCGGCGTGGCGGTCCCGGGCGATCACCTGGGTGGCCGGCACCGGCGTCAGGCCGAGCGCGGCGCAGACCCGGGCCTCGACCTCGGGGTCGATGTTGGAGTACGTCCCGACCGCGCCCGACAGCTTCCCGACAGCCACCGCGTCGCGGGCGGCGCGCATGCGGCGGCGGTCGCGGTCCGCCTGCAGGGCCCACAGCGCGAACTTGGCGCCGAAGGTGGTCGGCTCGGCGTGCATCCCATGGGTGCGGCCGGTGACGGGGACGTGCAGCAGCTCGAGCGCCCGCGCTTTGAGCGCGGCGACGAAGTTGTCCAGGTCGGTCAGGATGAGGTCCGCCGCGCGGGTGAGAGTCGCACACAGGGCGGTGTCCACCACATCGGACGAGGTGAGGCCGTAGTGGATGTGCGAGCCGGCCGGCGCGCCGATGCGCTCCTGCACGACGTCGACGAAGGCGGCCACGTCGTGGTCGGTGACCTTCTCGCGCTCGAGGACCTCGGCCACGAAGGCGTCGTCGACCGTCGGCGCCTTGGCCCGACAGGTGGCGGCGTCCTCGGCCGGCACGACCCCGACGACGGCCTGGGCCTCGGTGGCCAGCAGCTCGACCTCGAGCCACATGGCGAACCGGGCGGTATCGCTGAACAGCTCGGCCATGTCCGGCGGTGCGTAGCGGGGGATCATCGGGCCCCCTGCCGGGCCGCCGTGGCCGCGATGTCGTGGCGCATCTGCATGCCCTCCCATTCGATCGGTGCGGCCGCCGCATAGGCGCGGTCGCGCGCCTCGGCCAGCGTCGGCGCCACCGCCGTGACGCCGAGCACGCGCCCGCCGGCGGTGTGGAACGGCCCGTCGGGGTCGTGCCGGCGGGTGCCGGCGTGGAAGACGGTGGCCCCCTCGACGGCGGCGACGGACTGGCCCGTCATCGACAACCCCTCGATGGTGTCGCCCGTGCGGGGGTGCTCGGGGTAGCCCTGCGACGCCATGACGACGCACACGGCGGCGTCGCCCGAGAAGGCGGGGGGCGCGGCGCCGTCGAGGTCCCCGTTCGCCACGGCCAGGAAGAGCTCGGCCGCGTCGCACGACAGGAGCGGGAGCACGACCTGGGCCTCGGGGTCGCCGAAGCGCACGTTGTATTCAATGACCCTGGGCCCCTCGGGGGTCAGCATGAGCCCGGCGTAGAGCACGCCCCGGTAGTCGATGCCGCGCCGCCGCAGCTCATCGACGAGGGGGAGCACGGCGACGCCCATGAGGTCGGCCGTCACGATGTCGGGCATCGGCGCGTACGCACCCATGCCGCCGGTGTTGGGCCCGACGTCGCCGTCCCCGATCCGCTTGAAGTCCTGGGCGGGGACGAGCGGCACCGCCCGCGTCCCGTCGCACAGCACGAGCAGGGAGCACTCCTCGCCCGCCAGCCCCTCCTCGATCACGATGTGGCGCCCGGCGTCGCCGAAGGCCGTCCCCGACAGTTTGGCGGCGACGTCGGCCCGGGCCTCGTCGAGGCTGTGGGCCACCAGCACGCCCTTGCCGGCGGCCAGGCCGTCGGTCTTTATGACCCAGGGCCCGGGCAGCGTCTCGAGATAGGCCTCGGCGGCCCGGGCCTCCATCGCGTCGAAGGTCGAGAAGCGGGCCGTCGGGACGCCCGCCGCATTGAGGACGTCCTTCATGAAGGCCTTGGACCCCTCGAGGAGCGCGCCGTCGGCGCCCGGCCCCATGACGGCCTTGCCCGACGAGCGCAGGCGGTCGGCCAGCCCGTCCACCAGCGGCGCCTCGGGCCCGACCACGTACAGGTCCGCCTCGACCTCCTCGACTGGGAGGTCGGTCACCGTGATGGGTGGCGCCATGCCCGGGTTGCCCGGCGTCACGACCACGTCGGCCGTGCGGGCGAGGGTGTGGGCCAGCGCGTGCTCGCGGCCTCCGCTGCCGACGACGCAGACCCTCACGCGGTGGCGAAGGAGACGGTCTGCTCGCGGCCCGGCCCGACCCCGACGAGGCGGACGGGGACGCCGATCTGCTCGGAGAGGAAG
>Ga0116216_10003467_pt1 | contig 10261 bp, 11 predicted proteins | sample Sb_taG_11_FD_89696 | JGI IMG/M metagenome (GOLD analysis project Ga0116216, IMG submission 89696) | Peat soil microbial communities from Weissenstadt, Germany - Sb_50d_3_AS metaG | ecosystem: Environmental > Terrestrial > Soil > Wetlands > Peat | place: Germany: Weissenstadt | collected 2010-09-21
GATACAGCAGCTCGAGCATCGACACCGGCTCTTGCGCCGCCATGCGTTTGGCAAAGTCGTCGCGCTCGAGCAGCTGGGCGACGGTCGTCGTTCGCACCAGCGCGAGCAGATCCGCGAGGGGCATGTCCAGCCATTCGCTGTTGCGCCTGACCTCCAGCCGCTCGGGGTCCTCGTCGAGGATCTTCCCCGCCTGCCCCTGGAACGTCCGCGCATTGTCCTCGATCTCCTGTTCGGAGAGCATCGGGCGCAAGCTCGATCGCCCCGAAGGGTCGCCCACCCGCGCGGTGTAGTCGCCCACGATCAGCACCACCCTGTGGCCGGCGTCCTGGAGCTCACGCAGCTTGCCCAGCACAACCGCATGCCCGAGATGGATGTCGGGCGCCGTAGGGTCAATCCCGAGCTTGACCCTCAGCCGGCGCCCCCCGGCAGCGGCGAGGCGCAGCTTCTCCGCCAGCGCCCCCGACGGCAGGCTCTCGACGGCGCCCCGCTCGAGCCGGGCGGCCTCTTGCGCGGGCGTGACAGTCTCTCGGGCGACCGCGTCAGTGGCGTCGGGCATCGAACTCCCATGCTAATGCAGAGCGCTGGTGGGGTTGCTGCTGGGTCACGTCGTTTCGGAGATCACGAGTCGTAGGGCGCCGTCGAAGTTCTCTTGCGCGCGCAGGTGGCCGTGCGCAGCGTCCCATTCGCCGGAGTCAAGCGCGGCTGCGAGTCGATCGACTATGCGCTGCTCCTCTCGTGGCTCTAGTAGTGCCCACATCGACTGTGCGCTGCGGATGTCAGGATCCAGGAGCATCTCGGGGCGGCGCCAGAACGCCTCGAAGAAGCCGTCCATGCAGTCCCCGGGTGTGGGAATGCGCTCCACACGCGTACGACCTCCCAGGACGGTGGCGATGTGATCGATCGCGGGGAACCGGGGCCGCTCCTTAGTAACTCCCTCTCGCAGGAGCTCTTGCTGCCAGGCGGGCAGATGGTCGAGCTCGAACGTGAAGATCACCACCGGTCCTCGAGCGACTCGCCGTAGCTCCGCCAGACCGGCCTCGGGCGGGTCCCAGTGGTGGATCGTCACGCAGGCCATCGCGCCATCCACGGAGTCATCGTCGAACGGGAGCGCCTCGGCGCGAGCGGCGATCACCGATCGAGAGTCCCGGGCCTGGATTGACCTGGGCCTGGACGGGCTAGGTTAGAGACAACCGCTCTGACGGATCAGTCCTCTGTGAAGACGATCCCGCTGCTGATCGCGATCCTGTTCCAGGCGTTGATCGCGGTGATCGCGAGGATGAGGTTCGCGAGCTCGTCCTCGTCGAAGTGCTCGGCGGCCTGTTCGTAGATGGTGTCGGGTAGGCCGGCGCCGGCGATGTTGGTGATGGCGTCGGTGAGGGCGAGTGCGGCACGCTCACGTTCGCTGAACAGTGGGCTCTCGTGCCACGCTGAGAGCGCGTAGATGCGCCGCTCGCTCTCCCCAGCCTTACGGGCGTCACGGGTGTGCAGCTCGATGCAGTACGCGCACCCGTTGATCTGCGAGGCCCGGATCTTGACCAGCTCGCGCAGCCCCAGATCGAGCTCGATCGAGCGATCGAACGCGGCCATCGCCCGGTATGCATCGCGGGCACAAGCTGCGATATCGACACGTTCATGGGCGCCTGATCCCGTCATCGAGCCCTCATCCTAGGCCACGACGTATATCGCGATCTGTCAGTCTCACAGACCGTTTTATGGATTGGCGAGCTTGGCACGAGGACTACGAGAACCCCGGCTCGGCGCTCGGTCGGCGTCTGATGGTCGTTCAAGCGCAGATCCGCGCCGCGCTGGATCGCGCCGCGCCCGGCCCGGTCAGGGTCATCAGCGCGTGCGCTGGACAGGGTCACGATTTGATCGGCGTGCTCGCCGACCATCCCCGTCGGGCCGAGGTCGCCGCTCGCTTGGTAGAGCTTGATGAGCAGAATGTGCGCTCAGCACGCCACGCAGCCTCCGCGGCCGGCCTGGATGGCGTGGAGGTCGTTGCGGCCGACGCGTCGGTCACCGATGTCTATGAGGGGGTCGTCCCGGCCGATCTGGTACTGCTCTGTGGCGTGTTCGGGAACATCTCCCAGGAGGACATCGACAACACGGTCGGTCACCTTCCTTCGCTCTGTGCGCCCGCAGCAAGCGTGATCTGGACCCGCCACCGCCAGCCTCCCGACCTCACGCCATACATTCGCGAGACCCTCGAGCGGTCTGGGTTCGGCGAGCTCGCTTTCGAGGACTCACCTCCGTTCGGCGTCGGCGTCAACCGTCTACTTGCCGCCCCGCGACCGTTCCAGACTGGTGTGCGGTTGTTCACGTTCGTTGGCTACGACGTCCTCGCCCCAGAGTTTCACGCGAGCACCTCGCGGTAACGGATCAGCCCGGCTGTGGCACGCGTGCCCTCACGCGAACAGCGAGTCCGCAGATCACGTAGAGGATGGCGATGGTGATGAGTATGAACTTGATCGTCGAGCACACGGCCGCGAACGGCGGGGCGAAGCTGCCACCATTGCCGGCGAGCGTGAGCAGCAAGGCGACGTTTTCGCTCGCATCGAAAGCTGCGGCAGCGAGGGCGAAGTACGGTACGACAGTCCCGGCGGCCGCCAGGCGGCGCCAGCCGCGTTCGCGTGCGGTGTCGCGGGTTGCGAGGCCCGCGAGCGTGAAGAACAGGCCGTAGGAGATCATGTAGCCGTAGTCGAGCACCAGCGAGAGACGCGCAGCGCTCCTCCCTTCGGCTCCCCATTCGCTCATGATCTGCGCAGCGCGCGCCTGGCTGCCGGCGAACTCGAAGTCGAGGATCGTCGGGCCGTGAGAGACGTGCGATGGGTCGATCAGTTCGAGGATCGCCGTGAACGCGACGGTCGCTATGCCCAACACGATCAGCGCGCGTTTGCGATCACTCCCGGCGAATCGCCTCACTGAGCACCTCGATCGCAGCTGGCGGCTGCTCGTGAGCTTCGCTCCTCTCGCGCAGCCGGCGCAAGTATGGGGAAGATGCCCACTGGCGAACCCTACACGTGCGGTTGCTCCACGAGCGAACGTGACGATTCTCGATGTGCCGTGTGGTGGGGGCGTTGCTTTCCGGGCTCTTCGCCCCGAGCAACGGGTGCGCTACATAGCGGGAGATCTGTGCCCGAAGATGCTCAGGCGGGCTGAACGACGTGCCCGGAAGCGGTCGCTGAACCAGGTCGAGTTCGTAGCGGCGGACATGACGGAGCTGCCGATCGCCAGCGGTGAGGCCGGCCTCTTCTTGTCCTACAGCGGTCTGCACATGGTCGACGAGCCTGAGCGGGCGGTGGCTGAGATCGCGCGCTGCCTGAAGCCCGACGGCCGGCTGGCGTTACGATCGTCAGCCGCCACCCCCGAGCGCACCGCCTTTGAGAGCATGTAGACGTGACCCAGAGCCAGGTTGACGGTGGCCCACACCAACCGATGGCTGAGTCGACGCCGACGCTGGTGGTTGAGCGGTTCTTGGAGCTCCTTGGCGCTGGTGATGTCGATGGGGCGGTCGCGCTCCTGGCGGTGGACGTGGAGTACGTGAACGTAGGGTTGCCCACGGTGCACGGACGCGAGCATGTCCGGCAGCTGTTTCAAGCCTCGCTGGGTCGACCCGGCGCCGGATTCGAGGTCTATGTGCATGCGATCTCAGCCGATGGGTCATCAGTTCTGACCGAGCGCACGGACGTCCTGAAGTTCCGCCGGCTGCGCGTCCAGTTCTGGGTCTGCGGGCGCTTCGACGTTCACGATGGACAGATCGTGCTCTGGCGCGACTACTTCGACCACGTGAACATCCTCACCGCCACCATGCGTGGCCTACTCGGCACGGTCCTCCCCGCAGCGCGCGCACAGCCACCCTCAACGGCCTGAGCCATCAGTGTCGACTCACTCAGGTGGTTGTTGGCCCGTGTAGTAGTCGACCTCGTCGGTGATGCGGAAGACCGTCCAAGCCCTCCGCCGGTCTGGCAACCGCTTGCAAGCGCCGAGCGGTAACCGGGGTCCCGGTATCCTCCGGGTAGACGTGCTGGCGTTCGCCGTTCTGCTGTCCGGCGGGACAGTGCTTTTCGCATGGTGGCTGATGGGCAAGACCGGGGTGCGACGCGACCTCGAATGCGCTCGTGTCCGTGTCCGCGAACGCGGCACAAACGAGGACTCCTGACGCAACAGGCTTGCCGCTTCGGACACCGAGAGTCGTGCCGGCGCCGTAGCGCGTCACAAACTGCGGGGCTTCACGATGTAGTTGTTATGAGCGTCGATGATGACCGCGTCGATGAGGCGCTGCTCGTGGCTGGCAGGAACGACGTAGAGGCGTTTGGGCTGTTCTACGGGCGGCGCGTGGACGCCGTGCTCGCCTTCTTTCTGCGGCGCACGGGCGACCGCGAGCTGGCCGCTGACTTGACCGCGGAGACGTTCGCCGCGGCGCTGTCGGCCCTGCCGCGTTACAGCCCGCAGCGCAGCTCGGCGCTGGCGTGGCTGTTCACGATCGCACACCACAAGATGGTGGACTCGATCCGCCGCGGGCAGGTGGAGGACCGGGCGCGCAGGCGCCTGCGCCTCGAGCCGCTCGTATTCAGCGACGAGGACCTCGAGCGCATGGAGCAGCGGGCGGCGGCAGCGGACGGCGGCGCTGCGCTGCTCGAGCTCGAGCGGCTGTCAGCGCAGCAGCGCGGCGCGATCGAAGGACGGGTACTCCAAGAAACCGAATACGACGAGCTGGCCCGACACCTGAGGTGCTCGGAGTCGGTGGTCCGCAAGCGCGTCAGCCGTGGGCTCGCTGAGCTCCGCACGAGGATGAAGGAGGCCTGAGGATGGACGCGATGGACAGGTTCGGGCAGGAGCTGGTGCTGGCCGGGCGGCGCCGATACGCTGGGCGGCGGCTGCTGCCGGCGCTCTTCGGCACACGCTTCGCGCGTACATCACCGCGACGCCGCATATCCGCGCATGTGCGCATCGCACTCGTCGCGCTCGTGCTCGTGCTCGCGACCGCCGCGATCACGCTCGCGGCGACCGGAGTGATCCTCACGGGCTCGCCGGTCGCCACGGTGCGTGCTCCGATCGCCACCGCCGGCGAGGGCATCCCGGTGGCGGGCGGCTCCCGGCTGCTTCCCCTGCGAGCGGCAGACCCCGCGGGCGGTCTGCCGTGGGGAATGCGGATTATCCACACCACGCGCGGCCTCGTCTGCGTGCAGATCGGCCGCGTCTATGACGACCAGCTCGGACAGCTCGGCGTCGACGGCGCGTTTCACGACGACGGGCGCTTCCACCCGCTGCCCACAGACGCGCTCCCGGGCGACCTCGCGAACGTGGCCGGATGGATGGCCGGAAACTGCGCGAGTCCGGGAAGCATCTACGCGGGCGACAGCGTGGGGCTCGAGCTCAGCGCGGCCGCCAGCCCCCTCCCGGGCGCCGGGGTACCCGCCGACCGCCGCGAGATCTCCTTCGGGCTGCTCGGAGTGCACGCGGTGAGCATCACCTACCGCGAAGGCTCACAGACACGCACCGAGCCGGTGCTCCCGGGTGTGGGCGCGTACCTGATCGTGCAGCGCTACACCAGTGGCAGGCCGCTGGGAAGCTTCAGCGAGAGCGACGGCAGAGACGAACCGGGCAACTACAGCTCACCGGCCGGCCCGAACGGAGCGCTGACCGCGATCACCTACGACTACGCGGGACGGCCCTGCGTCGACCGGGGCAACCTGCGCCTGGCCTCATGCGGACTCTCGGAAGTGCCGCCACCACGCCCGGCCGCGCTGCCCCTCGTGCGCGAGCCGCTGCGCGCACACCTGCAGATCCACAACCACGTGATCACGAGCGCGCAGATCAGCTTCCACGCGCCCTACCCCGTCACGAACGCCGACGAGAGCTACTCGGTGAGTGCGCCGGTCTGCCACCGCGACCTCGCCGGAGAAGGCTCTCGCGCCGACCTTGCGCGCGGCGCGCTCGTGACCATACCGGTCGGGGGAGTTCTCTCCGAGGCGTGCAGCCGGGCGGTGAAGTTCACCGTCGAATACGTCCGCTTCGCGGGTGGCCTGCCACAGCCCACACCCCTCGGCAGCGTCACGATCCACGAGCCGCCCGGCACGCACCCCGTACCGCTGCCGAGGCAGGTTGTTGAACAGGAGAGACGGTCCAACCCGACACGCAGCCTGCACGCGACGATTCATCTCACGCTCCTGCCCCAGCCCCGCGCGGCGTGCAACGCCGCGTTCCTGCTCTACCCGTGTTACAAGGGCCAAGTCGGATTCACGGCTCCCTACGCGGTCACCTCCCCGGCCGCCGTCTACTCCATCGACGGGTTCGCCACATGCAAGGCCGGTGGCCGCCCCGAGGAAAGCTGGGGCCTATACCGCAACGTCAGGGCGCACGAAAGACTCAGAACCACCTCGCTCGGGCTCTTCGTGTTCACGCCCTCCTGCGCATCGAGGGAGGGCTTCGAAGTCACTTACCTGAACCAGCACGGCCCCTCGGCCAGCACACCCCACGAATCGGTCATCGTTGGCACGGTGACCCTGAGCAAGGCCACACGGTCCGGCTGAACGGCGAGTGCCGGGTAGGGCGCAAGCCAATCCGGTCGTGCTGCGTTGCCCCGGGTGTCACTGCTGGGAGGGGCCGTCGTCCCGTCGCATCCAGATCGCCGCGGCTCGAGCCGATCCAGTTCGGCGAGGTCCAACCGTCGTATCGTGACCTCGGCCTCCACGCGTCTCAGCCGGGCGGCTGCTCACCGTCGTGGTACTCGACCGTGTCGCTGAGCCGGAACATCGCTCTCAAACCACTGCCAGATGGAAGTCGCTCGAACGCGCCGAGCTTGCCCGAGTCGGGATAGAGCACGATGTCCGGCTCGCCGTTGGTGCTGAACGACAAGAACCGCACGGTGTTCTCGGTGCGGTTGACGAGCTGATGCCCGCCGTTCTCGCCGCGCAGGAATGACACGACCTCGCCCTCCTGCAGCTCTCGCCACCCATCGGCGGTTCGCAGACTCGGCCGGCCATCGAGCACGACGAGGAGCTCCTCCTCGGCGAGGTGGTAGTGGTAGGGGTAGGCCGCTTCGCCGGGAGGCAACTCCCACAGGCTCAACCCCAGCCGGTCGCTGCCTGCCTGACGGCTGAGACGAGCTCGCCGGCAGCGAAAACCAGGATGCTCACGCGGCTCGTCAAAGACGGGATCGTTGATGTTCGGCACCTCGAGGAGCTTATGTGATGGGACTACTCCGATCAGCCCGGCTCCGCGATCACGCCGACCGCCTCGAACAGCGCGTGCGTGAAGTCCCTGAGCAGCGGAAGTGCCAGCTCCCGTGTGGAGTCGCCCGGCCATATGATCCGGCGACACGCTCGCTGATGCCACCCCTCAGACCCTCCGATACGTCGACCCCTGCGCGCGGCGTGGCCCGATCTATCGTGCGTACGTCGGTCTCGCCAGCTCGCGCTTTGCGACTTGGCTGTCGAAGAAGGCAATCTGGAGCGCGATCGTGTGGAAGATCGATCCAGTCATGCTGCGCGTCACCAGAGGCCATCTCGGCACCGGGCTGTTGCTCCCGACCGCTCTGCTTCAGACGCGCGGCGCACGCACCGGTCTGATCCGCCGTAACGCAGTCATCTACTTCCATGACGGCGAGCGGGTCACGATCATCGCGTCGCAGGCCGGTCGTCCCGGCAACCCATCGTGGTTCTACAACGTGCGCGCGAACCCTGACGTGCTGCTCGGCGGCCAGCCCTTCCGAGCCGAGATCGTTGAGGATGAGGCCTCTCTCGCACGTTTGTGGGAGCTTGCTGACCGGGTGTTCCCTGCGTTTGCGTCCTATCGGCATAGCGCAGCCCGAGCCGGTCGCACGATCCCGATCCTACAGCTGGTCTCGAGCTCGTAGCCCGGCCTGTCCGGTACACCGGCAGGTATTGTCGCGCGCCGTGTGGCGCGATCTACAACTGGTTATCTTCGATTGCGACGGTGTGCTCGTGGACAGTGAGGTGATCTCAAACCGCGTACTCGCCGAGATGCTGAGCGATGAGGGCCTGCCCACCACGCTCGCGCGGGCACGGCGCGAATACCAGGGGATGCTACTCGCCGACATCCGCACCAGCGTGGAGACGAAACTCGGCCGCTCGCTGCCAGAGGATTGGCTTGCGCGTTACGAGACTGAGCGTGACTCCGCGTTCAACCGTGAGCTCGAACCCGTCGCGGGAGCGATCGAGACGGTCGGGCAAATCACCGCGGCGGCGAAGCGCTGCATGCTCTGCCGGGTGGCATCTCCGCCGCTTATCAGCACATACCTGACGCCGACCGCCTGCAGTGCTTGCAGCCCCGCGATGATCTCCTCGGGCGGGCCGAAGAGGGCATGGGCCTCGGTCGCGCCGGCCTTGTCCGCGTAGGCCATGATGTGTGAGCGCCTGGAGCCGTCCGGGCCGCGCGAGCGCTCGATCATGCGGTCATGGATGCCTGCCTGCCGGGCGAGCGCCGCCCTCGCGTCGTCTGCGTCGCGTGCGACGTAGAGGTTGCGCGCGACGGCCACGTCCATCGGATCAAAGGCACGGTCGCGAGCCTCACACTCAGCCTTGAACAGGGCGATCCGCTCGCCGATCGCCTCAGTGGAGGCGAACTGGTCGAGCAACAGGTTGGCACCGAGCGCAGCGACATTACGAACTGACTCGGGCCTACCGGCGGCGATCCATACAGGCGGATGCGGCTTCTGAGCGGTGGGCGGCTCCACCACGATCTCGTGGTAGTGCCAGAACCGACCCTCGTGGGAGAAGGGCTCATCGGAGCTCCACGCCTTCAGGATCACCGCCAGAGACTCGTCGAAGCGCGCCTCTGCCTCCTCGGTCGGCACGCAGAAGCCAGCGAACTCCGAATGCCGGTAGCCCTTTCCGACGCCGAAGTCAAGACGTCCGCCGGAGAGAAGATCGAGGGTCGCCGCGCGCTCGGCCAGCAGCACCGGGTCATGCCACGGCAGGACGAGCACCGCCGTTCCCACCCGTATGGCCGACGTGCGTGCGGCCACCCAACCTAGGAGATCCAGGGAGGCCGAAACCTGCCCAAAGCCTGAGAAGTGATGCTCGACCAGGAACGTGGAATAGAAGCCGAGCCGGTCGGCTTCGACGTTGGTCTCGACATACTCGCGAAAGCCGCGTCCCGGGTCGCCCCCCGCGGTGCGCGGCGCCTGGGCGCTGCCGAACAGGCCGAAGCGCATCCCTTCGCAGCCTCTACCGGTCCCAGCTTCGCTCGCGGTCTCTCTGTGATCTTGGAGGGGCGGCGAAGTCGGGTCGGTGTGACGGGTCAGACCGTCGTCGGCCACGTTACGGTCCGGGACGGTACGACGACCTCCCGCAGCTCGTTGACCTGGCTGCCTGCACCGAGGCTTCCGGGCGCGCTTAATGAACCGGCGCCTGTGTCCGTCTTAAGAGGGGTACGTGCTGGGAATGTTTCGGGCACGCCCTGAACCTTAGCGCCCGCCCTCCTTCGACCGCGCATCGGCTCACGGCGGTCTCTCAGCTCCTCGCCAAGAGCAAGCGCGAAGGCCCGTTTGCTAGGCGAATCGCGCACCGGGACCGGCCTGCGGCCGATACACTCGCGATCCGGCAGCACGGCGATCTCAAGCGCGTCGCGCGTCGCTTGACCTCAAATGAACCGGCAGCGCCCCGGAGTCACCAAGACCCGCTCACGATCCCACATCGCGTGTGGGCAGTCACCGCGCGGGTACCGGCGTGGTGAACGACACGAGCGAGCAGCTATCAGCGACGGGTTGATCGAGTAGACCCCGAGGTGTTGGCGACGGCGGCGCGTGAGCGAGCGCGGGAGTTGTGGTACGCCGCTCCCACGCACGCATGTTGCATGCGTGTTGGGACCAGCAGGGCGGACATTTTCAGGCCGGCCGGAAAGCCCGCGAAGCGGGCGGGCCGGATGAAAATGTCCCGTCCCTGCTGGTAGACTCTCGCCCTCTGTGGAGTCCGCCGCATTGCCAGTCCGCGGCCGGCCGCGTCTGAAGAGGCTGCGCTTCCTGCTGATCCTCTTCGCCGTGCTGCTGCTCGGCCTCATCTCCTTCGTCTTCGGCATGTTCGTCGCCGTCGCGTCCGACCTGCCCTCTCTGACCAAGTTCTCGCAGTTCAAGGACGAGCAGAGCTCCCTCCTGTACGACGACCTCGGCCACGAGATCGGCGTGCTCAGCCAGCAGAACCGGGTGATCGTCACGCCCTCTCAGATCCCGCCGATCGTCAAGGAGGCGGTGATCTCGATCGAGGACAAGCGCTTTGCGACCAACAGCGGCGTCGACATC
>Ga0116216_10003470_pt1 | contig 10257 bp, 11 predicted proteins | sample Sb_taG_11_FD_89696 | JGI IMG/M metagenome (GOLD analysis project Ga0116216, IMG submission 89696) | Peat soil microbial communities from Weissenstadt, Germany - Sb_50d_3_AS metaG | ecosystem: Environmental > Terrestrial > Soil > Wetlands > Peat | place: Germany: Weissenstadt | collected 2010-09-21
ACCTCGTGCCACTCATCGATCAGGTGGCCTCCGACATTTCGGAGCGACCGCCCCCATCGCTTAGTGGTGTGCTGGCGGCGGCCCACGTCGAGGGAGATAGACCTGACGAAGCAAGGCATTTGCTTGAGGAATTCGCGGCCAATGGCTTCGATCTTCCAATGGGCCAGGATTGGCTTACCGGAATGGTCGCCTTTGCTGAGGCCGCCATCGAGTGTGGAGACCGAAAGTCCGCCGGGCCCCTGTACGATCGGCTCGCCCCATTTGCCGATCAGTGGTCCTGCAACGCCATCACAGCGGAGGGCCCGGTCAGCCACTTTCTCGGCGGTCTCGCCGCGGTTCTCGGCCACTACGAAGAGGCCGAGACCTACTTTGCACAATCTGCTGCGTTCAGCGCCCGGGTGAGTGCGAATTTCTTCGCTGCCCGGACCGACCTCTTGTGGGGAAAGATGCTTACGGAGCGCCTTGCACCAGGGGACACCGAGAAGGCCTGGGATCTTCTCACCAAGGCGCAAACCTCAGCTGCGGAACACGGGTACGGAAACGTGGAGCGACGAGCTGCTGAGGCGCGCCAGCTGCTGCACAGCTGACAGGGGACGTCCAACCCCATCTCCGGTGTGCCTTCTGTCCGGTCCAGGGCCCTCTGTCCTCCCTGCCCCGAGTGCATGCGAGGGTATATAGATCTCCTCATCCGGTGGAGGAAAGGCAGTCCAGCTCCGGGAACTGTCCGGGTTTCGCGATTATCTATATCCCGGCAAGATTCGAATAGCGCCTTCGGCAAGATTCGAACCTCGCCGCTCCCCCGGCCGTCCCGCTCGCCCCTTGGTGGGGCTCCCGGTCCGTCCTCGCCTCCCGTCGTCCCTTCGTCCTGCCGTCCAGCTTCCGGCCGCCTCTCCTTTCCCTGGCTTCCTTTGTGTGAACCCTTGGGGTGGGCGTACCGGGACTCGAACCTCCCAGCGGTGGACGTTTCGGCGGCCCTATCACCTATCCCACTGCCGGGGGCGCCACTGCCGGGGGCGCCACGAGAGGCCGTGGCCCGGCGCTTTACCTAACGCCTTGGTCGTCCGAATAACCATCAACTGAGCTCGATCGGCAGGCACCAGTGGGCACTGGGGATGCGCAAAGGTGGAGGACCGATACCCAGCTGTTGGCCATTCCCTCGGACTCGACAAATCGGTATGCTCTGAATGGCCTTGTGAGGGGGGCCGCGCTTGCGAGGAGATGCCCATGGATGTCGCCCAGCTAAGTGATCTGTACCGCGAAGCATTGGCTGTAAGGGAAGAAGCCGTTCGAGCCTCCCTGGCCAGATCGGTCGCCCAGGCGGCCGCCGCAGCAGCGGCGCTTGAGGCCGCACAACTACCCACACTCGGAGTTGGGGAGGCGAGCAAGGGTGCGGACGTACGACGGCTGCAGATGCTGCTCGCTGTGCGCGGCGTAGACGTCCGCGTTGACGGCAGGTACGACAAGGACACAGCGAAGGCTGTCGCGGAGTTTCAGGGGTCCGCGGGACTCGAGCCCACCGGCGTCGTCGACACCGCCACCTGGTCAGCGCTCAGCGGGGTGTTCCATGCCGCCCGCGACCTTGCCACGCAGGCCCTTGCCATTATCGAGTCGGTGCAGACGGGTGTGTCGGAGGCCCTCGCACACCCGGGCGACGGTCTTGCGGAATCCTTAGCAGCGGAATCATTGTCAGCCGAGTCGCTGGCGGCGGAGTCCATGGCCGCCGAATCGCTGGCGTTGGAGTCGACGGCGGCGGAGCCTCTGGCCGCGGAGCCATTTGTCGCGGAGCCATTTGTCGCGGAGCCATTGGTCGCGGAACCATTGGTCGCGGAACCATTGGTCGCGGAGCCATTGGCCGCGGAGCCATTGGCCGCGGAGCCTTTGGCCGCGGAAGCGACGGGGATCGGATTCCTAGGCGGGGAAGACGCCATCGGAGTTGCCCTTCGGGCGTTCATCGCCGAGCACAACGCCGAAGGGTGATTGCCGCTTCGTCTGCGGTGCGGCGTCTGCGGGGCGAGCTCCTCCGAAACACGATCGCCTGGTGTAGAAGTTCGTCCGCCTTCTATCAAGAACGCTTCAGCGGCGCTGGTGACATATCTGACCTGGACGACCTCGCTCGGCTACCGGTGTTGTTTCGCCAGGACGTGGTTGATTCGTATGACGCACTCCGCTGCGATCCCTCGCTTCCGGCCGCGATCCAGCACACCACGGGAACGACAGGCTCCTTTCTTCAGGTGTACCGCAGCGCCAGTGAGCAGGCGTTCGTCTGGCAATTCATGGCTGCGCAGATCGCGGCTACCCCGGAACCCTCCATCCGATCCTTGCACCTCGTCCTGGCAAACGCCTACCACGGGACCCTGACCCCTATGCCAAGCCGCGCCTACCTCATCTCGGTCGGCGTACATGACGAGGCTCAAGCGAGCCAGGCCCGCCAGGTGCTCGAGAAGACCTATGCGCTGCCCGGCATCGCCGAGAGGGTAGGAGTCGTCAGTGGCACGGAGCGGATGGTAAAGGCGCTCACCGCCTATCTCATAGCGGGCCAGTTCGACTTCCAATCGAGTCCCGTGCGGAGAATCGACTTGTTCGGCGGACACGTGACGCCGCGGGGGAAGTCGATACTCGCGGCCACCTGGGGGGCCGAAATCCGAGACCACTACAGCCTGACTGAGGTGTTCGGCGGAGCGAGCGAGATCGGCATCGGCGGGCCGTGGATCTTCGAGCCTCACGTGATCGCCGAGGCGGTCCACCCGCGAACGTTTCAGCAGGTCGGACCAGGTGAGGTTGGTGTTCTGCTGATGACGAGCCTCTACCCATTCACCCAGCAGATGCCCCTGATCCGCTATGTCACCGGCGACCTCGTCGAAGTTGTCGAGGGTGCTGACCACCCGGCGGGGCTACAGGTGCGTTACCTCGGCAGGAGCCAGCGATCAATCATCGACGACTCAGGCGACAAGGTCCGACCGCTGTTGCTGTCCGGTCCGCTGTACGAAGTGATAGAGACGCTCCCGGATGTTGCCATCTCACCGCGATTCTCCGACTTGGGCGCCGGAGTCGGCCTCGAAATGACCGGTGACCATCATTATTTGGTACGCCACGAAACGACGAAGACGGGACGGCCAGAGCGCATCACGGTCGAACTCGGGCTGCGTTACGCACCCTGGCTGTTTGCCGACCGCGTGAACGAGATCCGGGCGCATATTGCACGCTATTTGTTCGCCACGCACCCCGAACTGACCAGGCGAGTGGCGGCGGGAGACCTCGACCTTCGGATCGAAGCGCGGTCGGCGGAAGCCGTCGCGCCTCACGACTCGAAATGACGGCCATGATGCGCGTCTTTCTCTCCGGACCGATTGACGGCCTGCCGCTCGACGTCGCCAGCTCGTGGCGACAACGAGCATCGGCGCGGTTCGCCGCAGCGGGCGTGGACACCTACGACCCCACCCGGGTGATTTCCTCGACACCGGGCCATACGGCCGGCCCGAACGAAGTGTTCGCCAACGACCGCTGGCACCTGCACCGGAGCGACGTCATGCTCGTGAACCTCGACCTTGCCGACACGATCGCGGCTCATGATGCTCCCTTCTTCACTATCGGTGAGATGTTCCTCGGCCATGCCGCGAAACTGCCGATCATCACCGTGGGCAAGGTGTTCCGAGGACGGCCTGGGTATGAAGCCATCGTGACCAGAACGTTCGACCAGCTCGACACCGCCATTGACTACATCATCGCGACCTACGCGCGGAGCAGATCGTGACTTCGGCGACCGCTCGCCTCTCGGCACGCGCCCGCCTGGCCGACGCCATCGCGCTGTCCGAGCTGCCGAACTACGTCTACTCCTACCCATCCAAACGCGCGTACCGCTCCGTTGACCCGCCGATGACTCTCACCGAGGCCTGGGCCGGGCACCGCGGGCCGCTCAACATCTACATCCACATCCCCTTTTGCCGATATCGGTGCTCCTTCTGCACGCTTTTCCTCACCACCAATCACCGAGCCGATCTGATCGACCGCTACATCGCCTCCCTGCGCCGCCAGCTCGAGATGCACGCAGAGCTGCTCACGGGCTCACAGCTCGTGTCGGTGTACATCGGCGGTGGAACACCGACGACCCTCACGCCGGAGCAGTTCGAAGCACTCTTCGCCTCGCTCCACGACGCCTTCCCCGAAATCGCCCCCGGCAGCGAAATCTCGGTGGAGGGATCACCGGACACCATGCGCAAGGACCTCCTGAATGCACTCCATGAGCTCGGCGTCAACCGCATCAGCATGGGTGTGCAGACCCTCGACCCGGACGAGGCCGTGCGGGCAGGACGCGGGTACCCGATCGAACGAGTGGGTGAAGCGGCCGAGCTGATCTCGTCTATCGGATTTGCCAATGTCAACTACGACCTGATCTACGGGCTGGAAGGCCAGACAAGGCAGAGCTGGCTCAACTCGCTCCATGGAACGCTCGCGTTCGAGCCAGACACGGTGACGCTCTATCCGATTGTGTTCCGCCCGCTGACCGTGATTGAGCGCCGCAACAACCGGACTGCAGGTGCGTTCCTGGACAACGCCGAAAAATACCGGATGTACGACGATGCCGTGGGGATACTGAGCGGCCTGGAGTTTCGCCAGAACACCTTCGTCCGGTTCTCCCGCAAACCAGTCGACGGCCTGCTGCAGGAAGCCGCTGACTTCGGCGGAGTGCCCCTGCTCGGCCTGGGCGCCGGCTCGCGGAGCTACAGCCCGAGGCTGCACTACAGCACCGACTTCGCGGTGCGGACCCAGTCCACCAACGCCATCATTGAGGGCTTCGCCGAGCATCACCACGAACCCACAGAGACGCCCCAAATCGGCTTCGTCATGAACCGAGATGAGGCACGTCGGCGATACTGCATCTTGAACTTGTCCCTGGGCCGGCTCAACCGGGTTGCCTATGAGCGAGAATTCGGGTCATCACTCGACGAGTGGAGCGAGGAGATAGATGCGCTCGTCGATGGCTCTTGCGCCGAACGAGAAGGGGACGGCGCGGTGGCCCTCAATCGGAACGGCTTCAAGTACAGCAACGTGATCGCCACACTGTTCCAGTCCGAAGCCGTGACCGCGCTGGAGCACAGTTATGTGCCCACGTGAGGCGCCGGCATTCTGGGAGGCCGGCTACGCCACACCCGGCGTGTCGACAATGGGCGGTCCGAACCACGACATCGTCGAACTCTCCGGTGCGCTTCCCCCCCGGGCCCGAGTACTCGACCTCGGATGCGGCGAGGGACGCAACGCCTTCTTCCTGGCGGGCCTCGGCCACGACGTGACGGCGGTTGACATCTCGGCGGCCGGCATCGCCAAGCTGGCGGAGCTGGCCGAGAGCTCAGGGCTGACAATTCTGGCCGAGGTCGGCGACCTCAACGAGTACAGCATCAAAGGCGAGTGGGACCTGGTGATGGCGCACGGCGTCATCGACTACCTCGAGAACGCCGTGTGGCGTGAGCTCTGCGCTGAGATCCGCCTGCACACGGTGCCGGGCGGCTACAACGCCTATACCTGCATGCTCTTCACCGACGACTACCCAGCCCCGAAGGAATTCAGCGACGCTGGTTTCAAGCATGCGCTGGCGGCAGGCGAGCTGGTTGCCACCTACGACGGCTGGGAGATCGTCCGCCACGACCGGTACGTGAAGTGGGACCAGCACCCAGGGATCCCGATCCACTGTCATCCTGTCGACAAGCTCGTGGCCCGTCGACCCGATGCGTCGATGGCTCCTTATACGACGACTGTCATTCCCGTCGGCGACGTGACCCTGGACCGGGGGCTCTTCAACAGTATCTCGATGGGGCTGGAGGCCGCAGCGCTGCGCGGTCGCTGCGGTGAGCCGGTCGTCGTCGACACCTACGTCATTCCGAGCACCCAAATGGGCGTTGGGAGCGACGGTGTCGTTGACACCTACGAGCTGGCGCTGTGGTACTACGGAAGGGCCGTGATGTACGTCGTCAACGGCCGGGTGTGGGGCCGGGCGCTGTACGAGTCAGAGCCCGTAGGCGTGACCTATCACTGAGTTCCAGCGGGCAGATTAAGCCCTGCCGGGTGGCTCAGCCGTAGCTCGTAGGAACGGCCGCCGTCGGGTTCCTCAGCTGATCGAAGACCAGTTCCCAGCCGTATCGGTCACGCCCACTGGGACTGAGCGAAGAGATCCGGCTTGGGGGCCGGTTTGCCGCTTGCACATTACCTGGGGTGTCGTCGGGGGCTAGGGCCTTCGCTGCGTCCGCTTCGTTCGTCGAGTCGGCCATCACAATCCTTCCGCCCGTCTTACTCACGAATTCTTCGACTCGGAGATTGACGGTCGTGGCAGCGTTGTCCCCCTGACGGGCCGCGGCTCTAAGCGAAGACCAATTATCGGCAAGGGCGGCGCTTTCCCTGCGGCATCTCCGATCTCAGCCGCTTTCCCGCAATCGACATCTGTGACAAGTGCGTCTGCCCCACACAGCAGATGCGCCTGTCGGTCTCGCCTCAGACGTTCGTCTGCTGCGCAACCCAGAAGTCGGAGGCCAGAGAACCTGAGGTGACATAGAGATAAGGCATGTCGAAGTAGCCGTTCTGCCCCCACCCAGTTCCCCACGAATTGCGGACCCGGAAACGATCAACAGAATCGTCGTAGCCCACCAATACGACGGCATGGCCTCCGACGACCTTCTCACTCGGGGCCGGCATCGGCACGATCCCGCTGGTCGCCACCGCCTGGCTCTCAAAGGACTCGTAGACGGTGAACCCGAAGACGATGGGCAAGCGTGTCGCCAAGACACTCTTGAGTGCGAAGAGGTCCTGGGTTACCGCCTGGTACGTGAGCACGCGGTCTTTAAGGGCGTCGGTGTAATCCTTTTGAGGTGGCGTCTGTGCAAAGGTCGTGATGTCGTAGGGCCAGTCAGCCTCTGGACATACCCCGAGTTGCGCGACCGCTTTCATGCCGTCACGAATCTGAGCGCCGGAGTCCTGAGAAACCGTGCCTTCGATCATCCGCTCCTGGTAGTACACCCAGAGTCGGCTGGGCGTCAGAAACGCTCCCTTGATCTTGTGGTTGTCGTAGTCCACCGCGCCCGAAATGGCATTACCGGTGCAGCTACCGAGTTGCCCCTGGTCGTAGATCGGGGGCATGTCGGCCGATCTACTCAGGTCGACCGAGCTCGGGAGCGATGTGACGGCATCGATCTTGAGCTGGGCGTCCCGGAGGTCCGGAAGTTGCGGTAGCCACCCATAGTGCTGGATCTTTCGCACAGTTGGCATGGTTCAGCCCTCGCTAGTCGAATACCCTCTTTTGGTTGTTCTAGCCCTGTGATGTTGCGCATGCGTTGCAACCTCCTTACAGAGACATGAGGACATCGCTTGAAAGCTCGATCCGCAATCCTGGCAGCGAGGGACGCATCTACTTCGAGCGCAAGGTCGCCGAGGGCAAGACCAAGAAGGAAGCGCTCCGCTCGCTCAAGCGCCAGATCTCCAACGCCGTCTATCGCCAGCTCCTGCTCGATGTCGAAAGGGGTCCGGGAGGACACTAGGAAACGACTCGTTGCCTGCGTGGCCGGCTCTGCATCCTCAAGGCCGGCTCTTTGGCGAAGTCACTCCCGGACCATCTCAAAGCCTACGCATCTGTACCGTCTCGTGACAGACCGATTTCGTCGCGCCCTTTGGACGCTGAAATTGGGGGGTTGACACAAAGAGGATTCGCAGGGTGGCACCCTGTCCCGATGCTCCTATGGATGATGTCAAGCCCTTTCGAGGGATTTTCGGGAGTAAAGACAGCGGACAGACCAATGATGGGCCACTCGTCAGAGGGCAAGCTCTTATCAGGTCACGCGTCCTCGAGAGTCGGTGAACCGGGCCATGGACCGGCATATCGGGTAGAGGTCAGTCTCATCGACGACAGGCGAAGTGTGAGCCAGGTCCATGGTCCGGGATCTAGGCGCGAGGCAGGTAGGGGTAGACCTCGCGGGCGACGTAGCGCTTGAGCATGCGGATGGCTTCGCGCTTGGAACGACCGTCTTTGACCCGGCGCTCCATGTAGGCCTGGGTCCTCGGGTCAGAGGCGAGCCTGGTGATCACGATGTGCCACAGCGCCCGGTTGGCCTGGCGGTCCCCGCCGCGGTTGAGGCGGTGGCGCGTCACCTTGCCCGAGGAGGCCTCGAGCGGAGAGACCCCGCACAGGTGCGCCCAGGCCGCCTCAGAACGGAGCCGTTCGGGGTTGTCGCCGGCGGCGACGAGCAGTGCGGCCGCGGTGTCGATGCCGACGCCATAGACGCCGAGCAGCTCGGGAGCAGTGATCTGGAGGAGCGGGGTGATCAATGCGTCGAGCTCTGCGATCTCGGCTTCGAGGTCGGCGACGCGGTGGGCCAGCGAGGACAGAGCGGCCTTGGTGGCTGCGCTGACCACATCGGGCGAGCGCGTCGGACGCAGGCCCTGGGCGGCGGCCACGAAGGGGGCGATGGGGAGGCCCTTGAGCCGGCTCTGCAGCTGGTCAGGGGCGCTGAAGGTGAGCTGGCGCATCTGGCCGAGTGCTTTGATCCGCGCCCCACGAGCAGAGCGCTTGGCCACGACGAGGACTCGGATGGCCTCGACCGAGCCGTCCCTGGACTTGGCCCTTCCATGGGCCCGGCCCGACTGTGCCGCCCGAGCGGCCTCGAGCGCGTCGAGGGGATCGGACTTGCCGGACTGGCGCCGGGCCTGGCGGTTCTGACGGTCGACTTCGACGACGTGGACGCCGGCTCGGGCAAGGAAACGAGCGATGCCGGCCCCATAGGACCCCGTCCCTTCCACCCCGACCTTGCTGACCTCCCCGAAGGCTTGCAGCCAGCTCAGCAGCTCGGCGTAGCCGTCGGGGTCGGCCCGAAACGATTGCGTGCCGAGCAGGCCACCGACCTCGTCCAAGACGGCGGCCACGTGGACCTCCCCATGGGTGTCGATGCCACCGGTGACGGCGCGCGCGGCTTCTACGATGGTCATGCCATCCCTTCCTTTCCTTAATCCGGTTGAGGGGTGGCGCGGCCGTCCCGAGAAGGAGTGACGGTGCGGGTCGATCTGGTCCAACAGAGCGGCCCATCACCCCTCTGGAACGGGGCACGCCGCGCCTCGTCTGAGTTTGCCCGGAGCTCCGGTCGACGGGGTGCGGACACCACGGGTGTCCGTCGTGATCTCAAGTCAGACCGGCGGCTCCGGTGCTCCCGAAACTACTGATGGCCAACCTTGCAGCGGTGGACCCTCACGGGAGCTCAACCAACATCATTGGCGAAGTGGGGCACCCTGGGGCCGCGCCCGGTAGCGGCATATTGCGAGCGGTCCAGCGCCGCCTGGCACTCGGCACGGTCGCCCGATTGGACTTTCGGCCCTCCCGCCCTGGCCCGATTTGTGGCCAGACTTGAGGTGAGGGCCAATCAGGTCAGGCTGCCGCCGTCAGCCGAGTCGTAAGGAGGCATTCGCCGTGCAAGCTGCTATCGGAGACAAGATCGTCGTCAGGGGCCACCACACGGGACAGCCCGTCCGCGAGGCGGTCATCCTCACTGTCGAGGGTGAGAGCGGAGCCCCTCCCTACCGGGTGCGGTGGAGCGATGACGGACACGAAGGATTTTTCTTCCCAGGATCCGATGCCGTCGTCGAGCACCACCCAGCCCGGGGGTCATGACCGACATAACGTTCGCAGGAACACTGTGGCCCCAGGCCGGCAATGTACGGGGGCGCCCCCGCCTGGTGGTGCTCTGGCCTGAGTGAGGCAATCCGTTTCGCCGTTTCGCGCAGGCGTCACGCACCGCCTGCGGTGTCATCAATCGTTCGCGGGCACTGCATGACCACAGGGGCGAGCCTTCTAAGGTCGTCCTCAGCGACGTCGGCCGAGCGCTCCCGTTTTCCCCCACCCCCCGGGGACGGTAGAGCGCCGGCCGTCCGTCGCTTCGGCGGGGTTTCAGCCGGCGTCACCAAGCGTGCCCAACCGGTCAACCCCATGCCGGTGTACTGGGGCAGGCGTCTCCCTGGCTCGGATGCGGTGCTGCCATGCCGGATCGACCGCCTCTGGCCGTCCTGGTAGGCGGGGCGCCCGGATCGGGAAAGACCACTTTGGCGGAAGCTCTCGCCGTGGGTTTGGACCTCCCGGTGCTTCACAAGGACCGATTGGTACATGGGCGATGGCGCACGCTGGAGAGAGCAACAGAGCTAGGAGAGTCCGGCGTCGAACCATTCTTTCGCTCCATGGAGCTTTGGATCGAGGCGGGTATCAGCTTTGTTGCCGAGCAGACCTTCTACCCCGAT
>Ga0116216_10003471_pt1 | contig 10255 bp, 11 predicted proteins | sample Sb_taG_11_FD_89696 | JGI IMG/M metagenome (GOLD analysis project Ga0116216, IMG submission 89696) | Peat soil microbial communities from Weissenstadt, Germany - Sb_50d_3_AS metaG | ecosystem: Environmental > Terrestrial > Soil > Wetlands > Peat | place: Germany: Weissenstadt | collected 2010-09-21
AACGTGAAAGGCTGGTTTCATGTCACAGGCTACCGAAAACGATACCACAGGTGCGCCCGCATCCGACCCGCGAACGCTGGTCGAGGTGTGGATAGCGATGAACGAGGATGCCTCCTACCAGGTCGGGACCGACCAGGAGGAAGCCGCAACCCGGTTGACCGAAACCCAGGGCGGCTTCCAATGCCGCACCTGCCGGTTGACCGTCGCGATGACGCCGCCGGTGGCGGTCGAGGCCGCCGTCACCATTCCTGACGACGTCGGCCACGTGGTCGACATCAACACCGCGACCGACTGACCGCAAGCCCCAGCGCCTCACTTCCCTGTGGGGCGCTGGAACGTGCGATCAGGCACGCAGGTGAGAAAGATCATGAGCGTCATCGCCGCCGAAGTGTGGCTGTTATGAGGATCACCACAGTCCGTCTCCCCGGCGTCGTCGACTATACGACGCACGCCGATGGGCCGATCATCGAGGCACACACCGGCGTTGTTGGTCGCGGTGGTACGATCTTTTTGCATGTGCTCTCACAAAATCACGAGTGGACGGTGACATTGACTGGTGACGACCTCGCGATCCTACGCGAACGGCTCGCGATTGCCGATCTGCTGACCGACTGACTGCAAGCTCGCGATGACGATGAACCGCCCTTCCGAGTTCGAGGAAGCGTTCCGCACCGTGACCGGGCAGGCCCCCGACCCGATGGCCGTCGCGGCGGCGATGCGGGACCCCAATATCAAGCGCCAGGTCGACGAGCTGGTGCAGGCGATCCGCGACCTGCGCGAGGACGAAGGCGACGCCGGGGAGGATGTATGAGCCCTCGCGTCGAGCTGATCCAGATCCTCAATGCCCGGTGCGCGCAGCTGATCCGCACCGGTCACCAGCCGCCGACCCTTCAGCGCCGGGTGGAGGACATTGACATCCGGGTCGAGGTCGCCCGGGACACGCTCGGCGACACCGCGCGCGAGATCGCGAAGCTACTCGCCATGTTCGAGGAGGACTAGCCGAGCGGCCGCCGGACTTCGCCGCCCTGCCCGAGACGCCGCCGCTTTGGTCGCTCGGGCATGGGCCGCTGTGGCCGGATCGGCAGCGATTTGAGCGCGTGCGGTCCGATCACCAAGCTGGGCAGCACCGGTCGTCGCCGTTCCGGGGTGCGCCATGGATCGGCCGGGACCTCGGGCGGCAAGGCCTGGTGATCCTCGAGCTTGAGCACCTCGGCCAGCTCGACGAGCGCATCCCGCCAGGTGACCCAGTACCCGCACGCCTCGGCAATATCCGACCCGGTGGGGTCCCAGTCGAGCGGGCAATACGATCCTTCCGTGTAATAGTTCTTCGAGATGTTCGAGCCGACCACGATCGGGTGCGGCCCCTTTGACGCCATCCGGGGAAAGCCCTTGGGTGCCGGCAATTCCCCCGCGGGGCGCATCCCGAGGACCGCATGCTGCGTGACCCAGGCCGACACGGCGAACGCGCCATTGACGGCCCCCGTGCGCTCCGGAAGGAGCCCGGCGAGGTCGCCCATCAGCCATTCCCGCTGCTCGTCGGTGGCGAGGTCCACGAACCGCGGGGTGAGCCTGCCGACGGCCAGCTCGATCGCCGCGGCATCGGGATGCATGGTGCCGGCTTCCGCGTAGCGCTGGGCGCCGCCGCCGGTGCGGCTGATATCGACCTTGGTGCCCAGCAGGATCATGCCGCCCAAGATGTTCTCCATCCCGGCGGCGCTGCTCGTGCGCTTCTTGGGCAGCTCGTCCTGATAGGCCCAGCGCAGCAGCAGCTCGACGTCCATCGCGCGCTTGACGGGCATTGCAGGGCCCTCGGGGTCGCCGGAGAGGACTATCGCGGAATTCGCCGAATGTTGCCAGAGATGTTGCCATACACCAAAATCCGGGAGTCAAACTACATGAAATAATTAACAATATCAGGAATATAGTCGCAATTTCAGCCTGTGGTCTATCACCTCACGCCCGGCCAGCGGGTCGCACTGAGCCCGCACCACGTGGTCGACGAGCGCACGCCGGAGCCGGCGCAGCTGCTGATCGGGTTGACCGCGATGGGCTCCGCCCGGTTCGCCGGGCTCGATACCGCGAGGCTTGCGCTTCAGGCCGACTGGCCGGACGGCGTGTTCGCCGAATTCGCCCATCTGCCGGCCGCATGCGCAACCCCGATCGAGGCGACGGCCGCGCCGGCGCGGCTAGCGGCAATCGGGAAATTCGTGGTGCCGTACGGCGGCTTCCTGCGCGGTGGACTCGCGGCCGGCGAAACCGTCATCGTCAACGGTGCGACCGGGTTCTTCGGGGCAGCCGCGGTGCTGCTCGCCGTCGCAATGGGAGCGGCGCGCGTCATCGCGGCCGGCCGCGACGAGGCGACGCTGCGGGCGGTAGCAGCAGCCGGCGGCGAACGCGTCGCGGCCGTCCGGCTGACGGGAGATATCGACGCCGACGCCACACGGCTGCGCGACGCGTCGGGCGGTGGCGCCCACATGGCACTCGACATCGTCGGCCGCGCGACCAGCGCCGATGCGACGCTCGCGAGCTTGCGCGGGCTGCGGCGCGGCGGCCGCCTCGTGCTGATGGGCAGCATGTCGGTGCCGCTGCCGCTGACCATCGCCGACATGCTCGCCAACAACTGGAGCGTCCTCGGCCAGTTCATGTACCCGAAGGAGGCGATCGCCCGCCTCGCCGCGATGATCGCCGCCGGAACGCTCGATCTCGGCAAGATCGAACTCAAGACGTTCGCGCTCGCCGACCTCGGTGACGCGATGGATGCGGCTGCCAGGATGCGCGGCCTCGATTTGACCGCGGTCACGATGGCTTCCCCGGAGCGGCGCACGAAGACGGCGGCACCGTAGGATGGGTTGAGCCCAGAAGGGCAGTTACGCCCGTCATCGACCGGCTGTGGCGAAACCCATCCTGATTGCAAATATTTGACGGCGCCTGATGGGTTTCGCTGCGCTCAACCCATCCTCCGGCCGCTGTCCGGTCACCGGCTGCCGAGGAACCTAATCATCATATCGGTGATGCGGCCGAAGGGCGGCCGCAGGAAGCGCGCAGCGTTGATCCGGCTCTGCAGAAAAACGCCCCTGCGGTGGGAGAAGGTCTGAAAGCCGAACTCGCCGTGATAGGCGCCGATGCCGGAGGCACCGACGCCGCCGAAAGGCAGATTTTCCACCACGATGTGGAACAGCGTCTCGTTGACCGAGACGCCGCCCGAGATGGTCCGGCGCAGGACCTCGTCGCGCCTGCTTGCGTCGGCCCCGAAATAATAGAGCGCGAGCGGACGCGGCCGGCGATTGACGTAGTCGATCGCCTCATCGATCCCGTGATAGGTCTTGATCGGCAGGACCGGTCCGAAAATTTCTTCACGCATGACCGACAGGTCGTCGGCGGGTTCGATCACCAGGGTCGGCGGCAGCTTGCGGGTCGCCGCCGGCAGCGGCTCGTGTGCCGGATTGACCTCGATGACCCGCGCACCCCTGACCTTGGCTTCGTCGACGTACTGGGCGACACGCCGGTAGTGGCGCTCGTTGACGATCGACGTGTAGTCCGGATTGGCCTCCAGCGTCGGATAGAATTTCTGCACCGCCTCGGTGGTCAACCGGATGAAGTCCTCGCGGCGGCTCTCGGGGATCAGCACGTAGTCCGGCGCAATGCAGGTCTGGCCGGCGTTGAGCAGCTTGCCGTAGACGATGCTGTGGACCGCGGTCGGCAGCATCGCGTCCTCGCCCAGAATGCACGGCGACTTGCCGCCGAGCTCAAGGGTCACCGGAGTCAGATTGTCGGCGGCCGCCAGCATGACCAGCCGGCCCACCGCGGTTGAGCCGGTATAGAAGAGGTGATCGAAGGGAAGCCGTGCGAACGCCTGGCCGACCTCGGGGCCCCCGACCACGGTCGCGACGCGGTCCGGCGGAAACAGGCCAGCGAGAAATTCGGCGAGGAATTCTGACGCGCGCGGCGTGAGCTCCGAGGGCTTCAGCATCACCCGGTTGCCGGCCGCCAGCGCCGCGACAAGCGGCATGATGGCAAGCTGGAACGGATAGTTCCACGGGCTGATGATCCCGACCACGCCGACCGGCTGGTAGAGAATGCGGGCGCTCGCCGGCATCAGCTCGAGGCCGACCGAGACGCGCTTCGGCCGCATCCAGCCGGGAAGATGAGCCGAGGCGTGGCGGATCGCCGCCAGCACTGGAAAAATCTCGGCAAGTCGGGTCTCGTAGCGCGAGCGATTGCCGAAGTCGGCCGAGATGGCGTCTGCCAGGCGATCGACGTGTTGTTTGACCGCGTCGCCGAGCCTTGCCAGATCGGCGCGACGTTCCTCCAGCGATGGCGCGCCCGCGCGCAGGAAAGCGTTGCGCTGCGCTTCCATGGTGGCGCGCATGCCGGCGGACATGTCTGTGGTCTTGGGCGGCGCATCGGCCATCGCGGTCCCGGTCATCTTGTCCTCGTCGTAAATGGTCTACCCGGTCACTCGTCTCCCGACGGCACGCGCCAGGATACGCGCCTTCTGGCCAAACGGCATGCGCAGGAAGGTGGTCTTCCCGGCGCCTACCGTGAATGCGGTCTTTTTCGCGTAATCGATCGCGACGTCGACGATCACCGGCCGTCCTCCCGACGCAATGCCGACGGCCTCGCCGACGGCCTGCGCGATGGCCGCGTTGTCCGGCATACGGACATAGGCCGCGCCGGTCGCCCGCGCCACGCCCTCGATATCGAACCCGCCGAGCGTGGTGCAGGTCTGACGGTTATAGGGGAGCTGCTGGAACTGCGCGATCTGCGACAGCATTCCGTCATGGAACACGTAGTAGACGATGCCGAGCGCGTTGCGTGTCGCTGTCAGGATCTCCATGCAGGTCATCGCGAAGGCGCCGTCGCCCACGATGACGTTCACCGGTAGCTCCGGATTGGTGAGCTTGGCACCGATCGCTGCCGGCACCGCATATCCCATGCAGTTGAAGTCAGTCGGCAGGATCAGGTTCTTGTGGCCGTGGACCGGAAAGAGCTCGGCGGCGAGAAACGTATGATTGCCGTCGTCGAGCACCGTGATGGCATCGTCCGGTGCCTGCCGGCGCAGGGCATCGAAGAAGCGCGCCGGATTGACCTTGCCGGCCGCGTCGGTGGCGTACCAGGTCTCCCGATACGCCTGCTTCTCGCGCCGGATCAGATCCTGCAGGCCGTGGTCGCGGGCTCGCGGCGGGCTCAGCATCCTGATTGCCGCCATGAGCGCGTCGAGCAGCGCGCCGGCATCACCGGCCAGCGCGACCTTGGCCGCGTAGTTGGCGTTGAACACGTCCGGATTGATGTCGATGTGGACAAGATTCTCCGGCACGGTCGCGCTGTAGCTGCCGGTAGCGATCTCGCTGAAACGCGTTCCGACCGCAATCATGCAGTCACAGCCCGCGAAGGCGGCGCGCGCCGCCGGCACTGCGGCCGGTCCGAAGCCGAACCCCGCATGGAGCGGATGGTTGCCGGGAAACACACTCAACCCCTGCAGAGTCGTGCTGACCGGGGCCTGCAGATATTCGGCAAGCTCGCGCAGCTGCGGCAGGGCATCGCGCGCGCCCCAGCCGACGAACAGGCCCGGATGAACGCTGCCGGTGAGCAGCCTGGCGGCGGTTGCGACAAGACTGTCCTGGCCGACCGGTTGCGCTTGCGGTGGCACGTAGACGGGGAGCTCCGGAATCTCGCCGGCAAAGGCCTGCAGGTTGAGGGGTATCTCGACGAAGACCGGGCCGGGTTCGCCGCCGGTCGCGATGTCGTAGGCGCGAAAGATCGTCGGCACGATATCGGCGTGACTGTCGATGCGGAACGTCGCCTTGGTGAGCCCGCGCATGAACTGATGCAGATCCATCTGATGGACCTGATAGTGCCGACCGGTGTCGGTGCGAACACCTCCGGACAGCACCAGCATCGGGATGCCGTCGAGACAGGCCTCGCCGATGCCGCTCGCCGCATGGGTGAGGCCGGCGGCCGGCACGATCACCAACGTTCCGACGCTACTCGACAGCCGGCTCACTGCGTCCGCCATGAAGGCGCCGCCGCCCTCGTGGGTGACCAGAATGGGCGTGATGCGGTTCGAGCTGTCGAGCTCGTCGTAGAGCTCGGTGTTCTGCACGCCCGGAATCCCGAACGTGAAGCGGACGCCGATCTGCTCCAGCGCGTAGATGGTGAGCCAGGCTCCGGTCTTCTTCATCATGTCTCCCGACCTGTCGTCACCGGCCCGGTCACACGTTGGGCCGCCCGGTGATCGCGCGGCCTGCCATGCGTCCGGTGAGGATGCAGCCGCCCAGAAAGGTGCCTTCGAGTCCGCGCAGTCCATGCATGCCGCCGCCGCCGAAGCCCGCCGCCTCCCCGACCGCGAACAGACCGGGGATCACCCCGTCGTCGGCGCCCAGAACCCGGCACTGCAGATCGGTCTTGATACCGCCCAGGCTCTTACGACTGATGATGAATTCGCGGATCGCGATCAGCGGCATGGCGCCATGGTCGAGGATCTTCTGCGACTTGCTGAGGCGCAGCCGGTCGCCGCGATATTGGCGCAGCTCACTGATGCGGCGCAATTGCAGATCTCCCGCGAAGTCCGGTGCATCGACCGCCGCGTCGTAACGTGCGACCGCGTCGGTGAGACACGCGAGGTCTACGCTGGTGTCGCCCTGGCGCGCGTTCATCTTGCCGACCAGCTCCGGCAGCGAGCCGGCGATGAGGACATCCTCGCAGTTCTCGGTCATTTCCCGGACCAGCCAGCGATTGCCCAGCAGCGTATCCCGCAGCACTCCAATCCAGCTCTTCTCGCGGATCGACGGGTTGAACTCGGCGCCCGACACGGCGAGCTCCTTGAGCGCGATCCGCCGGTTGAGCAGTTGCCAGCTGTATGGCCGCTCCTGCGCGCAGATCGCCGTCACCAGGGCCCTGGTATCGAAGCCGCTGATCAACGGCGGAGCGATCCGCTCGCCACGATAATTGAGCCACAGCGCCGATCTGGAGGGCACCAGCGACAGCCCATGCAGCGGCTTGCGCGGCCGCCAGTGATGCACGCCGGACGCATAGTTCCACATGTTGTCGAGATGGGTCAGGGTACCGCCCGCCACCACGACGGCGTCATGCACCCGGCCGTCAGCATATCGGTGCGAGCCGTTGAGGATCACATCGGGCGGTCGGTTCCAGTCGCGGTGCCAGTTGGTCTTGACCCGCTGGATATCGCCGTTGATGCCGCCGGTCGCCACGATGACATGCTCGGCGCGAGCCTCGAACGGCACGTCGTCGAATTCCCGCAGCCCGGCGCAGCCGCACACCCGGCCGTCTTCGCTGACCAGTCGATCGACGCGATGGCGGAACGCGCGGATCACACGGCGCGCGTTTGCGTGCCCGAGCAGCGCCGCGATCAGTCGGGTGGCCAGCTCGCGGCCGGTTCCCCAGACCATGTGGAAGCGCGGAACCGAATTGCCCCGCCGCGAATCGCCGCGCTCGACCCACAGCGGGACCGGCAGGAATGAAATTCCATGACGGCGCACGAACTCGTAGACGTCCGGAATGCAGCGCTCGATGTAGCGCTCGGCCCACAGCCTCGGCATCTGGTCGTCGGGACCGAACTCGGCGAACGAGAGCCAGTCGGCCAGCGCCTGAGCGGGCGAGTCGGCAATTCCGCTGCGGCGCTGCTCGCGGCTGCCGACGAAGAACAGCCCACCAAAACTTTCCCTGGCGAGGCCGCCGAACGCCGCTTCCTCGTCGCGGTCGAGAAGCAGCACGTCGCACCCATGATCGATCAGCTCGAGCGCCGATACGATGCCGGCAAGGCCGCCACCGATGACGAGAATATCACTGCGATACGTTTGCATGTGTCACGCGGCGCCGTTGCCGGTCAAACCGAACCATAGCACCGACGACCGCATGCGGCACGTCGTCCGACGCGCAGCGCCCGCCGTCATGCCTGGCTCTGTGCGGCCATCCTCGTCTCTCGCGCGACAAAGCAAGATGTGGATGGCCGGGACAAACCAGGACAAGTCCGGCCATGACGTGCCGAGTGATTCCAAACGGGGCGATCCGGGCCGCTGCTCCACCGACCCTGGCCAACCGGGCAGTAGGAGCGCAGTCGGGAAGGCCCACATATGAGCGCAGGATCAACGAATGGAGCCTGTCATGTCTGATCTATCCCCAACCGACGTCCTGCTGGCGCTTTCCAACCGTCTGGCCGAGACCGTCGCGCTGGCCTCACAAAGCACGGTGGCGGTGGAGGGTCGCCGGCGGCTGACCTCCAGCGGCTTCGTGTGGCGGCCCGGCATCGTGGTGACAGCCGACGAAGCGCTCGAGGCCGACGAGGACATTTTCGTGGTTCTGCCCGACGGCCTGCGGGTCGCCGCCACGGTGGCGGGCCGCGACGCGAGCACCGACCTGGCGGTGCTGCGGATTGCCGAGACCGGCGTGCCAGCCCTGACGCTGCACGTGGCCGAAGAGGCCCGTCCCGGCCACATCACCGTCGTGGTCGGTCGTCGCGGCGAAGGCCCCATTGCCAATCTGGGTGTCGTGTCGGTCGCCGGCGGCCCGTGGCGGAGCATGCGCGGCGGGCAGCTGGAGCGATTCATCCGCCTCGACCTCCGCCTCGATCCGCGCAGCGAGGGCGGCATCGTGCTGAACGCCGCAGGCCAAGCGACCGGGATGGCGGTCCTCGGCCCGCGGCACAGCGTGCAGGCAATCCCCGCCCCGACGATCGAGCGGGTGGCCGAGCAGTTGCTTGCCCGCGGCCGGATCGCGCGCGGCTATCTGGGGCTCGGCATGCAGCCGGTGCGCATCGACGAAGCGCTTGCCCGCTCGCTGTCGCTCGCCGAGCCGCGCGGCGTCATCGTCATCGGTGTCGATCCGCAGGGGCCCGGACATCAGTCCGGCATCCTGCTCGGCGATGTGGTGACGGCGTGGAACGGCGAGCCGGTGCGCAGCGTGCGCGACATCTTTCGCCGCCTTGGTCCCGATGCGGTCGGGAAGCGGGCGGAGCTGGCGCTGGTGCGGGCCGGCCAGCTGACATCAGCCGCGGTCACGGTCGGTGAGAGGCCGGCATCTTGAGGGACGCCGCTGGGTCTGCGGCCGCGGTGGAGATCCTGATCGGTGAGCCGGCCCTCGCCGATCGGATCGCCGGGCTGCTCGACGAGGCGGGCATCCGGATCGTCGACACCGATGATCGCGCAGCCGACGTGACGATCACCGACGGGCGGCCGCTGCGGTCCTCCGGCCGTCGCACCATCGTCATCGCCGAAACCGCCGATCAGGCCGCGGCGCTACGGGCCGGCGCAGCCGGCGTCCTGTCGCTGGCCTTTTCGGCCGCCCAGCTGCTGCTGGTCATCGAGGCTGTCGCACGCGGTTTCGTCATCGTGCCGAACGGCGTGCTGGCGGAAGCCTTGGATGTGCTGCCGCCTTCCGAGCCCTCCGCAGCGGACTCCGACACCGCCGCTTTACTGACCCCACGGGAACTGCAGGTGCTGGAGAGGATGGCGGCCGGCGCCACCAACAAGGTCATCGCCCGGCAGCTCGACATTTCGATTCATACGGTGAAATTCCACGTCGCCTCGATCCTCGAAAAACTCGACTCGATCGGGCGCACCGATGCGGTCGCCCATGCGGTTCGGCTGGGAATGCTGATGCTGTAAAAATGACGGAACCGCCGGCCTTGCCGATCAGCCGTGGTGACAGGCCGCAATCGCCGTCGTATACGGAGCCGCGACGCGTGTCGGTGGGGGGTGTTCATTGTCGCCTGACAATCAAGGACAGGGGGGGCGGCTGCGCGGCAAGCGGACCATCATCACCGGCGCCGGCAGCGGCATCGGTCGCGCCAGCGCCAAGCTCTTTGCGGCTGAGGGCGCCGCCGTGCTGGCGGTCGATCGGGCCAAGTCCGCGGTCGACGAGACGGTGGCGGAGATTGCCGCGGCCGGCGGCCGGGCGGTGGCGCGCGCCGCGGATGCCGGGTCGGAAGCGGAGGTCAAAGCGTTCGTCGACGAGGCGCTGGCGACATTCGGCGGGCTCGATGCGATCTACGCCAATGCGGGCATCAGCGGCGGGCTGATCCCGCTGCTCGAGCAGACCGTCGAGTTTTGGCAGGAGGTGCTGCGCGTCAACCTGATCGGGCCGTTTCTGGCGATCAAGCATGCGGCGCCACACATGATCCGGCGGGGTGGCGGATCGATCGTCTGTACCGCGTCGGTCGCAGGCCTGCGGGCCAACGCCGGCGGCAATCCCTACAGCGCCAGCAAGGCCGGCGTCATCAGCCTGGTGCAGACCGCGG
>Ga0116216_10003472_pt1 | contig 10254 bp, 10 predicted proteins | sample Sb_taG_11_FD_89696 | JGI IMG/M metagenome (GOLD analysis project Ga0116216, IMG submission 89696) | Peat soil microbial communities from Weissenstadt, Germany - Sb_50d_3_AS metaG | ecosystem: Environmental > Terrestrial > Soil > Wetlands > Peat | place: Germany: Weissenstadt | collected 2010-09-21
CGAGCCACGCAGCTTTCATCCGCCCGAGGTTGTAGGCGGCGCGCTCGCCCTCCCCGCGGCGCGGAAACGCGACCACCGTCCTGTAGCCGGACCGTACGAGCTTCTCCAGCTCCGGCTCGGCCTCCCCCAGCGAGCGCGCGGCCGTGTCGGCCGACTGCGCCCGCAGCTCGATCTCCTGGCCGCTGGCGAGCGCCGACAGCCAGATCCGCGTGCGCTGGCGGAGCGTCGCGCGGATGCTCTCGGGGCTCACGTACAGGTGGTGGGCGTCCTCGTCCCCGAACGCCGCGCACACGTCGCTCCAGTGGTCGCTTAGCACCGCCTCGAGCTCCTCCTCGGCCGCCACCATCAGCTCGGTCTTCTCGCCGACCAGATCCAGCAGCGCGCCGAAGCGCTCGAGCGGAAGCAGCTCGGCGATGTCCGGGCGCTCGGAGTCCTGGCCTTCACCGGCGGCGAACGGGTGGGTGGGCATCTGTTCAACGGCGATCTCCGCCAGCTCGCGGTGCTCGACCGCGAGCTCGGCCGCGGGCGCGATCTCGACCTCCTCCACATCGCCCAGCGAGCGCTGGGTGAACGTGGAGAACCAGCGCAGCGATTCGATCTCCACATCGAACATGTCCACGCGCACCGCCCGCTCCTCGGTCGCCGGGAAGACGTCCAGCAGCCCGCCCCGCAGCGCGAACTGCCCTCGCTCCTGCACCTGGTCGACGCGCTCGTAGCCCGCACCGACGAGCTCGGCCGCGAACTCGTCGAGATCCAGCAGCTCTCCCACGCGCAACGTGAACGAGTGGGGGCGCAGCTGCGGATCGGGCACCTTCTCCGACAGCGCCACCGCGCTGACCACCACCACCGGCTGGCCGACCTGCAGGCCCTGCTGCCCGGCCGGATCCGCGCCCAGCAGCGAGTCCAGCGCGGCCACTCGCAGGCCCACCAGATGCGCGGGCGGAGCGAGGTGGGACTCGTAGGCGACACCCCTGGAGGGATAGAAGCGCACCCGTCTCGGCGCAAGCCACGCCCGCAGGTCCGCCGCCAGGTCCCGCGCTGCGCGATCGTCGCCGACGACGATCAGCGTCGGCCGCGCGCGCGCTCTCTCGTCGATCTCCGCCAGCGCCGCGATCAAGTAGGGGCGCAGCGACCCCGACACGAACGCATGGCCGCCCTCGCGGGCGAGCTTCAGCGCCGACTCGTCCTGGTGGACGAGCCCGAGCAGCGTGCGCAGGGCACCCGCCGTGTCGGCCATCTAGGCCGCCTGCCCCTGGCGCTCGGCGTGGGGCCCCAGCACCACGCGCTCGACCTCCTCGCACGCGCGCTCGACGAGCGCGTGCACAGCGGCCTCGCCCTCTGCGAAGCGCCCGAGCACGTGGGCGGAGACGATCTCCGGGTCGCTCGAGTCGGGCCGGCCGACACCGACCCGCACGCGCATGAAGTCCGCGCCTCCCAGCTCGCGCCTGATCGACTTCAGCCCGTTGTTGCCGGCGAGCCCGCCGCCCTTGCGCGCGCGCACCTCGCCGAACGGAAGATCGATCTCGTCATGCACCACCAGCACGCGCTCCAGCGGCAGCTTGAACGCCCCGCGCGCGGGTCCCACCGAGCGCCCCGCATCGTTGTAGTAGGTCAGCGGACACAGGACCGCCACGCGCGGTCCGCGCGCCCCGTCCAAGCCACTACCTTCCCCAGCGGCTGCGCGTCCCTCGACGATCCGGGCGCGGAAGCGCTCCCTCGCCCGTCCCAGAGCCCAGCGCGCGACGAGCGCCTCGGCGACCACGAAGCCGATGTTGTGCCTGGTGCCCGCGTGCTCGCGGCCGGGGTTGCCCAGTCCGACGATCAGCCAGTCGACGGCGCCGCCAGCGCCACTGCCACCGCCGAAGGGGCGTCGCAGAAGCGCTACTCCTCGCCGGAGGGGCCCTCGGAGCCGGCGCCCTCGGCGGCCTCGCCCTCCGCCTCCTCGCCGACGAGTTCCGTCTCGGCTTCGATTTCCTCCTCGGCCTCGGCCTGCAGGCGCGGTGGGGAGAGGGTCGCGAGGACCGTCTCCTCGGGATCGTCCAGCAGCGTCACGCCCTCCGGCGCGGTCAACGCGGAGAGCAGGATCGTCTCGCCGATCTGCATCTCGCCCACCTCGTGGAGGATCGACTCGGGGATGGCCGTCGGCAGCGCCTGCACGTTCAGCTCGCGCGTGATCTGCTCGAGCACGCCGCCCTGCTTGACGCCCGGTGCCTCCTCGATGCCTCCGAGCTCGAGCGGAACGGTCGCGTTGATCTCCTCGTCGAGCCTCACCCGCAGGAGGTCCACGTGGATCGTCTCGCCGCGGACGGGGTCGCGCTGGGCCTCCTTGAGCACCACGGGGGTGGGTCTCTTGCCGTCGACGCTCAGATCCAGCACGGCGCCCGTCCCAGCCAGCGCGAGGCGCAGCTCGCGTGCGTCAGCGTCAAAGCCCACCGACTGCGATCCGCCGCCGTAGAGCACGCCCGGCACGCGCCCGCTGCGGCGCAGGCGCCGCGCGCCGCGCGAGCCACTGGCGGCACGGCTGATCACGTCGAGCTTGGTCGTGGTGGTGGCCATCGGAAGAGGGAAGACTCTAGCAATCGCCTTCGTTTGGGATCGGAGCGCTCAGCGCGAGCAGGGTCACCGTGATGCCCTTCAGGAAGTTACCCGTGCGGCGCACCTCCACGCACTGCACCACCGGCAGCTGCCCGATCACGGTCCATGCCAGCCGCGTCTTGCCCGTGGCGCCCGTCAGCGAATAGGCGGTCGCCGATTCCAGCTGCAGGATCTTCACGGCGCCCGACCTGCGCAGCCGCGGGTTGGTCGTGTTGGCCCTGACTTCGGCCACGCACGAGGGCCTCCGCCGGCAGCCACTGAGCTGATCGAGCATGCCGCCCACGTCGCCCCTGGCCTGCGCCTGGATCAACGCGAGGTCGTCGTCGCGTTCGGCGTTCTCTACCGACAGGAACCTTGCCAGCAAGCCGCTGAGCGCGAGGAACAGCACGACCCCCGCCGAGATGAGCAGGATGCGTCTCAGAACAGCTGGTTCTCGCCGCCGAACACCTCGCTGACGGAGTCATCGACGAATATCCGCCGGATCGAATCGGTCAGCAGATCGGCGCACGGCAGCACGCGCACATTGGGCGGCCGGTTGGGGTCGGCCGGGATGGTGTCGGTGACAACGATCTCCTCCAGCCCCGAGGTCCTCAGGTTCTCGAACGCGTCGCCCGAGAAGATCGCGTGCGTAGCGGCCGCATACACGCGCGCGGCTCCCTCGTCGAGCACCGTGCGCGCCGCCGCCTTGAGCGTCCCCGCCGTATCGATCATGTCATCGACGATCACCGCCGTCTTGCCCCGCACATCGCCGATCACGTAGCCGATCTCTGCCACCTGCTGGGCTGGGCGCTCCTTGTCGAGGATCGCCAGCTCAGCGCCGATCTTCGAGGCGAATTTCTTGTTCAGCTTTACCCTGCCCGCATCGGGCGCCACCACCACCAGGTCTGACAGGCCGAGGTCGGCGAAGTGCTGGGTGAGCATGAACAGCGCCGTCATGTGGTCGACGGGCTTCTGGAAGAAGCCCTGGATCTGACCGGCGTGCAGGTCCATCGTCAGCACCCTGTCCGCCCCGGCCGCCTCCAGCATGCGCGCCACCAGACGCGCCGAGATCGGCTCGCGCGGCGCCGACTTCTTGTCCTGCCTGGAGTAGCCGAACCACGGCGTCACCGCGATCACCCTGTGCGCCGAGGCGCCCACGGCCGCATCGATCATGAACAGCAGCTCCATCAGCGAGTCGTTGGCGGTGACGCCCGTCTGCAGGTTGCCGCAGGTCGGCTGCACGATGAACACGTCCGCGCCCCTGATCGACTCCTCATAGCGGCAGTAGACCTCGCCGTTGGAGAACGTCTTCAGTGTCACCGGCCCGATCTCCACGCCGAGCTTGTTGGCGATGTCCACGGCGAGTTGCGGGTTCGCGCGCCCGCTGAAGAGCATCAGCCGCTTGTTGTAGTCGATCGGCAGGCTCGCCTGCGAGGACTGGGTGCGCGTGTCCATCGCGCTCATCTCCCGACTGAGTGTAAACGTCCCGGTCGGATCGGTCATCGGGATTTGGAACCGCCCGCCACGCGCTCGGCGTAGCCGTCGATGTTGGCCTGGCGCTGGCGCGCGATGCCCAGAGCCCCCGGCGGCACGTCCTCGGTGATGACAGATCCGGCGCCCGTGTAGGCGTCCTCGCCGACGCTCACGGGAGCCACCAGGGTGGTGTCCACGCCGGTACGCACCCCGCGGCCGACCGTCGTTCGATGCTTGGCCCGGCCGTCGTAGTTGGCGGTGATGGTCGCCGCGCCGAGGTTCGCGCCCTCGCCCACGTCGGCGTCGCCGATGTAGGAGAGGTGGGGGACTTTCGCGCCGGCGCCGACGTCGGAGTTCTTGACCTCCACGAACGTCCCCACCCTGGCACCCCTGCGCAGGAGCGTCCCGGGTCGCAGGTAGGCGAACGGCCCCACGCTGACCCCGTCCTCGAGCACGCAGTCCACGAGGTAGGAGTGCCTAACCGTGCAGTCCCGGCCGATCCTGGTGGCGCCCCGGATCGTGCTGAACGGCTCGATCGTGGTGTCCGGGCCGATCTCGACGTCCACGTCGATGACCGTGGCCTGGGGATCGACGATGCCGACGCCGGCGCGCAGGTGGCGCTCGTGAATGGCAGCCTGCGCGAGCGTGCGCACGCGCGCCAGCGCCGCACGGTCGTTGACACCCAGCACGAGCCTGTCGTCCCCGACGAGGTGGGCGACGAGCGCGGCGCCGTCGGCCCGCAGCAGATCGAGCACCTGCGGCAGGTACAGCTCTCCTTGCGCGTTGTGGGCCGTCAGCCTCGGCAGCGCCTGGCGCAGCGCGTGCGCGGCGAACGCGAAGATGCCCGTGTTCACCTCGCGTATCTCGCGCTCGAGCTGGGTCGAGTCGCCGTGCTCCTTGGTCTCGACCACGCGCTCGAGCGCCCCGCTGGAGTCGCGCACCACGCGCCCGTACCCGGTTGGATCAGCGAGGATCGTCGTCGCCATCGTGGCCGCAGCGCCACTGTCGGTGTGGACCTGGATCAGCTCCGCGATCGCCTCGGCGCTGACGAGCGGCACGTCCCCGCTGAGGATCACGATCGGCGCGGCCGGATCCAGGCCTGGATCTCCTGCCGGGCCGAGCGCGGCGATCCCCGCCGCGACCGCCCCGCCGGTACCGTTGGGCCGCGCCTGCACGGCCAGCTCCACGGCATCGGGCAACACGCTCTCGATCGCTCTGTCCGGGGAGTCCACCACCACGACCTTCCCCGCCCCGGCCTCCAGCGCCGCGGCTACCGGCCACAGCACCATCGGGCGTCCGCACAGACCGTGCAGGACCTTCGGCGTCGCGGAGCGCATGCGCGTGCCCTGGCCCGCGGCGAGGATCAGAACGATGGGTGCACTCACGGGGGAGATGCTATTCCCTCGCGGCGCAACCCATGGCTCGCCGCGCAACCGCAAGACAGCTGGGGGGCAGGGATTCGAACCCCGATTCTCAGGACCAAAACCTGATGTCCTGCCGTTGGACGACCCCCCAAAGGGGCCAAGAAGGATAGATCGTGGGAGGCCTGGAGGGGTTGGGGGCTCGCCCCAGCGACCGCCGGGCTGACAGCGGGGTCCGCGCGACTCGTCACATCCAGGCAACGCGTGCGACCGCTCGGTCTGCAAGCATTCCCGCACTTGCGGGCGAGAACGTCGAGACTGGGGAGCAGGCTGTTTGCTGCGCTCGTATCGGGCCTGCTGGCGTGCGCGGGCGCGCTCGCGGGCGACTGCGCGGTGGCCGGAGCCACGGTGGCCGGCTGCGCGGGCGCCAACCTGCGTCCCAGCCCCGCCAACGTGGCGGCCGTGGAGGCGGCGACCCTCTGCCTGATCGACCGGGCCCGCGGCGCTCACCATCTGCGCCCCGTGCGATCCAACCGGGACCTCGGCACGGTGGCCTTCAGCCAGGTCCGAACGATGGTGCTGCGGGACTACTTCGCCGATGTCCGCCCATCGGGACAGACGCCGATGTCGCTGATCGCCGTGACCCGCTATCCGGCGCACGCAGGACGCATCTCGGTCGGGCAGAACATCGCCTGGGGAACCGGCCGCTTCGCGACCCCTGCGCGCATCGTGTCGGAATGGATGGCCTCCCGCGCACACCGCGAGATCATCCTGACCGGCGAATACCGCGACGCCGGCGTCGCGGTCACGCCCGCCGTGCCGAGCGTCCTGCACGTGGGCCGGCGCGGCGCCACCTACGCGGTCGAGTTCGGCGCGCGTCACGTCTGAGAGCCCACCCCCGGGGTCTGCCCCCGCGCGCCGGGCTGCCACCCGCGCGACCTAGCTAGGAGCGCCTGCCCGAGCGGCCGGGCACGCGTCCCGCTTCGGCACCCGCCTCCAGCGCCGGTCCGGCGGCGGAGGTGATGCCGAGCACGCGCATCGACTTCAGCCCCAGGCTGAGCTTCTCGCGTCCATCGCTGGAGCTCACGTCGAGCCCCGACAGCTCACGCACGCGCTCCAGGCGGTAGTAGATGGTGTGGCGATGGGTGAACAGCCGCTGGGCGGTGCCCGCGACGTTGCCGTCGGCCTCCAGGAAGGTCTCGAGCGTGCGCACCAGATCTGTCTCGTACTGTTCGTCGTAGGCCACCAGCGGCTCGACCGTCTCGGCGTAGAAGCGCTGCAGCTCGCCGGGGTTCTCGCTCATGGCCGACAGCAGCAGCCTGTAGGCGCCGGTCTGCTCGAACGCCAGAGCGGCGCCGTCGCGGGAGCCCTGGGCGACGTTCGCGGCCAGCAGCGCCTCGCTGGCGGCGCGCGGCAGCTCGGCGGGGTCCTCGGCTACGCGGCTGCGCCCGAGCGCGAACGTGTAGCCGGCCAGCGAGGCTTCCATCTCACGCAGGACGGCCTCGGCGGCGCGTGCGGCCGTGGGCTCCTCGCCGCCGGGCACGAGCACGAGCACCTCGGCGCCGACCCAGTGGGAACCGGACCCGGAGGGTTGGGCGGAGCTGTGTGCGGCCCCATCGCGGTCGGACAGCGCGGCGATCGAGCGGCTCGCGACCGCCCGCGCCCCGCGCTCGGCGACCGCCCGCACACGGCCGCGCCAGCCCTCCTCGGTGGGTACCTGCGGGTGGGCCCGCGCCACGATCATGCTCGCCCCCTCCTCGATGTCCAGCGAGAGCTCCTTGGCGCGCGCGATCAGCTCATCGCGCCCGGTCAACTCGCGGCGCAGCACCGCGCGAAGGAAGTCTCCGGACGCCGTTTCCGAGACCCGCTCGGGGGCTCTCACGCGCTCGACCTCCGAGGCGATCATCGTCAGCAGCAACCTGCGCATGGAGGCGCTCGGCGCTGTCTTGGCACGCATGTGAAGCGTTCCCACGACCGTATCGGCCACGCGCAGCGGCGAGCTGCTCACGCCCTCCCCCTCAGACAGCAGAGCGCGCTCCTCGGCCGGCGATCTGGCGGCAACCGCCAGCGTCGCCCCCCAGGCGTCGGTCACCGCGAGACTCGCCTCGAGCGCCTTCGCCGCCGCCCTGACCACTTGGGGCAGCCCCGCCCCCGACTCGACCGCCTCGGTGATCGCGTCCAGCGCGGCAAGGTCTGACACGCGCCTCAGCCCCAGAAGTAGACGGCCGCGAGCGCGCCCGCCACTCCAGCGCCGACGAGCACCGCGAGCACATACAGCGACAGCACGGTCGCGGCCAGCCGCTCCCACAGCCGCGAGTAGGACGACCACGCCGGTATCAGGATCAGGCCGGCGTACAGCGCCACGCCGAACACTCCGGCGCAGGCCCCGACGAGCTCGTTGATTGCCGTTCTGCTCATGGATCTCCGCCCGGGATTGTTACGCACGCGGAGGTCACTCGTCTGACCGGGCCCCCTCCAACGCCCGGTCTACCCCGTGGGGGCGGCGGCGGCGGAAGCGCCCGCGTCCAGCGTGACCGGCCGGGCGAACGCGGCGTCCACCGGCCTGGCGCACATCGGCGCGGGCACCCGCCCGGCCAGGCGCGCGGCGGCCAGCTCGGCGGGGCCGCCGTGCTCGGCGGGGCCGCCGTGCTCGGCGGGGCCGTGCTCGGCGGGGCCGCGCTGCTCGCCCACGACCGATCGAAGATCGCCCAGCCCGGCCCGCGCGAACAGCCCCAGGACCGTAGGCCCCGATCCGCTCACCAGCGCCAGCTCCGCTCCCGCCGCGCGCGCCTGCGTGAGCGCATCGGCGATCTCCGGGCAAAGCGACACGGCGGCGCGCTGGAGATCGTTGTGCAGCAGCTCGATGGCGGGCGGCAACGACGCTCCATGCTCCAGCGCGGAGCGCAGCTGCAGCCTGCGCTGCTCGAGCGCCTGCTGCGGGCGCGCCAGGCCGAGCCGGTCGGCCTCCGCGTAGACGGCGGCCGTCGCCAGGCCGACCGCGGCCGGCAGCACGAGCAGGCCGAACGGGGTGCGGGGTGGCGGCAGCTCCTGCAGCTGCTCACCGGCGCCCGTGGCCAGCCAGCGCCCGGGCGAGATCTGGGCTGGTACGTCGGCGCCCAGCTCAGCGCCCAGCCGGCGCAGCAGCTCCTCATCGCCCCGCCCCGAGGCGTGCCTGGCCAGGCGCAGGGCGGCCGCGGCGTCCGCGGAGCCGCCGCCCAGGCCGGCGGCCACGGGTATCCGCTTGTCGATGCTCAGGCGCAGCGGCGGCGACCGCCAGCCGGTGCTCGCGCGAAACGCGCGCAGCGCCGCGCCCGCCAGGTTCTCCTGCGGGGGTCCGGGCACGCCCGGACAGAGGACCTCGTCGTGCACGCTCCCCGCGGGAGCGGGCTGCAGGGTCAGCTCATCGGCCAGCGAGATGGACTGCATGACCGTGACCAGCTCGTGCCTGCCGTCGCTCGCTCGGGTGGGCCCCAGGAACAGCCCGAGGTTGACCTTGGCCGGAGCCAGCGCGCGGTGGACGCTCATAGCTCCAGCAGGCGCTCGAGCGCCCGGAAGTCCTCGGGCGAGAGGCGCTCGGCGCGCGCGTCGGCAGGGTGGCCGAGCCGCTGCAGCGCCTCGCGCACCTGTTCACGTGAGCGTCCCGGTGCCCCTCCTGAGTGTCCCAGCGAGCCTGCCACGGTCTTGCGTCGGTGCGCGAAAGCGCCGCTGACGAGCGCGCGCAGCGCCGCTGACGGTGGCGGGCGCTCGGGACTCGCGCGGCGCAGGCGCACCAGCACGGAGTCGACGTTGGGCGCCGGATGAAAGACGGTGCGCGGGATCGCGCGCAGCACCTCCACCTGGCACGCGAGCTGGGCGAGCACCGACGGCGTGCCGTACGCGCCGCTCCCCGGCGCGGCCGCCAGGCGCTCGCCGACCTCGCGTTGCACCATCGCCACCCAGCTGTTCACGCTCGCAAGCTCCTCGATCGTGCGCAGCAGCGCGCCCGCGGCGATCCCGTAGGGGAGGTTGGCGACCACCTTGCCCGGACGCGGATGGAGTCCGCCCAGGTCGATCGCCATCGCGTCACCCCAGTGCACCGTGACGTTGGCGTGGGGGTCGGTCGCGTCGCACAGCGCCTCCCGCAGGCGCTCGTCGATCTCCACGACGTGGACGTGGGCGACCCTCTGGGCGAGGTACTCCGACAGCACGCCGAGACCCCCTCCGATCTCCAGCAGGATGTCCTGCGGTGCGAGCTCGGCCGCGCGGTCGATCACCCCGAGGATGTTCGAGTCGATCAGGAAGTTCTGTCCCAGCTCGCGGTCGGGGCGCACGGCGAAGCGGTGCAACCGTCTCAGGCTGGGCTGGACGGGAGCCTCGGAGCGGGAGCTCATCACCAGCCGAACACGCGGGCCGCGTTGCGCTCCACGGTGGCACCCAGCTCCTGCGCGCTGACCCCTCGCAGGGCGGCCAGGAAGGCCACGGTGTGGGCTACGAAGGCGGGCTGGTTGCGCTGCCCGCGGACCGCCTGGGGAGATAGATATGGAGCGTCCGTCTCCGCCAGCAGGCGGTCATCGGGTACGCGCCTGGCCGCATCGGCGAGCTCGGCGGCGTTCTTGTATGTGACGTTGCCCGCGAAGGAGATGGCATAGCCGCGTTGCACGCACTCGTGCAGGTGCTCGGGCATCGAGAAGCAGTGCATCACCACGCTCACCCCCTGCGCTTCGGCGGCGAGCTGCGCGAGCGTCTGCTCGGCTGCTGCCCGGGTGTGGATCACCAGCGGCTTGGCGGTCTCGCGAGCGAGCTCGATCTGAGCGGCGAACGCGCGCTCCTGGTCGGAGGGCGGGGCGCTGTCACGGTAGAAGTCCAG
>Ga0116216_10003474_pt1 | contig 10249 bp, 7 predicted proteins | sample Sb_taG_11_FD_89696 | JGI IMG/M metagenome (GOLD analysis project Ga0116216, IMG submission 89696) | Peat soil microbial communities from Weissenstadt, Germany - Sb_50d_3_AS metaG | ecosystem: Environmental > Terrestrial > Soil > Wetlands > Peat | place: Germany: Weissenstadt | collected 2010-09-21
GCAGTGGCGCCGCGCCCAGGACGACGCGGCGGGCGCCGAAGAGCTGCTGAGCGAGGATGGTGAGGACCCGGAGGTGCGTGTCGAGCTGACCGGCGCGCGTGAGCGGATCGAGCGGCTGGAGGAGGAGATTCGCCTGGCGCTGGTGGAGCGCGACCCCAACGACTCCAAGAACGTGATCGTCGAGATCCAGGGCGGGGCCGGCGGGGACGAGGCGGGGTTGTGGGCGCGGGATTTGTACCGGATGTTGACTAAGTACGCCGAGCGGCTGGGGCTGCAGACCGAGCCGCTGGATGTCAGCGAGGGCAAGTACACATTCGAGATCAAAGGATCCCGCCCGCCCGCTGGCGCCTACTCGATCTTCAAGTTCGAGGGCGGCACCCACCGCGTGCAGCGTGTGCCTGCGACCGAGTCTCAGGGGCGGATCCACACCTCCACGGCGACCGTGGCGGTGCTGCCGGAGGCGGAGGAGGTCGATGTGGAGATCAACCCGAACGAGCTGCAGATCGACGTCTACCGCTCGTCCGGCCCGGGCGGCCAGTCGGTCAACACGACCGATTCGGCGGTGCGTGTCACGCACAAGCCGTCGGGGATCGTGGTGTCGATGCAGGACGAGAAGTCCCAGCTGCAGAACCGCGAGCGGGCGCTGCGGGTGCTGCGAGCCCGGCTGTACGAGCGCGCGCTGGCCGAGCAGCAGGCCGAGCTCGCCGCCGACCGCCGCTCGCAGGTGGGGACGGGAGATCGCGCGGAGAAGATCCGCACCTACAACTACGGCGAGCGGCGCGTGACCGACCATCGCACGAAGCTCACCGTGCACAACCTCGACCAGGTGTTGGAAGGCGAGCTCGACGAGCTGACCGCGTCGCTGCAGGCGGAGGAGAAGCGCAGGGGCCTGGAGGCGCAGGCGGCGGCGTGATGAGGACCGATGGGTCCGATCAAGAGGGCCGGGACACCCCTCCGGGACCCGTCACCCCTCCGGGTACCGTCACACATGAGAGCCGGCGGGACGCCGGCAAGGGCGCTCACTCCACGCGCGACGCGCTCGACGGGGCGATCACGGCGATCGCGGCGGCGGGGTGCGAAACCCCGCGTCTGGATGCCGAGCTGCTGCTGGCGCACGTGCTCGGCGTCTCACGTGAGCGGCTGCTGACGGATCGTGACCTGGTAGTCGAGGGACCGGCCGTGCGGGCCTTCCAGAACGCCGTACGCCGCCGCGCGGTGGAGCGCGAGCCGGTCGCATACATCGTCGGGCGCCGCGGCTTTCGCCGGCTGGAGTTGGCCGTGGATCGCCGCGCGCTCGTGCCGCGCCCGGAGACCGAGCTGCTCGTTGAGCTCGCCGCCGCAAAGCTGCCGCGTGGCGCACGTGTGCTGGACGTGGGCACGGGCAGTGGCGCCGTGGCCTTGGCGCTGAAGGACGAGCGAGCGGATCTGCACGTGACGGGCAGCGATCTCAGCGAGGCGGCGATCGAGCTTGCCCGGGCCAACGCCCGGCGCCTGTCCCTCGAGGTGCGGTGGATGTGCGCCGACCTGTTCGCCGGCGTGGAGGACGAGTTCGACGCCGTGCTCGCCAACCCACCCTACGTCGCCGAGTCCGAGCGCACATCCCTGGCGCCTGAGATTCTGCGCCACGAGCCTCACGCGGCGCTGTTCGCGGGGGAGGACGGCCTGACCGCGATCCGTGCGCTGCTCGCCCAGGTGGCGGATCGCGAGCGGGTGCGATTGATCGCGGTGGAGATCGGCGCCGGGCAGGCCCCCGCCGTGGTGAAGCTGACGCGCGGGGCGGGCTTTCAAGCGGTGCGCACCGAGCGCGACCTCGCGGGGATCGAGCGCGTGGTTGTGGGGGAGCGATGATCGACGCCGCGGACGCCGTGCGCCTGGAGGAATGCCTTGCCGGGGACGGTATCGCCGTGATCCCCACCGACACCGTCTACGGTCTCGCCGGCAACCCCGAAAGCGCCACTGTGGTGCGGCGCATCTACGAGCTCAAGCAGAGACCTCCCGTCAAGCCGGCCGCCGTCATGTTCTTTGCGTTGGAGCCGGCGCTCGAGTCGCTCACGGAACTGGGGTCGCACACGCGCACAGCGGTGCAGGCCCTGCTGCCCGGCCCCGTGACCCTGCTGCTGCCCAACCGCGCGCGGCGCTTCCCGCTTGCGTGTGGGCCGGGAGCGGGCGGGTCCGAAACACTCGGCCTGCGCGTTCCCGCCTTGCCCCCTGCGCTGGCCGCCTTGAGCACGGTGGGTGCGCCGGTGCTGCAGTCCAGCGCCAACCTCTCGGGCGAGCCCGAGGCGCGAAGACTGGCCGACGTGCCGGCGCCGATCCGCGCCGGCGCCGATTTTGTGCTCGACGGCGGCGAGCTGCCAGGCATCCCCTCGACCGTGATTGATCTACGTGAGTACGAGCGGAGCGGAGAGTGGCGCATCGCGCGCGAGGGGCCTTTGACGCGCGCGGAGGTGGAGCTGATCCTCACCTCCTGCTAGCCTCGTAAAGCGCAGCCGCGACTGGCGCAAGAGGTGGAAATGACCACCGGGGAGCGGCTGGGGAAGCTCGCCGCGCGCCTGGGCACTCCATCGTCGTCCCCTGCCGAGGAGCATGCCATGCCCGAGCTGAGCCCCGACTACTTCAACCGTCCCCTTGCGGAGGTGGACCCCGAGGTGGCGGCCGCGCTGCGCGGTGAGCTGACGCGCCAGAAAGACACGCTGGAGATGATCGCCTCGGAGAACTTCGTGCCGCGGGCGGTGCTCGAATGTCAGGGCAGTGTGCTCACGAACAAGTACGCCGAGGGCTATCCCGGACGGCGTTACTACGGCGGCTGTGAGTGGGTGGACATCTCAGAGCAGCTCGCGATCGATCGTGCCAAGGCGCTGTTCGGCGCCGAGCACGCGAACGTCCAGCCGCATTCCGGCGCGCAGGCCAACACCGCCGTCTACCACGCACTGCTGACGCCTGGGGAGACGATCATGGGGCTGTCGCTCGCCCACGGCGGGCATTTGACGCACGGGATGAAGATCAACGTGTCCGGGCGCCTGTATGACATCGCCGCCTACGAGGTCGACCGGGAGTCGAGCCTGATCGATATGGACGAGGTGGCAAGGATCGCGCGCGAGCGCCGGCCGAAGCTGCTGCTCGCGGGCTGGTCGGCATATCCGCGCCAGCTCGACTTTCAGCGCTTCCGCGAGATCGCCGACGAGGTGGGGGCGCTGCTGATGGTCGACATGGCGCACTTCGCGGGGCTCGTCGCAGCCGGGCTGCACCCCAACCCGGTCCAGTTCGGCGCCGACGTGGTGACGACGACGACCCACAAGACGCTCGGCGGCCCGCGCGCGGGGATCATCCTGTGCAGGGAGGAGCACGCGAAGAAGATCGACTCCGCCGTGTTCCCAGGCCAGCAGGGCGGGCCGCTGGAGCACGTGATCGCGGGTAAGGCGGTGGCGCTGCAGATCGCCAAAAGCGAGCTGTTCGCCGAGCGCCAGCGCCGCACGGTGCAGGGTGCGCAAGCGCTGGCCGAGCAGCTGCTCGCGGCCGGCAACGGCGTCAACGTACTCACCGGCGGCACCGACGTGCACCTGGTGCTCGCCGACCTGCGCGACGTGCACCCCGAGCTCACCGGCCGCGGGGCCGAGGACCGGCTGCACGAGGTGGGGATCACCGTCAACCGCAACGCCGTGCCGTTCGACCCGCGTCCCCCGATGGAGGCCTCGGGCCTGCGCATCGGCACGCCCGCCCTGGCCACCCGGGGCCTGCAGCGCGAGGATTTCGAAGAGGTCGGCCAGATCATCGCTCAGGCGCTACTCACCGAGGACTTCCCGCGGGACGCGGGCGAGTTGTCCGGGCGGGTGCAGGCGATCGTGGAGCGCTACCCGCTATATGAGGACCTGCCCGCCTAGCGCTTGGGTTTCGTCAAAGAATAAATTGAGGGGTTGAGGCGACCGTCCGCGGGTCGGATGCAATCCACGGTCCATACCCCTCAATTTATTCTTTGACGAAGCCTGAGCAAGCTCTGTCGCGTACGACCCCCGTCCCTGCGATGCTGTTCGCGGGCTCATGCCGCAACCGACCGAGCTAGACGCGCTCTACGCCTTCCTGGTGGCCGCGGTCGTGACCGCGCTGCTGACGCCGCTCACGATGCGATTCGCGCGGGCCGTCGGCGCGATCGACGAGCCGCGCGAGCGAGGCCTGTCCGAGCGCCAGACACCGCTGCTCGGTGGCCTGGCGATCTTTGCCGGCGTGCTCGTCGCCGCGCTGATCTGGCTGCCGGCGGGCTATGGCGAAGCCCACCAGCTGTGGCACGGCGTGCTGCTCGCGGCTGCGCTGATCACGCTCGTGGGCGCGCTCGACGACCGTTTCGACCTGCCACCGGTGGTCAAGCTGGTGGGTCAGGTGCTGGCGGCGGTGATCGTCGTGCACTTCGGCGTGGCGGTGAAGGTGATCACGCTGCCGTTCTTCGGCAAACTGCACTTCCCCAACGCCGGCGTGACCAACGCGGGACCTGTGCTGACGGTGATCGGCCTGGTCGCGATGATGAACGTCGTCAACTTCTCCGACGGCGTCGATGGTCTGGCCGCCGGCGTGTGCGCGATCCTCGCGGGGGCGCTGGCGGTGATCGCGTTCGACCTGGGCCGGGCGCCCCCCGGGGTGCTGGCCGCCCTCACAGCCGGTGCTGCGCTCGGCTTTCTGATCTACAACTTCCCACCCGCGTCGAGTTTTATGGGCGACTGCGGCGCGAACCTGCTGGGTCTGCTGATGGGCGTGATCACGGTCGAGGCGGCGGTCAAGACGACGGCTGTGGTGTCGTTCGTATTGCCGCTGATCCTCCTGACCATGCCCTTTCTGGACACTACGTTCGTCGTGCTCAAGCGGCTGAAGTACAGGCAGCCGATCTACCGACCCGACAGCGAGCACTTCCATCACCGCATGGCGCGCATCGGCTTCTCGAGTAGGCGCACGATCGCCTACCTGTACACGTGGACGCTGATGCTCGCCGGACTCGCGCTGGCGCTGCGCTTCGTTCCTTACAGCGATCACCACGGGCATCTGCGCACCGGCTGGACATTGGTGATGGTCGCGCTCGCGCTGCTGGTCGCGGCGGCGAGCGTCTATCTGGTGTACGTGCTCGAGATCCTCAAGTTCAGGCGTCTGGACGCGACGCGGTTGCGGCGGCTGCGTCCGGATGCCTCAGCGGCGGAGATCGAGCGCGACGTGGTCAGGGACCTGGAGACCGGTGAGATGGACGTGGTGTCCGCCACCCTGGGGGGCGCTGCGGGGAATGCAGTCTTTCCGCGTGTGGCAGGTGACTCGCCGTGGGCTGAGCCACCCATTGCCGAGCGGCAGGTGGATGAGGAGCGCGTAGGCGCAGAGGAGCAGCGTGGCGGCGCGCAGGCGCCGATCGCCACTGACCGCGGCTAGCGGCAGCGGCCAGATCGTATACCAGGGCAACAGCCAGGCGGTGGACAGAAGCAGCGCCAGCGTCGTCCACCCGGCGGCTACGCGCCAGTCGGCCCCGCGCAGGGTGCGCCACAGGGCGTATATGAGCACCACCAGGAACCCCGCTACGAAGCAGTGGCGCCACCAGCTCGGCGTGCCGTGCAGTCCCACCAAGCGCGCGGTCTCGGCGGGGATGCTGTGCGTGGCCACCAGCTGCTGCTGCTCGCTCACGGCGTCCAGGAAGCCCAGCGCGTGTGAGCCGAAGCCGATCAGCCCGGCGGCCGCGAGCAGCGCCAGGCTCAGCCCGGCGCTGGCCGCCACGCGCAGGCGCTCTTTCCTATTGGTCCCGCCCGCCCCGAGCACGAGGAACGGCAGCGCCAGCCCGGCGGTGACCTTGATCCCCACCCCCGCGACCAGTGCGGCCGCGCCGGCGCGAAAGCGCGGGCTGGCGCCGGTGCTGAGCACGAGCGCGGCGGCGAGCGTGAGCAACAGGAGCGTGTCATTGTGAGCGCCGCCGACGGCCAGCTCGAGCAGCACCGGGTTCAGGCCCACGAATGCCGCAGCCCAAAGTGGTGAGTGCCCCAGCTTGGCCGCGGCGCGCGCGACCAGCGCCACCGCGGCGAGGCTCGCGGCGAGTACGAGCGCCTTCAACGCCCACAACCCGCCGGCGAGCCCGAGCGGCGCGATCGCGTAGCTCCCCAGCGTGAACAGCGGGCCGTAGGGAGAGTGCTGGCGGGGCCAGCCCACGAACGGGTAGGAGGCGTCGGTGGGCGCCTGGGCGGCGACGTGTGTGTAGGGATCCAGTCCGTGCAGGGCCCCCAAACGGGCGAAACTGAGGTAGCCGAACACGTCCTGGGAGATCAGCGGTGGGCCGAGCAGCAGCACGAGGTGCGCGGCGATGATCGTCACCGCCAGCATTCGCCCGGACAGCGTGCGCACAGCGAGCAGCACCGCCAGGTAGCTGGCGCCCATGATCAGCGTGAGCGTCTGGAAGCGATTCGGGGTGAGGCCCACGCCGAGACCCTCCAAGGGCCCCGCCATCCATCCCGGCCAGCCGCCGCTGCGCGCGGGGACGAACTGCGAGGGCCTGCTCGCCGCGCCCGCGGCGAGCAGGAAGGCGGTCGTGAGCACGCCGAGCAGGCCGAGCGCGCCGAGCGCCCGCAGCGCGCTTACCGGTATCCGCGCGCCGGTCTGCAGCACCATGCCTCTGGGCGCCCTCCCGGGCACCCGAACGCTGGATATGGGGGTCCTGGCCTGTATGAGCCCATTGTTACGTCTACCCAACGTGCAAGGGTTTGGCGTGCTCAGTACCCTGTATTTGTTATTGCGTCCGCCGGGGGGCCTCCGGCTGTGGACGTGCACTTGAGAGCCGCGCCGCCGGCTCGCCGGGATGAGGCTCGATCGATATGCGCCGTCGCTACCGTAAACCCACACCCCGGGTTCCCGGCCCGCGCCGTGTCCTGATCCTGTCCGCCGACGTGGGCGAGGGTCATGCGGCCGCGGCGCGAGCGCTGGCCTGTCAGATCGAGGACTCCGGCGAGCAGGCGGAGGTCACCGTCATCGACGGCCTCGCTGCGATGGGACGGCTGCTGCGTCCGGTGGTCGAGGATGGCTACCGCGTGCAGCTGCGAATCATGCCGTGGACGTACACGCTCATGTACTGGTTGCTGGAGCGCGTTGCGCCGATCCGCTGGTCGGCACGCCGGCTGCTGTGCCTGTTCGGCTCGCGGCCGCTGGCACGGCGTATCGCCGAGCACGACCCTGACGTGATCGTGTCCACCTACCCTGCCGTGACGGTCGTGCTGGCGCGGCTGCGCCGCATCAAAAAGGTGCACTGCCCCACGGTGGCGACGATCACCGACCTAACGGGCCTGTTCTTCTGGGCGCAGCCCGGGATCGACATGCACCTGGTGATGTACGGCGAGTCGATGCCCTCGGTGGAGCGGATCGCCGGGCAGGGCAGCGTGTGCCTGGTGCGCCCGCTGATATCGGCCGATTTCCTTGGCCCGCGCTGCTCGCTGCAAGCTCGTCGCGCGCTGGGCCTGCCCGAGGAGGGTCGCATGGTGGTCGTCTCCGGCGGAGGCTGGGGGGTGGGGGATCTCGAGGGTGCCGTGCGTGAGCTCAGCGGGTTGGAAGAGGTGAGCAGCATCGTATGCCTGGCGGCACGCAACGAGGAGCTCGGGGCCAGGCTGAGGAGCGTTTTCGCACAGGAGCCACGGGTGCGGGTGTATGGGTTCACCGACAAGATGCCAGAGATGCTGGCGGCCGCCGACGTGCTCGTGCATTCCACCGGCGGCGTCACCTGCCTGGAGGCAAAGGCCGCGGGTACGCCGGTGGTCTCCTACGGCCTGCCGGTCGGCCACGCGCGCCTGAACACGCGCGCGATGGCGACACTCGAGCTGCTGCGGCTGGCCAACAACACCGACGAGCTGCGCGATCACGTGCGGGCGAGCTTCGCCGAGGTCAGCGCTGGGGCTGAATTGGATCCCGCCCAGCCCACCAGCCGGTTCGCGGAGCGCTCGCTCCAGGAGCTGCTGGTGAGCGATGGTCGCAGCCCCCGCGCACGGGTGCAAGGCCAGTCGGCGGTCGGACTCGCGACGGTGGCCACTCATCACGAGCCCGCGGGGCAAGCGGTCCACGAGCAGCCCGCGGCGGTCGATCTCGTTCTCGGCGCTCCGCGGCGAGTGCGCTCGATCCCCCTGTGGCGGCTGCGGCTGGTGGCGCTTGCCACTCCATTTGTGTTGCTGCTGAGCGTCGGTACGTGGACGCTGTCCACCGATGAGGTGGCCGCTTTGGCGAACGTGCTGCTGCATGTTCACCCGCTCACCCATGTGCGCACCGGCCAGCCGGAGGTGGGCATCATCGTGCAGGCGCCCGCGAACGACGTGACGCTCGTGGCGGCGGAGCTGGCCGGTCGTGGCATCCACGTCTCCTTCGCGGATGACGGCGGTGTGCCCTCGCACGCGACCATCGCCAGTCTGCACGCGCTGGGGGACGAGCTGCTGCCGGAAGTCCTGCCCGGCTCAGCCCTGCTGCGCTGGGTGCGCACCCGTGGCGCGCTGCGCTCGCAGGCACGCGCGTTGGGGTTGCGTCATAAGTTCTATTTCCTGCAGCCCCCCGGCGGGCTGACGGTCGGTCAGATGCTGCTGGCGCGGGTCGCGGGCGCGATGCCCGTGAAGGGGGCGCTGCGCTTGAACGCCACGGGCGCCTTGCCTCAGCGTCGCACGCGGGCTGGCGATGTCATGGTGGTGACGCTCGACGGGTCGGCCTCCTCGGTGCTCGGACTGGAGCGGATCGTCTCCTGGCTGGGCGCCGGGCGGCTGGGTGCCGAGCCGCTCGGGTGGCTGACCAGCTCGCCTTCCATCAAGGCGAGCAAGAGCGGCGAGCGTGCCAGGGCGGCGGCGCCGACGACGAGCACCGTCAGCGAGATCACGAGCGGCACCCCGCCGAGTGGGGTCGAGCTGAAGCTTTCACCGAGCAGCGCAGGCGCGAGCATCACCGGCACGATCGTCTGAGTTACGAACACCACGGGCGCCACCTGGATCGCCGGGCGCATCTGCAGGGCGCTCATCTCGCTGAGCGCCGCCACGGCGGAGGCGCCGGCGGTCGAGATGGACCACGCCGCCGCGAAGACGAGCGCACCGCGGAAGAGGTCGTCGGAGGCGAGCTTGGTGGCGACCCCGCTCCAGGCGAACCCGAGTCCCGCGCCGATCATCGTCAGCGACGCCGCCGGGCGGCGCACGCGGTTGACCGCGTAGGGGAGCAGCGTGAGCAGCCCGAGCCCCACGAGCACGAGCGTCACGGTGAGGTCGTTCGTATGCGAGGTCGTACGCGCCGGAGCGCACGCCGCGATGCCCACAACGCCGAGCACGATCGCCCCCATCGCCAGGTGCTCGCGCCTGCCGGCGTGCTCATGGAGCATGCGCCTGCCGAAGTACAGCAGCACGAGCAACCCCATGGCCAGCGTCGGCTGCACCACCACCAGCGGGGCGAGGTGCAGCGCCACCACCTGCAGCGGCCAGCCGAGCATCGACAGGCCGGTGCCGGTGAGCCAGCGCCTGCGCTGCACCAGGTTGAGCGCGAGCGCCGGGTGCAGGTGCTCTGAGTGGGGGGTGTGCTTGGCGTCCATCGCCTGCAGCGCGACCCCTAGGCTGTAGAACGTCGACGCGGCGACGGCTGCTGCGATTCCGAGGATGAGCTTTTCCATTTACCCCCACGATCATCGCAGCCCGACCAGTCCGCTCGCGGGCGCGCTCGCGCGTGTGGCGATGGCCGGCTACGTGCTGCCTGCGCTCGCCGGCTCGTGGCCGGTGGGCTTCCCGCGCTCGCCGGCGCCCATCTGGCCCACGCTGCGCCGGTCGCTGGGAGTCGAGGATCGCACGGCGAGCGGGCACGGCTACGCGCTCACCTTCGACGACGGTCCCCACGCGGAGGGCACGCCCGCCGTGCTCGAGATCCTCGCCGGCGCGGGCGTGGGAGCGACCTTCTTCCTCGTTGGCGAGCAGTTGCGGCGCAACCCCACGCTCGGCCGCGAGATAGTCGCGGCCGGCCACGGGATCGGCCTGCACTGCGACCGTCACCGCAACCTGCTGCGCTTGACACCGTGGCAGGTGCGCGAGGACATCGCCCGTGCACAGGCGAGAATCGAGGACGCCACCGGCTGCTCGCCGAGCCTGTACCGCCCGCCCTATGGCGTGCTCAACGCCTCCGCGCTGCGCCTGGCGCGAGGGCGTGGCTGGCGCACACTGCTGTGGAGCCAATGGGGCCGGGACTGGGAGGCGCGTGCCACGCCCGAGTCGATCGCTACGCGCGTCACCGGCGGCGCGAACGC
>Ga0116216_10003475_pt1 | contig 10246 bp, 10 predicted proteins | sample Sb_taG_11_FD_89696 | JGI IMG/M metagenome (GOLD analysis project Ga0116216, IMG submission 89696) | Peat soil microbial communities from Weissenstadt, Germany - Sb_50d_3_AS metaG | ecosystem: Environmental > Terrestrial > Soil > Wetlands > Peat | place: Germany: Weissenstadt | collected 2010-09-21
AAGTATATTGACGCTGGGGGCATCGCAATATTAAGTCCAGACAAAGTGTGTGATCGCAGTCTCCAGCTTGCCTACTTGATTGTGTCGCACATGCTCGAGAAGAGACCGGATATCCGCGAAAGACTCTCAGACGCAAAGGCCAGGGTGGTTGTCTGTGCGATTGGCCAAAAGCAGACAGATCTGCCGGAATTCAAACAATGGGCGCGAAAGTATTCAGACGCCGCGCATACGCGTACGTACGACGGCGCTTGCGGCGCGACGGGGTTCAAAGACAATCCCGTTTCTGCTACCAGCGAGGAAAATATAACGCTCGACGCGATACGCCCGGGCTTCGGTCGGGGTGCTTTCATATCTGGCTGCGACGGCGCGAGCCTCGCGATTCGAGTCTCGCTCACACGTTCGTGATTTCGAGAAGTTGCGCAGGGAAAGAGGCTGTGAAGTAGTTCACAGCGCCCCGTCGTCCCGCGTGGCAGGATGCCTCCAGGAAGGAGGAGACATCCCATGGTGACTTTCGAGAACCTCGTGACGACCGGATTCTTCTTGGTAGGAAGCCCGGAGAGTATCCAGAGAACTGGATTTTTGTGGAAAACGGTAGTGACAGCAGTGAATCGAGCAAGAAGAGTGCTTCCCCTGGTTCTCTTGCTCACGATTTCCGCTGCCGTCGCTCGCGCGCAGTCGATCTCGGCGGGCGACCCGGCAAGCCCAATCCAAGATATCAGCCTCTCGGACTTCAACCAACTGATTCAGTCTCGGCAGTTGACGGTCACCGATCCTTCGGCGTTGAACCACGCCGTGGTCGAAAACTTCATTCAGGATCACCCCAATCTTCCGGGCTTCGCTCAGTTTGTCGAGACCGCTCCGACGGGACCTGACGTGGTTCCCACCCCTGATGGAAACTACATGGTGCAGGTGCCTACCACGCTGGGTACGCTCCATGCCGTCGAGACAATGGGACAAGAGTCGATAGTGGCGCAGATCGCCCAATCTCTCCTGGCGGCGTCTGATCCAGTTCAACAGTTTGCACACTATCAATCCCTGTATGCACAATACACGGCTCTGTACGATCAGCTTTGCACCACAGTGAACATGCCTCCAAGTGGTTGCGCGAACCTGCCTTTTCCGTCCCAACTGACAACCCCGCCCGCGTTGCAGGACGCTTCACTGGGTGTGATCAAAACTGCTTTGCTGTCGCTTGGCATGCTGGGTAACGAGATCGTGAAAATCGTGCCGTCTCTACCCTCAAGCGGACTCGCGTCCTGCAGCGCCGATATTGGCAACAACACCTCCCTACCCGACGATGCGTTCTATGGAGATCAAAGTCTATCGAGAGACAACAAGACTGGAAAACTCCGGGATTCCTCCAGTTGCGCCATCCCCTCCCCGGTCGGCATCCTGGCCAATTTCAGCTGGCCGAACAAGAACATGCTCACATGCGTAAAGGAACAAGGTACTCGAGACTCCTGTCATATTTTTGGAGCGACCTCTGCCCTGGAAGAGATGATCGCGATAGACACGGGAAATCACGTGAACCTTTCAGAGCAGGATTTCATGGAGCACGAGAAGGGAATATGGAATTCGGATTTCTTCCATGGTGACGGGAATCCCATGAATGACCTCCTGGACGCGGCCAAGCATGGCTATAAGTTCGCCTATGAGGACCAGTGGGATTACAATCCGTCGTATGAAAAGGTGTTTGGGGGGTCCCCGCCAGACGCGAACGCGTGCAAAAACTACCCCACATCCGAGCCTGGTTGTTCCGATAGTGCTCCTCAAGAGCCGGAGCTTTGCTTTGTGGTTGGCACCTCCGAGGTCTGCCCCGGGATTTTTACTCCGGCGATCCTTTCCGGTGCTAGATCACCGTACGGGGTAAACGCGGCCGCCGTCAGTAGCATATGGGATCCTTCAGCAGATCAGGCGACGAAGAATGGGTACGTTGGCCAGATCAAACTGAACCTTCTCTCCGACGCTGCGGTTATTCTAGCGATCAAAGTCACCCACAAGTTTACCCACCCGACAAACGGCTACATCACGTATGACTCCTCGGACACGAAAAACGCCCTGAGCCTCAAGGGCGGACACGTCATTCACATCGTGGGATTTATTGATAACACAGCACTGGCCAGTAACAGCGGCACGAAGGGCCAGCCTCCTGGTGCAGGAGGGGGCTACTTCATCATTAAGAATAGCTACGGATATTGCACTGGCGACGCAGGTTACGAGTACATGCCAGTCCAATACTTGGAAGACACGGCAACGGGCGTGTTCGTTCTTTCCTCGATCACCGACTAGTCTGTGGCTTGACGTCGATCAGAAGTTTGGAACGGTCTCAAATCCAAGAGGATTTGAGGCTGTTCTCTTTGGGCAGAGCGCGACGTGGCAGGGCGAGCCCAAGTTCGCGATGCGGCTACGAAGGAGTGCCGCAACACGCACGGTCGTCCCGATGCATCACCAAGTTGGGGACGGGCGATATTGCACCCGCGGTGGATAGGGGTCCGCACATTGGAAAATCACCTCGGCCCGACCACTACCCTCGGCCCACATTGAACGCCTTTTGATCACCATCGCCACCCGACCCTGTCTCGCGCAGAAGGCGTTTGCGTCCTCAACGGCATCCGCAACCATTCCTTCGGTCGTTCCGAAAAGATAGTCATGCTTCGAAGCCATATAGGTCTCTGGACCTATGCGTACGAGACGAGAGACGCAGCCGGCGAAAAACATCGCCGCAATGGCTATTAAAGCGAGTTTGGATCTCATACCGTGAACTGCCCCCCTTTGCGGGAACCTCGGCCTCGTTCATGCCGCACAAGACGCGCCACCCTCGCTCCAGGTCGCCCCCCGCCGCAGCCCGACCACGGAACCGGAACGATCAAGAGGGCAATCGGTACGTGATGGGCGGCTTATCGGCAGCCCGACGCCGCATCTGTTGCACGGCTTGTAGTGGTGTTGGGACGGTGCAAAGAAAAACGCCTCAGCCGTAACCGGCCGACGTGATTTGGCGCGCCCCAGCAAGACTCGAACTTGCGACCTTCAGGTCTACAACGGGTGAAACGCAAAGGGGAATCTAAGGAATTGAGGTACCTTGCAAAGGTTCCCTGGCCCCGTTCGGTCGGGGCCAAATACGCCGAAGTCACACCTCAGTCACACCATCCCTGGCGATGGCAGTCGGTGGGATGGGAGCAAGACCCCTTGCGCCCTTGAGCGGGGACTCGAGCGAGCTAGTGCTCGCGCGCCGCGAGCGCCGCGAACACACCCCTCATGACATCCACCCGCGCGATGTAGTCGAGGGGGTCGTGATCTCCGCAGCGCAGATCGGATGCAAGCTCGAAACCGGAGGCCGTGTAGCGGTCGCCTACTCCGGTACCACACAGGTGGATCAGCGCGGCAAGCCGCTGTTTCTGGGCCGGCGTAGCATGGTCGATCCGATTCCGCGCCAGCGTCATCGAGACAGCGCGATCGAGAAAAGCGGCCGTCAGCTCAATTGCATCACTCGGCACTACGCGGAAGTAGAGTCCGTTGAACCAGCACGAGCGCCAGGCATACCACGGCCCTTCCTCGACGACGACGTGATCGTGGATGCAGTAGCGCTTCGCCTGTTCGAACGTGCCGTCGGTGATCTGGTACATCCCGACCGCGCTCGACGCCGGTCGGTATACCTCGAATGGGTCAGTTCTTAACGACCAGCGCCAGTAGGTCCGCACCACCGGGTTTCCCGAGCCCTCCACCTGCGCCAGTGCCGCGAGAAAGTCCGCGGTGATCACCTCCGTTGCGTACCTGCGAAAGAGAGGCGCGTAGGCGTCCCACGTCTCGGAGGGCGTCTTGTACAGCGCGCCGCTGACTGGGAAGAAGAGTTCCGTCGGTTTGTGGATCACTTGATAGATCCCATTGACCGCTGCCCAGAGCGTCACCAGGGCCACGACAGCGGCGGCGATCTGGGTAGAGGCTGGCGCGCGTCGAAATGCGCGCAACCAGCGGCGGCGCCGCCGAGCGCTCAGCCAGACGCTCGACACGCGAAGGCGGCGCCACCTGCGTCCGCGAGGTTTCCGTCCCTTGGGCCCTGCAGTGGGTCGTCGCGGCATCCGGAGCTCCGAGTCTGCCCTTGAACGACGAACTCGTCGCTCGAGGCGCCGCAGAGCCTAGCGAGGCCCAGCACTGGCTCGGTGCGGGGCGCGGAGGAGGCAGCGTAGGTAGTTTGCATTCATGATTCTGGGCGCTGTAAGCACTGTTGTCCTCGTCATCGCGGTCGGGTCACAGGTTGCGCACTGATCGTTGCGGCTACGTCCGTTACGCGAGAAGGAATCTTGGAGGCGCGGTTTGCGCGGCGGCGTGGCGGCCTCGTAAGATCAAAGGGCTTGAGGGGGAAGAACCGTGTCCCATCGAGACGTGCTCCAACGCGCGGCCAACCTCGCCGTTGGCTATCTGGACGGCATCGCGGAACGACCCGTCGGCCCGCCCGTGGCTGTCGATCGGCTGCGTGCCGCCCTCGGCGGACCGCTCCCGGAAAAGGGGGAGGACCCTCGCGTCGTGGTGGAGTCTCTCGCGAGTGGGGTCGAAGCGGGTCTCGTCGCGAGCTGCGGCCCTCGCTACTTCGGCTTCGTCATTGGGGGCGCGCTGCCCGCTACTGTGGCTGCGGATTGGCTCACTTCCGCCTGGGACCAGAACGCGTGGACGTATGCCGCGTCGCCCGCTGGCTCCGTCGCAGAGGAGGTCGCGGCGGGCTGGCTCGTCGAGTTGCTCGGGTTACCGGCGGGCACCAGCGTCGGCTTCACTACCGGGGCGACCATGGCGAGCTTCACGGCACTCGCCGCTGCCCGTAGTGCGGTGCTGCGACGCGTGGGCATCGACGTGGAAGAGGAGGGTCTCGCAGGCGCACCGCCGGTCGCGGTCATCGTAGGAGATGCGGTGCACGCGACTGTCCTGGCGGCCCTCCAGATGCTCGGGCTCGGCCGGGGACGCGTGCGGCGTGTTGCGACCGACGATCAGGGTCGGATGGATGCAGAGGCGCTGCGTGACGTTCTCGCCATCTGCCACGGGCCGACCATCGTCTGCGCACAGGCGGGAGAGGTGAACACGGGAGCGTCGGACCCGCTCGCGGAGATCGGGAAGCTCACGCGCGAACATGGCGCCTGGCTCCACATAGACGGTGCCTTCGGATTGTGGGCGGCCGCGTCGCCGAAGCTCCGCCATCTGGTGACTGGCGTAGAGCAAGCGGACTCCTGGTCCACGGACGGGCACAAGTGGTTGAACGTTCCATACGATTCGGGTTTTGTCTTCTTCCGCAGCCGGGAAGCCCTCCGTCAGGCAATGTCCCTTGACGCGGCGTACTACGCAATGTCAGAGAAGGGCGAGCGCGACAACTTCCTCTGTGTGCCCGAGTCATCCCGCCGCGCGCGGGGTTTCACCGTGTGGGCCGCGCTTCGCTCACTTGGACGCGCGGGTGTGCGGGAGATGATAGAGCGCTGCTGCTCGATGGCGCAGCGCATGGCAGCGCGGTTGTGCGACGACCCCGGAGTAGAGCTTCTGAACGACATCGTCCTTAATCAGGTGTTGGTGCGATTTCTGTCACGCGGCGGTGATAACGCGGACGCCTTCACGCGTGAGGTGATCCGACGCATCCAGGCTGACGGAACGTGCTGGCTCGGCGGCACGCGATGGCGTGGCCGCGCCGCAGCACGGATCTCGATCTCGAACTGGTCTACCGCGGAGGCGGACATAGACCGGTCCGCGGACGCAATTCTGCGCTGTTTGCGCGAGCTTCGCTGACGCCGCCACGTCTGCATCCAACTCGGACTCGTTCAATGAAGCTCGAAATCCATCAAGCAGACTTCGACGACCCCGCTCACCGCGCGGGGATCGTCGAAGTGCTGGACTCCTATGCCAGCGACCCAGTCGGTGGTGGAGAGCCTCTCAGCTCCGAGGTCCGGCAGCGGCTTGTTCCCGCCCTTCGATATCATCCGAGCGGCATCTCGGAACCACTTCCTCCAGCAGCATCGGCTGCCCCAGACATCCCCTTGAACGGGGAGACGCAAGGGAGTCGGCTAGCGGCGTGACACCGGCGGCGTAGCGGAGGGGTTAGGCAGAGGTGGTTAGCGCGAAGGGCGCTAGGCCGGGGGCTGGGTCACGTGACGATGCGTATCGAAAGATACGGCACCAGGTTGAACAGGAAGATGCCAAGCTTGAAGACACCCATCAAGGTGTAATGAACGGCATCGAACTTCTCCTCCGACATGGAGAACCACCGCCCGTGAAGCCGATGCAGCCAGTCGTGGGCCAGGATGAACACCACGAACCAGAAGAGCAGTAGTGCGTAGTCGATGATTGTGCACCAACCGAGGACGCTGCGAAGATCTTGGATCGCCATTTTACGGCTCCCTTCAGTTCGAGCTGCTCTGGGCTTAGCCCATCGAGCGTACGCCTTTCTTGGCAAGATCGAGCGACTGCGCGTTGGCTCACAACGGCAGGGCCATGAGGATGGGCGAAGCAAAGCAATGCCGCTAGACCGAAGCCGGGGCCTGGCGACTCATCAAGCTAGTTGATCAGTGTGATCGCAGCTGGTTCACAGCACGCCCGCATCGCGGATGCAAGGTCGAGATCGACGCGGGAAAGGGGGCACGGGCAATGCACATCATGCCTTTTCGTTACGCACGCGGAGCTGCGGCAATCCGTGCCGCCCCTTCTGGAAGTAGCAGATCTCGACCAGCGTGGGCCACAACTCAATCGACCCCTTGATGACGCTGACGACATCGTCAACGATGCGAACCAGGTTCTGCTGGAAAAAATCGGGCTCAAATCCATAAAACGCCTTTTCCAAGCTCGCCGCGAAAATGCGCAATGCGTCCGCGCGTTCCACACTAGCGGCGTGTGAAATCAGCTTTTCGGCTTGGCCGTACAAGCCTCTGATCCTATCGAGCACTTCCTTCGCATCCTTCGCGCTGACTTCTCCGTCGTAAGCAAATCCCACACCCAGCTCGTCGACCCGCGTGACACTTGCCTTGATCTTACGCTTGATCAGATTCGAGACCTCTTCGTTGAAGATTTCAGCGGCCGGAGGATTGCGCATGTAAATGCTACGCGTATGGTGTTGAGCGGCATCAACGTGAGCAGCCGCTATTCCATCCTGCTGCACCCATAGCCTGTAAACGTAATCCTCGAAGCGCAGCCGCGTCGGGAAAAATGGTGGCAACCCGAAAGTGTTGTCATAAGCCGCAACGCCACAATCCATTCGCCAGTTCGTGTTCGTCACCACGGGCCTAAAGTTCACAAGCACATACAAATCACTCAGCACATCTGGATCGGTCTGAGATTCATCAGCGAGGAACATCTCCACGAAATCGATCGCGTCGATGTCGTTGGTGCCGGACCGAAATGTCTGAGCGATCTTCACGACATCGGTCTCCGACACTCTGCCGGGCTTGAGCACAAGCGAGTTCTCGAAGGCGAGGCCCTTGGTGGCATTCGTCTCCAGGTCCATGGCGCTGTCGACGAGGAGTTCACCGCGTTCGTAGTTCTCTGGCAGGTCTGCCACGCGTTTGCCGAGCACGTCCTTGAATGCCGCTATGATGTCGAAAGATTTGTGGACCAACCCGAATTCGCCTTCGCGGGACTTGTGCAGTCGACCGCGGCAGATCTCGCTCGCCTCTAAGGATTCGGGAGACGCTTCCATCAAGGCGTATGGCCGCATATCGTCGTCGGAGCTCACCAAGAGGCCACCTAGTGTGTACATCAGCGTACAGTTCCGATTGCCACCATAACTGGGCCGAAAGAGATTGCGCACGAGGCCCTCAAGTCGTCGGTCGTGAAGCCGCGCGGTCAAGTACGCGAGGAATTGTTCTTTCTCTCCTGGACCGACATAGTAGAGCTCGTTGTGAGTGTGTGTCTTCTCAAGGAGAGGAAAATACTTTTCCTGATTGGCAGAGCTGGAATCGTCGAAGACGACGATGCGGACGGAATGGCCGTTCCGCCAGAAATGTTGATCATACAGCTCAATGGTTTCACCGACGTCTCTCAGGCGATTCGTAGGAATGGCGAACGTGAAGTGGTTGGTGTCCATCGCTTAGACGAATTATGGAAGGGAGTGGCGCTTCGCGAGACATAGAAGTCGAGCGGATTGGATTCGGTACAGCGTCTTTGTGCCGATTCCGAGCCTTTCGCCGGCGTCCTCGGGAGTCAAAGCAGGAGCGCGCCGGATATGCTCCACCCCCTCATCGGGAGTGCCCGAGGCGGTGGGTGGCTGAGGTGTGGCAGGCGGCGAAGCACGCGTCCGGTAGACCCTCACGGGTGGTGAGCTCCCTCCGGCGGAACAAGGCTGCACGTTCGATCGATGCGCGGAGTTCCGAGACATTGCCGTGACCAGTCGTAGTGGCGGAGCGGCCTCCATCGCCTCGATGGGAGCCTGCATGCAGCGTGCCGGGATCTTTTACGGCGCGCGAAGTGGGTCCGGTGATGACATCGGGCTCGGGGCTGCGCGCATCACTTCATTGTGAAGGAATGGCTCCCTGCCAATTTGCAGTGTTCTCGCGAGCCCGCGATTCCCGCGGGAATGGATGCGCTTTCGGGCGGATGGAGCTGTGGACGTTTTCGCGAACGGTCGAGTCGATGGTGACCTCGGTAGGGACGCTGGGCGAGCAGGTAGAGTGCGATGGCTGTGCAGCGCGGGTCTTCCTCTCGTCGCGAGGAATAGAAGTACCAGTCTGGACGGGTCCCACCCGAGGTTCGGGAGCCCTCCATCACGAAACCACATTCTCGATGCGTGGTGCGCCCAAGGTGTATCATTCGACCGCGTTAGTCATCATGGAAAATGCCGGTGGAGGAAAATGCACCGAAATTCTGATCCGGCGTCCAGCCACAACTTCTCTTCGCGACTAAGCCCATGACCATCATCGAAATCTGCGTTGTCTTGTTGCTGATTCTACTCGCGGGCTTCTTTGCGATGGCGGAGTTTTCCATCGTCTCGTCGCGTCGCAATCGGCTGGAGCAGCTTGCGGCCAAAGGACGTAGCGGTGCGCGCGTCGCGATCAAACTCGCTGAGCAATCGACCCGGTTTCTAGCTGCAGTACAGGTGGGTACCACGCTCTGCACAATGCTGGTCGGTACGCTGAGTGGCGCGATACTGGCCGTCAAGTTCGCGACGTGGCTCAATGAGTACCCCGCGGTCGCCGCCTACGGTACTCCCACCGCGATTGTCGTCCTGGTAGCCGCTACCACGTTTCTTTCACTGCTTCTTGGCGAGCTGGTGCCAAAACAGCTCGCGCTGAAATATCCCGAGCCGATCGCCATATGGGTAGCACCGCCGCTCTCTGTTCTCGCCCGAGCGGCGGTGCCGATCATCTGGTTACTGGACATTTCGAGCAATTTTGTTCTGCGACGAATCGGCTTGCGGCCGGGGGTCGAGCGAAACGTCACCGAGGATGACATCCATAGCATCGTCGCCGAGGGAGCCAAGCTGGGCGTCATCCATCACGTCGAACGTGACATGATCGAGGGCGTGCTTGAGCTTGCGGATTCTCCGGTGCGTTCGATTATGACGCCCCGGCCGCAGGTGGCGTGGATCGATATCAACGACTCGCGGGACTCGATACTGGGCAAGATCGCGAGCTGCCCCTACGCGCAGATGCTGGTGAGCCGGGGCTCGATCGACGAAGTCGTTGGCGTCGTTCGCAAGCAGGACTTACTCGATCAAGCGTTGCGTGGAGTGGAAATCGATATCGAGCACGTCGCGCGACATCCTCTGATCGTTCCGGAGGGAACCTCGATTTTGCGAACGCTCGATCTCTTCCGCGCGACCCCAGTCAACGAGGCGCTGGTCGTCGACGAATTCGGCAGCATCCAGGGAATCGTGACGCGGACCGATCTCCTGGAAGCGGTCGCGGGCGATCTCGCGAAAGTCGAGGGCGAGTCAGGACCGAAAATGACGCGACGAGACGACGGCTCATTCCTCATCGACGCGGCGATGCCGATGGACGAGGTTACAAAACTTCTGAAGCAGGAGTCGCCGCCGCCCGGCGATTTCGTCACTCTCGCCGGGTTCGTGCTCTCGCAATTGAGCCACATGCCGCAGCGTGGAGAACGTTTCGTGTGGGGGAAGTGGGACTTCCAGGTTGCCGAGATGGATGGCCGCCGAATCGGGCGGCTGCGGGTACAGCCTCATCGATGAATTCCACCGTACTCCAATGACACCACAAAGCTGGCGGCAAATAGCGCTGACCCTACTGATCGAGTTTCTGATTGCTGTGCCTCGTGGAAGCTCCAC
>Ga0116216_10003477_pt1 | contig 10243 bp, 8 predicted proteins | sample Sb_taG_11_FD_89696 | JGI IMG/M metagenome (GOLD analysis project Ga0116216, IMG submission 89696) | Peat soil microbial communities from Weissenstadt, Germany - Sb_50d_3_AS metaG | ecosystem: Environmental > Terrestrial > Soil > Wetlands > Peat | place: Germany: Weissenstadt | collected 2010-09-21
CCGCAGGTCGACCCCGACCCCCTTGTTGACGAACTGAAGGGTATAGGCCTGCTTGTAGTCGATCCCGGGTTTGACGATTCCTGCCTTCACCATCTTGTTGTAGAAGTCCGACCATCGCTGGTCGGTCATCGCGCCGATGCCCTTGGTCAGGGTGTCGCCGGAATCGACGATGCCGTATTCTTTGATCTTCGCAATCGAGAATTCGATCTGGTCATCCGTCATCTCCGGATTTTCCTTCTTGATCGCCGCATTCGCCTTGGAGTTGTCGCCGTAGAGGTAGTGGTACCAGCCGACGGCCGAGGCGCTGACGAATCGCTGGACGATATCGGGGCTCTTTTCCACGATTTCCCGCCGTGTGACAATCTGGGTCGAATAGGTCGTGTAGCCATAGTCAGCCAGCAGGAAAACATTCGGCTTGAAACCGCCCTGCCTTTCGACCTCGAACGGCTCGGACGTAATGTAGCCCTGCTGGATCGAGTTCTTGTCGACGATAAACGGGGCCGAATTGAAATTGTACGGCTTGATGTTCTCGTCCTTGAAACCGTATGCGAGACGCATCCAGGCCCAGAAGGTGTTCACCGCGCCCGCGCTCACAAAGGCCGGATTGGCCTTTGTGAGGTCCTCCCACTTGTCGAGGCCGACGCCCGGATGCGACATGAAACACTGGGGATTCTTTTGAAAGTCAGCGGCGACGGTAATAGTCGGAATATTGTTCTGCACGGCGAGGAAATCGCCGATCATGTCGCCGCCCATGAAGAACTCGATCTTGCCAGCGATCAGCAGCATGCCCCCGTTCGAGGTCGGGCCGCCCTGCAAAATCGTGACGTCAAGCCCGTATTTCTCGTAGGTGCCGTCGACCAGAGCCTGGTAATAGCCGCCGGCTTCCGGATCGGCGAGCCAGTTGGTTCCGAAGGTCACCTTGTCGAGGGCCAAGGCCGGCTCACCCAGGCTCGCCAACCCGATCAGCCCCGCAATGATCGCAACGCGCATTCCAGACTCCTCATTCGGTTATGTTCCCGGAGGCGCCGAAACGCATGCGTCGCCTCCCCCAGCCCGTCCGGCTCATGTTCCCTATCCCGACGGTCAGCGTCAGGGACGCTCTTCAGCGGCGCCCCGCACGGGGATCACCATAAGGGCCGGTCTCCAATGCGTCGAATCCAATTTTCGAGGCGCAAGGTCGAGAGACTGGCGATCAGCTTAAAACGCGGCTAACCGATGGCCTCGATGCGCGCGCCTATCGAAGCCGCGCATTTGGGTCGGAGTTCCTCGTCTCATGCGTCTTTGGATCAAGGATCCGCTTGCCATCCTCGCCGCCGACGCCGAGCGCGGCATCGTCGTCGAGGGATCGCAGATCGTCGAATGCGTCGCGCGCGGCCGCTCGCCCGAACGCCGCTGCGATGCGACCTTCGACGCTTCCCGCCATGTCGTCCTGCCGGGTCTCGTCAACGCCCACCATCATTTCTATCAGACGCTGACGCGCGCCCATCCGGCAGGACACGGCCTCGAGCTAATCCCGTGGCTTGTCGCAATGGAGCAGGTCTGGGGCCGCATGACGCCTGAGGCGCTCCGCACTGCCGTCAGAATGGCGCTCGTCGAGTTGCTCCTGTCGGGCTGCACCACCGCCGCGGATCATCACAATCTGTTCCCGCCCGGGCTCGAGAGCGCCATCGACATCGAGGTGGACGAAGCGCGGAAACTCGGCTTGCGCATGACGGTGACGCGCGGGTCTATGGGAATTTCGCAAAAGGATGGCGGCCTGCAGCCGGACTCGACCGTGCAGGATTCGGATACGATTCTGGAAGACAGCGAGCGCGTCCTGAAGCTCTTCCACGACCCCGGTCATGGCGCCATGATCCGAGTGGCGCTCGCGCCCTGTTCCCCGCTCGCCGTGCCCAAACGGGTGATGGGTGAATCGGCGAAGCTCGCCGAGCGCTACGACGCCCGGCTGCACTGCCACCTCTGCCAGTCGCCTGACGAGGATGCCTACAGCATGCAGGCGTTCGGCAAGCGCTCGGTCGATCTTCTGGACGAAGCCGGGTGGCTCACGTCCCGGACCTGGGTCGCGCACGGTATCCACTTCAACGCCGACGAAATCGACCGGCTCGGCCGCGCGGCCGTCGCCGTCTGCCATTGCGCCGCTGCCGATATGGCGTTCGGCGTGGGGATCTGCCCGACGAAGGATCTCGAGGCGGCGGGCGTGGCGGTCGGTCTCGGAGTCGACGGCTCGGCGTCGAACGATTCTTCGAACATGATGGAGGCGGTGCGCCATTCGCTGATGCTGCAGCGCCTCCGCTATGGGCCGTCGGTCGTCACGCCGCTCGATGCGCTCCGCTGGGCGACGGAAGGCTCGGCGCGGTGCCTCGGACGCGACGACGTCGGCCGCATCGCGCCGGGGCTTCAGGCGGACCTTGCGCTTTATCGGCTGGACGAGCCGCGCTTCAGCGGCGCACAGGATCCGATCGCGGCGCTGGCGCTCTGTGGCGCGCATCGCGCCGACAGGGTGATGGTGGCCGGCCGCTGGCGCGTGATCGACGGGGCGCCCGAGGGCGTCGATGTCGAAGCGCTGATCACCAAGCACAAGGCGGCGGCAAGGGCGTTCGCCTAAAATCCCTCCCCTCCGTCCACGGTCAGCACTTGCCCAACGATATGCCGCGCGCGGTCGCCGCAGAGGAACAGGACGGCGTCGGCGATGTCGTCGACGTCGGCGATGCGCCCGGCGGGAATGGAGCGGATCATCGCCGCTTCGTCGAGCCGCCCGGCGCGGAAGTCTTCCAGCACCCCCTCGGTGTTGACGTGACCGGGCGCCACCGCGTTCACCCGCATGCCGAGCGGCGCCCATTCGACCGCCATCGACCGGGTGAGGCTTTCGAGCGCCGCCTTCGACGCGGAATAAAGGCCGCATCCGGGCGCCGGCCGGGCGCCGGCGATGCTGCTGACGTTGACGATCGCCCCGCCGTGCTTGTGCTTGACCGCCCAGTGCGCGAACGCGCGCCCGCATTGCAGCGGACCCATAACGTTCGTGTTGATGAACCGCGCCGCCTCTGTGTGGTCCGCCTCCAAGAGCGGCACGAGCGCGAACAGGGCCGCGTTGTTGACGAGAATATCGAGCGCGTCGAAGCGCTCGACCGTTGCGGCGATGATCCGCTCACAGTCCGCGTGCTTCCCCACATCCGCAGGGACAATGAGAACCGGCGCGCCGAATGCGTCTCCGATCGACGCCGCCGCATGCGCAAGCCTCTCCTTTGTGCGGCCGGCGATGGCGACGCGTGCGCCCGAACGGGCGAAGGCGCGGGCGATGGCGAAACCGATGCCCGCGCCTCCTCCGGTCACGACCGCGACCTTGCCGGCGAAGTCAGGCTCACTGCGGGCGTCGCTCATGTCGACCCCCCTGCGCGTTTCGACGACCGAACGCTCTCCCGCCCCCCTTGTGGGGGCGGGCCGGGGTGGGGGGTCGGGCCAAACTCTGCCTTAGAATCATCGATGCGCGGCCTCAAGGTCATTAGCCGCGCGCGGATCGTCTCCAGAACGCCGTCGAGATTGCGAAAGACCTCGTAGTTGGTGAAGCGCAGGACGGCGTATCCCTCCGCCGCGAGCGCAGCCGAACGCGCTGCGTCTCGCGCGACCTCGCGCGCGGTCGAGTGCGTCGCGCCGTCGACCTCGATCACAAGCCTCGCGTCGAACGAGGCGAAGTCGGCGATGACGCCGCCAAGGATGACCTGTCGACGAAAGCGGAAAGCTTCTACTTGCGCGCGACGAAGCCCCTGCCACAGCCGGCGCTCGGCCGCGGTCGCATGGCGTCGGAGGGAACGCGCGACCGGCGTCAAGCGTCTCGCCACGGTGCGACCCCCCACCCTGGCCCGCCCCCACAAGGGGGGCGGGAATCCCTCCCAGCCAAATGGGGGCGCCGTCGTATCAGGGCCTGAGCGTAAGTGTCCATCGACGGGTCGCCCTAGGGCATCGCCTGGAACCGGCGCGCCGCGGCGCTGATCCGTTTGGCGGTCTCGATGTCGAGATCGGTGATCTTCATCCCCGCGTCGTGGGTGCAGAACGAAAACGAGACGACGTTATAGGAGTTGTGGAACTCCGGATGGTGGTTCATCACCTCGGCCTCGATCGCGATTTCGACGATGAAGGCGATCGCGTCGCGAAACGTCTTCAGAGAGAACGTCGCCTCGATGTTCGGCGCCTTGAGCGACCAGTCGGGCAGACCTGCCAAAGCGGAACGGATTTCGGCGTCGCTGAGGATCTTGTAGTGCGCCATGCCTAAGCCTCCTTGCCTTCACTGCGAAGCGCCCGCGCCCGCCGCGGGCTGGTCGAGGGCGAGGATCGCCTGTTCCAGCGGGGCGGGCGAGACGCGGATCGAGCCGCTATAGGGTTTGCTGAACTCGAGGATCAGAAAGATTGCAAGCCCGATCGAGGCGCTGCCCAAAATGAGCATCGCAACCGACATCGGGCTCAATTTCGACAAAAGCCCCATGCTGGCGAACATGGCGGAGGACCAGAAGGTCACGGCATAGACCAGCGGCCAGGGGACCGGGGTCGCCGCCTGCAGCGACATGAGGAGCCGCTGCTCGCCGATGAAGGCGTAGTTCGCGCGCGCGGCGGAGAGCAGATTCGTCTGCGCGGGCGTCTTGGGCTCGAGGCCGTCGAGGAACTTGTTCATATTGCCCATGGCCTTGTAGGAGGCCTCGTAGGCTGCGGCGCGCGAGTTGTCGTCGCCCCAGAACTGCTCGTGCGCCCAGACGAGATCAGTCCTCAGGATGCTTCGGCCTTCGTCAGCCTGAGGCCCGTACTGGCGCATTTCGAGATCGAACTCGAGCGCGCGCGCCGCAAGCGTCTGCAACTCCGTCTGCTGGGTGCTGTAGACGCCGTAGGCCGTCCAGATGAGGAGGCCGTTGACCAGCACGAGCAGGAGCGTCAGCTGCCCGACGACGCCCCCGATCATGTCGCGGGCCTTGTCCATCGTATAGCGCTCGGGGAGGATGCGCTGAAGCGCGAGCCCGACAAGGCCGCCCGCGGCGATCACGCCGACGACGACGAGCGCGATGGCGAGGGACTCATCCAATGTCGGCCTCCCAATGAGCCGGAAAGCGCAAAGGCGTGCCACGTTATGAACCCCTCGTCCAGCGGCAAAGGGACGCTCTCAGCGGTCGCGGCTTGCCGGCAAAAGCGCCCGCAGCGCTTCGAGCGTATCGGCCTCGGCGACCGGCTTGTCGCGGCGCCAGCGCAGCATGCGGGGAAAGCGCACGGCGACGCCGCTCCGGTGGCGCTTGCTGAGCGCGATGCCTTCGAAGCCAAGCTCGAAAACCTGCGTCGGCTTGACGCTGCGGACCGGGCCGAAGGTCTCGACCGTCGTCTTGCGGATGATCGCGTCCATCTCGCGCATCTCGGCGTCAGACAGGCCGGAATACGCCTTGGCGAAGGGCACGAGTTCGCGCTCGGCCGCGTCTTCGTCCGCGCTCCAGACCGCGAACGTATAGTCGCTGTAGACGCCGGAGCGCCGGCCGCTGCCGCGCTGGGCGTAGATGAGCACCGCGTCGACGCTCATCGGGTCGAGCTTCCATTTCCACCAGACGTCCGTGCGGTCGTCGCCCTTGCGGCGCCCGACGCCGTAGGCGCCCTCGCGCGCCTTCAGTATCAGGCCTTCGCGGCCGAGCGCTCGCGCCTCATCGCGAACGGCCGCCAGCGCCTTCCAGGTCTCCGCGACGATCATCGGACTGACGCGCAGCGGCAGGCCTCGCCCATGAGCCTTCGCCGCTTCGAATGCTTGATCTGTCAGCGATTCGAGCTTGGCGCGCCGGACATGTTGCGGCTCGGCGCGAATGTCGCGGTCTTCGTGTTCCAGAAGATCGTAGGCGATGAATGCGACCGGCAGCTCCCGCATCGTCTTCTCGCTGACGACCTTGCGCCCGAGCCGCTGCTGAAGGCTGGCGAAGGGCTGAAGACCGTCGAGCGAGTCTGGGCTCGCGTCCGGGGGCGGAGTCATGACGACGAGTTCGCCATCGATGGCGACGTCCGCGGGCAGAGCGCGCGCGAGCGGCTCGAGATCGGGATAGGCGTCGGAAATGAGCTCCTCGCCGCGCGACCATAAGCGCCAGTTCTCGCGGCGCTTGAGCAGTTGTGCGCGAATGCCGTCGAATTTCCATTCTGCGATCCAGTCGCCCGGAGGGCCGAGCGTCGCATGCATGTCGGCGACCGGGCGCTGCCAGGACTGCGCCAGATAGAAGGGATAGGGCCGGCCCGCGTCGAGCGCCAGCGCTTCCGCGTGCGCCACCTCCGCGATCAGCGCCTCGAAATCCCCGGCGCCCAGGCTCCGTCGCGCCTGGGCGTAGCCGATCATGCGCTGCGCCATCCGGCTTTCCTCGACGCCGGCGACCTCGGCGAGCGCCTTGACGACCTGCAGCCGCGAGACGCCGACTCGCAATTCGCCGGTGATGAGCTTGAAGAAGATGAGCCTTTGGTTCACGGGCAACTCCTCGACCCATCTGCGAAGGCGTTCGTATCTTTCCTCTTCGTCGAGCGACGGCAGCGGAAGCAGGCGCTCGCGCATCCAGACGTCGAGCGAAATCTCCTCGCCAGCGACGCCTTCCGGCAGCAGCAGGGCCAGCGTCTCAGCGAGATCGCCGACGCTCGAGTAGCACTCCTCGCAGAGCCATTCGGGAAGCCCGGAACCTTCGACGCCCAAGCGCCACAGGAGCCGGGTTGGCGCGGTCTGGCGCGGCTTGCCGCCAGCGAGGAAATAGACCATCCAGGCCGCGCTGGCCCATTGCGAGGGATCGTCCCTGGCCGCGGCGAAGGTGTCGATCAGCGCCGCCTGCTTCGCGCGGGTCGAGGTGGCGGAGTCGAGCCGCTGGTAGAGTTCGGCAAAGGCTCTCACGCCGAGCTCTCCGGCGGCGGCCCGCCTTCGGCAGCCTCGTCCTCCTCGCCGTAGGCAGTCGCGAGCGCCTGCGCATCGAGCCCCTGCTCTCGCAGGTACCGGGTCAGCGGCCCAACGGATCCGTGAGTCGCGAATATCCGCTCCGCCCCGGTCGCCTCGATGGCGGCGAGGAGCCCCGGCCAGTCAGCGTGGTCCGACAGCACGAAGCCGCGGTCGAGGCTGCGCCGGCGCCGATTGCCGCGCACCTGCATCCAGCCGCTGGCCAGCGCGTCCGAATAGTCGCCGAAGCGCTTCAGCCAGGGGCTCGCGGCAGCGGAAGGCGGCGCAAGGATCAGCGCGCGCCCAAACTCCGCCTTGGTCCCGATCTCGCCCGCCATCCGCGTCGGCGGCAGGGCGACGCCGGCGGCGCGCGCAATCGCATTGAAACCCTCGATCGCGCCATGACACACGATCGGCCCGATCGCGGCGTCGACATGGGCGAGCACGCGCTGCGCCTTGCCAAGCGCATAGGCGTAGAGCACGCTCGCCCGGCCCGCCGCGGCGTTTTCACGCCACCAGGCGTCGATGGAGGCCATGATCTCCGCCTGTGGGCGCCAGCGATAGATCGGCAGGCCGAAGGTCGACTCAGTGATGAAGGCGTGGCAGCGCTGCGGCTCGAAAGCGGCCGACACCCCGTCGTTCTCGAGCTTGTAGTCGCCCGACGCGACCCAGACTTCGCCGCGATGCGCGACACGCACTTGCGCCGAGCCGAGCACATGGCCCGCCGGATGGAGCGAAAGCTCGACGCCGTCGCGCGTCAGGATTTCGCCGTAGGCCGCGGTCTCGATCGCGACCTCGCCGAGGCGCTTGCGCAGGATCGGCGCCGTGTCGCGATGGCAAACATAGACCGCCGAGCCGAACCGCGCGTGGTCGGAGTGCCCATGCGTGATCACCGCGCGCGCAACGGGGCGCCAGGGATCGATATGGAAATCGCCGGCGGCGCTATAGAGGCCGCGATCGGTCGCAACGATGAGGTCCATGGAACCGGATGAGAGGCGGCCGAGAAAGGCCGCCGGCGCCTTCATATAGGGAAGAGGGCCCGACGCGCCAATTTCACCGCACGGCGCCGATCGATTTCCGTAAGTCGGCGTTGTCGGCGATAGACCGTCACCAGGTCGAGAACCTCGCCTCGACCGTTTTGAGGAATCTCGCGCGGCGTTCGGGCTTCGTATGGTTCATGTCGTAGTGGGCGACATAGTCGCAGCGCGCGCCCGGAGCGCAGATGAGCCGCATCGAACGCTTCAGGAACCGGCGCGGAGGATCTCCCATCAGAATGGTCCACGCCCGACTGCCGCCATAGGTGCAAACGACGCCGAGACGCCTGATGTTATGCAGGGCGCCGACGTAGTCGCCGTTGTCCCTCAGGGTGAAGCTGACGCCGGGCAGAAAGACCTTGTCGACGAAGCCCTTGAGGATCGCCGGGAAGCCCATGTTCCAGACCGGAAACGAAAACACCAGCGCCTCGGCCGCGAGCAGCCGCTCAACATAGGGCGCGACGCGGCGCCGGTTGACCGCGAGATTGTGGTATTCGAGCCGATCCTCGCGGCTCATGACGGGATCGAAGCCCTCGGCGTTGAGGTCGCAGTCGTCGACGTCATGGCCGCGCGCCCGCAACGTCGCGACCAGCTTGGCGTGCACCGCGGCCGCAAAGCTCGTCTCGACCGGATGCGCAAAGAGGACCAGGATGCGCAACGCGTCCGCTCACATCTGCGCGGCGAGCGCGCGCGCCTCGAGGCCGGGAAAGAGGAAGTTCTTTCTCGCCGAGAAGTCGAAGTTCGGGTCTTCCCAGGCGATCATCTTGCCCGGATTGAGGAGGCCGTCGGGGTCCGTCTCGCGCTTGAAGGCGAGTTGGGTCGCGTCGGTCTGTTTCATGCCGCCTTCTTCCAGCGTGTAGCGGTGCGGATTGAAGATCATCGCACCCATCGCCTCGTGTTCGGCGATGATCTCCTGCAGCCGCTCCTCGGTCGAGAAGCGCACCAGCGGCAGACCGGCGAAAACGTTGCGTCCGTTGAAGCGGATGAGCTCGAGGTGGCCGGTGACCTCGGCGCCGTAGCGATCGTGGATGCGCTTGATCAGCGGAAGCGCGCCCGTCTCAGGATAACGGACCTGCAGATAGGTGATCCCCGGATCGACCCGCAGCGCCCTGAGGGTGGTGTGGTTCCAGGACAGTTCGTAAGTGGGCGGCAGGCCGGCCAGCGTCTCGCGCGCGGCGCGGCTCGAATCGAGCAGGGTTTGTGCAGCCTTATACGGCCGGGTGAACGCCTCGTACGCGTCGAGCGCGTGCGGGGCGATCATCAGCAGCACCACGCTCTTGCTCGCAGGAATCAAGGCTCGGTGCCGGAGGAAAAAGTCGTGCGGCACAGGCCCGGCGACCACGGTCACGAGCTTCTTCAGGATGCCGTCCTGCTCGCCGAGCGCCAGCGCGTAGGCGGTTGCGACGTCGAAACTGTCGAAGCCCACGATCACGTCGACCCAGTCGTATCGAGCTGTCAGCGGCATCTCGACTTCTGTGATCACGCCGTTCGTGCCGTAGGCGTGCACGGCTTTGTGCAGGTCCTCGCCGGTCAGTTCGAGCGTGCGCGGCTCTGCTTCCATCGTCATCACGCGCAGCCTCAGCACGTTGCCGAAATCGCGTAAACCTCCCCAGGTGATCGAGCCGATCCCGCCGGATCCGCCTGCGACGAAGCCTGCGATGGTCGCGGTCGCGCGGGTGGACGGAAACATGCGCAGCTCCTGCCCCGAGGCCGCCGTCGCCTTGTCGATATCGCCGATCAGCGCGCCGGGTTCGCAGACGACGCGCCCCGTCCCGATGGTCAGAATCTTGTTCATGTCGATCAGGTTCAGGAGGACGCCGCCGGTCAGCGGCATCGCCTGGCCGTAGTTGCCGGTTCCGCCGCCGCGCGCCGTGACGGGAATCCTGAGCCTGTGCGCCGCCTTGAGGACGGCCGCGACCTCGGCCTCGCTCACCGGCGAGACGACGATGTCGGCGGTAACCGCCTCGAGCTCGCGTTTCAGCACCGGCGAAAACCAGTAGAAGTCGCGGCTCTTCTGTTTGACCAGAACGGGGTTGTCCTCGCACCGGATCGGCCCGATCAGATTGCGGAACGCGACAATGTCATACGCGCTGCTCAAGAGAGACCCTCCAGGCCATCGATCTCGGCATAATCGGGCGCGGGCGCCAGGGGCGCGCCGTTGCGCAAGACCGTGCGGTCGGCATGCGGCCGCGCGAACAGCTCGGTGAAATCTCGGGCGCGGGTGAGAATGAAATCCGCGCTTGCGCCCGGGCGGAGCGTCTCGATGTCCAGTCCCATCGCTCTCGCCGGCGCC
>Ga0116216_10003479_pt1 | contig 10236 bp, 7 predicted proteins | sample Sb_taG_11_FD_89696 | JGI IMG/M metagenome (GOLD analysis project Ga0116216, IMG submission 89696) | Peat soil microbial communities from Weissenstadt, Germany - Sb_50d_3_AS metaG | ecosystem: Environmental > Terrestrial > Soil > Wetlands > Peat | place: Germany: Weissenstadt | collected 2010-09-21
CCCGCCCGGGTCCGGCGGACGACCGAGGAACGACTCGTAGTAACCCGAGATGAGGTCCGACGAGTACTCCGGGGAGCTCAGGATCCCGAGCGCGACGGTGCTGCGGCTCTGACCGGCCGAGAGCGCTGCCAGCCAAGTCGCGAGGCCACCAGCGTCGGGTGCTCTTCCGAGGAGGTCTTCGTAAAGAGCGCAGACGAATGCGGCGTTCGCGCTGTACGAGTTGCAACTGCCCGTCGTGGGAACCGGGCCCGGTGAGGGCGCGGCAGCGGGAGCGGTCGATGAAGCGATGTTCGAGGGAGCCGAAACTCCGAAAGAGTTCGCTGCCTCGACGTAATAGAAGTAGGTGGTGCCCGGGATCACGTTCGAGTCGACGTAGCTCACGCCCGTCACAGTGGCAATCAGGGATGCCTCGGTACCTGAGGTAAAGCGGAATATCTCGTAGGAGGTGACCTGCGAACCACCGCTCGACACCGAAGGGAGCCAGTTCAACGTGATCTGTCCGTCATGCGCGGTCAGATCGATCGGGGGTGAAGGCACAAGCCCGCCAGTGGCTCCGGTGGCCGGGATGACGGCGAGGGTGGAGGAGGCGGCGTTGTTGGTCGGGTTTGTGTCGGCTGTGGTCGATCCGACCGTCGCGATGTTCGTGATGGTGCCGCTGCCGAGAGCCTGCACGGTCAGGGTCAAGGTCTGGCTCCCGAGCGCAGCCAGCGTCCCGATGTTCCATACGCCCGTGGTGGGGTTGTAGGTACCCGTGGACGCGGCGTAGCCGACATAGGTGAGCCCACTCGGGAGCAGGTCGTTCACGGCCACCGCGGCGGCGTCGGAGGGCCCGATGTTCTCTACGACAATCGTGAAGGTCAAGTCGTTGCCCATCACGGGAGAAGGGTTGTCGACGGACTTGGTCACCGAGAGGTCGGCTTCCGGAGTGAGGGTGTCGGTGTCGGTAGCAGTGACAGTCAAGGCGTCACTGGCGCTCGCCACGGCGGTGTTCGAGACGGCCCCGGTAGCCGAAGGGGATATGGAGACCGTGATCGTGAGGGTGTCGGTCCCTCCTGCGGCGAGCGTCCCGATGGTCCAGACCCCTGTGAGCGAGTCGTAGGAGGTCCCGGGGCTCGCCATGTCGCTCACGAAGGTCTCCCCGGCCGGGAGCAGGTCGTTCACCACCACGTTGGTGGCGTCGGAGGGCCCGGAGTCAGAGACGGTGATGGTGTAGGCGTCGGTGGTCCCGGGGACCACGCTCGTCACGCCGTCGGTCTTGGTGATGGTGAGGGTCGCTGAAGGAGTGAGGGTGTCGGTGTCGGTCGCGGAACTGGCGACACCCCCGGTCGGTGTCAGGCTCACCGTGTTCGATAGGGTCCCGGTTGCCGAGGCAGAGATCGTGCCGGTGATCGTGAAGACGACCGAGGAACCGCTCGGAAGGCTCACCAAGTTCGCCGATATGCTTCCGGTGCCCGAGTTGGTCGAGGCGGTCGCTCCTCCGATGACAGCCACGGACCAGGAGTCACTCGTGATGTCCCCCGGTGTCGGGTCGCTCACCGAGCCGGTCGCAGTCGAAACTGATGTGTTCGAGAGGACGACGCTGTAGGTGATCGTGGCGCCTGCAACCGCAGTGCCCGTCACGCCTGAGGGGTGGGCCGAGGTGGGAGACGAACCACCGTCGCTGTCGGACTTGACGAGGCTCACAAGGGCATCGGTGTCGGTCGCCGTGATCGGCGAGCCCGATGTCGGCGTCACGGTCGCGGAGTTTGAAATGGTCCCCGTTGCCGACAACGAGACCGTGCCAGTGATCGTGAAGGTGATCGAGGAGCCGCTCGGAAGGTCCACACCGTCTGCCGAGATGCTTCCGCTGCCCGAGGCGGTCGTTGCGGTGGCCCCTCCAGAGGCAGCGGTCACCGACCACGTGTCGGAGACCAGATCTGCGGGTACCGGGTCGTCGACCGACGCCGTGTTCGAGGCACCCGTGTTGGAGACCACAACCGTGTAGGTGATCGCGGTTCCGGGTACCACGGTCCCCACCGTGCTAGTCGCCGACGAGCCACCACCGCTGTCCGTCTTGGTGATCGAGATTACGGCGGTGGCAGCTGCCGGGCGTATTCCCGTTTCCACTACAAGGGCTGTCAAGCCGAGGGCCACCGAAGCGAGCATCAAGAGTCGACGACTCAGCCCTGACCGTCTTCTCAAAGCCGACCTTCCGTTTCACCGCAGCCGAACTCACCACGGCTGCACTGGCGCGGCAGAGACGCTAACAGCACCCCCTTGTACGACGGCTCGATGAACTCGGTTTGACGCGGCCGATCAGCGTCTTCTGTCACGCAGCCTTCGCCCCCCCGACGACTGCTTCGGGCTCGAGCACGTCGTAGAGGACCACCGTCTGTCCCGGAGCTACAAGCCGTTGCGGCTCGTCGAAACGTACGCAACCCGACTCCCACGTGCACGGAGCAGGCCTGCCGTGCGCGCTCGTCTGAGCGAGCGCCCTCTCGCCGTGGGCGAGGGGCCTGTCCACCCACGTCGGTGTCTGCAGATCGACGCGACCCGAGAGCGCCGATTCGGCTCCGCCAACGAGGACGCGCCGACCCGCCACGTCGACCGACAGCGCGTAGCGGCGCCGGCCATCTCCGGAGACCCCGAGACCGCGTCGCTGGCCGGGGGTGACGAGCTCCACCGCCGGGACGGTACCCACGACGCTGGAGGTGGCTGCGTCCACGAGGTCCGCCGCGTGCAGCGCAGCCCTCGCGGACAAGAACCCCCTCCGGCCGGCGCCCGAGTGTATGAAGCAGACGTCTTGGCTATCCGGCTTGGACGCCGTTCGGAGCCCGAGGCGCGCTGCGTGCGCACGCACGTCGTCCTTCGTCATCGTGCCCACCGGGAACGACAGCCGGTCGAGCTGCTCGCGTCGGAGCATAGCGAGGACGTAGGACTGGTCCTTCGCTGCATCGGCCCCCCTGAGCAGGCGCACTCCGGAAGGCCCGGGCTCCAGGCGGGCATGATGGCCGGTGGCGAGCCTGTCGAACCCGAGACGCCGGGCGCGCTCGAACAGGGCTCCGAACTTCACGCTCCTGTTGCACTCGATGCAGGGGTTCGGGGTCCGTCCGAGCGTGTGCTCCTCGACATAAGGCCCCACCACGGACTCCTCGAAGACGTCGGTGAAGTTGAAGACGTGGTGGACGATGCCGAGCTGGTCTGCGACGCGGCGGGCGTCCTCGACGTCGGACACGGAGCAGCAGCCGCTGTCGGACTCCCCACCCCACAGTTTCAAGGTCGCTCCGACCACCTCGTCGCCGTCTTCCGCGAGCAACGCGGCCGCGACCGAGGAGTCGACTCCTCCCGACATCGCAACCAGGACCCTCACGAGCGCAAGGCTACGTGCCGACCTGGCCACCGACGTTTCGGCGGACCCGTCGACGTTGTTCGATCCCCCAAAAAGCGGACAAATCCAGCCGCGAGGCTGCCTTTCCGATAGCCGAGTCGAGGACACAATGAGAGAATGGAGGAACACGGAGCGCGCTGAACGTTCCATCCCTGGGGGGCCTATTCAATTGGTATCCAGCGGGGCGGGGCCGAGCGAGAGCCGAAGGGCGCTGCTGTCGGCCTGGGCAGACCGTTGCAGAGGGGCAGGTGCCGATCCCGGCTACTGCGACGGCCCCGACGCGAACTTCCTCGTGTCCTCGCTCAGCTCCGCGCTGAGACGCGGCTCGCAGACTCCCGAGCTGGGTCGCGCCGCGAGGAGCTGGGGGGCTCGTTTCTCGGCGCCTGTCGAGGCCCTGGCCGCGCTCTCCGCACTCCGCGAGGTGGTGATCGAGGCAGCGGGATCTGCGGAAGAAGGATCCTTGCCAGGTGCCCTCCCGGTCCCGGCCGAGACCGTGAACCACGTTGTGGACCAGCTCATGCTCGAGGCGATCGACGCTGCCTCGGCCAATCTCAGGGCCCAGGCACGCACCGACCCGCTGACCGGTTGCGCGAACCGATTGGCGCTTTGCGAGGACCTGGCCCACGCGACGGGAAGCGCCTCGCGCTCCGGCCTCGACCTGGCACTCGCCGCTGTCGACCTCGACGGCCTCAAGCGGATAAACGACACGCGCGGCCACCCTGCCGGCGACGACGCGCTGAAGGCTCTGGTGGCGCGCTTGCGCGAGCAGCTGCGCGACGCCGACACCCTCTACAGGACGGGCGGCGACGAGTTCGTGGTCATCGCTCCGTTCACCGGTATCGAAGGTGCGGCTGCGATGCTCGAGCGCGCGTCGGAGGGCGACGCGCCGAGCTTCAGTTGGGGCGTGACCACGCTTCGCTCGGTAGGCGGAGACGCCGTGGCCAATCCAGAGCTGTTGATGGCGGCGGCGGACGCAGATCTATACGCCAAGCGGCGGGCCGCCAGAGCAAAGCAGGAGGTCGAGGCACCCGAGCCGAGACGTGCCTGGGCCGGGACGCAAGCCGGTATCTCGGCGGCAGCACGCCGCAGCAGGGCTGGGCTCGCAGCTGCGGTCGCGGCGATCCTCGCTGTGGCTCGACGCGAGCAGGTCGCGCTTGCCGGCACCCGGGAGCGAGTCGCAGCGACAGCTCGCCGGCAGCGGGTTGCCCTCACATCGGCGAGGTCGTCGTTGGTGGGCTCCATGGAGCGCCACAGAGTGGCGTTCGCCTCTGCCGCCGCTGCAGTCGTCCTCGTCGCAGCGGCGATCGGCGGTCTCTCGGCTCTGTTGGGGCCGGGCTCCTCCCCGTCGCAAGGCTCGAGGTCCGCATCGAGGCTGGCTCCTCGTGACCTGATGCACCATCCGGCACCGACCCACTTCGAACAGGGACAGACACCGGGACAGCAGGGGCCGGGATCCTCGGGCCTCGGTGAGGCGCCGAACCCGGCCACATCGACGCCTTCCTCAACGGGAGCAGGCCTCTCGACAAGCTCTGTGGCGGCGGGCGCAGCCTCGACAGCTTCCCCGGGCGCGCCCGTCTCGACGGTGTCCGCTACTACTCCGACTTCGGGTTCGGTACCGGCTACTACAGGAGCCGGAGCACCGGGATCCGGCACACTTCCGGCGGCTGGCGCGCCGTCGGCAACACGGGGTGCGGCAACACCCGGAGCGGCAACAACGCCAGCGCCACCACCGGCTTCGCAGACACCTGAGTCGCACGCCGATCTGCTCGCGTCGTTCACCTCGGACCTCGTGCGCGTCGCTGGCGGAAACTCGCGGCGCGCGTCGAAGGCATCCTCGGCCCACTCCCACGCGGACGTCGCCGAGGAAGGACCCTTCATGTTCTCGAGCGCGCAGTCAGGTCCAGGCGTGAGCTCGCAAGGTGCGGCGCCATCCGCGCAACCCGCGATCGTCCCCGCGCCCGCGGACGACCGGGTATCGGGCTCCGACTCTTCGGCACCGCAGAGCCGGACCGAACCCCCGGGACCCCCGAGACCACAAGGACCAGGGGGACCCGTTGGCTCGAGTGGTCAGCAAGGGCCGCCTCCCCAGTGGAGCCCACCCGGCGGCCCGGGACCCGGCGGCGGGAGCGGAGACTTCGGAGAAGGTGACGCCGGACAGGGCCACGCCGACGGGCACGACCACCACGGGCACGACCACCACTGACTCGGACGTATGTCAAGACCGTAAGAACCCGACCTCTGCGGTTGGCGGCGAAATTGCGCCTCTATTCAGTGGGAAGACGAACCTCAAAGACGGGCACTGGCTCGCCGAACCCTTTGAGATCGAGCGCACCCTTGGAATCGAAATCAAATCGCTTCCCAACACAGAGTTCACGCACCGCTGTCGAAACAGCGATGCCACCCGGAGATGCCGCTCCGCAAAGTCGAGCCGACAGTTGAACAGCAGCCCCGAACAAGTCGCCTCGTTCAGTAACTGGCTCCCCGACGCTGATCCCAACACGGAGGTGAATGGGCCGTTCTGCACCTTGGTTCCGATTCCGGAACGAACGTTGAATGTCTATGGCTGACTCGACAGCAGCCGACACGGACGTAAATGACGCCATGATTCCATCGCCCGTATGCTTCACCTCGCGTCCACGCTGCTTTTTCAATGCGGCTCGCACGATGTCGTCGTGCTCACGAATGAGCAACATGAAGCCGTCGTCGCCCAGTTCCTGGGTCTGCTGCGTCGAGTCACAAAGGTCGGTGAACAGAACTACTCGCACAGCAGAGTCGACGTAGGCCTCCCCTGCTGGATGTCGGGGAATCTCGCCGAGAAACGCATTTATGGGTCCCTCGCCGACCTCGATGATGTTGTCGGCGACCAGGCCGTGAGCCTCCCGGTGCACAGTTTCCAAGGACTCTCGGTCGGGCCCCTCGGCGAGACAGAACACAGTCCCTTCTTTGTCGTCGAACCAATATGTGACGTAGCGGACCTGGTACTTGTCCTGAACGGCAAGATCGAGTTCGTGCGCGGCGGCGATGGCGGCAGGCGTGGCGCCGGGCGCCTCATGTCGATCAAGGAACAACGGCATGCCAGTTAGGCTATCGACAGGGACGATATCGTGCGCACGGATGCCGGTCTGACCCTTGAACTGCAACTGATCGGCTCGCTGTCGTCGCGACGACGAAGCGCCCTGGGGGAGTGGGGCCGTCAGTGGGGCCGTGTCGCTGTTGGCTTCGGGACGACCTCGAACATCCGTGCGCGCTCGGCGGGCGTGGCGTGCGACGCGAACTCGTCGAACCTTTCGAGAGCCGGGAACAGTGCCGTCAGAAACCTGCTCTGCAGGTCAACTACAGCGGCACTGTCGGGGTGTTGATCAAGGCCCTTCATGAGATTGAGGCGAGAGGATTCCACCCACGCCAGCACATCAGGAGCTTGACGCCACTCCAGCTCGGTCCTCATCCCGGTCAACAGATGCCGTATCCAATCGAAGGGCGTGTCGAACCACGTGTTCGGTGGGCAGAGCCGGTTCTTCTCGGCCGTTGACCGTCCCGACGCTTCGACGACGCCGATGAGCCCTGCGGAAAGGCTAATGCTGACACGAGTGATCGGCTGTAGGAGGATCGTGTCGTCTGCGAAGATCGGCCTGGGTGGGTTGGCGCTCAGTCCGGCCGACGCGCAGTGCACGTGCAGGTGGTCGGGACTGGTCGGGACCGAACCCCCCTCGAGGGTGATTCGCTCCGAATCGATTCGCGTGACATGTCCAAGTCGGACTACCCCGTTGATGCATCGCAACTGATCGAGCTCGCCGAGACTCACCGTGGCGCCTTTGATCATGGACGGCTGGATCGACGGATCGAGGCGCAATGTCACCTGATGCTCCTCTAGCCGATTGAATACCTGCTCGATCGAGTCGCACTCGGCCACAGCTTCCAAGTCCAGAACGATCCCGGCGAAGGTCGTCAGAAGCCCTTCGCCGGGTTGGAAGAAGGCACGGTTCAGCATCCATGGCTCCCGGGGACGGATCCAACGGATGTCGTCGGGTGAAGTCCCCTTGTCGAGCAACCAGCACACAGCATCCATGGCCGTCTTGCCGGCGCCGATGATCACATAACCATTTGGGGGCGTAACGACCGTCGTCAGTGCACCTATCGGGACGCACGTCGCCCCGTCGGCCACCTGGAACGGTGGTGGATCGTTCGCAGGGACGCGAGACGCCAGGTAGGTGGCGTCCACAACGCTCCGTCGTACCGCTACCTCCGTCTCGGCACCCGTGAGGCGGGAACGGAATCGCCGTTCCCCGAGGAAGTCGCACATTGGGAAGAACCGCACCCGACCTGAGGCCAAGAATCGGTGACGCATGATCTCGTCGAAATAGCCGCAGATCTCGGTTCCGCTCGCTCGCTCATAGAATCCTGCGTCTGGCCCATCGAGCTCGACCCGATTCTGACCCAACGGAGTGGAGTTCACCCCATAGTTCATCGATGGCTGGTGCAGCTGCACGAAGGGGTAGGAGTCCAACCAATGGCCACCGGGGCCGTGCCGCCGATCGACGATGATTACCTCGGCATCGGAGTGCTCGATCAAGGTGTCGACGAACCCCATCCCGAGCGCGCCTGCACCAATTACGAGGTAGTCGGTCTCCATCTCCACCCCCGCCTATCGGAGCGAGACTGTACCGCGCGCGCGGCTCGTTCACCCCTGGTCCCGGACCCCCGAGAACCCCGACGCTATGTTGAGGTGACCGATCGACCTACGGTCCACGAACCCTTCGCGCACGCGTAAACCACGACCGCACCACCACGCCCACAGGAGGAAGGATGACCAAGCTCGATGCCGGGGACAAGGCGCCCAAGTTCACCCTTGGCGACCAGGACTCCCAGAAGGTCTCGTTGAAGGACTTCGCCGGAGCGCCCGTCGTCGTGTACTTCTACCCGGCGGACGACACTCCGGGTTGCACGAAGGAGGCCTGCCAATTCAACGACAACCTGCGGGCATTCGACCGAGCGGGCGTGAAGGTCGTCGGCATCTCACCTGACGGAGGGGAGAAGCACACCAAGTTCCGCGCCAAGTACAAGCTCCGGTTCCCGCTTCTGTCGGACCCGAGCCACGAGGTGATGGAGGCCTACGGGGCCTGGGGCCAGAAGACCCTGTACGGCAAGAAGACCGTCGGGGTCATCCGCTCGACGTTCCTCATAGACGCCAAGGGCGTGATCCGGAGGGCTTGGTACAACGTGAGGGCGGACGGGCACGCCGAGAAGGTCCTCGAGGAAACGAAGGGTGTCAGCTAACCGAGCCGCTCTCCGAACCGCGCAACTGCTCGACGAGCTTCGGGAGCACCTCGAGGGTGTGATCGACCTCTGCTGCGGTCGTGGTGACACCCAACGAGAACCGCACGGCCGATCGCGCCTCGAGCTCCGACAGGCCCATCGCCATGAGCACGTGGCTCGGCTCCACGGCTCCGCTGGCGCACGCCGCCCCGGCCGAGGCACAAATGCCGGCGTCGTCGAGCAGGAAGAGGAGTTCCTCGGAGTCGATCCCCTCGAAGCGGACGCTCAAGCTAGACGCGAGCTTGCAGTCTCTCGATCGCGCGCCCGAGCCGAGCTCGTCGATACCGTTCTCGTGCGAGCCGACGACGGATTCGAGGATCGCGTCCGCGAGGCGATCACGCAGAGCTCCCGTCGTCAGCACCTGCTGCTCGCGACGCGTCGTCGCCGCCGACAATGCTGCGGCCATTCCCACGATCCCCGCCACGTCGTGGGTGCCGGCGCGCCTCCCCCGCTCCTGCTCGCCCCCGAGTAGTAGCGGCTCGATCTGCACCCCTCGCCTGACCACGAGCGCACCCGCTCCTTTCGGCCCCCCGAACTTGTGCGCGCTGAGCGAGACGAGGTCGGCTGCGCCGGTCTCTTCGACTACGTCGAGCCATCCAACGGCGGCGACTGCGTCTGTGTGGACGAGGGCGTTCGGGGCGCGTTCGCGAACGATCGTGGCGACCTCCGATACGGGCTGGATGGTCCCGACCTCGTTGTTCGCGAGCATCACCGAGACCACACCCACGCCTTCATCGAGCGCGTCCACCAGGGAATCGAGGTCGATGCGGCCTCTCGAGTCGACGCGGACCGCCACGCCCCCTTCGGCCTCGCATGCGCGGAGCACTGCATGGTGTTCCACCGCGGAGCAGACCGCGGAGCCTCCCGTGGCGCGACGAGCGCCCCGAACGGCGAGATTGTCGGACTCGGTGCCTCCGGAGGTGAAGACGATCTCTCCTGGTTCGCACCCCAAGTCGCGCGCGATCGACTCGCGGGCGTCTTCGAGCGCCGCCCGCGCGTCGCGCGCCAAGGCGTGGCCCCCCGACGGGTTGCCGAAGCGCTCGCCCAGAAAGGGCAGCATCGCGGCGAGCGCCTCCGGGCGCATGGGCGTCGTCGCCGCGTGATCCAAGTACACACGCACCGGCACAAACTACCTTCGGCGCCACCCTTCGCCCGTCTCGTGTCGGGCGCCGGTACCGCCTGGTGCGCTCAAGGCTTGGCGAACATCAACACGAATGCGGTGACGAACACGACCGCCAGGATCCCTGACGCATAGGCGACCTTGGTGCACTCCTCTACGAGGACAGGGGCGGGGGATGCAGCACCATCTCCTTCGGTCTCGGCATCGGTCTTCGCTTCGGTCTCGCTCCAGTCGCGGACCACGACTTGTTGGATGCGACGCTCTCCGGGCCACACGACCACCTCTGCGACGACGGCTGCGAAGAGCCAGAGGGTAAGGCCCACGACCACGAAGGTGTCAGATGCCTCGAATTCGCCCCCGCTGGCAGCGAGCAGGGCAAAGCCGAAGACGGGCACCCCGTAGATCGCCCGGGCCGCCCAGTTGGGCCACGGGCGGA
>Ga0116216_10003480_pt1 | contig 10233 bp, 12 predicted proteins | sample Sb_taG_11_FD_89696 | JGI IMG/M metagenome (GOLD analysis project Ga0116216, IMG submission 89696) | Peat soil microbial communities from Weissenstadt, Germany - Sb_50d_3_AS metaG | ecosystem: Environmental > Terrestrial > Soil > Wetlands > Peat | place: Germany: Weissenstadt | collected 2010-09-21
GCCAACGCCGACGCGCTCGCTCGACGTTTTGGTTCTCGGGTATCGGCCCACGCCTGGACCGAGTTATCCCGGCTGCTCGCCGAGGCGGTCCTGCTCACCAATGCGAGCCTGCTTGGCGCATCCGGCCAGCCGCCCCTCGACATCGATATTTCTCCTCTCGATCGCCGAGCCGTGGTCTGCGACATCGTCTATGTGCCCCTCGTCACCGCTCTGTTGCGGGCGGCGGAGAAGCGCGGCCACCGCGTCGCGGACGGGCTCGGGATGCTGACGCACCAGGCGGCTCCGGCGTTCGCCAAATGGTTCGGCGTAACGCCCACGGTGACGCCGGAGTTGCGCCTGATCCTCGAAGCCGATATCCGCGCCAGCATCTAGCCATCGCATTGCAAAAAAATGCTGGCGCGTTCACGGCACGGGCCGGTCGTAAGGAAAGCTTCCTGATGCTCGTGCTCGGCCTCACCGGCTCGATCGGAATGGGCAAGTCGACCACTGCGGGATTCTTCACCGAGGCTGGCGTTCCGGTGCACGACGCCGATGCGGCTGTGCATCGCCTCTACGAAAACGACGCGGTTGCCGCGATCGAGGAGGCGTTCCCCGGAACGACCGCAAACGGCAAGGTCGACCGGTCGAGGCTCGCCGTCCGGGTGCTCAACGACGCGGCCGCCATCCGGCGTCTCGAGGCCATCGTGCATCCGCTGGTCCGCGAATCGGCCGCCCGATTTCTCGCGGCGGCCGCGGCGCGCTGCGCCAGCGTTGTCGTGCTCGATATTCCATTGCTGTTCGAGACCGGCAGCGAGGAGCGGGTCGATGCCATCGTGGTGGTCTCGGCCCGGCCGGACATTCAGCGCCAGCGGGTGCTTGCTCGCCCCGACATGACGGCCGCGAAGCTCGACGCGATTCTTGCGCGGCAAGTGCCGGACGCGGAAAAACGCCGCCGCGCACATTTCATAGTGGATAGCTCGCACGACTTCGATTCCGCCCGGGCCCAGGTTCGTGGCATCTTGCGCGCTGTGGCTGCCATGCCGGGGCGAAAAGCCTAGCGCATGTTCCGGCGAAGTGGTTACCGGTTCGCCGGCAAGAACGTGCGCCACTGAACTCATGTTCCGGCGAAGTGGTCACCGGTTCCTTGCGCCGTCGAGAATGAGGTCATATGCGCGAGATCGTGCTCGACACCGAGACCACCGGGCTCGACCCCTACCAGGGCGACCGTCTGGTCGAGGTCGGCTGCATCGAGCTGTTCAACCGCATCCCGACCGGGCAGACTTTCCAACGCTACCTCAATCCGGAGCGCGACGTGCCGCCCGGCGCCTTCGAGGTGCACGGCCTGTCGACCGAGTTCCTCAAGGACAAGCCGCGCTTCATCGAGATTGCCGACGAGTTCCTGACGTTCATCGATGGTGCGGCGCTGGTCATCCACAACGCGGCCTTCGATATCGGATTCATCAATGCGGAACTCGAGCGCGCTGGGAAGCCGCTGCTGGCCCGGGATCGAATCGTCGATACGCTGCTGCTGGCGCGACGAAAGCATCCGGCCGGGCCAAATCGTCTCGACGATTTGTGCACGCGCTATGGCATCGACAGCTCCCGGCGCACCAAGCACGGGGCGCTGCTCGACGCTGAAATCCTAGCCGAGGTGTATATCGAGCTGATCGGTGCCCGCCAGGCGCAACTCGTCCTCCAGGAGGCCGGGTCGACCGTCGCCGCGGTGACGCACAGCTCCATCCGGGTCCGCCTCATGGCGCTGCCACGCCGTGTCACCTCTGCCGAGCGCGAGGCGCATCGAGCATTCGTCGCAACCTTGGGCGCCGAGGCGATCTGGCGCGACTACATCGAAGTCACCCAGGCCGATGCACCGCCCGCCTAGTGCACATGACGGCGCAAATTGTAGCCCTGATGGAGCGAAGCAAAATCCGGGAATGTCGGCGGTCCAGCATTCGAGGCCGTACCCGCATTGCGCCGCGCTTCATGCGGGCTACGGAGCACTTCAGCTGATCTGCGGGGCGCTCTGCTGGGACCTGGTCTCGCTCATCTTCTGGCGATAGAGCCCAACGAAATCGATCGGATCGATGAGCAGCGGGGGGAAGCCGCCGTTACGCACTGCCGTTGCGACGATCTCGCGCGCGAAGGGGAACAACAGGCGCGGACACTCGATCATCACCAACTGGTGCAGATGCTCCTGCGGCACGTTCCGGATGCGAAAAACCCCCGCATAGACGAGATCAAATCCGAACAGGACGGCTCCGCTCATGTCGGCCTTGCCTTCCAGCTTCAACTCGACCTCGACGTCGCTGTCGGCAAGCGGCTTGGCATTGACGTTGATCTGGATGTTGATCGACGGTTGCTGCTGGTTCTGCCCCAGGGAGCGCGGCGCGTTGGGGTTCTCGAACGAGAAATCCTTGATGTATTGGGCGAGCACATTGAGCTGCGGGGGCTGCTCCTGCTCCGGCGCGCCGTTGGTGGTGGCCATCTCGATCTCCTCCGGACGCCGATGTTTCGCTGCCGCCGGACGCATGTCTCACGGCGAATGTGCGACCCTTGCGCTAACACAGGCTTCCCGGCCCGACAAGGATGGCACGAAGCGGTAGCGCCAGATCGACCCGCGACGCATCGGCCGGTTTTTCCGCCACGGCAGGTTGGCGTCGCCGGCCGGATCGTCTAGTCTAAGGCGCACGTCGGTGGCCGATGTCGGCTCGCGGGTCCGCGGCAGGCCCTTTGCATTGTCCCGCCGTGCGCCTACATAATACGGGCGGAATGGGTGTCCGATCCTGGCGCCGCCAAACTGCTGGCATCGAATCGATCCGACTGCCGCCGAGAGCGAGCAAGACGTGTTTTTCGACATCTACACCATCATTTTCCTGGTGCTTGCGGTCTTTATTTTCCTCAAGCTCCGCAGCGTGCTCGGGCAGCGCACCGGCCGGGAGCGGCCGCCTTATGATCCCTATTCGGCGCGTGATGCGGTGCGGACCCCGGGAAACGACAAGGTCGTCGCCTTGCCGACCCGCGCCGCGCAACCGCCTCCGGCGGCCGCCGAGCCCCAGCAGTCGGCGGAACGCTGGAAGGGAATTGCCGAAGCCGGGTCCTCGATCGCGACCGCGCTCGATGCGATCACGGCGGTCGATCGCACGTTCGACGTCGCGCATTTCCTTGCCGGCGCCCGCGCCGCCTACGAGATGATCGTGACGGCCTTCGCTGAAGGCGACCGGCGGACGCTGAAGAACCTGCTGTCGCGCGAGGTCTATGAGGGGTTCGAGCATGCCATCCGCGACCGCGAATCGCGGGGTGAGACCGCGGAGACGCGATTCGTGGCGATCGAGAAGGCCGATGTCAACGCAGCCGAGCTGCGTGGTCGCACCGCCCACATCACCGTGCGGTTCGTGTCCCAGCTCGTCTCGGTCACCCGTGATCGCTCCGGGACGGTGATCGAAGGATCGCCCGACAAGGTGACCGATGTCACCGACGTGTGGACCTTCGCGCACGACATGTCCTCGCGCGACCCCAACTGGAAGCTGGTCGCGACCGAAGCCGGGCAGTAACCGGGTGATGCCGGCGAGCGCAGCGTCACCGCTGCGAGCATGCGGGCGCGGCATCGCCGTGATCACGATCGCCGCCGGCGCAATCGCGCCTGCTTTCGCCGATCCATCGACCGCTAGGCCACCGGATGCATTGCGGTTTCCCGATGCCGAGCTCGAGCCGGTCGGCTGGAGTGACCTCGATTCGTGGTTGAAGGACGATCAGGCTGCTGCTTTTGCGACGTTTCTGTCGAGCTGTCGGGTCATGGTGAAACGCCCTGAATCGCCACGCGAGCCGCCGTCAATGCGACTTGCGCTCGAGCGGGTGTGTCGCCAGGCCCTGCGCCATCCCGGGCTCGATGCCGACAAGGCGCGGGTATTCTTCGAGGACAGCTTTCGCCCGCTGCGGATCTCGCGCCTCGGTGAAGCGCAGGGACTGTTCACCGGCTATTTCGAGCCGGTCGTCGACGGCTCGCGGTTTCCAACGCGCGAGTTCACGGTTCCGATATACCGCCGGCCCGACGACCTCGTCGCTCCCGGCCGCAGCACCGTCAACGGCTTTCCCAACAAGGGTGAAGTCAAGCGGCGGCTGCCGGATGGCAGCCTGGTGCCCTATTTCGACCGCGGCGAGATCGAGGACGGAGCGCTTGACGGCCGGCACCTGGAGATTTGCTGGCTGCGCGACCCGATTGCGGCTTTCTCCATCCAGATTCAGGGCTCGGCCCGCGTGCGCCTGGAGGACGGGCTGATCTTGCGGATCGGCTATGACGGCTGGAATGGCCATACCTACGTGCCGGTCGGCCGCATTCTGATCGAACGCAACATCATCCCCAGGGATGAAATGTCGCTCGAGCGCATCCGGCGGTGGATGCAGGATCACCCCGACGAGGCACGGGAGCTCCGGCGCACGAATCAATCCTACGTGTTTTTTCGAATCACCGGCCTTGGCGATGAGGGCGAAACGATCGGCGGCGAATCGGTGCGCCTCACTCCGGGACGATCGATCGCCGTCGACGTGCCGCGGCATACCTATGGCACGCCGTTCTACATTGAGGCCGATCTGCCGCTCGACAGCGCCACCGCGAAGATCCCGTTTCGCCGCCTGATGATCGCCCAGGACACCGGCTCGGCGATCACCGGACCGGCGCGCGCCGACATCTTCTTCGGCGCCGGCGACCAGGCCGGCCGCGTCGCCGGCCGGATTCGTCACTCCGGCCGGTGCATCATGCTGGTCCCCCGCGAGATCGATCCGGTCCGATCCGGGCTGAAACTGCCGCTGCCGCGCGCTCGTCCGACCGTCGTTGCGAGCGCGGCCCGGACCAAGCCCGTCTCACGGCAGAGAACGCGGCATCGACACCATCGGTAGGCGATGACCAGCGGCTCCAAGCACGGCCGGCGCCGACCGCTCACCGACGAGGAGCGCGTGCTGTGGACGACCGTGACCCGCACCATTGTCCCGCTCGGGCGGCCACGGACCGACCACCCGCAGCCCGAGGCGGTCCCCTCCCCGGTCGATCCCGAGCCGGTCAAGCCGGAGACCGAGCAGGCGCCCGCGGCTCGCCCCGTGATCAGGCCTCCGGCGCCCGCGCCGCTCGATCGCCGGTCGAAGCAGCGGCTCGCCCGCGGCAGCGAGTCGATCGATGCACGCGTGGACCTGCACGGCCTGACCCAGGCGCAGGCGCACGATCTGCTGGTGCGGTTTGTGCGTACCGCATCGGCGCAGGGCGCCCGCGTCGTGCTGGTGATCACCGGCAAGGGTGGGGGCGTCGACCAGGGGGGCGAGCGCGGCGTGCTGCGGCGGCAGGTTCCGCACTGGCTCAAGGCACCGCTGCTGCGTGACCGGGTGGTCGGATTCGCCACCGCTCATGTGGCCCACGGCGGTGATGGCGCGCTCTACGTGCGCCTGCGCCGGCCAAGGTCGTGAACGCTACAAAATGAATCGCGACAGGTCAGCGTTCTTGGCGAGGTCGCCGACATGGGCCTGAACGTAGGCCGCGTCGACGGTCACGGTTTCGCCTGATCGGTCGGGCGCCGAGAACGAGATGTCGTCGAGCACACGCTCGATCACGGTCTGCAGGCGGCGCGCACCGATGTTCTCCACATTGGCGTTCACCTCGACCGCGACGTCGGCGATGGCGTCGATGGCATCGTCGGCGAATGTGAGCCGGACACCCTCGGTCGCCAGCAGTGCCACGGTCTGCTTGATCAGCGAGGCCTCGGGCTCGATCAGGATCTTCCGCAAGTCATCGCGGCTCAGCGCCTTAAGCTCGACCCGGATCGGCAGCCGGCCCTGCAGCTCGGGCAGCAGGTCCGAGGGCTTGCAGAGGTGGAACGCGCCGGACGCGATGAACAGGATATGATCGGTCTTCACCGAGCCATGCTTGGTCGAGACCGTCGTGCCCTCGATCAGCGGCAGCAGGTCGCGCTGCACGCCCTCGCGTGACACGTCGCCACCGATCCGCCCGTCACGGGCGCAGATCTTGTCGATCTCGTCGAGGAAGACGATGCCGTTGTTCTCCACCACGCGCAGCGCTTCGCTGACCAGCTGCTCTTGATCGAGCAGCTTATCGGATTCGTCGTTGATCAGGATCTCGTAGGAATCGCGCACGTTCAGCCGCCGGGTCTTGCTCCGCCCGCCGAACGCCTTGCCGAACAGATCGCCGATCGAGATGGCGCCCATCTGTGCCCCCGGCATGCCCGGGACCTCGAACATCGGCATTGCCGGGCCCGATGCCTGCACCTCGATCTCGATCTCCTTGTCGTCGAGCTCGTTGGCGCGGAGCTTCTTGCGGAAGGAATCCTTGGTCGCCTGGCTCGCATTGGCGCCGACCAGCGCGGTAATCACCCGCTCCTCGGCCGCCAGATGGGCGCGCGCCGAGACGTCCTTGCGCTTCTTGTCGCGGGTGATCGCGATTGCCACCTCGACCAGATCGCGCACGATCTGCTCGACATCACGCCCCACATAGCCGACCTCGGTGAACTTCGTGGCCTCCACTTTGAGGAACGGGGCGCCGGCCAGCCGCGCCAACCGCCGCGCGATCTCGGTCTTGCCGACCCCGGTCGGCCCGATCATCAGGATGTTCTTCGGCAGCACTTCCTCGCGCAGCTTGTCGTCGAGCTGCAGCCGTCGCCATCGGTTGCGCAGCGCAATCGCCACCGCGCGCTTGGCATCGCCCTGTCCGACGATGAAGCGATCGAGTTCCGACACGATCTCGCGCGGCGAGAACGCGCTCATCGCCAGCTCTTCCGCAACGGTCTTGGCGGCGCCGAAGGACACGGTCATATGGTCAACGTTTCGATGCTGACGTTTCGGTTGGTGTAGACGCAGATATCGGCGGCGATCGCCATCGCCTTGCGCACGATCGCCTCGGCGCCGAGGTCACCGTCGAACAGCGCGCGTGCGGCAGCGAGCGCATAATTGCCGCCGGACCCGATGCCCATCACGCCGCCTTCGGGCTCCAGCACGTCGCCGGTACCGGTCAGCACCAGCGACACGTCGCGGTCGGCGACCACCATCATGGCTTCGAGCCGGCGCAGGTAGCGGTCGGTTCGCCAATCCTTGGCGAGCTCGACGGCCGCACGGGTGAGCTGGCCCGGATACTGGTCGAGCTTCGACTCGAGCCGCTCGAACAACGTGAAGGCGTCGGCGGTGGCGCCGGCAAATCCGCCGATCACCTCGCCCTTGCCGAGCCGGCGCACCTTCTTGGCGTTGGCCTTGACGATGGTCTGGCCGATGCTGACCTGCCCGTCGCCGCCGATCGCCACCATGCCACCCTTGCGGACCGTGAGAACGGTCGTGGCGTGCCAGGATTCACTGTGCCTGGAGTCAGGGTGGGAATGCGGCATCGGGGCTCGGCTGCTGCGGCGTGAGCCGTGATGTAAGCGCTCGCCGGCCCTTATGCAAACCGAGGCGCGCCAGCCTCGATCACCGCGGACGAGGCACGCTCCAGTGGCGAATACCGGCTGTGCCTGATAAGACGGCGCGTCCAGACGAAACCGGAAGGGCGCGGATGCGCAAGGCCTCGCTGCGGCGGACCACCAAGGAGACCGACATCGAGGTCGCGGTCGACCTCGACGGCACCGGCCGGTCGAAGATCTCGACCGGTATCGGCTTTCTCGACCACATGCTGGAACTGCTGGCGCGGCATGCGCTGATCGACCTCACCATCACCGCCAAGGGCGATCTGCACATTGATGACCACCACACCACGGAGGACGTTGGCATTGTGCTCGGCCAGGCGATCAGGCAGTCGCTGGGCGACATGGCAGGGATCAACCGCTACGCCGACGTACACGTGCCGATGGACGAGGCCCTGACGCGGATCGCCATCGACATTTCGGGACGCCCATTCCTGGTGTTTGCCGCGGAATTTCCCCGCGACAAGATCGGGACCTTCGACACCGCGCTGGTGCGGGAATGGTTCCAGGCATTGGCGATGAACGCCGGCATCACGCTGCACATCACCACGCTCTACGGCACCAACGACCACCACATCGCTGAGTCGTGCTTCAAGGGCCTGGCGCGGGCGTTGCGCGCCGCGGTTGCCATCGATCCGCGCGCCGCCGGCGAGGTGCCCTCGACCAAGGGCCGGCTCGGCGGCTGAGCCGCCCGGCGCCGGCCCGACCGACAGGAGAATCCGCATGGCAATCTACACGGTGCACGAACCGCCGCGGCGCGACGCCGATGTGCTGGCGCATACCGACCGGTTCCGTTTCGTGCGCGACGGATTTTCCTGGTGCGCGTTCCTGTTCGGGCCGCTGTGGATGCTGCGTCACCGGCTGTGGCTGGTGCTGGGTCTCTATGTGATCGTGCTGGCGGTCCTCCTGTTCGGGCTGCGCGCGGCCCGCACCTCTCCGATCGGCATCGTGGCGGCGGTGGAGCTCGTCTCCCTGTTGATCGGCATCGAGGCATCGACGCTGCGCCGCTGGACCCTCAGCCGCCGCCGCTGGACGAGCCTCGGCGTCGTGGTCGGCGACGATCTCGAAGCCGCCGAGCGGCGATTCTTCGATGCTTGGGTCAAGGACCCCGGGGTCGCGCGCAACCGCGCCGTCCCGGTTGCCCCGTCGACCATCATTCCGGCGACGCATGACGTGATGGGGCTGTTTCCCGAGCCGGGAGCACGGTCGTGACGGTCGCCATCGTCGACTACGGCTCCGGCAACCTGCACTCCGCCGCCAAGGCGTTCGAGCGCGCCGCCCGCGAATCCGGGCACGATCAGCCGATCGTGGTGACGGGTGATCCGGACGTGGTGCGACGGGCGGATCGCGTGGTGCTGCCGGGCGTCGGCGCATTCGCGGACTGCCGGCGCGGCCTCGATGCGGTCGACGGCATGGTTTCGGCGCTCGACGAGACGGTGCGCCGCAACGGCCGGCCGTTCCTTGGCATCTGCGTCGGCATGCAGCTCATGGCAGAGCGCGGCCGCGAATACGTGGTGACCGAGGGTCTCGGATGGATTCCCGGCGAGGTCGACAGGATCACGCTCGCCGACTCTGGCCTGAAGATCCCGCACATGGGGTGGAACACGCTGTCCGCGGCGCGGACTCACCCGCTGCTGGCCGGCATTCCGCTGGGACCTGACGGTCTGCATGCCTATTTCGTGCACTCCTTTCAACTCAACGTGGCCGACCGCACGACCCTGGTGGCCGAAGCCGACTACGGCGGTCCGGTGACCGCCATGGTGGCGCGCGACAGTTTTGCCGGAACCCAGTTTCATCCCGAAAAAAGCCAGCGCTTGGGATTGCAGCTGATTGCCAATTTTCTCGCGTGGGCGCCGTGATCCTGTTTCCGGCGATCGACCTCAAGGAGGGTCTGTGCGTCCGTCTGGAACAGGGCGACATGGGGCGCGCCACCGTGTTCAATCGCGATCCGGCCGCGCAGGCCAGAGCGTTCGAGCTCCAGGGGTTCGAATATCTGCACGTCGTCGACCTTGACGGCGCTTTCGCGGGGCGGCCGATGAATGCCGCCGCGGTGGCCGGCATCCTCTCGGCGATCGCCATTCCGGTTCAGCTCGGCGGCGGCATTCGCGACCTGGCAACCGCGGAGACCTGGCTGGCGCACGGCGTCTCCCGGGTGATCATCGGCACCGCCGCGGTGCGCGATCCGGATTTCGTCCGGCGGGCGGCCCGGGCGTTTCCCGGGCGCATCGCTGTCGGGCTCGATGCGCGCGACGGCAAGGTCGCGATCGACGGCTGGGCGCAGACCTCGGAGATCGCCGTGCTCGAGCTCGCGCGGCGGTTCGAGGATGCCGGCGTGGCGGCGATCGTCTACACCGACATCGCCCGCGACGGACTGCTCAAGGGCCTCAATGTCGACGCCACCATTGCACTCGCCGAAGCGGTCTCGGTTCCGGTGATCGCGTCCGGCGGCCTGGCGTCCCTGGCCGATGTCCGCGCCCTGCTGGAGCCGCGGGCGCGAAGGCTCGCCGGCGCCATCACCGGCCGGGCGCTCTACGACGGCCGGCTCGATGCCGTGGCGGCGCTGGCGCTGGTGCGTGCCGCGGGTGCCGACGCGTGAGGACGTGATGTTCAAGGTCCGCGTCATTCCCTGCCTCGACGTCAAGGACGGCCGCGTCGTCAAGGGCGTCAACTTCGTTGACCTGCGGGACGCCGGCGATCCGGTCGAGGCCGCCATGGCGTATGACGCGGCGGGCGCGGACGAGCTGTGCTTCCTCGACATCACGGCGAGCCACGAGAACCGCGGCATCATGCTCGACGTGGTGCGGCGCAC
>Ga0116216_10003481_pt1 | contig 10231 bp, 10 predicted proteins | sample Sb_taG_11_FD_89696 | JGI IMG/M metagenome (GOLD analysis project Ga0116216, IMG submission 89696) | Peat soil microbial communities from Weissenstadt, Germany - Sb_50d_3_AS metaG | ecosystem: Environmental > Terrestrial > Soil > Wetlands > Peat | place: Germany: Weissenstadt | collected 2010-09-21
AGGACCGCGCGCGCTGGGACCGGCTGCTGGCGGCCCGCGGGCTGGCGGGATTGGCTCGCGCCGAGCGGCTGGGCGGCGCGCTCGGCCCGTACACGCTGCAGGCCGCCATCGCAGCGTGTCATGCGCGCGCGCCGAGGGCGGCCGACACGGACTGGGAGCGAATCGCGGCGCTCTACGAAGCGCTCGCTCAGCTCCGGCCGTCTCCCGTGGTGGAGCTCAACCGTGCCGTGGCGGTGGCGATGGCGTTCGGGCCGGAGGCGGGCCTCGAGCTGGTGGACGCCCTCGCCGACGAGCCGACGTTGAAGAGCTACCACCCGCTGCCCAGCGTCCGCGGCGACCTGCTCGCACGCCTCGGCCGCTACGAGGAAGCGCACGCGGAGCTCACGCGCGCGGCAGCGCTCACGCAGAACGCCCGCGAGCGCCGGCTGCTGTCAGAACGCGCCGCCGCGTGCGCGTGGGAGAGATCGGCGCTGCGCGAGACCGGCTGATCACGAGCACTGGAGTGGAGTGACCCAGTGGCGACCAGGCGTCGCTTGCCGGTCGCGACACACAGGACTAACCTGCTGACATGAGCGATCCATCCCAGCTGCGAGTCGGGGACACCGACCGGGAGCGCATGATCGAGGAACTGCACGAGCACACGGTCGCGGGCAGGCTCACCGCGGATGAGCTCGAGGAGCGGGTCGGCGCGGCCTACGGGGCGTCCACCCACGCCGACCTCGACGCCCTCCGGGCCGATCTGCCGATCAGCGCGTCCTCGGTGCAGCTGGAGCTGAGCACGCGCAAGTCGCGGTTGCGCCGCCGCCTGGTTCAGGAGGCGGGCGGATCGCTGACCCTGTCCGCGGTGTGTGTCGGTGTGTGGCTCTCAAGCGGCGCTCACGCAAGCTTCTGGCCGGGCTGGGTGATCGGGTTCACGCTGCTACCGGTTGTGCGTGACGGTTGGCGCCTGCTGGGACCCGCATCGGACGTCGAGGTCGTCGAGGTCCGACTGCAGGCGCGGCGCGAGCGCCAGCTCGCACGGGGACGTCGCCGCCACTCCAGATACCGCGGCCTGCCGTGGCCGTGATTCGTGCTGGGAGCGCCCACCCACACCGACGCGCGACGCGCTGGGCGGAGAGCGATTGACCTGCCGGCGGTTTCCCGTGGGTTTTGGACCACGGATAGGGGTCGTTGTCCAAAACCGAGGCGCTTTCAGAGCCGGTGCGAGTACAACACCTCCGTTACGTGAGGTACAATCCCTTCGTCATGTCGGGTACAATCCCTCTGCCAGGACACCGCGAGCGGATCATCGAGAAGCTGGTGCAGGCACGCCTGCACACCCACGGGGGCGTCCTGCTCACGGGTCCAAAGGCAGTCGGCAAGACGACCACCGCGCGCTGCTTTGCGGCCTCAGAGGTACGCCTCGACCAGGACCGCGCAGCGCTCACCGCAGCCCAGACAGACCCGCGGCTCGTGCTCGACGGCGAGCACCCCCGGCTAATCGACGAGTACCAGTTCGCCGCGGGGATCTGGAACGCCGTGCGGGGACGAATCGACGACCTTGGCAGCAAGGGCCTGTTCCTGCTCACCGGCTCATCCACCCCCGAGAGCGAGGAGCAAAGTCATACGGGCGCGCGCAGGATCGCCGCCGTGCAGATGCGGACGATGACGCTGCTGGAGCGCGGCCTTTCGAGCGGCGCCGTCTCGGTCGGCGGACTCCTCGATGGTTCCCCCGCTGAGGCCAAGCCACACAGGCTTAGCGTAACCGAGACGATCGAGGCACTTTCGATCGGCGGATGGCCAGACAACCTCACCCTCACGCCGGCCGACGCCCTCGAAGCGAACGCCGACTACCTAGACATGATCGTCCATACGGACGTCCCTCGCGTCGACGGGGCCCGACGCGATCCCGACGGAGTCCGACGCCTGCTCGCCTCCTACGCCCGCAACGTCGCGACCAACGCGAGCCTGCGGACGATCGCTCGCGCAGCAGAGAAACCACTCGGTGAGACCACTCTGCACGACTACCTGCGCGTGCTCGGGCGGCTCTTCTTGATCGAGGACCAGCCGAGCTGGAAGCCACAACTGCGTTCGCGAGTGCGACTCGCGGCGACACCGAAGCGTCACCTCGCCGATCCTTCGCTCGCAGTCGCGGCCCTCGGCGCCACACCCCAGCGGCTGCTCGGCCCTGAGATCGAGCTCGCCGGATTCCTCTTCGAGTCACAGGCGATCCATGACCTGCGCGTCTACGCCCAGCCACATCGAGGAGAGGTCCGCTTCTACCGCGACAACAAGGGGCTCGAGATCGACGCGATCATCGAGGCAGCAGACGGGCGCTGGCTCGCAGCCGAGATCAAGCTGGGACACCACCGAGTCGACGAGGCGGCCCGCAACCTGCTCGCCCTCAAGGAAAAGCTCTCCCCCGCCACAAACGCCGCATGCGGCGCCCTACTCGTCATCGTCGCAGACACCCCCACCTACACACGACCCGACGGCATCCTCGTCACCTCGATCGCCTCCCTCGGCCCATGAGAAGACAATGGCGAGACCCAGACTCGAACTGGGGACACCACGATTTTCAGTCGTGTGCTCTACCAACTGAGCTATCTCGCCGCGATCATCGATCTTAACGGCTGCGCCTGCCGCGGTCGTTGCGCCGCGCGTGGGCTCGGTCCTACTCAGCCCGCTCGAACTCCTCCACCAGCGCTTCGTAGGTCCTGCGCAACCCCTCCTCGATCCCCACCTCAGCCCGCCAGCCCAGCTCTCGTTCGGCACGGCTGATGTCCAGGCAGCTGTGCGTGAGCTCGCCAGGGCGCAGGTCCGCCAGCTCCGGCTCCACATCGATACCCGCACACCTGCTCAGCTCGCGCCAGACGGTCGCCACGTCTGTCTCCACGCCGGTGGCGATGTTGTATGTGCCCGAGCGTCCGGACGCGGTCAGCAGAGCGCTGACCACGTCGCCTACGTACACGTAGTCGCGCGTGGGGGTTCCATGCCCGTACAGCTTCGGGCGCTCCCCCGTGTACAGCTTGTGCGCGAAGATCGCCACCACCCCCGCCTCGCCATGGGGACTCTGCCTCGGCCCGTACACGTTCCCCAGCCGGCACACGGCATGCGGGATTCCCGAGGACAGCGACCACGTCTTCACGTACGCCTCCCCCGCCCACTTCGACGCGCCATACGGCGACAGTGGCGCGGGGATCTGATCCTCGCCGGTGGGCATCCGCGCCCCGTCGCCGTACAGCGCCCCGCCGGTCGAGGTGAACACGACCGGCGCCCCGCACGCTTCGGCCGCGCGGACCACGTTCAGCGTGCCCTTCACGTTGACCTCGCAGTCGCGGCCGGGGTCCTCCACGGAGACGACCACGCTCGCCTGCGCGGCCAGGTGGAAGATCGCACGCGGGCGCACCTCCTCGACCACAGCCCGCAGCGCGGGGAAGTCGACGACGTCCAGCTCCACCAGCTCCGCCTCATCGGCGACGCGGCCAGCGTCGCCCGAGGAGAGGTCGTCGATCACGCTCACCCCGTACCCGTCCGCCAGCAGCGCGTCCACCACGTGCGAACCGATGAACCCGGCGCCGCCCGTCACGATCGCCTGCGCCCCTGCCTGTGCCCCCTGTGACGCCGCCGGTGCCATCGGCGGGGAATCTATCTACCCGACGGCCTGGGCGCCCGCACGCTCGCGCCCTCGCGCCCGACCCTCGGCGGACCCTGTGCGCTCGAGCAGCGCCTCGACCATCTCGATCGACTCGTCGATCCGACCTAGCGCCTGGGGCGCCTCCTGGCGGCCCAGCACGTACCGCCGCAGCGTCGCCAGCACCCTGCGCGCGATCCCCATCGCCACTCGCTCGCGCTCTGGGTCGATCTCGCCCCGCTCGAGCAGCTCAGCCATCCGCCGCAACGCCGGTTCGATCACCTCCCCCGGCAGCTCCACCGCCCCCACCCCGTCCTCGATCGCCTGCGCGATCGCACTCTCCGCCATCTCCGCGTCATTGCGCTGCAGCGCCGTCACGAACGTCTCCAGAGCGCTGTCCGCGACCGCGATCGGGTCGGGCTTGACCCCCTCGCGCGCGTCCGGCCCGGAGCTGCCGACCACCTCCAGGAACGCGTCCAGCAGCACCGGGTCGAAGTGCTTGCCCCGCTCCGCGCGCATCATCTCGACGGCCTTCTCCACCGCGAACGCCTTGCGATACACACGGTCGCTCGTCAGCGCGTCGAACACGTCCGCGATCGCCACGATCCGCCCCTCGATCGGGATCCCCTCGCCCGCGATCCCCCGAGGGTAGCCGCTGCCGTCCCACTTCTCGTGGTGGCTCAGCGCGATCGTCGCCGCCAGGTTCAGGATCGCTGAGCTCGACCCTTTCAACAGCCTGTGCCCCTCCTCGGCGTGCGTCTCGACGATCGCGCGCTCCTGCGGCGTCAAACTGCCCGGCTTGAGCAGGATCGAGTCGGGGATCGCGACCTTGCCGACGTCATGCAGCGGCGCGGCGTGCACCATCCGCTCGCACAGCTCCTCCTCCACCCCGATCTGCTCGGCCAGCAGCGTCGAGAACCGCCCGATCCGCTCGATGTGCGCGCCCGTGTCCTCGTCGCGGAACTCGACCGCCATCGACAGCCTGCGCACCGTCTCGGCCTGCGCGATCTCGAGCTCGGCCAGCGCCCGGCGCAGCTCGGTCTGACGGTCCCCGATCTCGCGCTCGAGCACCTCGCGGTGGCGCTCTCCGGCGAGCCACCCCACCGCCCCGGCCGCGAGTGCCAGCACGAGCACGCACGCGCCCGCCGCGGCGGGGCCCGCCGCGAGCACCGCGCCCGCCGCGGCGGCGAGCGCCACGGCCACTCCAAGCGCCCAGCGCCACGCCCTTCCGGCGCCCGCGCCCGGCTCGTTCGTCTCACTCGTATCGGCCGTTATCTCGCGCACTGGTCCACTCTCGTGTTCGGCATCACGCGCGTGTCACTTGAGCGGCGCACCCCTTCCGCAGCGCATAATCGAGATGTTCGGCCCGTTCGGCACACCCATTCGGACGGGCATCCGGGACGGTCAGGAGCCTCGCCATCCACCCCGTCCACTAGGGTGCGCAGAGATGCTTCGAGGGTGCGTCGAGATGCTCTGCCGTTTGATCCCCAGCTCGAGGGTCCTGCCGCCGGCGGCTCTGCTGGCGTTCGCCCTCCTGATCGCCGGCTGCGGCTCCTCCTCCTCCGGCAACGGCGTCGCATCGAAGTCGCCGAGCGAGATCCTCGCCGCGGCCAAGTCCGCCGCCGACAGCGCGAGCTCGGTGAACATCGCGGGCTCACTCAAGAGCGGCGGAATGCAGATCACGCTGAACATGGACCTCGCCTCCGGGCACGGCGGACGTGGGCAGATCTCCGAGGGCGGGCTCTCCTTCGAACTGATCGTCGTCAGCAATACCGCCTACTTCAGAGGCAGCCCCGCCTTCTACAGCCACATCGGTGGCGCAGCCGCCGCTCAGCTGTTCCAGGGCAAGTGGCTGAAGGCACCCACCACCGGCGGCGAACTGGCCTCGCTCGCCTCGCTCACGAACCTCGGCAAGCTGCTCGCCGAAGCCCTCGCGAGCAGCGACACGCTCGTCAAGGGACCCACCACGACCGTCGCCGGACAGCAGGTCGTCGAACTCAAGGACACCACCAAGAACGGCTCCCTCTACGTCGCCACGACCGGCCCGCCCTACCCGATCGAAATCGTCAAGCGCGGCTCGGAAGCCGGACACCTGCTCTTCAGCCGCTGGAACGAGCCCGTCACGCTGACGGCGCCGGCCGGCGCGATCGACCTCAGCCAGCTCCAGCACGCCGGATAGACAGGGACAAACGGACCAGCGTCGGAGCGCTCATCCCTTCCTCCTTCCCAACCCCACAGCCACATACTTGGTCTCCAGATACTCACCGATCCCCTCAAACCCCCCCTCTCGCCCAAAACCCGATTGCTTGACACCACCAAAGGGGGCCGCAGGGTTGGAGACGATGCCCTGGTTGAGACCGATCATGCCGGTTTCGATGCCCTCCGATACGCTCAGGGCACGGGTGAGGTCGCGGGTGTAGAGGTAGGCGACGAGGCCGTACTCGGTGCGGTTGGCTGCTTCCACGGCCTCCGAGTCGGTCGAGAACGTGGCGATCGGGGCGACCGGACCGAAGATCTCCTCCGCCAGCACACGCGCATCGCCGGGTACACCTGTGAGCACGGTCGGCTCGAAGAAGTAGCCGGGGTGGGCGGGCCCCGACAACCGGCCTCCGCCGAGCGCCAGCTCCGCACCGCGCGCAACGGCATCCCCGACCAGCTCCGACACCTTCTCGCGCTGCGCCTCGTCGATCAGGGGACCGACATCCACATCCGGCTCGGTACCCCGGCCGACCCGCAGCGCCGCCATCCGCTCGGTCAGGCGGCGACCAAACTCCCCGGCGACCGACTCATGCACGTGAAAGCGGTTGGCCGCGGTACACGCCTCGCCCACGTTGCGCATCTTGGCCAGCATCGCCCCCTCCACCGCCGCGTCGAGGTCGGCATCCTCGAACACGACGAACGGCGCGTTGCCGCCGAGCTCCATCGACACCCGCAGCACCTGCCGCGCGGACTGTTCGATCAGCCTGCGCCCCACCTCGGTCGAGCCGGTGAACGACAGCTTGCGCGTGCGCGGGTCCTTCAGCAGAGGTTCGATGACGGCGCCCGAGCGCTTGGCGGCGATGACGTTGAGCACGCCCGCGGGTAGTCCGCTCTCCTGGAGGATCTTCGCCAGCGCGAGCATCGACAGCGGCGTCTGTTTGGCGGGCTTGACCACCATCGTGCAGCCCGCCGCGATCGCGGGGGCGATCTTCCTGGTCCCCATCGCCGTCGGGAAGTTCCACGGCGTCACGAACACGCACACCCCCACCGGCTGGCGCATCGTCAGGATGCGCCCCTCGCCCGTCGTGTTGACCATGTAACGGCCATGCACCCTCACGGCCTCCTCGGAGAACCACCTGAAGAACTCCGCCGCGTAGCCGATCTCGGCCCTGGACTCCGCCAGGGCCTTGCCCATCTCCAGCGTCATCAGCAACGCGAGCTCCTCGCTCTGCTCGACGATCGCCTCATACGCCCTGCGTAAGATCTCCCCGCGCTCACGCGGCGGGTACGCGGCCCACTCGGCCTGGGCCTCAGCGGCGGCCGCGAGCGCCGCGAGCGCGTCGTCAACCTGCGCGTCGGCGACCTCCACGAGCGTCGCCCCGGTCGCGGGGTCCTCGACCGGCAGCGTTCCCTCACCTGTCGCGGCGCGCCACTCCCCCCCGATGTACAAGTCCTTCGGAACCCGCTCGAGAACCACCCGCTCGCGCTCCATCCCGCCAGTCATCGTGCAGACCTCACGCGCGGGGCGCGGCGATCCGAGAGAAGACCCATCATGCGCCTCGCCTCCGACCACGACCTCGACTGATCGGCCGTGTCCTTCAGAGCACGGATGCTCTCCATCGGATCAACCTATCACCGCACTCGCACCGCACCCGTTCCCACGCCGCTGAGGAGCGCCATCGCCGCGCTGGCGCTCGCTATCGGCGTGGCACCGGCCGCGCGGGCCGCGACCACCCCGCACACCGCGCCGGCTCGCACGCTCGTGATCACGGGCGCGGGCAACGGCCACGGGGTCGGCATGAGCCAGGACGGGGCGCTCGGCTACGCCGAGCACGGCTGGTCCGATCAGGCGATCCTCGCCCACTACTACACAGGCACGTCGATCGGACAAGCGCCGGCGGGTGCGACCGTGCGCGTGCTGGTCGGCTCGCGCGTGCAAAAGCTCCCACTCGAACGCTACGTCCGCGGCGTCGTCTCCGCCGAGATGCCCTCCCAGTGGCCGCTCGCGGCGCTGGAGGCGCAGGCGATCGCCAGCCGCACCTACGCGCTGACCGCGCACGCGGGAGGATCGAAGTTCGACGTGTATTCCGACACGCGCTCGCAGGTCTACCGCGGCACCACCGCGGAAACGGCACAGACAAATGCCGCGGTCACCGCGACCGCCGGGCAGATCGTCATCTATCAAGGCAAGCCGGCCATCACCTATTTCTTCGCCAGCTCCGGCGGGATGACCGAAGACGTGCAGAACGCCTGGCCCGGCGCCGAACCGCAGCCGTGGCTGCGCGCCGTGCCCGATCCCTATGACGCAGGCCCGCGGTTTGACTGGACGCTCAGCATGAGCTTTACGAGCGCCGCCGCCCGCCTGCACGGTCTGGTGCAGGGCCGCCTGCGCGGCATCGAGGTGCTGACACGCGGCCACTCGCCGCGCATCCTGAACGCCGCGGTGCTCGGGTCGGGGGGGACCACTCAGCTGAGCGGAGCGGAACTGGCGGCGCGACTGGGCCTGCCGGACACGTGGGCCTTCTTCGGCGCGCGCACCGGCCAGGGACCCGTCACGCCCGAGCCCGACCGCAGCGGAGCGCCGGCACCGCAGCCCACACCCGCGGGCGGCGTGTCAGCGGGGTAGGCGCACCATCGCTCCGGAGCAGCCGGGCTCTAACCTGAGTCGATGTCCGCCGGGTCGATGCCGCTGCTGATCGCCGACGTGCCGTGGCTGCTGTACCGCTCCTACTTCGGCCTGCCCCGGTCGATCGTCGGCGCGGACGGGCAGCCGGTGAACGCGCTGCTGGGGACGGTCAACGCGCTGCTGGCGGTCCTCGACGAGCGCCCGGCGCGCGCGGTCGTCGCGTGTGTCGGCGCAGAGCAGGCCGCCTACCGCGTACGGCTGTATCCGCGCTATCACGCCCACCGCGAGCCGATGCCACCACAGCTGCGCACGCAATGGACGCGCGCGCCCGCGCTGCTCGGGAGCCTGGGCTGGACGATCTGCGACGCGGGCGAGCTGGAGGCCGACGACGCGATGCTCTCCCACGCGCGTGTGGAGGCCGAGGCGGGCGGCGAGGCCCTGCTGCTGACCGCCGACCGCGACCTCTACCAGGCCGTCGACGAGCACGTCACGATCGTCGAGCTGGGAAAAGGCCACGTCGCCGGAGAGATCGGCCCGGAGCAGATCCGCGAGCGCTACCACGGGATCGGAGCCGAGCTGGTGGCAGATCTGATCGCGCTGCGCGGCGATCCCTCCGACGGCCTGCCGGGCGCGCCGGGGATCGGCGTGAAGACCGCGGCCGAATTGCTGCTGCGCCACGGCTCGCTCGAGGGCGTGCTTGCCGCCGCGGAATCGGACGACCGCGCCATACGCCCGCGAGCCAGCGCCGCCCTGCGCGAGCACGCCGAGCTGCTGCGCGCGTTCAAGAACATCGCAACGCTTCAGCGCATCGACGTGCAACGGCCGCCCGACCGCATCACCGACTTCGCCGCGGGCGCGCTTGCCGCGCGGGAGCTGGGCATGAAGCGCCTGGCCGAGCGGCTGCAGGAAAAGGCCGCCGCCTGACGCATACCTACGATATGCGTCCACCATCTGCCCGCCTGCAGCGGAGGGCCTCATGAGATCCACCCACACCGCCGACAGATCGAGCATGAGCGTTCGTCGCAGCGTCGCCCTGCTCATCTGCGCAGCCGCGCTCGCCCCGCCCGCGAGCGTGTTCGCGGCCTACTCGGCCGGGACTCCCGAACAGATCGCTTGGGTGCGCCGGGCCGCCTCCAACTTCGTCAGCGCCGAGCTCAGCGGCAACGGCGCGGGCGCGTGCGCGATCCTCAACGCTCCGCTGCGCACAACACAGCACCACCGCACGTGCGCCCAGCGCTGGAATGCCAAGCTCGCCACCCTCCTGCGCGAACCTGGGGGCCGGGCACGGCTGCGAGCGCAGAAGCACGCGATCCCCTCGGCAACAGTCGTGATCCACGGCAACATCGCCTCACTTGACCTTGCCACCCCGCTGATGAGCGGATCCAGTCAATTCGTCTGGACCGAAAACTGCTGGATGCTCAGAAGCTGAGCACTGATTACGGCGTGAACTTGACCGTGATCACGTCACCGTCGGCCATCACGTAGTCGCGGCCCTCCAGGCGCAGCGTCCCCCGCTCGCGAGCGCCGGCGTAGCCGCCTGCATCCACCAGTTCGCGCCAGCCGATCACCTCGGCGCGCACGAACCCCTTCTGGATGTCGGTGTGGATCTCCCCGGCGGCGTGCCACGCGGTGAGACCGTCGCGCAGATGCCAGGATTGGGCGGGCTTGCCCTCGCCGGCGGTGAAGAACGCGATCAGCTTCAGCAGCGCAAACGCCCCGCCCACAACCGTCTGCAGAGACGACTCGCTGACGCCGAGCTCTGCACGCATAGCTGCTGCGTCCTCGTCGTCGAG
>Ga0116216_10003487_pt1 | contig 10225 bp, 12 predicted proteins | sample Sb_taG_11_FD_89696 | JGI IMG/M metagenome (GOLD analysis project Ga0116216, IMG submission 89696) | Peat soil microbial communities from Weissenstadt, Germany - Sb_50d_3_AS metaG | ecosystem: Environmental > Terrestrial > Soil > Wetlands > Peat | place: Germany: Weissenstadt | collected 2010-09-21
CGCGTCTCGAGATTACGTCTCTGATGATCTTCTTATGTTCATCACCTTCAATGTGTCTCTGGCATCTACCAGCAGGATCGACATCGACTAGCAGGAGGAAGCTCAATGAAGGTGATCGGCGCCGGCTTCGGCCGCACGGGAACGATGACGCTCAAGGCCGCGCTGGAGGAGCTGGGCGGGGGTCCCTGCTACCACATGATCGAGGTGCTGTGGGGCGATACGAGTCGCCTGCCTCTCTGGCAGGCTGCGGCGAGCGGCGAGGATGTCGACTGGCAGGCGGTGTTCGCCGGTTTCCAGGCGACTGTGGACTGGCCCGGGTGCACGTTCTACGAGCCGCTGATGGAGGCCTTTCCGCAGGCCAAGGTGCTACTCACCGTGAGAGATCCGGACGCTTGGTATGAAAGCGCGAAGAACTCGATCTACGCATCGCTGATCGCGGGACGCAACGGCGAACTGGCGGGCGGAACCAACACGCCGCCCTCGCCCGAGGCGTTTGCCATGATCTCGACGCTGATCTGGGAGGGCACGTTCCACGGGCGCTTCGATGACCGGGAGTACGCGATCGAGATGTTCAACAAGCACAACGAGGAGGTCAAGCGCAAGGTGCCGGCTGAGCGGCTGATCGTGCACGAAGTCAAGGAAGGCTGGGGGCCGCTAGCGGCGATGCTCGGCGTGGAGGAACCGGATACGCCGTTTCCGCATTTGAACGACAAGGATGCCTTCCGCGAGATGGTGGGCCTGCCGGCACTCGCCGGCTGAGGGCAGAGCCTCTCGCCTCAGTCGGCTCCGTCGGCTCCGTCCTGCCCGATCGTCCTGCTCACGTCAAAGTCCCGAAGTCCCTTGTTTTCCAGGTACTTCTCTTCGACGCGCCCGAGAGGATTCGAACCTCTGACCTTCGGTTCCGTAGACCGACGCTCTATCCAGCTGAGCTACGGGCGCAGAGCGTCCAGTCTACAGCCCGCCTCTTTACGCTCCGCCGCTCTGAGTACGATGCTCTCTGAGTTGAGGACGGGACTGAGCCCGCTTCTCATGACGGGACGGAACCGAAAAGAGGATGACCGTGCAGGGCTCCACTCAGCTGCGCCCCGACGAACCTTCCGCAGACAGCAGCTCCGAGCCCGACCAGGCGACATACGTCCGCGCCGGCGCGACCGGCCCCGAGAGCGACTTCAGGCGTGAGGACCTTGCCCCCTATGCTGAGCCCAGGCTTGGACGCAGCTTGCAGGAGCTTGCGACCTCCGTCGTGCCCTATCTAGCACTCTCGGTGGCGATGTATCTGGCTCTGCGGGTGTCCTACCTGCTCGTGCTCGCGATCTCGATCCCGGCCTCCGGCTTCCTCGTGCGGACGTTCATAATCTTCCACGACTGCTCGCACGGTTCGTTCATGCGATCCAGGCGAGCCAACACCTGGCTGGGCGTCGTCACGGGGTTGTTCGTCTACTCGCCGTTTCTCCGCTGGCGCCACGACCACGCTATTCACCACGCCACCTCCGGGGACCTCGATCGGCGCGGGGGCGGGGACGTGCGCACGTTGACGGTGGCCGAGTACCAGGCGCTGGCGCCGCGGGCACGCCTCGGCTATCGCCTGTTTCGTAACCCGCTTGTCATGTTCGGGATCGGACCGATCGTGGCACTCCTCGTGGGTCCACGCCTGGTTGCGCGCAACGCGCGTCCGCGCATGCGCCGCAGCGTTATCGGCACGAACATCGCCTTGGCCGTGCTCATCGGCACGCTCTGCTGGCTGCTCGGTTGGAGCAACTTCCTGCTCGTGCAGGCGCCCACGCTGATGCTCGCCGGCTCGGCCGGCATCTGGCTGTTCTACGTCCAGCACCAGTTCGAGGACGCCTACTGGCAGGACACCGGAAGCTGGAGCTACGCAGACGCGGCGCTCCGCGGCAGCTCCTACCTGAAGCTGCCCAAGATCCTGCAGTTCTTCTCCGGCAACATCGGCCTGCACCACGTCCACCACCTGAACGCCCGCATCCCCAACTACAACCTGCAGCGAGCGCACAACGAGAACGCGATCTTCCACGACGTCCCGACGCTCTCCCTCTTAGACGGACTGCGCACGGTGCGACTCAAGCTGTGGGACGAGGACCGCGGGCGACTTGTCACCTTCGCGCAGGCGCGGTTGCCGAGCGCCAGTGGCAACGGCTGAGGTTCCCGGTCCAGAGTTCGAACATCGTGCAAATGACGGGGACGGGGACACGATTCGCGATGCATCAAGGCGGTCGGCGAGGATACTCAGGTGACGGACGAGCGACAACAGACATGAAGAAAGCGACAACAACCATGAAGACGAGGAAGAGCGGCTCGAAGGAGGGAAAAGGAGGAGACTCTCCCTCTCAGCTGATAGACGCGAGAATCAAGGAGCTGAGTGATTGGCGGGGCGAGACGCTCGCTCGGGTGCGAATTCTCATCAAGCAGGCCGACCCCGAAGTGGTCGAGGAGTGGAAATGGAGAGGGGTTCCGGTGTGGTCGCACGCCGGAATAATCTGCACCGGTGAGACGTACAAGAATGTCGTGAAGATGACCTTCGCCAAGGGCGCCTCGTTGGAGGACCCTTCAGGCCTCTTCAACTCCAGCCTCGAAGGTAACACCAGGCGTGCCATCGATATCCATGAGGGCGAGAAGATCGATGAAAAGGCGTTGAAGGTGCTCATTCGGGCCGCCGTCGCACTGAACACCTCCTGAGCCGGCCAGCGGCCGACTGGACGGGAGGCACTGCGGAAAGCAGAGGCGGCGATCAGGCGACTTTGAGATATTCGCGCAGCGCCTTGCGGATCACCGAAGAAGTTGTCTCATGATCGCGCTTGGCCCGGCTGGCCAATGCCTGGCGCAACTCCGGCTCGAGCCGCACGGACTCGACGCCGGCAGCCGCTGAACCGATCGGTGGGCGCCCTCCGCGTCGGCGGAGCATCCTCTCAACGTCATAGCCGGCCTCGGCCTTCTGGGCAAGTTCGCCGATCAGCTCGTCGGTGATCGAGACACCGCTTGCTGTTCTTCCGTGTGTCTTCTTCGCCATGCTCACCCTCCTGGCAGCAGCCGCTGATACTTCGCTCTCATCGCAAGCACGGCATCGCCGACGGATGGATCTCCACGGAAAGCAATTGTAGTACGAAACCACCAAGGCCACCCACCTGCCCATCTGACGGGGACGGAGAGGGGGGGATTCGAACCCCCGAACGAGGTTTCCCCCGTTACGCGATTTCCAGTCGCGCCCGTTCAACCGCTCCGGCACCTCTCCAGGCGCTTGCATCGCTGATCTTTGATCGGCGGCGGCTGGCCGAAGGCTACGACATCGGTGCAACACCCGTGAAAACACACCGATGCATCTTCCGTTGCTAGGCTCCCCGCGATGCTTCTCGCCACCAGCGAAGCCGTCAGCAAGGACATCGGCCTGATCGCCACGTTCGTGGGGATCGGTGTGATCGTCAACGTGATCGTCGTCTTCATCGCCATCCAGGTCCGTGGCGAGCGCCGGCAGAACCAGGAATATCTGGCCTCCCGCCGTCCCCCCGGCGCCTGACTTCGCGCCCACACGCCCACTCCGCGCTCAGCGGGTCAGGCGTGGACCCGAGAACGCTCAGCGGGTCAGGCGCGAACCCCAGAAGAGGTCCACATCAAAGCCTTCCGCATGCGAGGACCGTCGCTAGATGATGTACACCGGCGTGCCCACCGGCGAGCGCGCATACAGCGCGATCACGTCGGGGATGCGCATGCGAATGCAGCCATGCGACGCGTCGTGGCCGATCGAGGAGTACTCGCTCGGGTCGATTCCGTGGATGCCGGCGCCGCCTTCAAAGGACATGAAGCGCGCCTTCAGCGGATCCCCCGGCCCGGGCGGGACGACCGTGCCCGCGAGCGCGCCCGCCCACGCTTTTTTGGGCACATACCACGGCGGGTCGACCTGCTCCCATTCGATGTGGTGCAAGCCCGCCGGCGTTTCTAGGCCTTCCATCCCCACCGCGATTTCATAGGTTTTCGTCAATTTCAGGTGTTCGTAGAAGCGCAGTCTGAATTCCGAGCGGTCGACGACGATGTACGCCGGGTACTTCGCCGCCAGCTGCGCGGTCGTCACCGCCGGCTGGCGCTTGCGCGTCGGGGTCGTCACCGTGCGGCTAGCCGTGGCACCGACCAGGGCCTTGTCGATGCGCGCGCCGAGCCCCGCATAGTCGACCGCCAGTCCCACCTGTCCGGGCACCGCCTTCAGGCCGCTCGCCCCCGGTTCCACCGTTGCGTCCCGCGGCGGGCGGTCCACCGCCGTGACCACCTTCGCCGCGAGCGCGCGCACCGCCGGGTGGGAGTAGCTGACCGCCAGCGGAACGTTCCGGTTGACGCTGCCCCCAAACAGCCCCCGCACCGTCCGCGTCACGATCGACCCTTCCCGGCTGGCGCTCACCGCCTGGGCGACCATGGCCTCGGCGTCGACCGTCAGGTCGGCTTCGCGCGCGCTCAGCGTCCACTTCTTAGAGCCCGAGCGCACCGTGACCGGCCGGTCCAGCCGCCCGATCAGCTCGTGCTGGATCTTCGTGCGCGCCGCCGCCTCGTGCATGCCCCCGACGTTCACCCCGTCGATCTGAACGCCGTTTGCGATCACGTCGCGGCGGGAGTGGTCGTAGAGGTACATCCCTCCAGCCAGCACCACCACGACCGCGGCGCCGACCGCGGCGGCGATCGGCAGACGACTGCGACGAGGAACCGGGGATGCGTTCATCTGATGTTCACCGCAGCTCTACTCCAGGAATCCCACTCATTCGAGTGTACCCTTCGGCGTCGCTTCCGAATCACCCTGCATACGCCACCGCACCGACAAATCCGGGCGGAGTCTCAACCGCGACCAGCTTGCACTTGCCGGCCGCGCCGGGCCATCCGCGCAGCTCTTCGACCTGCAGCGTCCCGCCCGCGTCGCGCCGCAGCGACACGTCCGCCGGCGACACTGAAAGCCCGCAGCCGAGCGTCTTCAACACGGCCTCCTTACCAACCCACCGTTCGTAGAATGCCTGCCGCCCGTTCCCCCGCGACGCCTCCACCTTCGCCTCCTCCAGCTCCACCGGGCGGCAGATCCGCTCCATTAGCCTCCTGTAGGGTCGACCCCCCTCCTCGGGCGCGATCCGCTCGATGTCCACGCCCACCTCTCCCGGTAGGCGGATAGCTAGGAGAGCGACCTCCTCGCTGTGAGAGAGGTTGAACCGCGGAAGTCCTCGCCCCACATGTGCTCGGCGCACCCCGACGCCGGCGGCTTGCCGCGGGTCCGCCCCGACGCCCTCCGATGGGGGCACAACCTCCGATGGGGGCACAACCTCGGGCTTACCATGTTCGCCGATGCGCAGCTCCACCCGCGCGGGCGCAACCCCCAGCGTCTCTCCGAGCCGCACGCGGACTGCAGCGCGGGCCACGACGAACCTCCGGCGCGTCACCTCGCTTCGCAACGCGCCCGCGCGTTCGCGCTCGGCGTCCGACAGCAGTCGGAAGGCCTGGCGGTACTCGCGGTCGTCCGCCAGCAGGTCGAGAAGCCAGACCTCACACCCGCCGACGACCTCGATGCGATCCACCCTGCCGATGCTAGCCATCCAACCAGCATGGGAGGACCCGCGCCGGGCCGGCGGACTACAGGCGCGCGGCGAGGAGCGCGCAGGCGGTCAAGACCGTCGCCAGCGACAGCGCCGCGAGCGCGCCGTCCAGTGGCGCGAGCAGGCCGGAGAGCGACAGCGGTTCGGTGCGACCGTCGGGGAGCGTGCGCACGCCGCTGACGGAGGCCGTGCGGCGGCGCAGCTCGCGTGCTGGGGAGGAAAGACGTCGCTGGGCGACGCTCAGCACCAGGCAGCCGGCGGCGATCAAGAGCCCCGGGAGCGCGACGTGCTCGGCGTTGACGAAGTAGCCGGTGAAGGCCGGAAACGCGCCCCAGCCGACGGCGAACCAGAGGTCGCTGTGAAAGCGTCCGCCGGCCAGCTCGAGGTTATAGGCGGGTAGGAACAACCCGCCGGCGAGGACAAGCGGCGCCAGCCAGACCGTGACCGTGAGGACGCCGGCGACGCCGATCGCGAGCGCACCGAGCAGGCTCACAGCGGCCAGGCCGATGAGCGCGCGGTCAGACAGGCTCGTGCGCAGCGGGCGGTCGTGGAGCTCGTCGAGCGCGTGCGCGGCCACCCCGACCGCCAGGCCGAACGCGGCGAGACCCCACCACAGGCGATCGGCATGCAGCCTTGGCGCAGTTGCCGCGCCAATCGCGAAGTAGCTCAGGTGCCACGCCGTGTAGGGCGGGTGCAGCAGCGTCAACACCTCGCCGGGACGACCGCGGCCGAGCGCGTAGAACGCCGGACGCTCAGGCGTGGCAGGCATCACGGGCCTCAAGCGCGTCGTCGCCGCCGTGCACATCGTGCGCGTCGGACGCATCGTGCCCGCCGGGCGCATCAGGGGCGGACATGGACTTGGTCGCGGACATGATGACGCCCCCGCCGAGACTCATCCGCCGCACCTCGACGTCCTGGAGGCCAGCCTCCTGCCAGTAGCCGACGATCTTCGGCAGCGGGTGGCGCTCGTAGAAGCCGGTGATACTCGGGCCGAGGAAGCGGCCCACCTCGCCCCACTCGCGCGAGGCCATCTGTCCCAGCACCGGCAGGCCGATCCTCGTGTACAGCTGCCACGCCGCGCGCGCGGGTGGCCACTGGGGCACGCCGAACTCCAACGAGGCGACCCGCCCGCCGGGGCGGACCACGCGGGCCAGCTCGCGCATCGTCGCGCGCGGGTCGTCCACATAGCGCAGCAGATAGGTGAAGGTGAGCGCGTCGAAGCTCTCATCCGCGAACGGCAACTCCTCCGCCTGTCCCTCGATCAACTCCACGGCACCGCCGTCGGTACCTGCGAACCGTGCGCGTGCACCTGACAGCATCTCCGGGCTCTGGTCGATACCCACGATTCGACAGCCGGGCTCGCGCGCGAGCAGCTCGGCGGCGACCATCCCCGTGCCGGTCGCCACATCCAGCACGCGGTCGCCGGCCGCGGGCGCCACCGCGCTCACGAGCGCGCGCCGCCAGCGAGGGTCCTGCCCGAAGCTAAGCACAGCCGACAGCAGGTCATAGCGTCGCGGCAGGCCGCGGAACAGCTCGAGCGCCTGGCGCTTGACCACCGTCTGCGACGGCGGTGCCCCCGATCTCTGATCGGTCGTGTCCATCCCGCAACCGTATCGGGCCGGCTGTAAGGTGTGACGATGGTCGCGGTGGTCACGGGCGCCTCAAGCGGGATCGGGGAGGCTGCGGCAAGACGTCTCGCCCGCGAGCCCGAATCCTCGCTGGTGCTGGTGGCGCGCCGTCAAGAGCGCCTGCGCGACCTGGCCGCATCGCTCGGCGGGGAGTCCCGCGCGAGCTTCGTTGCCGTCGACCTCCTCGACGCGGATGCGCCCGCGCGCATCCTCGAGCACGTCACCGAACTGCACGGGCGGTTGGACCTGCTGGTCAACAATGCGGGGGCCGCCTGGCGCAAGCCCTTCGCCGACGGGGGCTACGAGAACGTGCGGCGCACGATGGCGATCAATTTCGACGCGCAGGTGCGGCTCACCGAGGCGCTACTTCCACTGCTGCGCTCATCGGCCCCGAGCGCGATCGTCAACGTCGCCTCCACCGCCGCGCGTGTGACGCGTAAGGGCACCGGCGCCTACAGCGCCTCGAAGGCCGCCCTCGCATCCTGGTCGGACGCGCTGTGGATGGAGGAGCACGCGCATGGCGTCCACGTCGGGCTGGTGCTGCCCGGGTTCATCTCAACTGAGGGGTTCCCCCAGTCAGAGCTCACCGCCAAGCCATGGACGCGCTGGGCAGTCTCCACGCCCGAGCAGGCGGCCGAGGCGATCGTAAAGGCCGGCATCGGCCGCCAGCCCGAGCGCTACGTGCCGCGCCCCTACGTGCTCGCCGCGGCGCTACGGGTGCTCACACCCGGGTTGGTCCGCCGCGTGCTCGGTGGCAGCGCGGCGGCCGTCATGACCACGACGACCGGCGCGGATCTGGCGAATCGGCAGAACGGGGCAGGAGCCTCACCGCCGGAGTGACCGTTCGCCCGGACGGAGTGACCGTTCGCCCTGCGCGTTCGCTCTAGGGCTCGAGCTGGCCGGCGTAGAGCGCGAAGACCGCGCCCTGGGGGTCCTGCACGATCCCGATCTTCGCAATGCCGATGTCCGTCGGTCCCGCCAGCTTTGTGCCGCCGAGCTCCTGCACCTTGGCCAGCCCCGCGTCGATGTCATCGATCGCGAAGTACACAAGCCAGTGCGGCGGCATGACCGGTGGATCCAGTGGGCGGATGCCGCCGTTGTTGGCGTCCCCGTTCTTGATCGTCAGATACGGCTGTGGACTGCCCTCGAACGGCTCCACGTTCCAGCCAAACAGCGACGAATAGAACGTCTCTGAAGCGTCGAGGTCCGGCGAGGCAAGCTCGTTCCAGCTGAACGCCCCGGGCGCGTTCACTAGCGCCGCGCCGAAGTGGCGGTTCGGCTGCCAGACCATGAAGAACGCCCCCTGCGGGTCCTGGATCACGGCCATCCGGCCGGCCTCCATCACGTCGAACGGCGGCGCATGCACCGTGGCCCCGAGCTCCTTTGCCCGCTCCGCGGCCGCATCCGCGCTCTCCACCGACACGTAGGAGTTCCAGACCGGCGGAACGCCCATATCGCGCTGTTGCTGGGGCTGGGGAGCGATCGCGGCGACGTCCTTGCCGTCCACCCGCTGCATCGAGTAGTAGGAGCCCTCGCCGACGGGCATGTCCTCGGCCTCCCAGCCGAAGAGGCTGCTGTAGAACGTCTTGGCCGCGTCCTGGTCGGTGGTCGTCAAGTCGGCCCAGCAGAAGGTTCCCGGTGTGTACTGCGTTCGCTCACCCATGACTGGGAGCCTAGCGCAGGCCGAGAGGGGCGTGTGAAAGATTCGCTACCGCTCCAAACCCGGCGCCACCCTGACCTACAACAACTCCAGATCCCCGCGAGACAGCGCCCACGATGTGCGCCTAGTCGGGTCGGGGGCGAGATTCTGCTGAAGCGGGAGCGTCATCAGTACCGTCACTCCGCGTGTTTGGACAAAGCCGAAGCGGGCCGCGTGATGGCGCGATGAGAAGCTGCAGTTGATGAAGTCCGCTGGAGCGGAGTCTCTAACTAGGTGAAACAGATGACGGACTGTCCGGCGGTCGTCCCGCTCGACGAGCAGCTCGCAGACGTCCGAGACCCAGAAGTGCCCGTGACGTCGCGCTCGGAAGATCACCATGCCGCTGGCGCCTTCGCCCGAGTCGGCCGCAATCGCCCGGTACTCCCCAAAATGCCCGTACCTCCAGCGCAGGTAATCCAGATCCTTCACCGTCGCCATCCGGTCGCCCGGCCCCTTCATCCGCTCGAGCAAGAGCGATGCGCGTGCGCCATCCCGGAGTATCTTGGCTGCCGTCTCGGCTTCGGTCGGTAGATGCTCGGGCGTCTTTGATCCTTTTGCGCATGCTCGCTGGACGATGTGTCTAAGTGGTCCACGTGGCCGCAGGAAGCGAGGCAACTCCTCGACGACGCGCATTCCGGCCTTTTGAGCTCCAGGACGGTTTTGCTTGTTCGGGAGGCTCCACGTGAAGGCAACGTCGTTTGAGAAGCACGCGGCGGCCCGCATCGCCATCGAGACTCCGCGGCGCCGATAGGAGGGGTGAACCGCGAGATCGACACCGCGCATCGTCGAGAGGGGGCATCCGCCGGCACTGAGGCGCCAGGGCATGTAAGCGTGGCAGCCGATAACCGCACCATCAGCCTCTGCGATCATGAGACTCGACTTACCGAACGGACCAGCCATGTGCTTCCAACGAAAGAACTCGCTGGGTGTAGCTTGGATATCGCGAGGCCACTGCCCAAAAACTGCTTGCAACAGTTCGAGCACACGGGGCTCGTCCTTGGCTTCGAAGGCCCGAACCTCGACCGCGCTGTCTAAAGAGACGGGACGCGTCGGCATCGCGAAGGAGACAATAGACCATGTCCTGGGTGGCGTCCGAGCTATGAACACCTCTGTCAGTCGCCCGCTTCGAGGAGCTAGGGCTGCTCGCCGAGGTGACAGGCCAGCGTCGCTTGCGTATGTTCCGCTACGAGCCGTACCTGCGTCTCTTCAAATGAGCGGAATCTGGCGCTACTAACGGAGGGGGAGAGATTCGAACTCTCGGTACGCCAATCAGACGCACAACGGTTTTCGAGACCGCCGCATTCAACCGCTCTGCCACCCCTCCA
>Ga0116216_10003488_pt1 | contig 10225 bp, 5 predicted proteins | sample Sb_taG_11_FD_89696 | JGI IMG/M metagenome (GOLD analysis project Ga0116216, IMG submission 89696) | Peat soil microbial communities from Weissenstadt, Germany - Sb_50d_3_AS metaG | ecosystem: Environmental > Terrestrial > Soil > Wetlands > Peat | place: Germany: Weissenstadt | collected 2010-09-21
GCCGGCTTGGAAGATCGGTGCGGCGACGTGCGATGAATGGAGCGCCCCGCCTCGTCGACGCGGGCAAGCGTCTGGGGCCCGGCAATGCCGTCGACAGGCAACCCGCGCGCGGCCTGGAAGTGCCTGACCGCTCGAGCGGTAAGCGCGCCAAAGCGCCCATCGATCGGCCCCGGGCCGTAGCCCCTGAGCGCCAGTCGCCGTTGCAGCGCTCGCACCAGTTTCGAGCCGCCCGTTTGATATCCCGCGCCCGGCAGGAGCACGAGCCGCGACGGGGTCAGTGCCGCCCACGTCCGTGGCCCGACGATGCCATCCACCCGCAGGCCGTGGGCCGCCTGGAACGCAACGACCGCGCGCCATGTCAACGGGCCGAAGCGGCCATCGATGGGCCCGGGCGAAAAGCCCGCCAGGGCCAGACGACGCTGGGCCATCCGAACTCGCGCCGAGCCGTGCGGGCTGTAGTAGCCGCTCCCCGCTTGCAGGAGGAGCGCCGGGCGCGTGCTGCTCGCGCCGCTTGCCGATCCGGCGCGGCCGTTTGCGCCAAGCGCGGTCGCCGGGAAACTCAGCGCGAGCACGCTGAACGCCAGCGCCCAGAATGGCTTGGTCATCGAACGCGCTGCGGTCGGCAGGCGTCTATGTTCGAGGCACGGGAGCTTCCGTACAGGCATGCAACTTTCTCCTCAGTTGGAGTGCTCGCCCCAGTCCCACTCGTGGTCCTTGGGCCAACATCGATCGTTCTGTGGCGACTCGGCGTCAGACGCCGGCGATGCCGTGAACCGTCCAGCGGGGTACGTTGCTGAAAGGCAGGGATACGTTCGCTGAGAGCGAGGACGAGCGCTAGCCGGGGCGTTCGAGATGCAGGGGAAGCACTATCGATCGCGACGGCTCGGGATCCGTGGCGAGGCGCTTTCGAGAGGAGGATCGACACGGCGAGCGCGAGCACGGCCACCAGTGCGATCGAAGGCGGTCCAGCCGTGCCGATGCCACCACTCAAGCCGGCCGCGGCGCCACCTGGCGACGGGCCCCCTTGCGAGGATGGAGCAGGCACCGGCACGAGCTGGGAAGTCGACGGCATTGCGCCAAGCCGCCGATGGGGAGCAGAGTCATTGCCCTGCTCGAATGACGCGTGGAGGCTGCGCACCGAAGCGGCGAGACCGGCCGTCGTGTCCTCGAAGGAGCTGGACGGGGCGAGCGGGACGCTGTCCGCGGAGTCGGCCGCGTAAACGGCCGGCTGGGGACTTGTCGCAGCCTCGTCTCCTGCGCGCATCAACTGCGTCGTCAGGGCCCGGAGTGCAATCAACTGCGGCCCGAGGGACGGGATCCCTGCGCCATCGGTGGCCCTGAGATGGGCGAGCACCCGATTCAGCTGTTTCAGCCGTGCGGCCAGCGGACGCGCCGCGGGATCCGCCGGCGGCAATGACCTCACCGCGGCGATCAAGCTGCCCAGTTCTCGCCTGAGTGGGGTGAGGACGGCTCGCCGGTTCCCCGCCGCCGCCAACCGGTCGGCCTCGAGCGCGAGCCCCGCGAGCAGACGGCGAACGCGCGACGGGGCCGTTGCCTGCAAGAAACCACTCGATAGGTTCGGGCCTGGCGCGATGCTGACCGAGCCCGACAGGTTCGCGACGGTAGGCGTCGCGACAGGACTTGTCGCGACGTGTGAGGTCGCGACCGGTGGGGTCGCGGCCCCTGAAGTCGCGGCGGGTCCGGTCGGGGTCGGCGTGGCGGGGGCCAGCGCGGCCGGCTGAGGCGGCGTCGGCTGCGGCTGCGACGCGGCAGACGGTGTCGCGGCAGGCTGCGTCGCGACAGGTTCCGTCGCGACAGGTTCCGTCGCGACAGGTTCCGTCGCGACAGGTTTGGTCGCGGCGACGCCATGTGTCGCTGCCGGTGTCGGGCCGATCCGCGGACGATGAGCGTGTGTGCCCGCTGGGCGAGCGCCGTTGCGGTGCAGCCGCACGCCCCCCGCTCCTCCACCGGTTGGGTGTTCAGGGTCTGTACCGGTCGTGGGTCTGCCGCCGGCAGGCGGTCCGCCGGCCGTCGGCGTCGTGCCCGCGGGTGGACTGCCGGTTGTCGGAGGCGGGGCTAGCGGCGAGCCGCCGGCGGTCGGGGCCGTGACGGTCGGCTCGGCGCTTGTCGCCGTTGACCCACCCGGCGAGGCACCCGACGTGGAGGTCGCATCCGATGTGGAGGTCGCATCCGATGTGGAGGTCGCATCCGATGTGGAGGTCGCCGGAGCTCGTGCGGCCGGAATTGTGAGCAGGCCGGCCCGAGCCCTTCCTCTGGCCGGCCAAGAGGATGTCCGGGGGGCCACAGCTCGCGTCCTCGGGGCCCGGGCCGTGCCGCCACCGTGCGGCATCGACGCCCCCAACGGGATCCTCGACACGATCGAACCGGCCCTGACGTCAGCCTGCGCGCCAACCACCTGAAGCCCGAAGACGAGCGCAACCGCGGGAGCGATAGCACCAAGTCTTCCAAGCTTTTGTGGTGTCCCACTCATGACGACAGCTACCGATTTCCGATCGATGGACGCTATGTGGCCCCCGGCCATCGCGATCGAAAGTAGTCGCTTTGAGCGATTTAGCGCAAGCGTGCGGGCGGGAAAATATCGCAATTTCCGGATAGTTGAGCCATCAAGTCGGTTGCAAAATGCCTCGAAAATTGGTATTGCGACATGTCGCGACAGAAGTCGATGCCTTTGAGGAAGTGCGCCATTGATCGGGGCGCCACTGGACCGTTTTTCTGGTCCTCGACTACGAGAGCTCTGGAGCTGCGAGCGCTTTCGCGATTGCGCCGTGCGTCTTGCGATTGAAGATCAGCCCGACGTGGCTGCCGGTGACCTCGATGCAGTCCCCGTATGCGACGAGCGCCGCTGCCAACGGACGACGCCGTCTCCCTTCGAGTAGATGCTCGTGAGGCGAACACGGTCACTCGGGGATGGCCCCGTGAAGTCGCGAGAGAACGCGCAGTCGCAGGCCGTTGTGAGGCAGTGCGGCGACCGCGCACGTCCCGTTCGTAGCAGTGCGTCGCGCATTCCGGCGGCTGCAGCCTGGGTCGGGTAGCTGATCGCGAGCACCTGGCGCAGCCCCGTGCCGACGGGAATCGCGTGCGAGACGAGCTCTGGGCATCGGTGACTGAGCGCCCGGGCGTATTGCCCGCCCCGGCTGTGGCCGATCAGAGCGACCCTCCGCTGATCGCCGCCATAGATCTTTCGAAGCCGGCGCTCAACCTTGTCGAGCGCTCTGTCTGAACAGTCGAGGTTGGCGACGAACCCGCAGGTGTGGGGGCGGTAGCCGATCCGGCGCAGCCAGGCGGCGAGGATGAGCAGCGTCTGGTCGCCCCCGCCGAAGCCGGGCAGCAGCACTACGGGGCGCAGGTCGCCGCGTGGTACGCCGCCCCCATCAAAGACCGGGACAACGAGCAGCAGGTAGAGCTCGAGCTGCCACCGGGTTTCACGCAGGTGGATGCCCTACCAGCGCGCCGTCGGCAGCGGCGGGAGGTCGAACTCCGGCGCCGCGCTGAAGTCGCACGCCGGCGCCGCGCTGAGGCGGGACCCGGGTCGTCGCTCGCGCCGGGGTCGAGCTCAGCTTGCGAGGACATACGTGCCGGGTGCCTTCGCCTGCGCTTTGTGCTTGCGGTTGCCGAGAGTCTTCGGCGCGCGCTTCAGTTCGCCGGCGCCCCGTGAGCCATGTCGGGCCACCAGCTTCCCTGCAGCTGCGGCGCCTGGGCAAGAAATTCATCGGGCTCGGCGGAGACGTCGTCGGCGACGCGGAAGCTCGAGCGGGATTCCGGGCTCGGCGGGTTGACGAGGGACTGGATGTGACCGCTTCGCGAGAGACGAACCGGCGGTTGCCCCCGAACAGCCGCGCCCCTTTGTACGCGCTCTCCCAGGGGACGATGTGATCGCTGATCCCGGCGACGAAATACGTGTCGATATCGACGGCGCCGAGGTCGACCGGCTGGCCGAGCACCTCGAGCTCGCCCGGGTGGGTGAACGCGTTGTCCAGCCCGATATGGATGAAATCGCGGTGCAGACCTGCCGCGAGCCGGACCGTGTCCTGATTCCAGTAGAGGATGTCGAACGCCGGCGGCGCCTTGCCGAGGAGATAGTTTTTGACGACGTAGTTCCAGACCAGATCGTTGGGGCGCAGCCACGTGAACACGCCGGCGAGCGCCTGTCCATCCAGGTAGCCCTCGCGGGCTGACTCCGCGACAGCGGCCGCCGCGACGTCGCGGCTGGCCAAAGCCGACATCGTTCCCTCGGTCTGGTTGTCGAGCGCGCACACCATCAGCGTCAGGCTCGCCACGAATCCGAGCTCGTCTGACGCTGCCAACTGTCCAAGCAGCCCCGCGGTGATGATCCCGCCCGAGCACCCCGCCGCGAGGTTGACTTTGGGCTGCGCGGCAATCGACGCGACGGCGTCGCGCGCCGCCGCGACAGCCCCGGCGTATGTGTCGAGGTCGAAGTGCCCCTGCTGCTGCCCCGGGTTTCGCCACGACATCACGAACACCTGATATCCCTGGCCGACGTAGTGCTCGATGAGGCTCCGTCCCGGCGAGAACCTGCGGACTGGGGCGACTGCCGGCGCCCTACCGCCCCGGCAGCACCCCGAACTCTTCAGTCGACGCGAACCCCACTTCCGACCCCGCCTCCGCCGTGCCGCTGTCCCGCGCCTCGTCGGCGACCGCGCTGGCCACGGCTCCCACCACCTCACGATTGAACACCGACGGAATGATGTAGTCCTCGCGCAATTCCTCGGTGGAGACGATGTCGGCGATCGCGCGGGCGGCCGCCATCTTCATCTCCTCCGTGATCTGACTGGCGCTGACGTCGAGCGCCCCCCTGAAGATCCCCGGGAAGCACAGGACGTTGTTGATCTGGTTGGGGTAGTCCGAGCGACCGGTGGCGACCACCCGGGCGTACGCAGCGGCCGCCTCGGGTGAGACCTCGGGGTTGGGGTTGGCCATGGCAAACACGATCGGGTCGGGATTCATGGCGGCGAGCGCCGCCGGCTCGATGACACGCCCCCCCGACAGGCCGATGAATAGATCTGCCCCATCCAGCACATCGGCCACCGCCCCCGCGCGCCTGTCCGCGTTGGTCGCCTCCGCCACGGCCCGCTTGACCGAGTGCATGGTGCCGTCCTCGTAATCCTCGCGCCCGACGTACAGTGCGCCTCGCGAGTCGCACCCGATGATGTGGCGCGCGCCGGCGGCCAGCAGAATGCGTGTAACGGCGACACCGGCGGCGCCCATCCCGACGACCACGATCCGGATGTTCTCAATCCGGTGGTCGGTCAACGTCAGCGCGTTCAGCAATGCCGCCAGGACGACAACCGCCGTGCCGTGCTGATCGTCGTGGAACACCGGGATGTCGAGCGAGGCCTTCAGTCGGTCTTCGATCTCGAAGCAGCGCGGGGCGGAGATGTCCTCCAGATTGATGCCCCCGAACCCTGGCGCCACGGCGCGCACGACGGCGACGATCTCATCGGGATCGCGGGTATCCAGACACAGCGGAAACGCGTCGACCCCGGCGAACTCCTTGAACAGCATCGCCTTGCCCTCCATCACGGGCATCGCCGCGCGGGGGCCGATGTCGCCCAGCCCGAGCACGGCCGTGCCGTCGGAAACGACCGCCACGGTGTTGCGCTTGATCGTGTACTGAAAGGCCTTGTCGGGATCGCGCTGGATCGCCGTGCACACGCGCGCGACTCCTGGCGTGTAGGCCATCGAGAGGTCTTCGCGGGTCTTCAGCGGGCTCTTGTTATGGATCTCGATCTTGCCCCCGACGTGGAGCATGAACGTCCGATCGGTGGTGTCGAGTACGTGGGCGCCGTCGATCGAGTTGACCGCCTCGGTCAGCCGGGGCCAGTCCGAGGAGTCGCTCGTCTCGACGGTGATGTCGCGGATCGTGTGCTGGGAGTCGACCTGGACAAGGTCGACGGCGCCGATCGTCCCGCCGGCGTCGCCGATGGCGCTCGCCACCTTGCCGAGCATGCCGGGCCGGTGGTCGATCTCGACTCGGAGGGTGAGGCCGTACTGGGCGCTGGGAGTGCTGGCCACGGGGGACGGCATCTTATTGATGGCCGGGCCGCAGCAGGATGACTCCAGCGCGGCCCGATCCGGCGAGGCGGGATGCCGAGCGGGCCGCGCTGGAGGGCCCGGCCCCGCCGGCGCATGCGCCGGCGGCGGGGGCGCATGCGGGCCCCGAACACCTTTATCCGCGCCGCGCCGAGATAGCCTGAACAGAGATGACAGAAGAGCTCTTCCTGATCGACGGCAACAGCCTCGCCTACCGCGCGTTCTTCGCGCTCCCTGAGTCGATCGCGACCTCGACCGGGGAGCCGACGAACGCGATCTTCGGGTTCGCGTCGATGCTGGTGAAGATCCTGACCGACTACGGACCGAAGGCGACGGTCGTGGTGTGGGACGCCGGCTACACCGGCCGCAAGGAGATCTACGCCGACTACAAGGCGCAGCGCTCGAGCCGGCCGGACCTGCTCCGCGAGCAGTGGCCTCATCTGGCGCCGCTGGTCGAGGCGTTCGGCTACCGCAACCTGTCGGTGGAGGGATACGAGGCCGACGACGTGATCGCGTCGATCGTCGAGACCGCGCGGGAGGCCGAGCCGCCGATCCCGGTGATGGTCGTGACCGGCGACCGCGACGCCTACCAGCTCGTCGACAACGGGATCAAGATCATGACGACCAGCCGCGGCATCACCGACACGCGCGTGTACGACCGTGACGGCGTGGTCGACCGCTACGGCGTTCCGCCCGAGCTGATCCCGGACTTCATCGGGCTCAAGGGCGACACGAGCGACAACATCCCCGGCGTGCCCGGCATCGGCGACAAGACCGCTGCCGAGCTCTTGCAGCGGTTCGGCTCGCTCGAGGGCGTGCTCGGTCACGTCGAGGAGATCAGCGGCGCCAAGCGCAAGCAGAACCTGATCGATCACGCGGAGGACGCGAGGGTCTCCAAGCAGCTCGCGACCGCAAAGCGCGACATCCCGCTCGAGCTCGAGCTCGCCGAGTTCGTCTCGACCGATCCTGACCGCTCGCGGCTCCGGGATGTGTTCCGCCGCTTCGAGCTGCGCGAGCCGCTGCGCCGGCTCGAGGAGGCGCTGGGGTCGGCCGACGCCGCCGCCCCGGCGCCCGAAGCCGAGCGCTCGCTCACCGCCCGCGTGCGCGAGGGCACCGTCCAGGACGTGGCGCGGCTGCCGCACAAGGAGGTCGCGGTCGCGGCGAGGGCGCCGGAGGCGCCGGAGGGGGCGCTGTTCGCGGCCGATGAGGGCTGGCGGTTCGGCGTTTTCCAGGGCGCCGGCCAGGTGCTCGCGGGACGAGCGGACGGCCCCGAGGAGCTGGTCGCGGCGATCGGCTCACGGCCGGCCGTCGCGCACGACGCGAAGTCGCTTCGGACCGTGCCCGCGACCCTCGCCCACGACACCGAGGTCGCCGCCTATCTGCTCGAGCCGGCCCGCCGGGGCTACCCGTTCCGCGAGCTGTGCGAGGAACGCGGCCTGGCCACCGACGTCGCGGATCCTGCTGCCAGCGACGCGGTGCTCGTCCACGCCCTCGCGGCCTGGCAGCGCGAGGAGATCCGCGGCCGCGGGCTGACCGACCTGCTGAATGAGGTCGAGCTGCCGCTCGTCCGCATCCTGCGCAACATGGAGGTCGCGGGGGTCAAGCTCGACACCGGTCGGCTGCGCGAGATCTCCTCCCGGGTGAAGGCGGAGGCCGACGCGCTTGAGCTCGAGATCTTCGAGATGGTCGGCGAGGAGTTCACGATCGGCTCTCCCAAGCAGCTCGAGGAGATGCTGTTCGGGAGGCTCGGCCTGTCGCGCAAGCGCCGCGGCAAGACCGGCTACTCGACCGACGCCAGGGTGCTCCAGGCGATCCGCCACGAGCACGACGTGATCCCGAAGATCGAGCGCTTCCGCGAGCTGACCAAGCTGGCTCAGACCTATCTCGATGCGCTCCCCGACTACATCGGGGCGGACGGCCGCCTGCACACGACGTTCAGCCAGACGACCGCCACGACCGGGCGGCTGTCGTCCAACAACCCCAACCTCCAGAACGTCCCGATCCGCACCGAGCTCGGGCGCGAGATCAGGGCGTGCTTCGTGGCGGAGCCCGGCAACCTGCTCGTGTCCGCGGACTACTCGCAGGTGGAGCTGCGGCTGCTGGCCCACATCGCCGGCGAGGACGTGCTCAAGGAGATCTTCCGCCGCGGCGAGGACGTCCACACGGCCACCGCCTGCCGGGTGTTCAACGTCACCCCCGATCAGATAGATCCGGGGATGCGCTCGAAGTCGAAGATGATCAACTACGGGATCGTGTACGGGCTGTCGGCGTACGGGATGGCGGACCGGCTCGACATCCCGCAGTCGGAGGCCGACGAGTTCATCCAGCGCTACCTCGCCGGCTTTCCGGCGGTCGGGCAGTTCATCGAGGAGACGATCGAGCAGGGGACCGAGCACGGCTACGTCTCCACGCTGTTCGGCCGCCGCCGGCAGATCCCGGAGCTGCGCGCGCGCCGCTGGGAGCTGCGCAAGCAGGGCGAGCGGTTCGCGGTCAACATGGTGATCCAGGGGACCGCGGCCGACATCATGAAGGTGGCCATGGTCCGGTGCGACCAGGCGCTCGCCGAGGCCGGGCTCGAGACCCGCCTGGTGCTCCAAATCCACGACGAGCTGCTGTTCGAGGGTCCCGCCGACGAGGCCGAGCGAGTCAAGGAGATCGCGACCGAGCAGATGGCGGCCGCGTTCGAGATGGATCCGCCGCTGGCGGTGGACGCCGGAATCGGACCGGACTGGCTGGCGGCGAAGTGAGGGCCGGCAGGGCCGCGCTGATCGCGGCTGCCCTCACCCTCGGTGTGCTCGGGACCGCGGGCGCCGCGCAGGCCCACCGTCCCAGGTTCTTCGGCGGCGTCGTGCCCGACGTGCGGTCGGGCAGCCATCGGCCTGCCGGCGCCCACGCGACGGATCTTCCGTACCTCGGCGGCCCGGTCCTGCACTCCAATCGCACCCACCTGATCTTCTGGGAGCCGTCGGGCTCGGGGCTGAGCTACGACCCGGGCTACCAGGCGCTGATCGAGCGGTTCCTGTCCGACGTGGCCGCCGACAGCCGGATGCCGACGAACATCTATGGGCTGAGCGGCCAGTACCGGGACTCGCTCGGTCCCGCCGCGTACGACTCGAGCTACCGCGGCGCCGTGCTGGACACGGATCCGTTGCCGCCGAACGGCTGCGACGAGCCGCTGCCGCCGCCGCTCGGGACCGGGCCGGGGTGGGCCTACTGCCTGACCGCCCAGCAGCTCGAGGACGAGCTCACACATGTCCTGAACGCGGACAAGCTCCCGCGACGGCTGAACGACATCTACTTCCTCGTGCTCCCGGACGGTCTTGGCAGCTGCGAGTTCCACGGACCCAGCGAGTGCTCGCTCGGGGGTAGCGCGAACCGCGGCTACTGCGGATACCACTCCTCGACAGTCGACGACGTCCCCTACGCGGTGATCCCGTACGACGCCGTACCCGGCCACTGCCAGTCGGACAATTCCCGCCCGAACTCGAGTACGGCCGATCCCGCGCTCTCGACCCTCAGCCACGAGCACAACGAGTCGGTCACCGATCCGCTCGGTAACGCCTGGGTCGACCCCTCGGGCCAGGAGGAGGCCGACCTGTGCCTGACGAGCTTCGGGTCGACGGTCGGTGGGGCCGGCGCCCGGGCCTGGAACCAGGTGATCAACGGCGACCACTACTACCTCCAGCAGGTGTGGAGCAACGCCGCCGGCTCCTGCGAGTCGCATGCGCCGGGGGATTCGATCTCGTTCTCCGCGCCACGGCACGGGGCGCGCGGCGCCAGGATCCAGTTCTCGGCGCGGGTGACGATGGCGGAGGCGCCGATCCGCTCGTTCGTCTGGATCTTCGGCGACCGGCGGCGCGGGCGCCGGCGGCGCGTCTCGCACGTGTTCACGCGGCGGGGCGCGTATCGGGTCGTATTACGGACGACCGACGACTGGGGTAACTGGGCGTTCTTCGCCCGGAAGTTCGTGATCGCGAGTTAGAGCTGGGTGTGCGGGCGGGGGTGCGGACTCTCGACCCGCGGGCGCTGCGTGGCGAGCGGTCGGCTCGGTCAACGGCGCCAGGAAGGAGGGTGGGTGAGGGCGGTTGCGGCTCGCTAGAGCCCCCGGGTCCGATCGCCCAAGTGCCAGCGCCGGGGCAATTTGGCGCCCATA
>Ga0116216_10003489_pt1 | contig 10224 bp, 6 predicted proteins | sample Sb_taG_11_FD_89696 | JGI IMG/M metagenome (GOLD analysis project Ga0116216, IMG submission 89696) | Peat soil microbial communities from Weissenstadt, Germany - Sb_50d_3_AS metaG | ecosystem: Environmental > Terrestrial > Soil > Wetlands > Peat | place: Germany: Weissenstadt | collected 2010-09-21
ACCCTCGGGTCGGCCACCACCGGCGCCGGCTCGGGCAAGGCGTCGCTGGGAGAACTGCAGATCTCCAAGGTGGTCGACAAATCGAGCGCGGTGCTCTTCCAGAAGTGCTGCACCGGCGAGCACTTCCCCAAGGGCAAGTTCGTTGTCCGCAAGGCCGGCGGCACCCAGATGGAGTACCTGGTTCTCACCATGGAGACCGTCTTCGTAACGCAATGCCACATGTCCAGCGCCACCGGCGAGGAGAACGCCAACGAGAGCGTTTCGCTGGCCATCGGTAAGCTGGGAGTAGACTACTCTCCGCAGAAACCCGATGGTACACCGGGGGCGAGCGTCCACGGCGGATGGGATCAGCTCTCCAACAAGAAGTACTAATCGTCTTGCCAGACCCTGGGCCTGCCCCAGACGCTGCGGCGGGCCAGGGGCCCTTTCGGACAATTAAATGACTGCCACGGAACTCTACCGCGAAGGCAAGCTGGGCGCCGCCATCCAGGCGTTGGGCGCGGAACTGCGCGACAACCCCACCGACCAGAAGCGCCGCACGTTTCTCTTCGAGCTGCTTTGCTTCGCGGGAGAATACGACCGCGCCGAGAAGCACCTGGACGTGCTCGCCGGCGCCGGAATCGATGCGGCCACCGGCGGCCTGCTCTATCGCGCCGCGATTGCGGCCGAGCGCAGCCGCAACGACCTGTTCGCCAGGAAGGACTATCCGGCCGCCGCCGCGGATCCCGTTCGTGGCACCCTCAACGGCAAGCCCTTCGAATCCCTCGAGGATGCCGACCCGCGCATTGGCCCGCGCCTCGAGGTCTACACGGCCGGCCAGTACATGTGGCTCCCGCTGGCGCACCTCGCATCCATTGAAATCCAGGCGCCCAAGCGCCTTCGCGACCTGCTCTGGGCGCCCTGCCTCGTACACACCGGGCCGAAACTCAAGGCTATGGAGTTGGGCGAAGTCCTCGTGCCCGCCCTGGCTCCGTTCACCTTCCACCACTCCGACGACGCCGTCCGTTTGGGTCGTGCTACTGTGTGGGAGGAGCAGGAGGGGGGCGAGCCGATTCCATTCGGCCAAAAGACCCTGCTGGTGGACGGGGAGGAGTTCCCACTCCTGGAGCTGCGTCGTCTGGAGATCGCGGGAGTCGAAGAAGCCCCGCAAAGCCATGCCACTACGCAATGATCTGCTGAACCCGATTTCGCCCGACCGTCCCGCGGGCGAAAATCTCTGGTACTCCCCCGCATACGACAAGATCAAGGAAGCCCGCCGCGAGGAAGACGAAGGTCCGCAGGGCGAGTGGCGGCATGAGCGCAAGGTCGCCGATTGGCCTCTCACCATCAAGCTGATCGGCGAGGCGCTGGCCACCAAAACCAAGGACCTGCAACTGGCCGCATGGCTGGCCGAGGCCATGCTGCGCCGCGAGAGTGTCGCCGGCCTGCGCGAAACCCTCGACCTCATTCGCGGCCTCATCGAAAACTTCTGGGACGGCCTCTTTCCCGAAATCGAAGACGGCGACGCCGATTTCCGCGCTTCCCCGCTGCGCTGGCTCGGCGAACGAAACGACAAGCTCGCCGCAGCCGTCAAGAGTGCGCCGCTCACCAAGGGTGGATTCGGCTGGATCCAGTTCCGCGAATCCCGCGCGGTCGGCAGCGAAGCCGCGGCCGATACCTACGACAAGCAGCGCGCCCGCCAGGAAGCCCTCGACGAAGGCAAGATCTCCGAAGAGGTCTTCGACAAGGATTTCGACACCACGCCCAAGCAGTTCTACGTCGACCTGGATCAGACCTTCAACGGCGCCCTCGAATCGCTCGAGCGCCTCGCGCAGGTTTGCGACGAGAAATTCGGTGATGCCAGCCCCTCGTACCGGTCTCTGCAAGAGGTGCTCGAAGAGGTTCGCCAGACGGTGCGCATCCTCCTGGCCAGGAAGCGTGAGAAGGAGCCGGATGCCCCGCCCCCGGTAGAAGAAGCCGCTCCCGAGTTCGCAGAACAGCCGGAGCCCATCGCGGCCGTGGAGACCGTAGCGGCCGCCGCTCCCGCGCCTGCAAAGAAGCCCACCCGTCTCACCTCCCTCGAACCGCAGCACGTCGAGGATGCCATCGCACGAATCGTGACGGTGGCCAGATTTCTGCGCCAGCAGGATAATTACAGTCCCGCGCCGTACCTGCTGTTGCGCGGCCTGCGCTGGGGCGAGTTGCGCGCGGGCGGCGCCACCATCGACCAGTTGAAGCTGGCCGCGCCCCCCGGCGAGACCCGCCAGAATTTGAAGCGTCTTTCCATGGAGGGCAACTGGGCCGCGGTCCTGGAAGAGGCCGAAACCGCCATGGGGATGGAGTGCGGCCGCGGCTGGCTCGACCTGCAGCGCTACGTGGCCCGCGCCTGCTCCGAGCTGGGCTGCTATTACGATCCCATCCGCACCGCCGTGGTCTCGGGATTGAAAGCCCTGCTGCAGGACTACCCCCAGCTTCCCGAGTTCACCATGATGGACGACACCCCCACCGCCAATGCCGAAACCCTCGCGTGGCTCAAGGAACACGTGGTGCCTCCTCCGCCGCCCGAGCCGGCGCCCCACTCGGAGCCCGAACCCGTGTTCCGCTACACCCAGCCGGAACCTGCGCCTGCCTCCACCGAAACCAACGGGCCCGCGCCGGCGCCCGATGCCTACGAGCTGGCCATGCAGTTGGTAACCTCCGGACGAGCACAGCAAGCCATCGAGCTGCTCATGCGCGAGATGATGCAGGAGCCCAGCGGGCGCGGCCGCTTCCAACGCCGGGTGCAGGTGGCGCAGCTCTGTCTTGGTATGGGCAACGAAGCCATCGCCCTTCCCATTCTCCAGGAGGCCGCCGCCGAGATTGAACGCCGCAAGCTCGAAGATTGGGAATCGCGAGAGGTCGTTGCGCATCCCCTGGCCATGCTTTACAAGTGCCTGGCCAGGCAGGATGGCGCACTGGAGGAGCGGCAGCGCCTCTACTCCTGGATCTGCCGCCTCGATCCCGTCGAGGCCATGAACGTTGAGATAAAGACCGTGGCGAGATAAGCCTATGCCGCGCTGGGAGCCGGAACAAACAGTCACGCAGTCGGTGTTGGAGCGGCTGATCGACCGCGAGCCCAAGGAACAGTCTGAGATGGCGCCCACACGCGCCCAGTCCGTGCGCCTGCTGAAGGCCTCGCTGCGCCGCGACCTGGAATGGCTGCTCAACACGCGGCGCACGCCCGAAGCCGTGGGCCGCGAGTACCAGGAGCTCGAACGCTCGCTCTTCAACTACGGCCTGCCCGACCTCACCTCGCTGAGCTGGCAATCCGAGCGCGACCGGCAGCGCCTTTCGCGGCTTATCGAACTCGCCCTTGAGGTTTTCGAGCCGCGGCTCCAGCTCATCCGCGTGGTGCCCGTCGGAGAACTCTCGGCCACCCAGCACGTCATGCGCTTCCAGATCGAGGGCATGCTCCAGATGTCTCCCGCGCCAGAGCACATCTCGTTCGACACCGTACTCCAACTCTCCAGCGGCGAGTACCAGGTGAAGGGAGATCCCAGTGCGGGATGACCTGCTGCTCTACTACGAGCGCGAGCTGAGCTTCCTGCGCCAGATGGGCGCGGAGTTCGCCGCCAAGTATCCCAAGATTGCCTCGCGCCTCCTGCTCGAGGAGGACAAGTGCGAAGACCCGCACGTGGAGCGCCTGCTGGAGGCCTTCGCCTTCCTGGCCGGACGCGTGCACCTCAAGATCGACGACGAGTTCCCGGAGATCACCGAGTCGCTCTTGAGCATCCTGTATCCGCACTACCTGCGGCCCATTCCCTCCATGTCCGTGGCCGAGTTTCACGTCGATTCCGACCAGGTGTCGCCCGAAACCGGATTGAAGCTGGAAAGCGGATCCGTGCTGAATTCGCGCCCCGTCAACGGCGTCCCGTGCAAGTTCCGCACCTGCTACGACGTAACCTTCTGGCCCGTGGAGGTGGCCGAGGCGGAGTTCAAAACCCCCGACCGGCTGCAGCCCGCGCTCAAGTTCTCGGACGCCGCCGCGGCGGTGCGCATCGATCTCGCCTCGACCGGCGACATGACCTTTTCCCAGCTCTCCCTCGACTCGCTGCGCTTCTATCTGAGCGGTGAATCGAGCATGATCCATTCGCTCTACGAGCTGCTGTCGAACAACTGCGTGCAGATCGTTATCCGCGACCCCAAACCGCGCTCCAAGGTGCAGCCCCTGTATCTCCCGCCGGAATCCCTGCGCCCCGTGGGCTTCGCCGAAGACGAGGGCGTGCTGCCTTACCCACGCCGCTCCTTCGTGGGCTACCGGCTCCTGCAGGAATACTTCTGCTTCCCCCAGAAATTTTTCTTTTTCGATCTCACCGGCCTCGACCAGGTGTGCCGCGGCGGCTTCGGTGCGCGTGCCGAGGTCATCATCCTGATCTCGCCGTTCGAGCGCAGCGAGCGCCGCCAGATTCTCGAGCTGGGTGTTTCCACCAAGACCTTTCGCCTGGGATGTTCCCCCATCGTCAACCTGTTCGCGCAAACCGCCGAGCCCATCCTGCTCGAACACACGCGCTACGAATACCAGGTGGTTCCCGATGTGAGCCGGCGCCGCGCCACCGAGGTCTTCGAGATCGCCGAGGTGGTCAGCATCAACCCCCAGACCCAGGAAATTCTGCGTTTCGAGCCGCTGTATTCCTACCATCATGCCCTCGGCAGCTCCCCCGCTTTTGGTAACTCAAAGCCCCAGGCCTTCTGGCGAGGGGCGCGGCGGCCCTCGGGCTATCGCGATGACGAAGGAACCGAAGTCTTCCTCTCGCTGGTCGACCTCTCCGCGCGTCCCGTGAGGCCTAATGTGGATACCCTTATGGTGCGCACCATCTGCACCAATCGCGATCTGCCGTCGCGCCTGCCATTCGGCAATGAAGCCGGAGACTTCGAATTGGAAGGCGCCGTTCCCCTCAAGCGCATCGTCTCCCTCATCAAGCCTACCGACACCGTGCGGCCGCCCATGGCCAAAGACTCGTTGTGGCGCCTCATCTCCCAGCTTTCGCTCAATTACCTCTCGCTCGTCGATGGAGGACGCGACGCCTTGCTGGAGATCCTGCGTCTCTACAATTTCACCGGGTCCACCTATTCCGAAAAGCACATCGAGGGGCTGGTAAGCCTGAGCAGCCATCGCCATTTTGCGCGCGTGCTTTCCGAAGACGGCATGGCCTTCGCGCGCGGCACGCAGGTGGAGATCGAGTTCGACGAAGAGCAGTTCGTGGGCAGCGGAGTCTACCTGTTCGCGGCCGTGATCGAGTGCTTTCTGGGCCTTTACGTTTCCATGAACAGCTTCAGCCAGTTGCGTGTGCGAACCCGGCAGAGAAAGGAGCTTCTCAAACAGTGGCCACCACGGGCCGGACGGAAGATACTCCTGTAGCCGCAACGGTGGGTCTCGAACGCTGGCCGATCGCGGAAACGCTCGACCGCGAGCCGTACCTCTTCGAGTTCTTCCAGGCCGTCCGTCTGCTCATGCGCATGGAGCCCGGGCGCGAAGTCGTCGGCCGCTTCACCAATCCCGCCGACGAGGTGGTGCGCTTCGGCGCCCACGCTCCCGTGGCCTTCCCCGCCAGCCAGATCCAGGAGCTCGAACGGCCGCCCAAAGGCCCCGTGCGCATGCGCGTCAACTTCATGGGGCTCACCGGACCGTCCGGCGTTCTTCCCCTGATGTACAGCATGATGGTGATCGATCGTCTTCGCTCGCGCGACCGCACGATGAGCGATTTCTTCGACGTCTTCAACCACCGCATGATCTCGCTGTTCTACCAGGCCTGGGAGAAATACCGCTTCACCATCCCCTACGAGCGCGGCGAGCGCGACCCGTTTTCCCATCATCTGCTGGCGCTGCTCGGGCTGGGCGCCCCGGGGTTGCAGGACCGCCAGGCCGTCACCGACGACGCGTTGCTCTTCTATGCCGGGTTGCTCTCCTCGCATGCCCGCTCGGCCACCGCCTTGCGGCAGGTGCTCGCCGATTATTTCCGCGTGCCGGTGGAGATCGAACAGTTTGTAGGCGCCTGGTATCCCATCGATCGGGAATCGCAGTGCTCCATGAGCGAAACCGCGGGCTATTCCGACCAGCTTGGGTTCGGCGCCGTGGTGGGGGATGAAATCTGGGACCAGCAATCCCGCGTGCGAATTCAGATCGGGCCCCTTACCCTGGAGCGTTATATGGAATTCCTGCCCGGCGGCGAGGCCTACCGCCACGTTCGCGCGCTCGCCGGCTTTTTCACCGGCAAGGAGTACGATGTGGAGATCCAGCTCATCCTGAAGCGAGACGAGGTGCCGGTCTGCGAGTTGAAGGCCGAACCGGGTCCGCAATTAGGCTGGACATCGTGGGTCAAAACGGCGGACTTCCGCCGCGACCCGGGAGACACGATTTTGGAGCTGTGAACGAATGGGCCACGGATGGACACGGATGAACACAGATAACAACAACCAAAACCACTTTTCCCAAATACTGTTCACTTTGCAGCCACACGTGGGGCAGGTTTTCAACCTGCAGGCCGATTTTCAATCGGCCCGCTGGTGTCACCGGTGCTCTCGCGCCCCAAAGTCAACAAGGTTGACTCCTATCCGTGTTCATCCGTGTTCATCCGTGGCCCATTCTTGGGAGATCTCTTATGGCGATTAGCCTCAAGTCCATCGTTAACCGACTGAACGATACCACCCGCAAGACCGTCGAAGACGCTGCGGGACTGTGCCTGGCCCGCACACACTACAACGTCGAGATCGAGCACTTCCTTATGAAGCTGATGGACGTGGCCGAATCGGATTTCGCCCGCATCGTAAAACAATTCGGCGTCGATAAGGCGCGCCTCTCCGCCGAGTTATCGCGCAGTCTCGACAAGCTCAAGACCGGCAACGCTCGCACCCCCGCCTTCAGTCCGAACTTGTTCAAGATGCTCACCGAGGCATGGACCATCGGCTCGCTCGAGTTCAACGGTGTGCAGGTGCGCACCGGCTTCGTCATTCTGGCGCTGGTCTCCGACGAAGAGCTCAGCCGCCTCGCGCACGAAATCGGCAAGGAGATGCAGAAGATCGAGCCGGAGGCCCTCCGAAAAATGTTGCCGGCCATCATGGCCGATTCTCTGGAGCACACCCTGGAACCCGCGGCCGCCGCGCCCACCGCGGGCGGCATCCCCAAAGTGGGTGGCAAAACCCCCAACCTCGACCAGTACACCGTCAACCTCACCGAGAACGCCAAAATCGGCAAGCTCGATCCCGTTCTCGGCCGCGATTTCGAAATCCGCCAGATCGTCGATATCCTCACCCGCCGCCGCCAGAATAATCCCATCCTCACCGGCGAAGCGGGCGTCGGCAAAACCGCCGTCGTCGAGGGATTCGCTGTCCGCATCGTGAACGGCGACGTGCCCCCGGTGCTGCGCAATGTCACCGTGCGCACGCTGGACCTGACCCTGCTCCAGGCGGGCGCGGGCATCAAGGGTGAATTCGAGAACCGTCTCAAGGGCCTCGTCGAGGAAGTCAAGGCGTCCCCCACTCCCATCATCCTGTTCATCGACGAGGCCCACACCATGATCGGCGCCGGCGGCGCGGCCGGACAGAACGACGCTGCCAACATCCTGAAGCCCGCCCTGGCGCGCGGCGAGCTGCGCACCATCGCCGCCACCACCTGGTCGGAATACAAGAAGTATTTCGAGAAGGACCCGGCCCTGGCGCGGCGCTTCCAGGTGGTCAAAGTCGAAGAGCCCGACGAGATCAAATGCGCAGTCATGATGCGCAGCGTGGCGCCCATGCTCGAGAAGCATCACAACGTTCGCATCCTCGACGAAGGCCTCGCGGCGGCGGTCAAGCTCTCCCACCGCTACCTCGCCGACCGCCAGCTTCCCGACAAGGCCGTGAGCGTGCTCGACACGGCCTGCGCGCGCCTCTCGCTGGGACAGAACGCCACCCCGCCGGCCATCGAAGACGCCCAGCGCGAGATCGACGATTGCGCCACGCAGATTCGCATTCTGGAGCGCGAAGCTGCCCTCGGTACCGACCACGCGGAGCGCCTCGCGGCCATCGCCAAACGCAAGGCCGCGCTCGAAGAGAACCTCGCCGGCCTGCAGGCCCGATGGGAGAAGGAGCGCGACTTGGTGAATCGTATCCGCGAGGTGCGCGCCAAGCTCGAAGGAGGTGCCGAACCGCTGTCCGCGGAAGCGCAAGCCGCGCAGGCCGCGGCCGCACAAGCCGCCGCGAGAGTCGCATCCGCGCAAGCCGCCGCCGAGCAGGCCGCCGCTGCGTTTACCGCGGCCATATCCACCCCCGGCGCATCTACCGCCGCCGCTGCGGCCGCCGCCGGGCAAGCTGCCGCCGCGCTAAGCGAAGCGCAAGCCGCCGCCGGTGGCACGGACATTCCTGTCTGTGAAGATCCCGAGGCGCTGCGAACCCAGCTCGCCGGCCTCAACGCTGAATTGGAGCAACTGCAGGGCGAGACGCCGCTCATGCGCGTCTGCGTGGACGCGGCCATCGTGGGCGACGTGGTATCCGCCTGGACCGGCATTCCCGTCGGCAAGATGATGCGGGACGAAGTAGCCACTGTCCTCAAGCTCGAAACGCACCTCGGCCGTCGCGTCATCGGTCAGGACCATGCCCTGGCCATGATCAGCGAGCGCATCCGCACCTCCAAAGCCAGTCTCGAAGACCCCAGCAAGCCCATCGGCGTGTTCCTCCTCGTCGGGCCCAGCGGCGTGGGCAAGACCGAGACGGCGCTCACCCTCGCCGACATGATGTATGGCGGCGAGCGCAACATGATCACCATCAACATGTCGGAGTTCCAGGAGGCGCATACCGTTTCCACGCTGAAAGGGTCGCCTCCCGGATACGTCGGCTACGGCGAGGGCGGAGTGCTCACCGAAGCCGTGCGCCGGCGCCCCTATTCCGTAGTGCTCCTCGACGAAGTCGAGAAGGCGCATCCCGACGTCCTCGAGCTGTTCTTCCAGGTATTCGACAAGGGCATGATGGAAGACGGCGAAGGCCGCGTCATCGATTTCAAAAACACCATCATCATCCTGACATCCAACGCCGGCACCGATACGTTGATGAAATTGACCGCCGACCCCGAGACCACGCCCAGTCCCGAGGGCCTGGTGAAGGCGCTCAAGCCCGAGCTGAACAAGATCTTCAAGCCCGCGTTCCTGGGCCGCCTCGTGATCATTCCCTACTTCCCTGTGCGCGACGAAGCCCTGAAACAAATCGTGCGCCTGAAGCTCGGGAAAATCCAGCGTCGCTTGCAGGAGACTCACAAGATCGCGCTGACCCACGATGACCAGTTGGTGGACGAAGTGGCGCGGCGCTGCACCGAGGTCGAAAGCGGCGCCCGCAATGTCGACAACATCCTGACCAACACCTTGTTGCCCGAAATCTCACGCCAGATCCTGGGCAGGCTGGCGGACCGCCAGAAGCTCGCGCCGATCCACGTATCCCTCGGCCCCGACGGCGCATTCGTCTACAACTCCCCGACCCCCGACCCCCAACCCCTAACCCCAAACCCCCGCTTTTAAGGAGAATTCCATGCCATACGAACAGACCGATCGCCCCATCAAACTAACCACACCCCTGGGTGAAAACGTAATGTTCCTGACCGAGCTTCAAGGACGCGAAGCCATCTCCGAGCTGTTTCGCTTCCAGTTGGAGACAGTCGTCGAGGTTGGGACATCCGTTTCATTCGATCAGTTGCTGGGCAAGCCGGTCACGGTGGAAATCGATACCAAGGCCGGTCACACACGTTACATCAATGGCATCGTGCGCAAGATGGCGCAGGGGAATCGCGATCTGGAATTCCGTAAGTACCGTGTGGAGATTGCTCCCCAGTCCTGGTCGCTGACCCGCACCGTGCGCAGCCGCATCTTCCAACAGATGAGCAGTCTCGACATCATCAAGAAGGTGCTGGCCGGCCTGGATGTCTCCTACGAGGTTCAAGGGGACTTTAAGCCGCGCGAATACTGCGTCCAATACCAGGAGAGTGACTTCCGCTTCGCCAGCCGCATGATGGAGGAGGAGGGCATCTACTACTTCTTCAAGCACTCCGCCGGCAGTCACACCTTGGTGCTGGGTAACACGCCCGGCTCCCACCCGGAAGTCCCCTTCACTCCCCAAGTCAGGTACCAGGAGTTCTTCGGCTACACCCCGGAAGACGACGTGGTCTACGGCTGGTACAAGGCTCAGGAGATCCGGACTTCCAAGTGCACTCTGTGGGACGAGCATTTCCAATTGACCAATTCCGGC
>Ga0116216_10003492_pt1 | contig 10215 bp, 7 predicted proteins | sample Sb_taG_11_FD_89696 | JGI IMG/M metagenome (GOLD analysis project Ga0116216, IMG submission 89696) | Peat soil microbial communities from Weissenstadt, Germany - Sb_50d_3_AS metaG | ecosystem: Environmental > Terrestrial > Soil > Wetlands > Peat | place: Germany: Weissenstadt | collected 2010-09-21
CGGGCTCAAGGGTTTTGGCGAAATCTCCGCCGCAGTGCGCGATATCATGGCGGCCTGCGACCTGCCGGTCTTTGTCGACGGCGACGACGGCTATGGCGACGTCAAGAACGTCGTGCACACGGTGCAGACCTACGAGCGCATGGGGGTGAGCGCCATTTTGATCGAGGACCAGCAATGGCCGAAGCGCTGCGGCCACATGGTCGGCAAGAAGGTCGTGCCCATCGAGCTTGCCGAAGCCAAGATCAGGGCGGCCACATCCGAGCGGATCAATCCGGAAACCTGGATCCTCGGCCGCACCGACGCGCGCGCGGTCTACGACCTCGACGAGGCGATGCGCCGCGCCGAGCGCTATATCCGCGCCGGCGCCGACGGCATTTTCATCGAGGCGCCGCGCAGCATTGCGGAGTTGGAGACGATCGGCAAAGCCTTCGACGTGCCGCAGATCTGCAATCCGCTGATGGGCGGCCACACCCCGATCCTGTCCATGGAGGAGCTCGGCCAGCTCGGCTTCAATTGCGCCGTGCTCGGACTCGACACCATCATGCACGCCGCCAAGGCGATCGAAGCGGTGCTGGTCGACATGAAATCGGGCAAATTCGCCCACCGCAACGACGGCATGGATTTCGAGGACTACAAGAAGCTCGTCGGCTACGACAAATGGGAAAGCATCGACGAGCGCTTTTCGCCGAAGCAGTGAATTTCACTGTGTTTCCCGGATGCGGTGCAGCACGAGGTGGTGCACCGCTGATCCGGGACCGTCGCAGTCTCGGAATTCGTTACGATCCCAGGTCTGCGGCGCATCACCATAGCGCGCGCAAGACGCGCGTAAACGCGCTTATGGTGCTGCGCTGCGCCCGGGAAACGTAATCCGGGCTACACCAGCGCCGGCTCGCGCTTGGCTTCCTTCGTCGGCGCTGGATCGCGCAAATTCAGAATGCGCCGCGCGTTGTCGTAGAACAATTTCTGCTTGTCGGCGTCCGAAAGCTTGATCTCCTCGATCAGCTTCAGGCACGGCGCCGGATCCCAGCACGGATAGTCGGTGCCGTACATGACGTGGTCGATGCCGTAATAGTCGATGGCGAATTCGATGCCGGCGGCATGCGGCGACACGGTGTCGGTATACATGCGCTTCATGTAGTCCTGCACCGGCCGCGGCAATTTCGCGGCTTTGGAATTCTTGTCCATGCGGCCGGCCTGGTAGGGCAGCGAGCCGCCGGTGTGCGACATCACGATTTTCAGCTTGGGATGCCGCTCCATCAGGCCGGAGAGGATCAGGCGCATGGCGGCGACGGAGACCTCGATGACCCGGCCGAGGCTCAAATGCAGCGCGCCGTCATAGCCGTCGAGCATATCCTGGAAGATGACGTCGGTCGGATGCAGGAACAGCGGCAGGCCGAGCTTTTCGACATGGGCGTAGAACGGCTCGAGCCGCTCGGCGTCGATGCGCGCGTCGGCGCCGACGCTGCCGGGCAGATTGACGCCCATCAGACCCAAGCGATTGACTGCATCGTCGACCACTTCGATCGCCGTGCGCGTATCCTGCAGCGGCACCGCCGCGCTCGCCCACAGCCGGCCGGGATATTTCTTCTGCGCGCCGGCCATCTCCTCGTTCCACATGATGGCGTAGTCGCGACCTTCGGAAAGCGGTACGTCGGAGAAGAAAACCGAGAACGGGCCGATCGAGCAGACCACGTCGACCTGGTGGCCGAGGCTCGCCATGTATTCGAACTGCTTGTCGAGATCGAACCACTCGGCCCAGGAGTTGAGATGGCAGCCGCTGTCTTGCCGGCGAAAATAGCTGTAGCCGCCCTTGTCGTTGACGCGGGCCCGCGGAAAATCCTGGCGCTTGCACAATTTGTCGAAAATCGATCGGGGCCACCAATGGAAATGCGAGTCGATGATGTGCACGGGGCGCTCCTGCCAGACGGCGTGAGGATATAGCGATTCTAGTGAGCGGGGCGGCCCCGGTCAACGCAGCCACACCCTGCCGCATGGCCACGGCTTTCGATTTCTGCAATGAATTGGCTGTCGTCCGGCCGCGTAGCGGGCTGGCGTGGGAGGAAACGATGAGGCGAATTTTCCGGGCAAGCGTGGCATTAGGCCTGATGTCGATGGCGGCGCTTTTGGCATGGCTCGCGCCCGTGCACGCCGCCGAAAAACTCCGCGTCGCCAAGGTAGTGCCGTTTGCCTGGTCGTTCACGCCGCTCGACATCGGCATCCAGACCGGCATTTTTGCCAAGCACGGCCTCGATATCGAGGAATCGGCGTCGGCCGGCGATGCCAAGCTGCAGCAGCTTCTGGCCTCGGGCTCGATCGATATCGGCATCGGCTCCGGCCCCGGCATGGCCTTCATCGCCAAGGGCGTGCCGGCCAAGGCCGTTGCCGCCATGTTCGGCGCGCCGCAGAACATGGCGGTGATGGTCGGCTACGATTCCGACATCAAGACGGTGGCGGATCTCAAGGGCAAAAAGCTCGGCTGCACCACGGTCGGCTCGCTGACCGACTGGATCGGCACCCGCATCAACCAGAAGGAAGGCTGGGGCGCGGACGGCATCACCGTGGTGCCGATCGGCGGCATGCCGCCGGCCCGCGCCGCGATCAAGACCCATCAGATCGACGGCTATATCGGGGCGCTGGAAACCGGCTATGCGCTCGAGGAAGCCAAGGAGTGGCGCGTCATCACTCCTGCGACGCCGTTCGTCGATCAGTTCATCACGCACGTGATCTTCGCCACCAACGACCAGATCGAAAAGCACCCCGATCAGGTGAAGGCTTTCCTCGACGGCTGGTTCGAGACCATCGCCTATATGAAAACCCACAAGGCGGAGTCGGTGTCGATCTCCGCAAAAGTGCTCAATCTCAGCGAGGCGGTGATCAGCCGCGTCTATGTCGAGCAGATCGGCGCCTTCAATACCGACGGCACCTTCGATCCGAAGGCGGTCGCGGTGCTCAAGAAATCCTACATCGAGATGGGACTGCTCAAGGACACGCCCGACGACAAGGAGATGTTCACGACGCAGTTCGTGCCGGTGAAGGTCAGTCAGCAGTAATTTCAGGCGAGAAAATTCAAGGCCGTCCGCTGCCGGTACGCGCGAACTGCGCCAAGCCGTTGCGCGGTGCGGCGGCATCGCGCTTGGCCTGATCGGCCGGATTGGCCGCATCCGCGCCCTGCAAGGCTTCGGCGCGCACCGGGCGCGGCGGCGAGAACAAAAATCCCTGGCCGAAGCGGACGTCGTAGTCCAACAGATCGACCACCGCGCCTTCGGCCTCGATCCGTTCGGCGATCAGGTCGATGCCGAAGCGTCCGACCAGGTCGGATAAGTCGGCCGGGTGGATGTCGGTCGAAGCGGCGCCGACCCGGTTGAGCAAGAGCGCCGCCGGCGCCTTGATGAAGCGGAAGCCGCGCTCGTTCAGTTCGCGCGGCTCGACGCGCAGGTCGGTGAGATTGTCCATGGAGAAGCGGTAGCCGCGCTCGGCGAGCGCAGCCAGGCTCTCGTGCTCGATCGGCCCCATGGCGCGGACCGATCCTTGCGTGAATTCGAACACCAGCGCCGGCGCGATGGCGCGGTTGGCCTCGGCGAATTCCAAAAACCTTGGGAACCCTGAATCGGTCAGCGTCGCCGACGACAGATTGCAGAACAGGCCGATGTCGCGGTTCTTCAGTAACAGCCGCCGCACCACCTGCACGCAGCGCAACACCGAAAGATTGTCGAGTTTTGGCATCAGCCCGCCGGCTTCGGCGAATTTCAGGAAATCGCCGGCCGCGACCAGATCGCCGTTGTCGGCCTTCAGGCGCGACAGCGCCTCGTAGTAGCGCACCTTGCGCTGCGGCAGCGTCACGATCGGTTGCAAATAGAGATCGATCTTGCTGCCTTCGATCGCGCTCCTGATAGCGGCGACGATGCCGTCCTGATCCAAGCCGCTGAACGCGGCAATGGTGCCGGCCACCGGCGCAGCCGGCGCCACAGCCGGATCGGGCATCGGTACCGCGTGCGCCGCCGCGGCTGCGGCAGGTGCAGCGGCTGCCGTTGGCGCGACGCGCTCCTTGCCGCTCAAGCCCGCCAGCGCCGCTTCGTGGGCCGCCACCGAGTCGGCGAGATGCTTGACCAAGGTCGACAGTTCCTCGATCTCGACGGCGAGCGGCTGCGCCGATGCCAGCGCCTTGTCGAGCACCGAATCGACCTTGGTCTCCACGGTACCGAGCTGGCGGCCGAACTCGGCGAGCTGGCGCGCCAGGTCTGCCGAACTGCGCGAGATCGAGGCGATCTGGTCGCTGACTTCGGCGCGGTCGCGGGAGCGGGCGGCGACCGCGTTGTAGACCGCGAGCGCGGTCAGGACGCCGAGCCCGACCAGAAACGATTCGGCGCCGGTCAGCCCGAAGCGCAGATAGACCACAAAGCCGATCGAGCCGGCGATGAGCACCATGCAGACGGCGATGAAGATGGCGCTGATACGCACCATGCCGAACCCCGCTATGCCTCGCGCCGAACGGTGCAGCCCCGGGGCGCACACGCCGGCCCCGCCCGCATGATTCGCATACGGGCAGTAGCAGTGTCCACAAGCGCCGCGGTGCCGCAAGTACGCCCGCCGCCATGGCTAAGCTTTTGCTGTGCTTTTATAACGGCAGGCAAGGAAGCAAGGAAAGGGCGGCGGCGGACGCCGCCTTTGGGATCAGCGCGAAAGCTCATATCGGCGATGCCGCAAATCCCTGAAATGACGCCTGCGCCCCGGCTGGTATTCGCGGCTGGCTTCGTCGACTGGATCGAGCAAGCGCCGCGGGCGGCCTTCGCCGCGTTCCTGGCAATGCATTTCGCGGTTTGGACCGCGCTGCCGACGCTGCTTTACGCCAACCTGCCGCTCGACCTGATCGAGGCGCTGACCTACGGCCGCGAGTGGCAGCTCGGCTACGACAAGCTGCCGCCGCTGCCGTGGTGGCTGGTCGAGATCATGCACCGGGCGTTCGGCGCCGACGCCGCCTATTACGCGCTGGCGCAAGCGGTGGTGATCGTGGCCTTCGTCGCGGTGTGGGCGACGGCACGGCCGTTGGTCGGAGCGACCGGCGCGCTGGTGGCCGTGCTGATCATCGACGGCATGCATTACTTCCAATACACGGCGGTGAAGTTCAATCACGACGTCATCCAGCTGCCGTTCTGGGCGCTGGCCGGCTATGCTTTCCATGCCGCGCTCAAGCGCGGCCAACTCGCGCACTGGCTACTGCTCGGCTTCGCCTTTGGCGGCGCGCTGTGGGCGAAATATTTTGTCGTCGTCTTGGCGGCGCCCTACGCGCTGTTTCTTATTTTCGATCGTGATGCGCGGCGCGCATTGGCGACGCCCGGGCCGTGGCTGGCGCTGATCGTCGCCCTTATCGTCGCCGCACCCCACATCGTCTGGCTGTTCCAGAACGACTTTCTGCCCTTGGCCTATGCCGAGCACCGTGCGGCGGAGGTGCGCGGCTGGTACGATCATATCCTGCACCCCGCGGCGTTCGTCGGCAGCCAGATTTTTTTCCTGCTGCCGTCGTTCTTTATCGCCGCGCCGCTGCTGTGGTCCGCTCCCCTCCCCCTTGTGGGGAGGGGTTGGGGGTGGGGGTCGCGAGGTGACGCGCGTTCGGCCACGCTTGCGACCGCGCCTCCCGCCCCCCCACCTTACCCTCCCCCGACAAGCTTGCACTCGGGCGCGCGCGAGCGCGGCCCGGGTGGGGGGAGGGATTACGCCTTCGACTGCCGCATCGTGACCTTGCTCGCGTTCGGTCCCGGCCTCGCCATGATCGCGCTGATTGCCGTCAGCGGCCGCGGCACCTTTGCCATGTGGGGCTATCCGCTGTGGCTTTTTGTCGGGCTTTGGCTCGTGCTGATGCTGCGCGCTGCGCTCGACCGCGCGCGCCTCGCCCACGTGGTCGCACACTGGAGCGCCGTGTTCTTGATCTTCGCCGTCGTCTTCCTCGTCAATTACTCGGTGCTGCCGTTGATCGATCATCGCTATCGCGCGGTGTTCTATCCGGGCGACAAGCTTGCCGCCGTATTGACGCAGCGCTTCCACGACGCCACCGGAACGAAACTGCGTTACGTGGTCGGCGCGATGTGGGACGGCGGCAATCTCGCACACTATTCGCCGGACCAGCCCGAAGTTCTGATCGACGGCCTGCCGCGCCGCGCACCGTGGATCGATCTTGGCGACCTGCGCAAGATGGGCGCCATGGTGGTGTGGAGCGGCGGCGACACCGCACATATGCCGGCCCAGTTCGCAACTGTCGCCGGCAATGCCGAAGTCGGCGCGCCGTTCGATCTGCCGATGCGCCGCGGCGGCGGCACGCTGCATGTCGGCTGGGCGATCTTGAAACCGCAGTGGACCGGCGCCGGACGATAGCGTTCACCATTGCGTCGCGACGCCCACAATCAACCGAAAACCTCGCGCTCCTTGAAATGAAGATCGTTTTGGTCGAAATATCGCAGCGACCAGGCATCGTCGGTATAAAGAAACATGGCGTTGGCAACGGCAGCACTCTGTTTTACTTGGGGCTGTTTGTTGACCTTGTTACCGCCTTTGGCAGTTGTTGCCGACGCCGCCTTCCGTTTCGCCGGTTTTGCCGCGTTCTTCGCTGTCGATTTCTTCTTCTTGGATTTCTTCATCGTCAACATCCTTTGTGTTGCTAAATATTTGGCCGCTGCGGTTCCGGTGCAATGCACACTCCCCCGCGAGCTCACCTCACTTCTTCTTGCGTGCCGCTTTCTTCTTGGGCGCGGCTTTCTTCTTGGGCGCTTTCTTCTTCGCAGCCGGCTTCGGCTTCGCCTTCGCGGCCCCTTTCTTCTTTGGCGCAGCCTTCTTCGGATTGGCCATGCGATCCAGGAAGTTATAGTGATCGACGAGCCCCAGCGCCTCGATGGCGAACGCCGTAGCTACATCGGCGTCATGGATTGCAAGCAGATTGTCGCCATTCTGCGCTTCACCGCCCGACGCCAGGTTAGAGGAGCCGCAATAGACCACCGGATCGTTGCCGTTAAGACCGCAGACAACGAACTTGTCGTGAATCTCGTGTCCCGGCGGGCTCGGCACTTGGTCGAAGGGCGGTGGCAAAATGACCTGGCTGGGTTTGCCGGTGACCTGGACCCCGGTCGGCTGCGCGGGAGAATAAAGGAAAATGCCTTGAGGCGCGTCCGAGATGCCGTAGCTGTACACCGACTGCTGGGCATGGAGATTGCTTAGCGTCTGGTACACCGGACTCTGACTGCCGGTCAGCTGCATCACCGCGAAGAGCACGTTCCCTTTGGCCGAATGCGTCTCTTGCGTAATGCGAGCGGACATGTCGCCAAGAATTTTGTTCACGTCCGCGGTCGTATGCGGCGAAAATGTAATGGTCATTTTCGGCACGAATCCGACCTGAGAATTATAGGGCTGAGTGGCGAGGTTGGTATTGCTGAATGCGTCGGCCGCCGCCTTGCTCGGCGACTTGTTGTTGCTCAACACCTGCCAGCTCTTCTCGAAGACCTCCTCGTAATACCCCGCCACGTTGGCATCCTGAAAGACCAGGACGTGGTTGGCGTTGACGTAAAGTCCGGTCAGAGAGAAGTTTGTCGAGCCGGTAAGAACCTCGATGGCGCTTCCGCCGCTCCTCGAGACGATGAAAACCTTATCGTGCGAGTAGCGCGCGAACGACCCGCGTACGATGGCGGCCCCATTCTTTTTTTGCTGGTTGAACAGATCCGTGAACTGGTCTTCGGGAGTCTTGACCTTGGCCCCTTTCTTGGTGACGTGCAAAGCGGCGTTGTCGAGAATGATCCGCACTCGTCCCTGCTGCGCCAGCGTCAGCAGGATTTTGACGACGTCCGGCTCGTTGAGGTCGTAAGCGAACACGTTGAGCGTCAGGGTCGTATCGTTGAGCACCTTGTTGAGCACCCCAAAGACTTGCTCGCGCGCGGTCTCGCCCATCCAGTTGTAAATCTGGGCAAAGGTCACCGGCTGCCCGTTGTTGGTACCGGCCTGCGTGTTGGTGTCGAATTCCAGTTGCTTGGTCTTGGGCACTACGGGCGTCTGCTTACCGAAGTGATGCACGTAGCCTTCGGACTGCATATATCCGCGGGTGAAGCCGAGGGTCACTGAGCCCTTTTTGAACGGGCCTACCGGCACGGTCACCGGCACGCTCAGGGTCGAGTCCAGTGCTTGCATGGACCCGCTGGAGTCGAAATAGCGCGGGGTGACCGTGAAAGTATAATTGCCGAAGGCCGGCGAAACCCCTTGATGGGCCGTGCCTGGATAATGCGTCCAGCGGTATTTCTGGATGGGAGCATTCACGCTGGAGTTAGGCGACTCTGCCGCGACTTGCTTGTGTTTGCTGGGATCCTCAAACCGAAGCTCGTTCTGCAAATAATATCCGGGCACTTGGCCCGGCGGCTGGCAGAAGACCGTAAAACCCGCAAGATTTTTGGCGTTGTCCTGACTTGCGAAGTTGAAGGCGAGGAGGGTCTTCTCGTCGCCGACATAGGCCTTCACGGAAAACGAGTTCTTGCTGGCAGGCACAAAAGACATGGCATTTACCTCGTAGTAGAGTGGTTTGGTCCGACTAGAAAACGAGATTTAGTGCGCCGAAAAGCCTGACCGGCGGGCCGCGAGTATTTGGGTAGCCCGCAGGTTCCTTGACTTGCTTTGTACACAAAGCCATTCCCGATTACAACCAAAGGGATATTGCTGTTCAAACACAATCCCTGGCGGAATGATGCGCTAAATATCGCGCGACGCGCCCGCTGCCAAGACGCCGCCGCCCGGTCGAGCGGCGAGACCAAGCGAAAGGCACCAGCGCGCCACAAGTGAACGCGCGATGCCGCCTAAGCGACCGCCTTGATCACTCGCCCGACCTTGTCGAAAATCTCGCCGATCTGCGCCTCGCTGACGATCAACGGCGGGGTCAGCGCCAGGGTCTCGCCGGTGATGCGGATCATGACGCCCTCGTCGTGGAAGCCGCGCTCCATGGCTTCGTAGGCGCGTTTGCCGAAGGCGTCGGGGCGCGAGGCGAGATCGATGCCGGCCGTCAGCCCGACCGTGCGGATATCAAGCACGCCGGGCACGCTTCTGAGCGCCATGGCGGCGTCGGCCCACAACGGTTCAAGCTTTTTCGCGCGCTCGAACAGCTTCTCGTCGCGATAAAGATCGAGCGTCGCCAGCCCCGCGGCGCAGGCGAGCGGATGCGCCGAATAGGTGTAGCCGTGGAACAGCTCGGCGACATGCTCGGGGCCGCGCATAAAGGCGTCGTAAATTCCTTCGCGCGCGATGACGCCGCCCATGGGCACAGCGCCGGACGTGATACCCTTAGCGAAGGTGATCATGTCGGGCGTCACGCCGTAACGCTCGGCCGCAAACGCGTGTCCTAGCCTGCCGAAGCCAGTGATCACTTCGTCGAAGATCAACAAAATGCCGTGGCGGTCGCAGATCGCGCGCAGCCGCTCCAGATAGCCCTTGGGCGGCGGCAGCACGCCGGTCGAACCGGCCATCGGCTCAACGATGACGGCGGCGATGGTCGAGGCATCGTGCAGCGCGACGAGGCGTTCGAGATCGTCGGCCAGATGCGCGCCCCAGTCCGGCTCGCCCTTGGTAAAGGCCTGATGCTCGCGGTTATAGGTCGCCGGCAAATGATCGACGCCGGCCAACAGCGTGCCGAAATGCTTGCGGTTACTGACGATGCCGCCGACCGAAATGCCGCCAAAACCGACGCCGTGATAGCCGCGCTCGCGGCCGATCAGCCGGGTGCGCGAGGCCTCCCCGCGCACATTATGATAGGCGAGCGCGATCTTGAGCGCGGTGTCGACGGCTTCCGAGCCGGAATTGCAGAAGAACACGCGGTCGAGATCGGCGGGCGCCAGCGCGGCGATGCGGCTCGCCAGCTCGAAGGATTTCGGGTGCGCGAACTGGAACGCCGGCGCGTAATCGAGCTCCGCGGCCTGGCGCTGGATGGCGTCCACGATCGGCTCGCGGTTATGGCCGGCATTGGTGCACCATAGCCCAGCGGTGCCGTCGAGCACGGCGCGGCCCTCGGGCGTGTAGTAGTGCATGTCCTTGGCGCGCGCGATCAGCCGCGGCGCGCGCTTGAACGCCCGGTTCGGCGTGAACGGAACCCAAAAAGCTTCGAGATCGTTGGGCACGGCCGCGCTGCGGCGATTGGCTTCGGCCATCGGACTGTCTCCTAGCCCGTCATGCCCGGCTTCATGCCGGGCATCCACGTCTGTC
>Ga0116216_10003495_pt1 | contig 10213 bp, 10 predicted proteins | sample Sb_taG_11_FD_89696 | JGI IMG/M metagenome (GOLD analysis project Ga0116216, IMG submission 89696) | Peat soil microbial communities from Weissenstadt, Germany - Sb_50d_3_AS metaG | ecosystem: Environmental > Terrestrial > Soil > Wetlands > Peat | place: Germany: Weissenstadt | collected 2010-09-21
GCGTCTCTCGCTCTCGCGCCATGAACCTGAGAGCTAAGTCGCGGCCTCGCGACTTAGCGATTAACAGTGGGTGCAGGGGTCACCCCTGCCCAAGGAAGTGTGAAACCCACGGTGGGTTTCACGCACAATTAAGTTCCCCCTCTTGTTCTCCTTCCCACGCCCAGCAAATGGGTAGCAGTCGTTGAAAATTGCTTTTTCAATCGCCTGCTAAATTACAGGTCCGCCAGCAGCAGGCCCGTCAGGTACTCGCCCTCCGCGTGACCCAGCAGCACAGGATGGTCCGGACCGGGGCCGAGATGCGCAATCAAGCGAAGATTACGGCCAGCGTTGGACGCGGAAAATCGCACCGCGCGGATGAAATCCTCGGCGCGGACATGCGTCGAGCACGAAAACGTCATCAGACGTCCACCCGGCGCCAGCGCCCTCATCGCGATCGAGTTGAGTTCCACGTATAGCCGCCCCGCGCGCTCCGCATCGCCTCGGCTGCGCGCCAGCGGCGGCGGATCCAGCACGATCAGATCGAAGCGACTGGCCGTCTCGGCCATGAACTTGCCGGCTTCGCCGTGAACGAACTCGACGGCGGTGGCGGGATACTCGTTCAGTTCCAGGTTTTGCCGCGCGATTTCGAGCGCCCGCGCGGACGTATCGACGGCGACGATCCGCGCGGCGCCGCCCGCAATCGCCGCGAGCGAGAATCCGCCCTGGTAGCAGAAAGCGTCGAGCACCCGCGCACCGGACGCGACGCCGCCGGCAATCGCGCGGTTGTCGCGTTGGTCCAGGAAGTAGCCGGTCTTCTGTCCGTGCTCGAAATCTATCTTGATCTTAATTCCGTTCTCGGCCGCGATCGTCCCGCTCACGGGTTCGCCGGCTAAAACCGCGGCGTGGTCGTCGAGGCCTTCCTGCTTTCTCACCGCGCCGTGGCTTCGTTCGATGATCGACCGCGGATGAAGCAGTTCGCCCAGCGCGGCAACGATCGTCGCGCGCATCCGCTCCGCGCCGGCGGTCAGAATTTGCACGACGAGAACATCGCCGAAGCGATCGATGACCATGCCCGACAGCCCATCGCCGTCACCGTTGACGAGGCGGTACGAATTCGTATCGCCGCGGATGAAACGGCGGCGGAGTTCGAGCGCGCCGGTCAGCCGGCGCGCAACCAGTTCTTCGATTGCGGGCGCCTCTCCCCACGCAAGCATCCGGATGGCGATCGTGGTCGCAGGGTTGCAGTAACCCATGCCGAGCAGCGCACCCGATGCGTCGTGCACTGTGACGGGAGCGCCGGCTTCAGGCGAGCGTGGTTCAATCCGATCGATCGCTTGCGAGAAGATCCACGGATTGCCGCCGCGGACCGGTCCTTCCCTGCCGCGCTTGAGGATCGCGCGCGCGATTGGCGCGCTCACCGCGCCGGCCATGGCTGTTCGCCGGCGCGGGCGAAGTCGCCGCTGCGGCCGCCGCGTTTTGCGACCAGCCGGATTGCGCCGATTTCCATCGCGCGATCGATAGCCTTGGCCATGTCGTAGATCGTCAATGCCGCCGCACTCACCGCGACCATTGCCTCCATTTCGACACCGGTGCGCGCGTCGGTGACCGTGCGCGCCTGGATTTGCAGTGCAGAATTGGAAGAATCGGGCGTGAAATCGATTTCGACGACTTCGAGCGGGATCTGATGGCAAAGCGGAATCATCTCATGCGTGCGTTTCGCCGCCATTATTCCCGCGATGCGCGCCGCCGCCAGCGCCTCGCCTTTTTTGAGTTTCCCCCCAACTATCGCTTGAAGGGTCGCCGGCGCCATCCTGACCTGGCCGCGCGCGATCGCCTCGCGCCGCGTTACCGGTTTTTGGCCGACATCGACCATCCGGATTCGCCCGCGGGCGTCGAGATGCGTCAAGCGCGCGGAGACGGCGCGCGGCTTTTCGGATTGTTTCTTGCCCGCCATCGTAAGGAAGTGGTTAGAGCTTATGTTGACCGCCCGCGAATATACAATAAACTCTTGATTCCCAGTTCAAGAAAACATTTCAAACCATTGCGCAGGACAGGTGATATGGCTGACGAAATCAACAAGGTCGTAATCCTCGGTTCAGGTCCCGCCGGACTAACCGCAGCGCTCTATGCGGCGCGCGCCAATCTCAGTCCGTTGCTGGTCGAGGGAAATGAACCTGGCGGCCAACTCACCATCACCACGGAAGTCGAGAACTATCCGGGCTTCGAGCATGGTATCCAGGGCCCCGAGATGATGGACGTGTTCCGGCGCCAGGCGACCCGCTTCGGCACGCGTTTCATGACCGGCGAAGTGACCGAGGCGCGCCTGGGCAAGCGGCCTTTTGAACTCGTAGTAGATGGCAAGCTGGTCACGGCCGAGGCGGTGATCATTTCGACCGGCGCGTCGGCGAAGCTGCTCGGAATCGAATCGGAAAAACGCTTGATGGGTTACGGTGTGAGCGCATGCGCCACCTGCGACGGCGCATTCTTCAAAGGCAAGGAAGCGATCGTGGTTGGCGGCGGAGATACTGCGATGGAGGAAGCGAACTTCCTGACCAGATTCGTCACCAAAGCCACGATCGTTCATCGCCGCGACGCGCTGCGTGCATCGAAGATCATGCAGGATCGTGCGCGCCGCAATCCGAAGATCGCGTTCATCTGGGATTCGGCAGTCGACGAGATTTTTGGCGACCCCAAAAACGGCGTGAGCGGCGTCAGGTTGAAAAATCTCAAGACCGGCGCGACCGCCGAGCACAAGATCGACGCCGTCTTCGTCGCGATCGGTCATCAGCCGAACACCGCGCTCTTCAAGGGCCAGCTCGCGATGGACGAGGTCGGTTATCTCAAGGTGAACCCGGGATCGACCTACACCAACATCGACGGGGTGTTCGCCGCCGGCGACGTCGCCGACAGCGTGTATCGTCAGGCGGTCACGGCCGCGGGCACGGGATGCATGGCGGCGATCGACGCGGAGCGCTGGCTGGAAGCGCATACCGAATAAGCGTTCATCTCTTCCGACCCGCCGCCCTGGTGAAATCTGCGGGTCTGCCGGCTAATAGATCGGGCTGCGCATAGTTGCGCGGTGGCCGATGCCGCCGCGCGAGCGAAGGAACTTAATCGAATGTGAAACCCGCGGTGGGTTTCACACTTCCTTCGGCAGGGGTGACCCCTGCACCCGATGATAGGATAAAGATGCGGGCTTCGCCCTGTTAGAAGGGTGAAGGGGGATAACCCGCCCGCGCCAGCAGAGGCCGCGGGCGGAGAGCGTTCGCGTTGGAAGACTAGGGCCAGCTTTGTGGCTGGCCGCGGAACGCTCTTTCCATGAAGCCCGCCGCACGCGTCCACTTATCATCTATCGCCAGAGGATCAACAGAAGGATCGCCGGAGGGCAAATAGTTGTGGTGCCCGTAGTCGGCCTGATCCGGAATCTGCCATGGCGGGACGATGGGTGGCTGGGCCGGTCGCGGCGGACCGTCGTAGCCAAGTGCCGTCTGGAACGGCGTATGGTCGTCATTAAGCAGGACGGCGATTGGATCGCCGACGGGAAACGCCAATTTCAGGACCATGTCTTCGTGAGAAGCGAGAAGCGATATAGCGGATGAATTCTTCACGGCACTCGCGTATTCGGTAGCCAGGCAATCTCGATTGATGGCCGCCGCCGTGAGGCAGACAACATGCGCACGCTGATCCAGGTTCTTGACGGCTTCGAGCACGAGACGCGCGCCAAGACTATGCGAGATGAATGAAACGCTCTGTGCTTGTACGAGCCAGCGCTTGCAAAAAGTCGCCAGGCGTCTTCCGCAATCCATTGAGACGTCGCCTTCGAACGGGTAGTTGACGGCAGGCAGCCAGAAATCTCCGGGCCAAAGCACGCCGAAGAAAACGTCCGACGAAGAAAGGCCTAGATTCGGCTCAAGCCGGCCAAGGCAACATGCGCCGTCCTCGTAAGAGACATTAAAGCCATGTACGCCGAAGAGCACATTCTTGCCTGCTACCAGCGTTCCGATTTGCGTCCAATCCACGACCGACAGGGCGAGAGGGCTTGCAGTTCCATCGCCTTCGAGAACGTAAGGATCGACTACGGCCCCGCCGACGCTCTGCGAGCGGAAGTTAAGATAATGAGTCATTGCCGGTCAGCCCTTTGCGGCGTTGACGGCCTTTACCGCTGCCGAGAGCGATGAGGATAGGTCCTTCGCGATCGGTGCCAGCGGAGTCGAGAGCAGGCCTACCAGAACAGAGAGCCCAAAGTTCGTCGAAGAAAAATAGCTGGACGAGCCATTACCGTTATTGATTATCCAACCACCAATCACCGCAAGCACCGTCGCGACAAGTGTCGCGAGGATTTTCGCCGCATTTCTGTATTGCTGGTCGCCTCGCTCGTATCCTTCATCGAGGACCGCGCTCACGATCGCGTCGAATCGGCCAAGGACATTCATATCCTGTGGCGTCAGGGTGGTGCCATTATGCATCCTCGTAACAGCCGCTGCGAACGCCGCCGGATCAACGCCAGAGGCCTTGGCTAGTTGGTCCGCGTTGCTCGGCGATAAAAATAAGTGGATGAGCGACTTGGCGGCAGCCTTTTGGTTAGCCGTGGCGACGCCATTCACCCAATCGGCTCTAAGCGTTTTGAGAATATCCTTCTTGCCAAAAAGGGTACCCGTTCCGGTCTGGCCGGTGTCGCCGATCACGCGATCTATGGCATTGCTTATGCGACCGAAACCGAAGTTGGACGGGCCGGCCCAGAAAGCCTTGGATGCGTCGACCAAACCAAACGCCGCTGTGCCTAAGCCACCGACTGCCGCCAGAAGATCGGTGATGCTCGCGTTCAATAGGTTTCCATTCATGGCCGCCTCCTGCTGATGTCGTGTTCGCGAAAGAGGTTAACCCGTACGGCCTTTCTCCACAAGATGTCACATTTGCGAAAGACGTTAACGCGCACGGCCTTTGTTCAAAAATAGAAGCTGCGTTCGCAGGACGATTTCCGTCCGGTAACCTTTGCCGCTGGCGTCCTTCGCATCGTACTCGCGGGCAGGACGGCGAATGACTCGGCCGGCCAAAATGAGAGCCACCGTTGAATGCCTGGCACTACTAACCGGCTACCTAACGCGTAATAATGCCCAATGGAAACCCTGCGATGATCGGCGCCGAATTCCTGACGTGGTTGCATCTGTGCGCGATGGCGGCGTACGTCGGTGCACAGTTCGCGGTCATCTATATGCTGATTCCTGCCGCGGAGACCGCGCCCAACGAGGCGGCTCGGCGGTCGAGCCTGATCGCCGGATTCAAGTTCTACAACCCGTTCACGATCGCGGTGCTGGGAATTGTTGTGATTAGCGGCGCGACGCGCCTGACGGACTTGAAAGCGTCGATGAAGTTCGACTACTTCGCGCGGATCGGTTCGGCGCTCGAGCTGAAGCTGGCGCTCGCCTTCGTACTCATCTTCATCCAGACCTACGTCACCTTCGGACTGGCATTCAGAATCGGCCGGCAGGAAGAGGTGGCCGCACACGGCGACGGCGAGGCGTTTACCGTCGAACAGGTGAACTCGATGCTGCGGCGAATCCGCGCGATGGCGTGGTTCACGATCGTGCTGGCGGCCGCGGTCATCTGGGTGTCACTCACGATGGTGTCGCGGGCGGTGGGTGAACCTGGCACCGAGTCACGCATTTCTGCACACGCCACGTCTGGTCGTACAGATCGGGTAGCCACACGCCCGGTTACGCTTGCAATGCTGGGCCGCGCGAGACCGTGGAAAAACGAAAAACACGGCTCAGTGCGCGAGCGTGAGCAGCGAACCCAGGATGTACACGACGGTGATGATGCCGAAAATCGCGCCCGGGATTTCGTTCAGCATGTTGTACTGTGCGAGCCGAGTCACATCGCTGACGGCAGCCGCCTGGTTGATCGATGCGATTCCTGCGAGTCTTGCTTCGTTGGTTGTTGCGTTCATTTTCAGGTCCTCCCGTGTTCAGTTACTGACAGGGGTTAAGCAACGCACGTGCCAGTGCTGAAACTCTCGATTTGACGACACTTCTTCCAGCTAACCGGTCACTCGAAGTCATCTATGTTATAGAAAATGCTTCAAAGTCAGGGATTTAGTGAAGGTAGCAAAATGCGAGAGGAAATTTGCCATTTTCCCAAATTCGCGGTAAGTTTCTTTTTTCGCGAATCAGCGCAAGAGGCTGGCTGCACCTATCTCGCTGCGGATCGGCTCGCGCCTAGCCCCTCTTTGATCAATTCAATGCATCTGCAAAAGTGGCGTGATGGCGAGTGAAATGAATCAGGACGGGTCCCAGTCCGACGGCAAGGCAACCGGGGGATTGAAGCCGCCTACGGCGTTGCTCGCGGCTGACGCCGCCGCGCCCGGCGCGCATCCGCATTTTATCCGCAACCTGACGCTCCGATTCGTGGAGGCGGCGATCTTCCTGACAGCCGTCGTCGGCGCGATCGCGATGGGCCTCGGGATCACCGCCTACTTTGCCGAGAATCCCAATGTGCTCGCATACCTGGCGGCATATGCGGGCTTTTGCTTTGCCGATTTGATTGTGCGCGAAGACGCCGAGGACAGTCCCGCACGCGAAGAACTCCGCCAGCGGATCGCCGTACAGCTGCCAATCCTCGTGACGTTTGCGGCGGCGCCGTTCGAGCGCACTTATCTTTACGGCGGCTCAGCGCCCGCATTCGTCAGCGCGCTTGGACTGCTGATCGCGCTGTGGGGGATGTGGCTGGCGCTCGGGGCGCGCGTTCAGCTCGGATTTTTTACTTCGGGCAGAACGGCCGAGCATCCGGTGCTCGTCAAGAGCGGCTTTTATCGTTACGTAAGGCATCCGATCTACGCGGGTACATATTTGGTAACGTTCGGATGGCCGCTCATCTACGGAGCGCCGATCACCGCGATCCTGACGCTGATCGTCGGAGCGATTTTCGCGAATCGACGACTGAAGTCCGAAGAGGACGGGATGCGCGCGCTATTTGGCGAGGAGTACGAAGCCTACATGCGCGAGACGGACGCGTTGGTCCCGTCGATCTGGTAAAGCCACTGGGGAGGACAAGCGCTTCAGCCACGGCGCGCTTCAAGCTGGCAGCGGGCGTGCGAGCAGAACTCGTTTTCGTTGCCGGCGCCGAGGCTGACAAACTTCGCGCCGCAGGCCAGGCATTTGCGAATCGATTCGCCGGGCTTGAGCCGCGCCGCGAGCTCGGCCGTCTCGGCTGAGTCGTCGGTCTTCGATCCTCGCGCTACACGTCCCGTCCGCGGCCTCTGCGGCAACGCTCCATCGGCGATCAGCCGGCCATTCGCACCCATCATGGCCAGTTCGTCGGCGCGATTATTGATCGGATCGGTGTCGTGTCCGCGAACCCATTCGAATCGCACGCGTCGTGCCGCCGTTTCGGCGTCGAGCAGCTCCCACAAATCGTGATTCTTGTTGCGCTTGTAATGAAGCATCATCGAATTGACGACGTACCGGCTGTCGCTGCGGACAACAACGTGGGTGCCGGGTTCGGTGGCGCGCAAGCCCTCGATCGCGCCCGTCAGTTCCATCCGGTTGTTGGTGGTTGAAGTATCGTGGCCGTTGAGTTCGGTCACGATGCCGTCGGGATCTTGCACCACGACGCCCCATCCGCCCGGGCCCGGGTTACCGATGCAGGAGCCGTCGGCGTAAACGAGATATTCGCGAGGCGAGGTTGCCACGGCCGGATTCTAGCTGAGGCCGCGGTCTTTTCGCAGCCGGCTGAACCACGCGACGTATTGCCCAACGGCCCGCTCCCACGAGAAATCCGACGCAAAGCAATTTTGCATCAGCCGCCGCCACGTCGCGCGCTGCCTGAACGTCGCCACCATGCGGCCGAGCGCCGCAACCATTTCAGCCGCGTCGAACTTGTCGAATGCGAAGCCGTTGCCGGTCGCGCGCCGGGGATCGAACTCACTTACCGTGTCGCGCAGTCCTCCGGTGGCGCGGGCCACGGGCACCGTGCCGTAGCGCAACGCGTACATCTGCGTGAGTCCGCACGGTTCGAAGCGCGACGGCATCAGGAAAGCGTCGCTGCCAGCCTGGATGCGATGCGCGGTCGTGTTGTTAAACTCGATTATCGCCCGAAGTTTTTCAGGGTAGCGTGACTCCGCCTGTTTGAAGAATTTCTCGAGCACCGGATCGCCGCTCGCGAGCATGACGAGTTGCAAATCCAGGCGCATCACGGCGTCGAGCGCTTCTGCGAGCAGGTCAACGCCTTTTTGCCCGGTCATGCGGGTGACCATCCCGACCATCGGCCAATCCTTGCGGTTGGGCAGACCGAGTGAATCGCGCAACGCGCGGGCGCATGCACGCTTGCCGTCGGGTTTCGCGGGCGTGTAGGACGCGGCGATTGCGCGGTCGGTGGCGGGATTCCACTCGTCGTAGTCGGCGCCGTTGAGGATTCCGACGAAATTTTCGCCCTTGTCGCGAAGCACTCCCTCGAGTCCAAAGCCGAGTTCCGGGTCGGTGGTCACTTCGTGCGCGTAGGTGGGGCTCACGGTTGACGCGCCGTCGCACAGAACGATAGCGCCCTTCATCAGATTCAAGTGGCCGTAAAATTCCAGGTAATCGATCGAAAAATACGGCGCGCCGAGATTGAGCAGCGCGAAGTCCTCGCGTTTGCCGATACCCTGGAAGGCAAGATTGTGAATCGTGAAGATCGAGAGCGCCTGCTTGAACCGGGGGCGAAGAGCTTTGTCGGCGCGCATCGCAATCGGCACGGCGGCCGAATGCCAATCGTGGGCATGCACTACGTCCGGCGCGACTATCTCAGCGGCTGCGACGGCGGCGGCGCGGCCAAAGAAGACAAAGCGGCGCATGTTGTCGGGATAGTCGTTGCCGTCCTCGCCATAGATTCCGCGGCGGGCGAAAAATCCAGGATGATCGATCAGGTACATCGGCACGCCGTGCGGATCGGCCGCGCGCAACACCGAAAAACGTTCGACCCCGGCGCCGAATCGCATCGGGATATCGCGCGCGACCGGCGTAGCTTCGACATTGTCGACCAGCGAAGCGTAACCGGGCACGATCAGCGACGGTTCCTCACCGGCCGCCTTCAATGCCCCCGGCATCGCGCCGATCACGTCGGCGAGACCGCCGGCTTTTGCGTTAGGGGCGGCTTCCGCCGCAACGATCGCTATCTTCACCAGATCAGATTTCCGCGGCCCCGGTGGCCGTCAAAAACATACGCGCCGCGGCTGGACCGTTCCAGCATCGCAGCGCGCATCGTTTTCCAGATTATGCCGAGCTGATTAATTCAGGACGGTCCGCTCGGTCCGCACCGCCGCCGGTGTGGGCGCGGCCGCAGGAGTGGGCGCCGCCTCCGCCGCGGGAGCGGGCGCGGCCGCAGCCTGCACGGCGTCGCCGTCGCGCAGCGCGTGCCGAATGACCTCATCGACCGTATCGACGAAAATCATTTCGAGCTCTTTGCGGACTTCGGGCTGGATGTCCTCGAGGTCGCGCTCGTTGCGGCGCGGCAGAATGATCGTCTTGATCCCGGCGCGCCTTGCCGCGAGCACCTTCTCCTTGATGCCGCCGACCGGCAGCACCTTGCCGCGCAGCGTTATCTCACCGGTCATCGCGACGTCGGATCGCACCGGCCGGCCGCTTAGCAACGACGCCAGCGACGCGGCAATCGTCACGCCGCCCGACGGCCCATCCTTGGGAATCGCTCCGGCGGGAACGTGGACGTGGATGTCGGATTTGTCGAAAAAGTCCGGCGCGATTCCCAGCGACGCCGCGTGGGTGCGGACGTAAGAGAGCGCGGCCTGCGCCGATTCCTTCATCACGTCGCCGAGCGAGCCGGTAAGGTTGAGACCTTTCTGCCCTGACATCCGGGTGCTCTCGATGAACATTATCTCGCCGCCGTTGGGCGTCCATGCCAACCCGGTCGCCACCCCCGGCTCCTGCGTGCGTTCGGCGACCTCGGAAAAGAAGCGCGGCGCGCCGAGGTAGCGTTGCACGTCGGCTCCGGAAACGATCGCAGGGGCAGTTTCGCCCTCGGTTATCGAACGCGCGATCTTGCGGCAGACGCGCGCGATCTCGCGCTCAAGATTTCTAAGCCCGGCCTCGCGCGTGTAGCTGTGGATGATCTCGCGCAGCGCCTCCTCGGAGAATTCAATCTTCTGATCGCCGTCCGTTCTCGTTGAGTTGCTTGCGGATCAGGTGGCGCTGCACGATCTGCAGCTTCTCCTCCTCGGTGTATCCCGGCAGCTCGAGCACTTCCA
>Ga0116216_10003498_pt1 | contig 10209 bp, 9 predicted proteins | sample Sb_taG_11_FD_89696 | JGI IMG/M metagenome (GOLD analysis project Ga0116216, IMG submission 89696) | Peat soil microbial communities from Weissenstadt, Germany - Sb_50d_3_AS metaG | ecosystem: Environmental > Terrestrial > Soil > Wetlands > Peat | place: Germany: Weissenstadt | collected 2010-09-21
AGCCGCTGGATCATCTTCCAGATGGCGACGACCTGAACGCCCTTCTTCGTCAGATATTGGCGGTCGTCGCTGTAGCCCCACCAGTTCCAACAGCCTTCCGGGTTGGCGTAGATGAGCGCGTCCGACCAGAGATTGGGCGGCAGTTCGCTTGGCGTCGTCGCGTGCGCCTGCGGATAGAGCACGAGGATGGCGTTGGCGTCGGCCCATTCGTTCACGCCGATCTTGGTGTAGAAAACGTCGCCGAGTTCTTCCGCCGACTGCTTGCATCCGTGCAGCACGACCTGGAGGCGGCAGGGCTGAGCCGCGCCGGGCTCGCAGGCTTTCGGAACGTAAAGATAACCGGTGTCCAAAAGGCCGTTCGCGGCGGTGGCTTTGCCGGGAACGAACTCCTTCTGGTCGAAGGCGACGATGCGGACCGTCGCCGCCGCTGCGGGCGGTTTCAGATCCTGCCCGTAGATCGCCTTCAATTCGGCGCCGGCCTGGTCGTAGCGGCAATCGTCGATAAAGGGCGTGGCGTTGGCGTCGCACGCGCCGCCGAAGTTTTTCGTAACCCAGGAGTGTCCGGCTTTGGCGGCGGGCCCGCTATGGTCTTCGAACACGATATTGTCGGCGGGCACGCCTAGCGCGTCGTAGAGCGCCTTGCCTTTCGCGACAGTCTCTGAGTCGACCACTTGGTCCGAGCTGCCGGTGAAGAAATAGACCTTCGCGCGCGCCAGGTTGGCGGGCGGGTCGATCCAGCCCTTGGCGGCCAGCTTCTCGACCCGATCTTTGTAGGTCGCCACGTCGTCCAGCAGGAAGGGCACCTTCAAGCAGGGTCCCACCGCCTGCGACGCAAGCGCGAGCACGCCGTCCTCCGTCACGTCCTGGACCGCGCAGCCGTAGAGCCCGCCTGCGATCATGGCCGCGCCCATGATGTCGGCCGAATGCGCAATCTGCAGCTGATTGGCCATAAACGCGCCGGACGAAATGCCGGCGACCGAGACTTGCGCCGGATCGACCGGCAAGCTTCCAACCTTCTCCGCTGCATGCGCCGGGGCGGAAAGCGCAGCTAGAAGCGCCAGCACTGTCAGGAACGGGATCAGTCGCCGCCTCTGCGGCGTGGCGGCGATCCTGGTCTTGATGGACATGATTGCGTCAGTCATGGCGGCGTCCCCACTGTCGCCGCGCTTTCCAATCGTCACGTCTGTGACACCGGCGCGGCGCGGTTGCGCCCGCTGACATTCCCCCAACGGCACCCTACCCGCGGCGTCGGACGGTTTGCAACCGCGGACCCTCACGCACGGGCCAGTTCGGCCGCGACCGCCTCCTCGACCTGCCCGAGCCGCTCCTTACCCCAAAACATCTCTTTGCCGACGAAGAACGTAGGAAGGCCGAACACGTCGCGCCCGACCGCTTTCGCCGTGTTCTCGGCGAGCTTCTGTTTGACTGGCTCGCTCCGCGCGGCTTGAAGCAAGCCCTCGCCATCGAGTCCCGCAGCGTCGATGGCGCGTCTGAGGACGTCCGGGTCGTCGAGCTTCAGCCCCTCCTCCCACATGCCGCGCAAACCCATTTCGAGAAACGCGGGCTCCGCCCCAGCCTCGCGCGCGGCGACGAAGGCGCGCATCAGCAAGAGCGTGTTGACCGGGAAATGCGGGTTGAGGCGGAACTTGTCGATCCGGTTCCGCGTCACGAATCGCCGGACTTCCAGCATCTCGTATTCGACCTTGCCCTTGACCGGGGCAAAGGCGACCACCGGCGACTGGTTGTTGGCAGCCTTGAAGATGCCGCCAAGCAGGCACGGTGTAATGTCCAGCCTAGCGCCCGTCCGCTCGAGAATCGGCGGGAGCGCGCGGTACGCCAGATAGACGTTCGGACTTGCGAAATCGAACAGGAACTCGATCGTCGGCGTCATCACCAGGTCTCCGCCCAGGGTCTCAGGTCCATTTCGAACGTCCAGGCGCTGCGCTTCTGGCGGTAAAGCCAGACGTAGTTGCTGGCGATTTCGTCGGGGACGAGAATCTCCTCGCGCTTGAGCTTCTCCGCGGCGTCCGGCATGAGGCCGCGAATGAATTCGCCGTCGATCGCCCCGTCGATGACGACATGCGCGACATGCACGCCCTTCGGCCCCAGTTCGCGCGCCAAGCTCTGCGCCAGCGCGCGAAGCCCATGCTTTGCGCCGGCGAAGGCGGAAAAGCCGGCGGCGCCGCGAACGCTCGCAGTCGCGCCGGTGAAAAGAATGGCCCCGCGTCCGCGCGGCGCCATGACGCGGGCCGCCTCGCGGGTCGTCAGGAACCCGGCGAGGCAGGCCATCTCCCAGACCTTCGTATAGACCTGAGTCGTGGTGTCGAGCACGGAAAACCGCACGTTGGCGCCGATGTTGAAAACGAAAACCTCGATCGGCCCGATCGTCCGCTCGACCGTCTCGACGAATGCGGCGACGTCGCCCTCCCTGCGCGCGTCGAGCCCGAAGGCATGCGCCTCGCTCCCGTCGGCGCGGATGCGCTGCGCCAGCGCCTCCAGCGCCTCGACGTGGCGCGGCCGCCGCGTCACGCAGACGGCGAGCCCTTCGCGGGCGAAGGCGCGCGCGATGGCGCCGCCGAGGCCCTCCCCCGCCCCGATCACCACGCAGACGCCGCGGCGCGGCTCGCTCATGCTTTGCTCTCCCTGCCCTGCCGCCGGCGTGGCAGCACGTAGAACGCGATCAGCCCCTGCGCGAGATAGTAGGTCGGCAGCGTCCATTGGTCGGCCGGCCAGCCGACATTGCCGAACTTCGTGAGCGCGATCGTCATGTCGGAGAGCATGAAGAGGATGCCCCCAATACCGACCGCGATTGCCGCGCCGTTGCGTAAGATAGTCGCGCGGCCGACGGCCTGCGCTGCGTCGCACGCAACCATCGCCGCATAGAACACGACCGGGATCTTCAGCCCGGCTGCGACGCCGGGCCAGACATAGGCGAAGACGAAGCCCGCGAAGGCGCCGATCGCTATGGCGGCGACGCGCGAGGGCAGGAAGCCCACGCCGCGGGAAAAGGCTGCAATGTAGAAGCCGTGCGCCGCCAGAAACGCGATGAGCCCTGGCACGAAGAGCGAGGGCGAAAGCAGCAGCGTATCGCCCGCGAGCGAGGCGACGAGCGCCGCCGTCACGAGCCATTTGACGTCGGGTCGTCCCTCGCGCAGCGCGAACGAAACGATCAGGAACGCCATCGCCAGAGGCTTCGCGACGCTTTCGACGCCCGGCCAGCCGAGCGCGTAAGCCGAGCATGTGAGCGAAGCCGCGAACACGTAGAGCGTCTCGAGGATGGAGATGCGCCCGTCGAGCAGCGAGCCCATCGCCCACAACGAAGCCGCCAACGACAGAAAGACGCCGAGGCCGTTGGCGAGCGGCAGGTTCGGGCCCCCCATCAGGAACGCCGCCGTCGCGCCGATCATCGCAATGAGCGCCGCAAAGACGAGGATCGCGGCCGCAGGCCCCGCAGGAGGGTCGTAGCGGCGGATCGCCTTGAGGTCGTACGGCGCTTGAGGTCCCGGAGGCCTCAGATTGGCCGGAACCCAGCCAGGCGGCGCGAACCAGACGCGGATCCTGTCGCGCCAGTCGGTGGCCCGCCAGCACAAGTCGGCCATGGTCGCGTAATAGGAGAGGTTCGCCAAGATCGGGTCGAAGGTGCTGATGCCTCCGCGCACGCCATAGAGCGCCGGCTCGACCTCGTCCTCGTAGGTGCCGAACAAGCGGTCCCAGACGATCAGTATGCCGCCGTAATTCTTGTCCAGATAAAGGTCGTTGACGCCGTGATGCACGCGGTGGTTCGAGGGCGAGGCGAACACGCGGTCGAACCAGCCGAGCTTGCCGACGAGCTCGGTGTGGATCCAGAACTGATAGAGAAGGTCGATCAGCCCGACGGCGACGAACACGACCGGCGGGACGCCGGCGATCGCCATCGGCAGATAGAAGATCCACCCGAGCAGCACGCCCGAACTCGGCTGCCGTAGCGCGGTCGAGAGATTGAAGGCCTCGCTCTGGTGATGGACGACATGGGCCGCCCAGAAGAGGCCGACCTCATGGTCGATGCGATGGTTCCAGTAATAGAAGAAATCGTAGACGATCAGCGCGCCGACCCACACCCGCCAGTCGTCTGCCCGCAAATAAAACAGAGAACAGTGATTGTAGACAAGCACATAAATGCCGACGCTCAGCGCCAGCATGAAGATGCCTGAAATCTGGCTGAGGATCCCAGCAGTCAGCGAGCCGACGGCGTCATTGAGCCTGTAGACGTTGCGCCCCAGCGCCAAGCCAATCCCGAATTCCGCCGCCATCAGCGCGACGAAGACCGGAATGGCGTAGACGATGACGTTCAACCGGTCCTCCCTTCGGGTTTATGGGGCGGCGAGAGTACGCCGGCAGGGCCCGTCAGACCAGCGCCTGCAAGCCCCCGACCACGCCGAGTGCGGACACGACCGCGCAGATGCCGATGATGAGGCGCAGCCGCCTTCCGCCGACGCGGTAAGGCTCCGGCAGCGCGGTTGCGGCCAGCGCCACCAGGAACCCGACTGCCAGCGGCATCAGGAAGGCGTTCAGCACCTGCGCGGCGATGTTGAGCCAGACGAGATCGGACGCAGCCCAGACCGCGAGCGCCGAGCCGACCACGGCGAACGCGTAGACGCCGTAGAACCAGCCGGCTGCAAACGGCTTCGTCTCGAGCGTGCGCTTCAGGCCGACGATCTCGCCGACGCCCCAGGCGAGCGCGAGCGATGCGACGATCGCCGCGACCAGCGAAGCGCCGAGCACGCCGGCGCCGAAGATGATCTTGCCCGCCGCCACGCCCAAGGCGGGGGTCAGCGCGCGGCTGATCTCGCCGACGCTCGAAAGGCTCCCCGGCGCGGCAGCGTCAGCGAAAGTCGCCGCCGCGGCGATCAGCACCGCACCCGTCAGGCATTGGGTCAAGACGGCGCCGAGCGCGGTGTCCACGCGCGCATGGCCCAGATCGGCAGGCTGCAGTCTTTTGTCGACGGTCGCCGACTGCTGGTAGAAGATCATCCAGGGATTGAAGGTCGCGCCGATGATCGCCGCGACCATGTAGAGGAACTGCCGGTCGCCAAACGGAAGGCTGATCGCGTCGCTCGCCATCGTCGCAAGATTCGGGCGCGCCGCCCAGGCGACGACGAAGAACGCCAGTTCGAAGAGGCCGATCATGAGCGCCGCCCGTTCGACCCGCCGGTAGGAGCCCGTCCCGACAATGACGAGAAGCACGGCGGCCGCCGCCGGCAGGGTGAGACTACGCGAGACGCCGAACATTTCTCCGATGCCCGCGACGCCGGTGAACTCGGTGATGAGCGAGCCGATCGCCGCCGCCGCGAGGCCGACGACCGCCAGAACCGCCCAGCCGAGGCCGTAGCGTTCGCAGATCAGTTCGGCGTGGCCCCGGCCGGTGTGGACGCCGAGGCGCACCGTCAGCTCCTGCACCAGATAGAGCATCGGGATGAGGGCGAGAACCAGCGGCAGCAGCCGGTAGCCCCACTGGGCGCCTGCCTGCGCCGCTGTCACCACATTGCCGGCGTCGGTGTCGGCGAGCATCACCAGGAGGCCCGGTCCCCAGACCGCGGCCACGCGGATGAAGGATGCGGCGCCGGGGCTGGTCGTCCGCGCTTCGCCGTTCATTCGTAAACAAGTGCTCCCGAGCCGTCGCGCGCCGATCACGGCGAAAGGTCGCGCGACTTGGGACCCGGAGGGGCGAAAGTCAACCGGTCAAAAGCGCGCGCCCGCCGCCCCCCGCGGCGGCAAACCCCAGACGACTGGCGCCGGATGGACGACGCCCCATATATCCAAGCGGGCGGCGGCCGCGGAGGACCGCGCATTGCGGCCCGCTCGAAGCGAAGCCGCCGGCCAGGAGGCTTCCCATGCCACAGCAGAACACGCTCCCGGGGCTTATCTTCATCATCCTCTTCGCCTTGGGGCTGGCTCTCGCCTATCCGAGCTGGAGCGCCGGCGGCGCCGTCACCGGCGGCGTGATCGCAATCGTCAGCTTCATCGTCGCGTCGATCATCGCCAACAGCGTCAAGATCGCCAATCAGTGGGAGCGGGTCGTGGTCCTGCGGCTCGGCCGGTTCCACATGCTCGCGGGGCCAGGGATCTTCTTCATCATCCCGATCCTCGACGTGGTCGCCTATCGCATCGACATCCGGGTTATCACCAGCACGTTCAAGGCGGAAAAGACGATGACGCGCGACACCGTGCCGGTCGACGTCGACGCGGTACTGTTTTGGAAGGTGGTCGATCCAAAAATGGCGGCGCTCGACGTCGCCGACTACGTGTCGGCGATCAACTGGGCGTCGCAGACGGCGCTGCGCGACGTGATCGGCAAGACGATGCTCGCCGACATGCTGGAGGGGCGCGAGAAGCTGAGCGTCGAACTGCAGCGCATCATCGACGCTCGCACCGAGCCGTGGGGGATCAACGTCATCTCGGTCGAGGTCAAGGACGTGCAGATCCCGGCCGCCCTGCAGGACGCGATGTCGATGCAGGCCCAGGCCGAGCGCGAGCGCCAGGCGCGGGTGATCCTGGGCGATTCCGAGCGGCAGGTGGCGGAGAAATTCGTCGAGGCGGCCAAGTCCTACGCCGAAAATCCGAACGCTTTCCACCTGCGCGCGATGAACATGCTCTATGAGGGCCTCAAGCGCAGCAACGCGACCATCGTCATCGTGCCTTCGACCGCGGTCGAAACGATGCAACTCGGCGGCGCGCCGACGATGGCGACGGTCGCGAGCGCCATCGCGCACGCAAACGCGGCGCGTGCGGCGGCGGTAGAAGGCCCTGCTGCCGAATAAAAGCGTTGCCATGTCATCCCCGCGAAACAGGCCGTGTGAAAACTCCGCGGAGTTTTCACACACTGCTGATCTCGGCGCGGTTTCGAGCCCTCAGAGCGATCAGAAGCGAAAAAATCGCGAAAACCTTCTCTCTGCGTGACCGTTTGAGATTTTGCGCCGAGTTTTCTCACGGCCTGGGAAAGCGGGGATCCAGAGTCGGAGGGGCGCTGGCGCCAATGATGTGTCCACTCCCTGACATCAAGGCGTCGCCGCGTCGGCGCGGATCAGCTTCTCGTGCTTGAGGTCCGCCCACAAATCCGGGGGGACGGAAAAGCGGAAGGCGGCGAGGTTCTGTTCGACTTGCCTGACCGTAATCGCGCCCGGGATGATCGAGGCGACGATCGGATGTCCGAGCGGGAACTGCAGCGCCGCCGCCGCGAGCGGCACATTGGGACGCTTGCAGACCGCCTCGATCTTCGCCACCCGCTCCAGAATGGCCGGCCCCGCGGGCTCGTAATTGTACATCGCGCCCGGAACCGCCCCGGTCGCCAGGATCCCCGAATTGTAGCCGCCGCCGATGACGATCCCGACCCCTCGCTCGGCGCAACGGGGAAATTCGCTCTCGAGCACGTCCTGCTCGAGCAGCGTGTAGCGCATCGCTATCCGGTCGGCGAGCGCGCATCCTCCACGAGATCACGCTCGCTGGGATAAGGATTACGCGGGCCGCGGGGGCGCCTCAAGCCTTCGCGCGCCAGCGCGCGAACCCCAGGACAAGCATTGGCAGGGCCAGCAGGACCCCTGTCGGAGGCTCTGGCACGGCGGCCACGCCGGCAATCGGAAAGCCGCCGACCGGTATCGGCGTGCCGCCTTCGATGCTGATCTGAGAATAGAGGGCGAAGGAGCTGTCGATTTGGAACTTGGTAGTATTGGGTAAAGAATTGATCGTGACCTGTACGGTCGATGTCATCGTCGGATCAAGGGTGAATTCCACCGGCACCCCCTCGAATGTCCCGACGTAGTCTTCGGAGGTGACCACCCCGTCGAATGTCCCGGTCTGGTACGAAGTGGTTCGGCCGAACAGCGTCAGGTCAAGATCTCCGTCTACCGAGAAATCCCCAATCGGGGCGCCTTCGAAGCTGATTTCGCCCGTTACCCTTTCGTCGAGCATGAATTCTTGGTTGCCGCCTGCAAAGATGCTGCTCGACGAGAGGATCGCGCCCGTGACGCCGCTGGCGCACAGTCCGCTGAGGGAACCGTTCGTCAGACATCCCGGCGATTGCACAAAGCCGCTGCCCGACGGGAACGGATCTGGCGAGGTTGAAAGGAACGAAGCCTCGGCGCTGCTGACGCCGGCGACAGCGATCACAATCGCAATCAAATAGGAGCGGGTGAATGAGGCAGATCGATGCATGAATGGACCTCCCGCTGATTTTCCCCTGCATTGCTGGCGCAGGCAAGTAATCTTAGTATGTCTTCATGAAGGTTATACTACGCGGGTTCCCCGATGCAAGCTGTTTGGACACGTCACGGCGATGCAGCCGCGCGTTCTGAGGACGCGAATTCTAATTGGCCAATCCGCGCTGGCGCGCTTCCCGCGAATGGCGATGAAGCCGATCGAACCGGAGCCGGAGGGGACTTTCCGGCTGAAAGGTCCTAGCTTCACCCCGGCGTCGGCGCGTCGGCGCGGATCAGCTTCTCGTGCTTGAGCTCCGCCCACAAATCGGCGGGGACGGAAAAGCGGAAGGCGGCGAGGTTCTGCTCGACTTGCCTGACCGTAATCGCGCCGGGGATTATTGAGGCGACGATCGGATGTCCGAGCGGAAACTGCAGCGCCGCCGCCGCGAGCGGCACATTGTGGCGTTTGCAGACCGCCTCCATTCTCGCCACCCGCCCCAGAATGGCCGGCCCCGCGGGCTCGTAATTGTACATCGCGCCGGGAACGGCGTCGGTCGCGAGGATCCCCGAATTGTAGCCGCCGCCGATCACGATCCCAACCCCGCGCTCGGCGCAGCGGGGAAATTCGCTCTCGAGCACGTCCTGTTCGAGCAGCGTATAGCGCATTGCGATGAGGAAGAAGTCGATATCGAAGAGGTCGAGATAGCGCGGGATCGACTCTCTGGAATTGAACCCCGCGCCGATCCCTTTGATGACGCCGGCTTCGCGCAATTCGCTGAGCGCCTTCCAGCCGCTCGTCTTGAGCTGCCCGAAATAAGCGTCGAGCGCCGCTGGATTGTGATCCCAAGGGTCAAGATCGTGGACGAGGAGGACGTCGACCGAATTGATCCCGAGCCGCTGGAGGCTGTCCTCGAACGAGCGCATCACGCCGTCGTAGCCGTAGTCGAACACGGTCTGAAATTCGAGGCCCCCGAGCCACTGGTCCTTGATGGCGCCGGGTCCGAGAGGGCGCCGCAGAACGCGGCCGATCTTGGTCGACACCACATAGTCCTCTCGCGGCCTTCGAAAGAGCGCGCGCCCAAGGGTGTGCTCGGCAAGGCCGCGGCCATACCAGGGCGAGGTGTCGAAATAGCGCACGCCTCCCGCCCAGGCCTGGGCGATCAGAGCCGCGGCCTCTGCGTCGTCGACGCGTTCGAAGAGCTCCCCCAACGGAGCCGTGCCGAGGCCGAGTTCGGTGACGCGGACGTCCGTCCGGCCGAGCTTCCTTGTCTTGAAGGGCGCAGCCGGCGCGCTCACTCCTCGGGCTCGGTGCCGAAGCGCAGCGGATAGCCCTTGGCGGCGCCGGCTTCCGTTCCGCGCGCCGCTTTCGTCTCGGCGATGTCCTGCGCGAAGACGGCGACGACGCAGACGCCCTTGCGATGCGCGGTCATCATCACGTTCAGCGCCTGGGTTTCGTTGAGGCGGAACACCGCCTTCAGCACCTGCACCACGAAGTCGCGCGGCGTGTAATCGTCATTGAAAAGAATGACTTTGTGCAGGCGCGGGCGCTGGACCTGCGTTTCGGTCTTGGTCCTCGGTAAGGTGACGGTCTTGCTCATCGTGGCCCCTGGCGTCAGGCTGTCGTCGATGCAGCGCCTACTTTGCATCCGCGTCGCGCCGCGTTCAAGGGCGTCCAGTCACGCGGCCCGCGTCTTGCTACGCGCTTTTCCAATTTCTGGATCCATCGAGGCCGCCGATGCTCAATACGCGACAAAAGGTTCTGCGCAACTTCTGGTACGCGACGCTCCCGCTCGACAGGCTCAAGGACGGGCCGAAGCCGTTCCGGCTCCTGGGTCAGGCAATCGTCCTCTTTCTCGACGACAAGGGCGAGCCCGCGGCGCTCGAGGACCGCTGCTGCCATCGGACGGCGAAACTGTCGAAGGGCTGGGGAAGGGACGGCCATATCGTCTGCGGCTATCACGGCTGGTTGTGACGAAATAAGCCCTTCCAATGACTTGCGTCCCGCACCCGGCTTAACGGGTGCATTGTGCGACAACGG
>Ga0116216_10003502_pt1 | contig 10202 bp, 5 predicted proteins | sample Sb_taG_11_FD_89696 | JGI IMG/M metagenome (GOLD analysis project Ga0116216, IMG submission 89696) | Peat soil microbial communities from Weissenstadt, Germany - Sb_50d_3_AS metaG | ecosystem: Environmental > Terrestrial > Soil > Wetlands > Peat | place: Germany: Weissenstadt | collected 2010-09-21
CCTTGCAAGTAGGAATCGTCCTTGAACAGAGGCGCGCCCTTGATGGTGAAACGCGGCTGCTCGAGCGCGAGAAGCCAGGCGTAGGGTAAGAGCTCACTTCCCTGTGCCGTGTGGTAATAACGATGACGCTGTTCTTCCGTCCAGTTCTGAGCCAGCCAGGCGACATTCGTGGGCCTTTCGATCTGCGGCACCTCCAGGCTGTTGTGTATGGTGAAAATCGCAACCACTGCATCGAACACGCCGAACACGGCAAGCAATGCGAGAGCAGCTATCACGCTCTTACGTCTGAGCAGTCCCGGCTTGATATCCTGCTTTGTCCCTTTATCCTTGTTCATTGGCCACCTCAATGCGATCGACAACCCGTTATGGCTCTTTCACGATCTCGAGCGTTGGCGCTCTATCGGTCGGTATCGTGGGAGAAGCGGAGAACTACATTCCGGCTGTCCGTCTACCGAGTAGTTCAAGAAACTACCTCAGGTGGCGGGACGGTGATTCACTGCAAATCTGGAGTTGAGCATAAGCTACTCACATTTAGCCCGGACCGCCTAACGGTACCACGTTTGCGCTGCCATTTGACCGAGGATATGAGACTCCCCCAGTGGAATGCCGGAGCTCAAAACTCGGCTACACAATTTTGGGCAAGCCTGCGAATGCCCGTTGCGCTGTGCCCTTGCTCACATTAATCGTGGTGACGAAGGGCATGCAGAAACGTCGCGTACCAGTGGTGGGCTTTGGCGTTATTGGGATCGAGTTCGTTCGCGCGGCGGAACTCCTTTTCGGCCTCGGGAGCGTCCCACCGCGCGGCGAACAGAATACCGCCAAAATTTGATCAATTGACAAATGCGACTTCACGGTCGGATCGAGCGTCTGCGCGAAGTGTGACGAACGAGCGTGCCTCCGCCGAGACATCGGGACGTTCCGAGCTGACGGGAGTCAGCGCGACTGCCATGCGGCCTGCAAGCGGCGCAGACCTTCTCGCGCCTGGACATTGTTGCGATCGAGCTTTAGAACAAGTCCGTATTCGTAACGCGCCAGACGATATTCGCCGCGCGCTGTTGAGGAATCGGCCTGGCTCAGCAGATCCGGGATGTCCTGTCGGCTGAAACCGTCTACCGTCAAAGCCGATTCTGAAGCGCGTTTTCGGGCAAGCGGCTTTGGTGTGGCTGGCGGTGCGGCTTGCTTGTCATCGTCGCGGGAGGCAGAAGACGCGGTGAGTGAGTCGTGGGCGGTTGCGTTGTCGGCTGCAGGTTGATTGTGGTCACTCGACTCAACCGCTTGAGGTGAAGCGGTCTGGGATGGATCGACAGGCTTTTGGGACGTCTCCACCGGTGGAGACGATGCCGGTGCTCCTGAGACGGGTGCGCTTTCACTTATCGGATGATCGCTTGACGACTGCGCCGCGACCGGCTGCAAGGTTAGTACGGCTGCGGAACTTGACGCCGCCGGAATTGCGGATGTTTGTGACACGGCCGCCGGAGCATCCGGCGTCTCTGGATTCTGAGTACGGGCGGGCGCGACGCTGCGCTCATCCGCGGCACCGCGAGGAACCTGCGTGGAGGACTCATTGAGCGTTCCAGTTGCTGAAGTCAGGGCTCTGATCTTGCTCTCGAGTTTCGCAACGAACGGAGGAAACGCGCCCGTTTGTGAACGAATGTAGAGAGCCCAACCCGCCGCCGCGATGAAAAGCAGGACAGAAGCCAGAATCAAACGCGGCCAGATTCGCGGTGGAGTTGCTTCGATTTGCGCGAAACGCGGAACGGGCACAGGATTCGGCGGCCGATTGCCGGCCACTCGTTCTGCGGGAACGGTAGCGGGTGGGGTGAGTGGCATCCGAAAAGACTGCTCCAGAAAGGCCTGGCGCATTTCCTCGCAAGTCTGGAATCGATCCTTGGGATCTTTGGCGAGTGCTTTCCGTATGACGGCATCGATCCCGCCGGGAATCGCCGGGTTTATGAGCGCTGGCGCAACCGGATCCTCATTCACGATCTTGTAGAGGACAGTCGCGATATCGCCAGCAAAGGGCTTTTCACGGGTCATCAATTCATAGAAGACGGCGCCCAAGGAGAAGATGTCGGCACGGTGATCCACTTTCTTGCCGGTGATCTGCTCGGGAGACATGTAGCCAGGCGTACCTATGACCAGCCCGGTTAGCGTGAGGGATGTGTTCTCGATTTTGGCAATTCCGAAGTCGAGGACTTTGATCGTGCCTTCGTCGGTCACCATGAGGTTGGCCGGTTTCAGGTCGCGGTGAATGACGCCGCGGCCGTGTGCAAAGCCGACAGCGGCTAAAATCTGGTCAGCCCAGGAGAGGAGCGTGGGGAGCGAAGGCACGCCAACATCAGCCAATAGTTCGGCCAGGGTGGTTCCTTTGACGAACTGCATGCTCAAATAAATGGCGCCGTTTTCCTCGCCAACGTCGTAGATGGTGATGATATTGGGATGATCCAGTCCGCCGGCCGCTTTGGCTTCCTGCTTGAGCCTCTCAATCATCTGGGCGCGATCGGGAGCGTTATTGTCGATCAGAATGGTCTTAAGCGCAACGGTACGGGCAATTACCGGATCGAATGCTTTATAGACGGCTCCCATGGCACCGCGCCCTAACTCTTCCTGAATCTGGTAACGGCTCAATGCCGTGAGGTTCGCCCGACTCGCCGGAAGCGGCTGCCCAGAGGTGGGCTCGTCAGCAGATCCCTGCTGCTCAACCGAGTCGTTGGGTGGTTTTGCCAATTCCATGAGAAATCTCTAATGGACTGTCATCGCAAATATGCGCAAACGCACAAGTTATCGAGTCTGTATGCTGCATCTTCAATCATAGCCCGGCCACGTTTTGCTTCCCACTTACTTTAGTTTCGATTGGGCTATCGATCTTGTTTCAGCCGTTCCTTCCCGGGAGAAAATGTAGCTTGCGGATCTTTATGAAGTCGTGGAAACCCATTTCTTCCGCTTCCCCTTCGAAGCGGCCGACCGAGATCTCTCGTCTCGAACGCTGCTGTGTCGCGGTTGTTCTCGTCGTTGTTCTTGTGGGTGGAGCATCGATCACGATTTACGCCAAAGATGCCTCCCTGACCGCGGTGGTCTTGTTCGACGGCCCCCAGGGCGCGGCGTATGTACAGATCACGGAAGCAGAACTGAATGGAAAGATCGAAGTTCGCAGCTGTGACGGGGTTTCGCGGCTCGACAAGAATACTTATAATGGGCTTCCGCGCGCGTCCCTGGCGGGCGCTAGCTCGCTTCAGCGCGGCGCGAACGGCGTACTTACGCTGACGGCAAACGGCAAGTCCGTCTGTGTTGTCCCCAGCAATCTGAAATTCGAACGGAGCGCTCAACTCACGCCAGCGGCGGCAGCTGAACAAGCCATGATTCGCGGCACGCCGGTCTCTTCATCGCCTCGTGATGCAACGATCCCGGAATTCAAGCCCGGAGTGAAGCTGGTGTTTATCGCTGCTCCGGACGCTGAACTTGCTGATTTCCTGCGGTCGCAACGGGCGAACACGGTAAGAGACTGGGAGGATTTTTTAACGCGTTATCCGTCTTCCGCACGCCGGGCTTCCGCTCAAGATGCCATCGCGGGATTTCATCAGATGGCAGGCGAAGTTGCTTTTGCGCAGTATCAAAGTTCGAGCGGTGCCAAAACACCAGACATCGCCATGCTGCGGCAGGCATTTTTGGAGGCACAAACGGCCAGCCAGTCGTCTCCCGGCTACAAACCCGCTACGCGGTTAATGGACGACATAGGGCGAGAATTGGATAACCTGGCGCGACCTGATCAGACGCGCCTGCAGGCGTACCGAAAAGCCCTGCAAGACCATACGCCAGGGTATTCGCAACTGTCTGCTGCCAAGCTGCACGTAGAACGCTTGCTGGCAGTCCGGCCAGACTATGCTCCTTTGCTTAGTCTCCTGAGCGAGATTGCCGCCGAGCAACGGAAACTGGAAACGACCGTCGTGAACGCGCAGGTGTTAACGGTAGAGTCGCATTACGACCAGGCCGTCAACTCGCTGGGTCCCTACGTCGCGTTCGCTTCCGAAATGCCCCGCTTGGATGCCGTGATCAGTGCAGCGTTCAAATACCACTACGATAACGGACAAAGACTGGTGGCTCATCAGGACTGGGAAAAAGCAATCCTGGAGTTTGGCAAAGCGGCCGCCATCCGGCCCGACCGCAAGGATGTCCAGGCAGCCGCCGACAACGCTGCCGCTCAAATCGAGGCCCAAAGCAATCAGCAGGCGGCAAACGCCGCTGTTCTCGCGAGCGACGAGTACGCGCGGAAGAGCGAGGTTGTCGAGGCTTATAACGTACTCGCCGACTTACCTGAGAAACAACGCGCCCTGGTAACGTCACAGCTCGCGGCGTTGTCGCACGACTATATCGGCGCCGCCGTGCGGCGCGCACAGAAACTCCAGGAGTCGCACGTTCCGATCAAGAACCCGACCGACCAGAATGCAGCGCTGGAGGCCTATGTCCTGTGGGATCGCGCCAGCTCTCTAGCGGATGACCCGGCGATCACCGTCAAACGCGATTTCCTTTCCGCCAAGATCAGCGCTTACTACGTCGATCAAGCCAATCGATATCTGCAGAAGCCTTCGGGATCCGGAGCCGGTGTTGGTTGGCTTTACCTGAAACAAGCAGTGCGTTACGGGATTACCAATGTCGACAGTCTGAAAGATGAGATGGCCCGTTACGAACCACTTTATCAACGGCGAACCCAACTCTCGGTCGGCATCGTGTTTCGCGATCAAACTTCACGTCGCGACAGCCATGGTTTCGCCGACCAACTTGCCGACGCGATATCCGGCGGACTCGATTCCTCCGGCATGCCGATTGCGGTCGTGCGTAATTCCTCGGATGTTGAGACGGCTCAACCGCCCAACTTCACGCTCGTCGGACAGGTTCTGGAACATCGCATGGTCAAGAACGCACACCTGGAGGCTCCGGAATCGAAATACCGGGCGGGCGCGCACGAGACGAAAAATCCGGCTTGGCTGCAAATCGAGAGTGACTATGAATCCGCTCAACAGCAGCTCAGCTCGGCGCAACATGCGCTGGCTGACGCCCAAGCGCAGCACAAGAAGAAGCAAGTGATCGCAGATGCCACTGACTCGGTCCAGCAGGCACAGAAGAGCGTCGACGAGTTGCGACATAAGTTGGAGACGACGGAGCAGACCCGCGTGGAGACCGCCGTTGAGTCTTATCACTACACAAAAAAGACCATTGATCTGACGGCGTCGGCGGAGATCGAATTCCAGTTCCGCGACCGGGCGGGTAATTCTGTCGGACAACCTACCGATGTGCGTAAAGACAAACACACCACGACAGTCGTCTTGCAAGACGTCAAAGCGGAAGATACCGAAGGAATCACCAACCAGGGCGTGGAACCGGACGGGGCGCAGTTTCTGACAGATCTGGAAATTGATTCCCGGAATGCCTTGGTCAAAGCGGTGCGAGAAAGAACGGCGGAGCTGCCGGCGGCAGTCCTGCAGGCAGCGAAAACACTGGCGCAACAAGGCGACACGGACGGAGCCGCGGAATTGTATGTGTTGTACTTGAATGCAACTCCTCAGGGTGCATCTCCCGGGCGAGACGAGGCAGTCAAGTTTCTGCGCGATCAGTTCAATTTAGCGGTGTCGGCGGATACTAAGCTGTGACCCGAGCGTGTTTCAGTAATCGGGTTTGAAAAGGCGCGGCTTTTACAGTTTGCTGAAAAACTCGATTTTGGGTGTCGCAGCGCTTTCAGCGCTGCGATAAAGCCTTTGTTTTCTGCCGGGGCTTTAGCCCCTGAGGGGATGGCGGCCTCCCTCGAAATCCGAAAAGGCTTGTGGATCGCTGGCTTTGCTGGTGGATGAGGAGTATAGAACCATGGCGGACTATCCCATGAAGGATCCGGAGCTTTCGTCTCGTCTGAGGAAGACCAACGAAGAGCTTAAGAACCTTCAAAACTCAGTAAAGACCGGAATGATCAATGTGAAGGTTCTGATGGATTTCCGGACCGCTACCGAACGAGCTCGCCAGGCAAGCGCAGCCGTACAGCAATGGCTTGATGCACAAGGAAAAGGAGGCGATCCTTACAAGCTGATGGAGCAGGTAGTAAGGCAGCGCGTTGAAATGGCCACTCAGCTGATCAAGGACGTCACGGTTGACCTCGAAAGCCTCGACGTGGACTTCGACACCCCCGGCCTTCCTGCATTCAACGAGGCCGTGCGCACGGTTTCCGAGCGTTTAGAAAAACTGTTCCCCAAGTAATCTCTGCACGTTACACGGTCGCTGCCTGAAGCCGTCAGCCTCGCCCGTTGCCGGATGTTGTCTCCGCAGAGGCAAAGGGGAGGCGGGTACCTTGGTACTCTTCCCTTCCGTGTTTTTGGGCGCACAATGGATATGATCATCCAGCGGTGACGCGAAGGGAAGCTTTCTTTGTCGTACCAGAATTGCTTTCTCAGATCACGCATTTTGGAGCCCTGCCATGGCCGAGCTGTTTCTCAAATTTGAAGACCGGGTCTTACAAGAGCTCTTGCTTTCCGGCGGCACAGTCACCATTGGCCGTCAGCCGGACAACGTCTTTCGCATCGACAATCCTGCCGTCTCCGGACATCACGCCAAGGTCTACACGGAAGGCGATCACTACGTGATCGAGGACTCCGAAAGCTTTAATGGCACATACGTCAATGGTCAACGCATCAGTAAGGTGGTACTGAAGGATGGAGACAACGTGACCATCGGCAAGCACACGATCGAATTTCGTGACGAGGTGCGTCCGGTCGCCGCGCCGTATGGAACTCTCGATACCGTCGTTGACGGGCAACCCCGGAAAGCCCCGCCACAGCTCGATCGCACCATGGTCTTGGACACGGCAAAGGCGAAAGAAATGCTCGCTAACGCAGCCGCAGCAGCTTCCTCCGCCGGCCCGGTTGTGGTCCAGAGAATCGGCATCGCTCAAAGCCAGTCGCCAGTCAATACCACACTCGTACATCAAACCATTGGCACGCTGACCATCGTCAAAGGCCGAACTGACCAGCAGCGCTACGTTCTGACCAGCAAACTGACCCTGATCGGAAAATCGAGGATGGCAGGCATTCGGCTAAAGCGGTGGTTCGCTCCCCGCGTCGCAGCCTTGATTTACCGAGCCGAGGATGGCTACGTCATCGCTGCTTCCGAGAGCAAGGTAAAGATCAAAGTCAATGATATCGTGGTCGATGGCGGCCAAAAACAACTCGAAGCGGGTGACGTAATCGAAGTCGCCGATATCGAGGCTGTTTTTTCTACATAACTGGGGTGCTTCGGAGGCAGCCCTTCGATCTCCAGAGAACAGTTCGATTTTCAGACTGCCCGATAGAGCGCGACCACTTTCTGCCACAGGATCGCCAGCCATGCGGGTTTGCAAGGTATCATCGAACCGCGCTGTTTGGCATGAACTGCGCGGTAGCCGGGCAGTCGGCGAAGAATTCTGAAGTGGTTGATTCCCTGTAAGTCACCTGTACCGCACCAATCTGTCGCCCACTGACCTTGTCGTCTCAAAACCCCGCGAGCGCAACGTCGGGGTCGTTCGACGCGGGACCCACAGGGCGGCCACTCGATGAGGATACTCAATACGGCATCCACCAGTTTTCTGCCCGCAGCCGCAACTACAAGCATAAGTCTGGACAAAGTATCACATTAGATATAATCTAAATTATCGATGGACGCCGAGGCGATTAAACTGTCTTTGGAAGGCAGCGGGTTGCGGTGCACTCCGCAGCGCTACGCCGTGATGGCATTCCTGATGGAACACAACAGCCATCCCACAGCTGCGGAAGTCTTCGAAGCCGTGAATCGCGTGGATCCGCGCTCTTCAAGGGCCACGACTTATAACAATCTGCGAGACCTGGTGCAGGCGGGTTTGGTGCGTGAAGTGGCCCTCGAGGGCCGCGGCGCGCGATTCGATGCGAAAGGCGTGCCGCATCACCACTTCATCTGCGACCGCTGCGGTAATGTTGAGGACATTAAGTGGTACGACGTGCCCAGGCCTGCCTCGCGCTCTCTGGGTAAGCGGATTGTTCGCGAATGCGAACTCATTTTCCGAGGGTTCTGCACAAAGTGCGCTCCGCGGCGCGCTTCCGGTTAGTGTCGTAGGCACGTTGATACCTGATGAATCGCGCGCGTTGGTAAAGCTCGGCCGGCGATTGCGCGAATAGGAAAGTCAGAATGGGTTCGTAGTTCGTCAAATTTCTTTGAAAGAAGGAGCAATCATGTCAACCGAAGCAAAGTGCCCGTTCACTCACACCGCAGCTGGAGCCACGGCGAATGCGAACTGGTGGCCGAATCAGCTGAACCTGAAAATCCTGCACCAGCACTCCCCCCTGTCCGATCCTATGAACAAGGGGTTCAACTATGCGGAAGAATTCAAGAGCCTCGACCTGAATGCCGTGATCAAGGACCTGCATGCCTTGATGACGGACTCGCAGGATTGGTGGCCGGCCGACTTTGGTCACTATGGGCCACTTTTCATTCGTATGGCGTGGCACAGCGCGGGTACGTACCGCATCGGTGACGGCCGCGGTGGGGCCGGCGCCGGTCAGCAACGCTTCGCGCCGCTCAATAGCTGGCCGGACAACGTGAACCTTGACAAGGCGCGCCGGCTGCTGTGGCCGATCAAGCAGAAGTATGGGCGGAAAATTTCCTGGGCCGACCTCATGATTCTCGCCGGCAACGTTGCCCTCGATTCGATGGGCTTTAAGACGTTCGGTTTTGGCGGCGGGCGCGAGGACGTCTGGGAACCCGAAGAGGACATCTACTGGGGCCCTGAAGGCAAGTGGCTGGCGGACGAGCGCTACAGCGGCGACCGCGATCTTCAGAATCCGCTCGCTGCCGTGCAAATGGGTCTGATCTATGTGAATCCGGAAGGGCCAAATGGAAAGCCGGATCCCATCGCCGCGGCGCGGGATATCCGAGAGACGTTCGCCCGCATGGCGATGAATGATGAGGAGACGGTTGCGCTCATTGCCGGCGGTCACACCTTCGGCAAAACCCACGGTGCTGCCGATCCGAGCCGGTATGTCGGCCCCGTACCCGAGGCCGCTCCCATTGAGGAGCAGGGCCTCGGCTGGGAGAACAAATTTGGCACGGGCAAAGGGGATGACACGATCGGCAGCGGCCTCGAAGTCATTTGGACCACGACGCCTACGAAGTGGAGCAACAACTTCTTCACTAACCTGTTCAACTACGAATGGGAACTGACCAAAAGCCCGGCCGGTGCGAATCAGTGGAGACCGAAGAATGGCGCAGGCGCCGGTACGGTGCCGAATGCGCACGACCCATCGAAGCGTCAGGGGCCGTCCATGCTGACCACTGACCTCTCCTTGCGGTTCGACCCTGCTTACGAAAAGATTTCACGGCGCTTCTACGAGCATCCCGATCAGTTCGCAGACGCGTTTGCGCGGGCGTGGTTCAAGCTGACGCACCGCGACATGGGGCCGATCTCGCGCTACCTTGGCCCGCTCGTTCCGAAGGAGCCCCAGCTGTGGCAAGATCCTGTTCCCGCCGTGGATCATAAGTTGATCGGGGGGAAGGACATTGCTGCTCTCAAGGCCAAGATCCTCAAATCCGGACTGTCGATCTCCCAACTGGTTACGACAGCCTGGGCATCGGCGGCGTCGTTCCGCGGCAGCGACAAGCGCGGTGGGGCGAACGGGGCACGCATTCGCCTCGCGCCACAAAAGGATTGGGAAGTGAACCAGCCCGCCGCGCTGGCGAAGGTTCTCAAGAAGCTGGAGGCGATCCAAAAGGAGTTCAACAGCTCCCAATCCAACGGGAACAAAGCCAATGGGAACAAGGCCCGGAACAAAGGAAAGCAGGTCTCGCTCGCAGACCTCATCGTTCTGGGTGGCTGCGCAGCCGTCGAGGAAGCAGCGACAAGGGCCGGGCACAAGGTGAAGATTCCTTTCGCGGCAGGGCGCACGGATGCTTCGCAGAAGCAGACCGACGTGCACTCATTCGCCGTAATGGAGCCGATCGCTGACGGGTTCCGCAACTATTTCCGAAGCGGACAGGTCCTGTCGGCTGAAGAATTGCTTCTAGATCGGGCACAGTTGCTGACGCTGACTGCCCCCGAGATGACCGTACTCATCGGTGGCCTGCGCGCACTGAATGCTAACTTCGGGCATTCCAAACACGGCGTCTTCACCAACCGGCCCGAGACGCTGACGAATGATTTCTTCGTCAACCTGCTCGAC
>Ga0116216_10003509_pt1 | contig 10192 bp, 7 predicted proteins | sample Sb_taG_11_FD_89696 | JGI IMG/M metagenome (GOLD analysis project Ga0116216, IMG submission 89696) | Peat soil microbial communities from Weissenstadt, Germany - Sb_50d_3_AS metaG | ecosystem: Environmental > Terrestrial > Soil > Wetlands > Peat | place: Germany: Weissenstadt | collected 2010-09-21
CGTCGCAAGCAGTACGGCGCACAAACCGGCGACCGCGATCGCCAGCGGCATCGCCCATGCCAGCTGACCGCCGATCTCCCCGAGCACGACCAGCTCGGTGAGCAGTCCGGCACCGATCGCAATCGGACCGACGATCCGGGCCGACCGGCGGCGCGAGTCACCGGGCACCATCTCGCCCACACCGGCTCCGATCAGCGCCGCCGTGAACGGCGCCAGCAGCGACACGTAGTACGGGTGGAAGATGCCGCTCGCGAGGCTGAACACCACGGCGGTCGTGAGGAACGCGCCGGCGACGACGATCAGCCAACCGGTGCGCGGGTCGGTGCGGCGCAGTCGAGTGATAACCACCAGCGCCACCGCCGCCACGACGGCGAACCCGATCAGCCAACCCGCCTGGTCCCCGAGCGCCGACCCGACCAGGCGGAACACGCCGGTCGGGCCGCCGAACAGAGCGCCGCCACCACCGGCGGGACCGCCCGGTCCTCCGTTCTGCCCGGCGACTCGGCCGAGGCCGTTGTAGCCGAAGATCAGCGACCAGATGCTGTTGTCCGAGGTGCCCGAGATCCACGGCCTGTCAGCCGCAGGTGTCAACCAGACGAGCACGGGCCAGGCCAGACCGACGACGGCCATCGCCGCTCCGCCGGCCAGCAGCTGGCGGAACGCGATCCATCTACCGCAGCCGGATGACCCGCGCGCCGCCCGGTCAGGCGAGGCCGGATGCCGAGCGGGCGGCTGGCGCGGGGCGACCCACATCCACGCCGCCGCGATCCCCGGCACGACCATCAGCGCGACGCCCATCTTCGTCTCGAAGCCGAGCCCAACGGCGATGCCGCTGAGCACCAGCCACCGCGTGCGCCCGGTCTCGAGCGCACGGACCGCGAACCACAGCGCCGCGACCGAGCACAGCACGAGCAGCTCATCGGGGTTGTTGTGGCGCGAGACCGCGACGATCACCGGGGTGCTCGCCAGCGCGAACCCCGCCACGAACCCGGCGACCCGCCCGAACCGCCGGCGGACGAGGTCGTACAGCAGGCCCACCGCGACGACGCCCATCAGCGCCTGGGGCACGAGCAGGCTGAGCGGATAGAAGCCGAACACACGCGCCGACAGCGCCTGGATCCACAAGCTGAGCGGCGGCTTGTCGACCGTCATCAGCCCGCTGCGGTCGAGCGAGGCGAACAGGAAGTCATGCCAGCTCGTGCTCATCGAGCGCACGGCGGCGCTGTAGTACTGGTTGGCCCAGCCGTTGATGCTGAGCCCCCAGAGGTTGAGGATGCCGGCGAGCCCGAGCAGTCCGAGCAGCTCGGGACGGGCAAAAACCCGATCCAGGCGACCCCGCGCCCAGCGGCGCGAGAGCCGGGCCGACCACGGCGCGGCGTATGAGAGCGAGTCCCAGCTCACGGCGCGAGCATCGGTCGCCGGGGTGAGACCAACGTAAGACGGTCGGAGGGCCGCCGTAAGAACAGCCGCACGACCCCGCGGAGGTCGGCGAGCGCAGTGGCGAGAACGTCGACCCGCGAGTCGGTGTCCTCGACCCAGTCGACCGGGACCTCGTGGATCCGCAGCCCGCGCCGCTGGGCGACGACCAGCAGCTCGGTGTCGAAGAACCACGCCTCGTCCTGCACGGCCGCCAGCAGCTCCGGCGCGAGATCGCCGCGGATCGCCTTGAACCCGCATTGGGCGTCGCTGAACCGGGCCCGCAGCGCCAGCCGCAGCAGCCGGTTGTAGGCGCGTGAGATCAGCTCGCGCTTCATGCCCCGCGTGACGTGAGCCGCGGGGTGCAGCCGCGTGCCGATCGCCACGTCGCTGTGGCCGGACAGCAGCGGAGCGACCAGCGGCAGCAGCGCGGCGAGGTCGGTCGACAGATCGACGTCCATGTAGCAGAGCACCCGCGCCCGGCTGTCCGACCAGGCCCGTCGAAGCGCGCGGCCGCGCCCCTTCTCCCCAAGATGCACGACCTCTACTCCATCGAGCTCGTAGGTGAGCCGCCGTGCGATCGCGAGCGTCCCATCTGTGCTCGCGTTGTCGGCGATCACGATCTGCCACGAGAACGGAAACGCGCCCGCGAGAAATCCGTGCAGGCGTCGGATCGACCCCTCGAGCGTCAACCGCTCGTTGTAGACGGGCACGACGATCTCGACGTCGATGGCGTCGAGCCCGGCTCCCTCAGTGCGCCTGAGTGGGATCAGCGCGGTGCCCATGGCTACGGCTGGTCGGGCGCGCGGTGCGCCTCGGTGTACGCGCCCGCGGCGGCGATCACGCCGGCAGTGCCGAGCGCAACGGCCGTGAGCGTCCAGGTCAGGAATGTCATCTCTTCGGTCTCCTTCAACGCGGGTGACTGACTGCGCAGATCAGAATCGGGCCTGCGGCGAAGGTCGCGTGAAGATGTGGCTAAGACGGACGTAGGAAGCCGCGCGTCCCATCGCGCGGCCGAGCTCACGTCGGCCGTACAGTAAGAGCTATCCCATTTGACCAGGAGACTGAAATTGACCACCAACAGCTACGACGCAAAGGCCACGCTCCGCGTAGGCGACCGGTCGTTTGAGATCTTCCGACTCGACGCGCTGCAGTCCCGCTACGACGTCGCCCGCCTGCCGTTCTCGCTGAAGATCCTGCTTGAGAACCTGCTCCGTAACGAGGACGGCGAGTCGATCCGCGCGCACGACATCGAGGCGCTCGCCACCTGGGACGCCAAGGCCGAGCCCAGCAAGGAGATTGCGTTCACGCCGGCGCGGGTGTTGATGCAGGACTTCACCGGTGTGCCCGCAGTCGTCGACCTCGCCGCGATGCGCGACGCGATCCGCGAGATGGGCGGCGACCCCGCCAAGATCAATCCGCTCGTCCCCGCGGAACTGGTCATCGACCACTCCGTGCAGGTCGATGTGTTCGGCTCGCGCCTGGCGTTCGAGCGCAACGCCGAGCTCGAGTTCGAGCGCAACCAGGAGCGCTACGCCTTCCTGCGCTGGGGACAGAACGCGTTTGAGAACTTCAAGGTGGTCCCGCCCGACACCGGGATCGTCCACCAGGTCAACCTCGAGTACCTGGCCCGTGTGGTGTTCGAGCACGACGGCCAGGCGTACCCGGACACGCTGGTCGGCACCGACTCCCACACGACGATGATCAACGGGCTCGGGGTGCTCGGTTGGGGCGTCGGGGGAATCGAGGCCGAGGCGGCGATGCTGGGACAGCCGATGTCGATGTTGATCCCGCAGGTGCTCGGCTTCGAGCTGACCGGCGCGCTGCAGGAGGGCGCGACCGCGACCGACCTCGTGCTGACCGTGACCGAGATGCTGCGCCAGCACGGCGTGGTGGGCAAGTTCGTCGAGTTCTACGGCGAAGGGCTGGCGAACCTCCCGCTGGCCGACCGGGCGACGATCGGCAACATGTCGCCAGAGTTCGGGTCGACCTGCGCGATCTTCCCGATCGACGCGGAGACGCTCCGTTACCTCGAGTTCTCGGGGCGCCCGCGCGAGCTGATCGATCTGGTCGAGGCATATGCCAAGACCCAGAGCCTGTGGCACGACGAGCACTCCGAACAGCCGACGTTCACCGAGGCGCTCGAGCTCGACCTGGCGAGCGTCGTGCCGAGCATCGCCGGGCCCAAACGGCCCCAGGACCGCGTCTCTCTGACGGAGTCAAAGCCGGCGTTCCTGCTCGCGCTCGAGGGCTACCTCCCCGAGGAGGACGAGGAGGACGAGGCGATCGAGGAGAGCTTCCCGGCGAGCGATCCGGTCTCCACCCACGTGCCCAACGGCGACGGCCACGAGCCCGCCGGCGGCACCGGTGGCGCGCAGGTAGCGGAGCGGGTGCGCACAACCTCACCGGTCACGCTCGCGGACGGCACGCAGACCGAGCTCGACCACGGCCACGTCGTGATCGCTGCCATCACCAGCTGCACCAACACCTCGAACCCGTCGGTGATGCTCGGGGCGGGGATACTCGCGCGCAACGCCGTCCAGAAGGGGCTGAAGGTCAAGCCCTGGGTCAAGACCTCGCTCGCCCCCGGCTCGAAGGTGGTGACCGAATACCTCGACCGCGCCGGCCTGACCGAGTATCTCGAGGACCTCGGCTTCCACCTCGTGGGTTACGGCTGTACGACCTGCATCGGCAACAGCGGCCCACTGCCGGACGAGATCTCAGAGGTAGTTAATGGACACGACCTTGCGGTCGTGTCTGTTTTATCTGGCAATCGCAACTTCGAAGGCCGCATCAACCCGGACGTGAAGATGAACTACCTCGCGTCGCCGCCGTTGTGCGTGGCGTACGCGCTCGCCGGGACGATGGACATCGACCTCTACGACCAGCCCCTCGGCGAAGACGATCACGGCCAGCCGGTGTTCCTCAAGGACATCTGGCCGACGGAGAGCGAGGTGGCGCAGACGATCGAACAGGCGGTCCAGTCGGACATGTTCCGCAAGAGCTACGGCGAGGTGTTCGAGGGCGACGAGCGATGGAACTCGCTCGAGGTCCCCAGTGGCGAGCGCTTCGCCTGGGATCCCGATTCCACCTATGTGCGCCGGCCCACGTTCTTCGAGCAGCTGCCGGCAGAGCCCACGCCGATCACCGACATCGAGGGCGCCCGCGTGCTGGCGGTGCTCGGCGACAGCGTGACCACGGACCACATCTCGCCGGCGGGCTCGATCAAGCGTGACAGCCCGGCGGGCAAGTACCTGATCGAGCACGGCGTGCAACCCAAGTCGTTCAACTCCTACGGTTCGCGCCGCGGCAACCATGAGGTGATGGTGCGCGGCACGTTCGCCAACATCCGCCTGCGCAACCAGCTGGCGCCAGGCACCGAGGGTGGCGTCACGCTGCACCTGGGTGGGCGGGACGACCAAAAGCAGATGTCGATTTACGACGCCGCGATGTTGTACCGCGATGAGGGTGTGCCTCTGATCGTGCTCGCCGGCAGGGAGTACGGCTCGGGGTCGAGCCGCGACTGGGCTGCAAAGGGGACGCGCCTGCTGGGCGTTCGTGCCGTGATCGCGCAGAGCTTCGAGCGGATCCATCGCTCGAACCTGGTCGGCATGGGAGTGCTGCCGCTGCAGTTCAAGGACGGCGACTCGGCGCAGTCACTCGGGTTGACCGGCCAGGAGACGTTCACGGTCGCAGGGCTCGCCGGCGTCGAGGAGATCCCACGCGAAGTCACCGTCAAAGCCGATGAGAAGGAGTTCGCGGTCACGGTGCGGATTGACACCCCCAAGGAGCAGCGCTACTTCCGCCACGGCGGGATTCTGCAGTACGTGCTGCGGGAGCTGGCATAGGTCCGAGCGCCGGAACGGATAGCCTTCCGCGCCGTGCCGATTCCCCAGTTGCTCGAGAACCTGCTGACGGCGGTAGGGCCGTCCGGTCGTGAGGCCGATCCCGCGCGCGTGTGGCGGGAGTGGTGCGGCGAGTTCGCCGCCGACGTCGGTAGCGACCAGATGGGGTCTTCGTTCGCGCGCGTCCCGGGAACCGCGGGCGGCCCGACGCTGATCGTCGTCGGACACATCGACGAGATCGGCCTGCACGTCTCGCACATCGACGACGAGGGCTATCTGCGCTTCGGGCAGGTGGGCGGATGGGACGCGCTCGTGCTCGTCGGACAGCGCGTACGGCTGATGACGCGCAACGGACCGATCATTGGCGTGATCGCGCGCAAGCCGATCCACCTGCTCAAGGACGAGGATCGCAAGCGGGCGCCCGAGCTCAAGGACCTCCACATCGACATCGGCGCGAAGGACGCCGAGGACGCGGCCAAGCTCGTGCGGATCGGCGACGTCGCCGTGGTCGACGCCGATCCGGTGCAGATGCCGAACGGGCGAGTGGTGGCGCGGGCGCTCGACAACCGGGTCGGCTGCTATGTCGTGGCCGAGGTAGCCCGCCTCGTGGCCGAGGCCGGCGGCGCGCCTGGGGACGTCGTGGCGCTGGCGGTCGCGCAGGAGGAGACGACCCTCGCGGGCGCCCGGACGAGCGCGTTCGCGCTCGAACCGGACCTTGCGATCGCTGTCGACGTGACGTTCGCGACCGACCAGCCTGGCGTGGAGCTCGGCCCGATCACCAAGCACACGCTTGGCTCTGGGCCGGTCGTCGGCCGCGGCACGGCGATCCATCCAGTGATCTTCGAGCTGCTCTACGAGACCGGCGAGCAGGAGGAGATCCCCTTCACCGTGGAGTCGATCGGCAGGACCACCGGCACCGACGCCGATGCGATCTTCGTCAGCCGCTCGGGCGTGCCGACCGGCTTGGTCTCGGTGCCGCTGCGCTACATGCACTCGCCGGTCGAGCTGATCCAGCTGACCGACATCGCCGCCGCAGCCAAGCTGATCGCGGCCTTCGCGCAGCGGTTGGAGCCGGGCATGTCGTTCGTGCGTTAGTAGCCTCAGCGGTTGTTGCTGCTGTTCGACATCGACGGCACGCTCCTGTTCGGCGCCACCGACGCCCACCGCGACGCGCTGCAGGATGCGCTCCGCGAGGTGCACGGGATCGATGCCCGCCGGGCCCGAGTCGTCGCCCCGGCCGGTCGTACCGACGGCGACATCGCGCGCTCGATTCTCCTTGGCGCCGGCGTCTCGGCCGAGCGGATCGACGATCGGGCGGAAGCGGTTCGAGAGCATTGCTGCCTCCGGTACGCCCGACTGTGTCCGACCGATCTCGCCGGCACCGTGCTCCCTGGCGTCCGCGAGCTGCTCGATCGGCTCTCCACGCACGACGATCTGGTCCTGTCACTGCTCACCGGCAACTATGAGCCGGTTGCACGACTGAAGCTGGGACGAGCGGGCATCGGCCACTACTTCGCCTCCGGTCAGGGCGCGTTCGGCTCGGACTGTGAGGATCGCGCCGCGCTGCCGGCGATCGCCCGCCGGCGCGCCGGTGAGCGCGGCCGTCCGTATCCGCGCGAGAAGACGGTGGTGATCGGCGACACCCCGCGCGATATCGCGTGCGCCAGGGCCGACGGCATCCGGTGCGTGGCCGTGGCCACGGGGCCCTACGAAATCGACCAGCTGGAGCAGGCTGACTGGGCCGTCGAGAACGCCACGGCGCTGGCCGAGCTGCTGTCGGAACTGCTTTCCGACTGACAGCGGGCGCGGTGGTACGGTGCCGCGGAAGTGGCGAAGGGGCAACTGATGATCACCTGCCCATCGTGCGGCCGCCAGTCCGCAAAGTGGGCGCGGTTCTGCTCCAAGTGCGGGCGACGCATGCCGAGGCCAGGGGAGATGGCGGTCCTGCCCGCGGTCCATCATCGTGATGCGCAGGCGCCGGGGGCGCCACCGGAACCCGACGCCACGGGCTCGATTGAGTCCGTCGATGCCGACGCGACCGCGCCCATGGAACCGTTCGACGCCCCCGTCAGCGCGCCGACGGAGGCGGCCAGCACAGCTGCGAGTGCCGCCACGTCGCCCAGAGAGCTACCGACGCCGGTGCACATGCCGGCGGTCGATCCCCCGGTGCGCCCGACGGTGGCGCGCCGGCGCGTCAGGAGCTCGCCGCCCCCGCGCGCGCCGGCGCGGGCGTCCGGATCATCCCGCGCCATTGTGTTCGCCGCGGGTGGTGCGGCCGTGCTGTTGATCGTCGTCGCCGGATACCTGATCGGCAAGGCCGCCAACTCGGGGTCGGGGTCGAGCAACCCGCCCCCGTCTGTGAGTCGATCGGTCGCCCGCACCGGGACCTCCGCGACCACCGGCACGGCCAAGGCGAGCACCACAACGTCGACCGCCGCGGCAACTGCGGTAGCCGCGACCGCCACCTTCACAGGCCGCGAGTTCTCGATCAAGTACCCGGCCGGGTGGATCATCGAGACCAACCAGAAGCAGTACCCGTGGGGCACCGACACGACCGTCGTCTCGCCGGCAAACGCTCAGACGTTGCTGCGCGTCGACGTCTCGCCGCACCTCAGGACCAGCGATCCGCTGACCGCCTCCCAGGCGGAGATCAGCCAGGTCTCCAAGCAGCCCGGCTACCAGCAGCTCGGTCTCACCTCGACCACTGTCAACGGCAACCCGGGTGAGCGCTGGGAGTTCCTCGTCAACGACAACGGCGTGCTCGAGCACAGTGTCGACGAGTTCATCATCGCGCCGAATCGCGACGGCCTGGCGATTCTGACGCAGGCGCCGGCGAGCAAGTATCCATCGCTGGCCAACGAGTTCACGGCGCTGCGCACGACGATCGCCGTGCACGCCTCCTGACGTGGTGGAGCCTCCAACGTGTCACCGCCCAGCTGAGCGGTGACACGTTGGACGGCTGGGCCGGGCGAGTAGCGTCGTCAGGAACGCGCCCGGCCCAGCACGCCTTACCTGATCGGCACTGTCACATCACCGTGCTGCTCGAGCAGCTGCCCCCACGTGTCAAACGACATGCAGAAGCGGCCACCGACCCCCCAGCCAGTGCCCCAGCTATTCCAGAACCAAACCAGCTGGTTTTCAGCGTCGATCTGGTCGGCGACGATCTCATGTCCCCCTCTGATCGTCGCTCCGGGAGCAAGCTCGACCAAGCCGCTCTGCGCATCCGGCTGGTCAAAGCTCGTGTACCAGCTGATCCCGGTGATAACGGGCCGCAGGACGAGCGCCTCGAGCGCGTGCTGGATTCCGAACGCGTGGCGGTAGGCGCTGATCAGCCCCATGTCCTTGCCCGCCTTGCACACCATCAGCCCGCTTCCGCCTGGATCGTTGGGCGGATACGGATCGCCCTCGAGCTGCGTCTCGAGCTCGTAGACCTTCACCGCCTCGTTCTCATCGAGCGGCGAGCCGCCGGAGAAGTTGGGCGCCGAATCAAGCGCCCCGCACAGCGCGTTGGCCGTGCATGATCCGATGTTCCCCTGGTTGAGCGGCAGCCCGGTTGCGTTGTGCGTGACGCTCTGGATCTGGGGCGCGCGCTCCGCCTGGAACTCGCGCGACCGCGGGTCGTGCAACACGTGGCGGCCGAGGCGCATCCCCTCCACAACCGTCTCGTTCAGCCGCTCGCGAAACACCCCATTGCCGTTTTCGGCCATGTACTCCACCCCCAGAATTGCGGTTAGCTTGCCCCGCAATTCTCCCGGACCGGAGGGGGGCGCGGGGTGAAATTTGTCACTGGCGGCCGGGGTGACAGGCGGGTGCAGGCAAAAGGTGACAAATACTCACGAAAAGTCACTGTCGTCTCGTGGGCGTGTGCGAGGCGCGGTTGTCGAGGAGTCGGGGCGAGCCGGGGTCGTCGAGGGTCGGGTGCGAGCCGGGGTCGTCGAGAGTCGGGTGCGAGCCGGGTTTGGTCGACTCTCGGCCCGCGGGCGCTGCGCGCCCGCAGCCTGGCGAGCGGTCGGCTCGGTATCTGGCTTATGAGGAGGGGGAGCGAGGCTCCTATCGTCGGCGCCGGGGGCGAACGAGGGGCTCCGGTCTCCCGTTTCTGGCATCGAGAAAGGGGTGAGGGCGGCTTCGGTTCCCGATTTGCGGTTCTGGATGATGCACAGCACGCCACAACCGGCGCCGGCGGCGAGCCGTGGCGCGCTAGGCACACTCCTCGTGCACAGCACGCCAGGCCTCGGGACTCGCCGCGCGTTTGGCGCGCTGTGCATCACCATTCGCGGGGGCGGAGCGACTCCGCGGCGGGCCGGCGGCGGTTCGTTCATGGGTAACGCGACAACACCGCCGCACGGGCCGAGCTCTGTCGTACTACCCATGACTGACATGGGCGGCGCGCCCCGGTGAGGGCATCGATGGGGCGCGATCACCGCGCCGGCGCCGGCGGAAAACCGACCCGCCACAAACGCCACCGCCTCGAACCGCCACCCAAAACTCCTGCAAGTGCAGCGTCTCGCCCATGCTGCACGGCCACTTGCGCCCCTTGCATTCCGACCAAATCCTCACGATAACTCCGCCACATGAACGGGATCCGGACAAACGCGGCGGCCGTCATGCTCGGCGTCAGCCCCAACACACTTCGTAGCTGGGAGCGGCGCTACGGCTTCCCCCGCCCGCTCCGCTCGCCTGGCGGTCACCGCCAGTACGCACTCACCGAGATCGAGTCGCTGAGGCTGGCTCTCGCCGAGACCCACAACGTCTCCTCGGCGGTCTCGCTCGCGCAGGAGCGCGGCGAGGGACCGTCGTCTCCGACTCGCCTCGCGGCGGCGTTCGCCGAGTTCGACGAGGACAAGGCGTCGCGCCTGCTCGAGGAGAGCCTCGCGCTGCGCTCGGTCGAGCGGACGATCGAGGAGATCCTGCTCGAGGCGGTGCAGACGCAC
>Ga0116216_10003511_pt1 | contig 10189 bp, 8 predicted proteins | sample Sb_taG_11_FD_89696 | JGI IMG/M metagenome (GOLD analysis project Ga0116216, IMG submission 89696) | Peat soil microbial communities from Weissenstadt, Germany - Sb_50d_3_AS metaG | ecosystem: Environmental > Terrestrial > Soil > Wetlands > Peat | place: Germany: Weissenstadt | collected 2010-09-21
CCTGGTGGTGGGTGGCTTGCGCGCTTTCGCAGATTGAGAAATCAGGTTGGCCTATCCCCGTTCGACGAACACTCGATGGGTACGACAGCCTAGCGGGGACGCAGGACGCCGCCTGTCCCTCGCCCCGGCAAGGGGCGAGCGCCCGTGGCGCACGGGTCAGCCAGGGCTGCGCTGGGAAGCCATTTCAAGGGTCCCCAAAAGTCCCCGAATGGGCCAGGCAGGTGCTCTACGCCGGCGTCGGTGCCGCCGCGGGGCCCGAGGTGCGCGGGAGCTCCCCTCGGACAAAGGCGCCGCGGGGCGCCAACGTCTCCAGCCGGCCGTGAATCCAAGCCTCCGCCTCACTCCTTAGGCCATCCTTGTCGGCCAACTGGAGAACGGGACCGAACGCGAGGGCTAGCTCGACCCGACGCTTGCGAAAGCAACCCCAGAAGTGGGGGATAAACCCGTCGTCTCCCACCCATGCATCGTCGCGGTTGCCGTACTCGATCGCGACCGGCACAACGGGGATTCGCTGCTCGGCCGCGAGCTCGAAAAGGCCGGGGAAGAAGGGCAGTGCGCCAGGGCCGCGGGACGTCGTGCCTTCCGGGAACGCGGCGAAAGCGACGCCCCGTTGCAGGAGGGCCAATGCACCTGCGCGAGCGGCCCGGCGGCTCGCCTTGTCCTCCCGCCTGACGAAGACGGTGTGTGTCGCGCGCGCGGCCGCACCCAAAAGCGGCCACTCTTCGATCTCCGCCTTCGCAAGGAACGCGCAAGGTCGCTGTGCGAGGAGCGCAGCGATGTCCACGTAGGAGCGATGGTTCGCAAGGAGGAGCACAGGGCCCGACGGCGGACTGCCGTGCACCTCAACCCGTACGCCGAGGAGGCTCACCATTCGACGCGCCCACGCATGACCGTGTCGGGTGGCGACATGGGGACACCTTCCTCGCAGCTTCGCGCTCACCTTGAGGCGCAAGACAGTGAATGCGGTGAGCGCCGCCAACGCGGAGAGACGCCAGATGACGCGAGCGGTACCGAGCAGTCCCATAGGGTGAATCTCCTCCTGGTGGGGCTGGTTCGCGGCCTGCGATCTCACGTAGGAAGCTCGGCCCGCGCCGTGGCGTTCGCGTGAAGCGGCGGCGGAGAACGTGGGACGTCACGCGCTCGTCCCCCAATTGCGACAGTACTGTGAATCACCAAGCCGAAGCTTTACCCAGCGCAAACCTGGACGAGAGACCTTTTTGGGGGTGGAGGTCCGTCATGTCCTATCAGAGTGTCGGAGTCCCGCGACCTGGACTTCCCTGGCTTGGTTTGCGAGGCCGTGGAAAGGCGCGTGCCGGCGGTGGCGACACGGTCCGGCCGGCACCGATCGCGCCGCGGCGCGACCAGACCTGGATGCTCGAGGAGGTAGCGCGCCTCGAAGACACCGCGCTGGTTCCACACGAGCGCTATTTGATCGCCGCCGCGGGGGCAGCACAGATTCCGGCGCTGCTCCGCGAGATCGGCCGCCTGCGCGAGATCACCTTTCGTTCGGTCGGCGAGGGCACCGGACGGGAACTGGACCTCGACCTATTCGACCGGACCTACGAGCACCTCTTCGTATGGGATCGACAGGTCGGCGAGCTTGTGGGGGCGTATCGTCTTGCCGAGACGGAGCGCCTGCGGCCGGTGTTCGGCGCGGCCGGCCTCTACACCCACACTCTCTTCGAGCTAGACGATGCGTTCTTCGCCGAGCTCGGGCCTGCGATCGAGCTCGGCCGCTCCTTCGTACGCGTGGAGTACCAGCGTTCGGCTTGCGCGCTGATGCTGCTCTGGAAGGGAATTGGGCAGTGGGTGCTTGCCAGGCCTAGGGTCAAGACGCTGTTCGGCGCGGTGAGCGTCTCCGCAGACTACTCGCCCGCGGCGCGCGCGTTGATCGCGGCCACTCTCTCGCAGACCCACGGCGACCCTGCGCTCGCCGCACACGTCCGACCCCGGCGACCGCTGCGTACCGGCTGGCGGGCGCACCGGAGAGCCAGGATGTCCCTGGAGACGGAGATCACGCCCGAAGAGCTCTCGCAGCGCGTGGCTGCACTCGAGCCGAACGGCAAAGGTCTACCGGTCCTGGTGCGCGAGTATCTAAAGCTCGGCGGACGCTTCTTGGCGTGGAACGTCGATCCGACCTTCGGCGGCGTGCTGGACGGCCTCGTGGTGGTCGACCTTGCCCGGACCTCGCCGCGACTGCTCGAGTTCTACATGGGAGGGCAGGGGGCAGCCGCCTTCCTTTCCGAACACACGGGCCCCTGAGCTTTCTCTACTGCGATGCCTCGAGTTCGCGCACGGGGATACCCGCACGCACGATCAGCACCTGCGGCCCCCCGGTGCCGAGCGGCATTCGATGACCCACCCAGCGCTCCGGCTCCCCCGTGTCGAACCAAAAGGAAAAGCGCGGGAGGAAGGCGCGGGCAAGCGGGGTCAAGACGGGACCGAGATCGATCTCGGACCGCACCTCGATCAGGTCGCCAGCACTCGAGGATGCGAGATGCCGCGCGACCCGCGCCTTAGCAGACACTACTCGGTGTATCTTGCAAACCAAGAACTGGAAGTTCACCTCCTCCTTGGCGCCGGAAACGAGCGGCAAAAAGAGGAGGTGCATGGGCACGTTGGCGATCAGATCGGGAGCTTGCACTTCGAGCTCGAAGGGGGACTCCTCCGAGCCCTCGGCGGGCGTGCAAAGTGCACGGCCGGTACGGTGGTCGATCCACATGAGGCCGTGGCTTTGCCCTCCGGCCGCCCATGAATGGGACTCCTGCCAAACCGGTCGCAGCCCTGCGCCGTCCTTCGTGCGCTCAAGTTCGCTCATAACGACGCTGGCCTCTGCGCCTTGAATCGCGCCGGCTGCAACCATCAGCAGGTTGCCACTCGGCATGCGAGTGAGGCTCACCTTCGCATCGCCCACCCGATTCATGGTGTTCTCGTCGTAGGTGGCCGCGGGGAGGGCCCCAAAAGGATCCTGCAAGGGCAGTTCGAGACTCGAATCCGCGAAGGAAGGAAGTGGGAACGAAGCGAGAATCAATGCGCCGAGCGCAAGACGACGGACCAGAGGAGTCATGATTGTGAGCCATCGTAGCAGCCTCCCGAGGCGCACAAGGTGATCTTTCGCGGTCATGCGCGAAACGCCCACCAGATCGAACGCACGGAGCTCGCTCTGGCCTCGCGAAGATCGCGCTCCGGGTCGTCGTCGATCGCCGCCCCGATCTGGTTGCGCCCCGTGCAGTCTCACCACCGGCCGACCCTCTCGGGGCATTTCGGGCCACCCTGGAGCGTTCGCAGCGCCGCCGGCGGCGGTCTGCCTCGTTTCCCGCATGCGTCTTGGTAGATTTGGACGAACTTCGGCGGGTCGCCCTCCTTGCGATCCGGCCTACCCCTAACCTCGCGCCGGGCCCGCACCCCTTTGCGCCCCGGGGGTGGCAGCGGGAGTCTGGGGATTCGCTTCCGCCTTCATTTCGATTTCACACTCACCCTTTCGCACCCGGTTTCGCCTCGCGCCGTCGGTCCCCGCGCGCAGCGGTGCTCGCGCTCGACAGGCCGCCCGTGCACCTCCGCCACGGTAGGTGAGCCTGGGTATCGTTGTGGGCTCGGCGCTATGGTCGCTTGTCCTTGCGCGAACCATCGCAAGGGGGTGCACGGGCGGATCGCGACTTCTTGGCTTCGGTTCGTAGCTGTTGCGCCAATCCGTGTCGCCCGCCTCGGGAGCTGTGGTTCGGCACACTCCCCGGCTAAGGTAGTTTCGAACGATCGCTCACGGAGGCGCCCGGCATGTCCGATCCGCGCGAGCCGATGGACGCTCAGGTGAAGCAGCTTTTCGATCTCATGCGCGCCACGCGGCCGTCGCAGCGTGTGCTCGAAGCCGGAGCCATGCGCGCGGAGACGGCAGCCTTGTCCGCCCTGCTCAATGCGAACGCCCCGGCTGTCGAGCGTGAAGACGAGCTGCGGATCCCAGGCCCGAAGGGGCAACCCTTGCGAGTCCGCGTCTTTTTTCCTCCCGGCACCGGAGCAAAGAAGCCCGTGCTCGTCTACCTCCACGGCGGCGGCTGGGTGATCCTTTCTCCTGAGACTCATGCGAAGCTCACGAAGCAACTTTGCGTCTCCGCGGGTGTCGTGGTGGTCAGCGTCGACTATCGGCTCGCGCCGGAGCATCCCTACCCCGCAGCGCTCGACGACTGCGTGGCGGCGTTCCGTTGGGTACGTGAAAACGCGGCGCGCGTCGGCGGGGACGGTCGGCGCATCTTCCTGGGCGGCGACTCCGCCGGAGGCAATCTCACCGCTGCTACGACCTTGCGGCTCCTCGCTATTGCCGAGAGACCACCCACTGCCAACCTCATGATCTGCCCGGTAACGGACCTCGACCTTGCGCTCGACTCGCCGTCGGCGCGCAAGTTCGGACCCGGGGATCTCGTTCTGGACGACGCAATGATGAGATTTTTCTGCGAGTCGTACGCGCCGCGGGCGACCTGGGCGAACCCGTTTGTCTCGCCGCTGCGTGGCGACCTTTCGAAGTTCCCGCCGACCTGCGTGCTCGTAGGAACGATCGACCCGCTCTATGACGACGGGGTTGCGTTCGCGCAAAGGCTGTTGGGTTCTGGGGTGAAAACTACGATCTTGAGCTATCCAGGCATGCCCCACGACTTCATGCTCTTTCCGGGCCTCGACGCTGGAACAAAATCGATCGAAGAGATGGCCGGGTTCCTGCGCGCGCACCAGCAGTGAGGTCTAGGCCAGTCCCATCCGCTTCGCGATGATCACCTTCATGATCTCGTTGGTGCCGGCATAGATCGACTGCACGGCTGCGTCCTCATAGTCCGTTGCGACAGGGTACTCGTGCATGAAGCCGTAGCCACCGTGCAGCTGGAGGCACTCGCTGGTCAGTCGCTTCTGCAGGTCCGTGCTCCACCATTTCGCCATGGAAACCTCGGAGACGATTTCCTCGCCGCGCACATGGGCGGCGAGCAGGCGATCGACGAACGCCTGACCCACCTCGACCTCAGTTGCGAGCTCCGCCAGTTTGAACTGCGTGTTCTGGAATGCGGCGATCGGCTTGCCAAACGCGCGGCGTTCGCGCACGTAGACAATCGTGTCCTCGAGCGTGCGCCGGCAGGACGCGATGGAGGCGACGCCGATGCAAAGACGCTCCTGCTGAAGCTTCTCCATCAACATGCGGAAGCCCTGGCCCTCGCGACCGAGCAGGTTGGAGACCGGAACTCTGCAGTCCTGGAAGAAAAGCTCGCTCGTATCCTGTCCCTTGAGACCGACCTTGTCGAGCTTGCGCCCACGCACGAAGCCCTTGGTCGCTGCCTCGACCAGGATGAGGCTGATTCCCCGATGCGCGGGCTGTGCGTCGGGGTTCGTCTTCGCGACGACGATGAAGAGATCGCCGATCTGCCCGTTCGAGATGAACGTCTTCGACCCGTTGAGCACGTAGTGCTCACCGTCCCGGAGCGCCTTCGTCTGCACGTTCGCGAGGTCTGATCCCGTCCCAGGCTCCGTCATCGCGATCCCGAGGAGGATTGTGCCTGCGATGGCTCCCGGCAGGTATCTCTGCTTCTGATCGTCATTTCCGTAGGTCGTGATGTAAGGCATGCAGATGTCGGAGTGGAGTGAAACCATCAGGGCATGGGCGCGTAGGCGCGCAAGTTCCTCCATGACAATCGCATCGTAAAGAAAGTCAGCCCCAGCGCCGCCATACCCTTCGGGTTGGTTGGCGCCGAGGAATCCCTCTTCACCGCAGCGCCGCCACGTCTCGCGGTCGGACATTCCTCGGGTGTTCCATCCGGCGATCTTGGGCTCAATCTCCTTCTCGGCGAAGCGTCGAAACTGAGCGCGGAAGAGCTCGTGTTCTTGGCTGAAGATGTCGCGTCGCATCATGTCGTCTCCTTCGTCTGCATAAACGAGCCCTCAGCGACTACGACGCGCGGCGCCGCCGCGGAGTTCGGCAAGCGCTTCGGCGATGCGCGCGAGAGCGTCGTCCACGTCTGCTCGATCGACGTCGAGATGAGTCACGGCGCGGAGGGTCCCGGGTGCGATCGGATCGATCAAGAGCTTTCGCGAGCGGGTTGCGTGCGCGAAGTGTCCGACGTCGTCGAATTCGAAAAGCACCATGTTCGTATCGGGCTCGCCGCGGACCTTGAGCCCGAGTTCTCGAAGTCCGGCCGAGAGCCGACGCGCATGGGCATGATCCTCAGCCAGACGCGTCACGTGGTGATCAAGGGCGTAGAGGCCTGCGGCGGCCAGAATGCCGGCCTGGCGCATGCCACCGCCCAGCATTTTTCGAAATCGATGCATGCGATCGACGATCTCAGCGCTGCTGCTGACTACGGAGCCTACCGGTGCCCCGAGACCCTTGGAGAGACAACAAGAGACTGAGTCGAAGGGCTCCGCCCAGGTGGCGGCGGGAATGCCCGTCGCCACGACCGCATTCCACAGGCGCGCACCGTCGAGGTGCAAGCGCAGGTCGCACTCGCGCGCGGCCTGCGCCACGCCGCGAATGCGTTCGAGCGCGAACACGCGGCCACCCGACACGGTGTGCGTGTTCTCCACCGCCACAAGGGTGGTTGGGGCGTAGTGGTGATCGCGCGGATGGAGAGCAACGCGCACATCATCGCCGTCAAAGAACCCCCCCACGCCGAGACTAGAAATCTGTACACCGGAAAGAGCCGCCGCCGCTCCAGACTCGTACAGCAAGACGTGCGCGTGCTCTCCGGCCAGGACGACGTCGCCGTGCCGGGTCTGTGCCCGGATGGCAAGCTGGTTCGCCATCGTGCCCGAGGGCACGAAGAGCGCCGCTTCCTTGCCGAGCAGCCGAGCGATCCGCTCTTGAAGGAGGTTTACGCTGGGATCCTCGCCATACACGTCGTCTCCCACTTCGGCTTGGGCCATCACCTCACGCATGGGTGAGGTGGGACGGGTAACCGTGTCGCTGCGCAAGTCGATGGTCTTCATGCTGGCAACGAGGATATCGGTTGTTCCATTCCAGCCCAATGCGCCCGCCAAGGACTTCTGGTCCATGGTGCCCTACGACCCCGCTCCGAGCTAGAGAGCAACCGGTCGCTCCCGCGTAAGAATCACAAGCGCGTCAAGCTGATCCGTGCCCTCGCAGGGGTGAATCTCAAGAGCGCAGTCTCAGTCGCGATAACCGCGGCGAAACAGTCGATCTGCCGGGGTTGTTTCCAGTACTTCAACTGCGCGCGCAAGGGCTCTGTTCGCGCCGAGCGCGCGTTCCAGGCCGGTGTTGCAGGCGGTGATCGCCTGTTCGAGCGCTTCGACCGGACGAGGGCGACGACCGCTACTGCCGGCGATCAGCACATTGGCGAGGTAGTGAAGCTCTTCGATGCGCTGGAAGAAGAGCTCGGGCTTCTGCGGCCGCAGCTCCGCCAGCGCCGCCTGCAGCAGCAGCACCGGTCGCTCCACCGCCGTCGGCGACGAGCGCTCGGCCGGCGCGCGCCTGCCGCGCTCCTTCACCGCCGCGGGCCCCGCCGGGAGAGCAGCCAACGGCTGCTGACGGCTCTGCCCGCTCACAACCGCTTCCTCGAGCAGTTGCACGAGCTTGCTCACGTCGGCCGGGGGCCCGGCCAGCTCCGTGCCGCTCGCTCGCGCCGCGCTCTCGGCCGGCCGCGCGGGCTTCCCGCTCGCCAGGGCACCAAAGTAGGCCTTAGTCATGGGGTCGCGTATCTCGAGCTGTTCGCCGCGCCGCGCCAGCTCGAGAAAGCTGCGTGCATCCGCCGGCGCGACGAAGCCCTGGGCCGCGCGACGATCCTCGCGCTCGCCCGCCACGTCGCTCTCCAGCATCTCTTCCGACGTCAGCACCTCGTACAACCCACCTTGCTCTTCGATGTACTCCGAGCTGAGCGCGCAGCACCGCTCCAGGATCGCGCGCAGCGTCTCGTGATGGTCGCGATCGAGCGCGAGCAGCGCGGCCCAGACCACATCCCAATGCACCGGATCGCGCGCCAACAGGCGAAACTCTTCCCACTCTTCGAACAGCGGCGCCTCCAAGGCCCGTTCGAGGCGTTGGAGCTCTTCGCTCGGTTCGGTGACGCCCCGCCATAGCGCATCCGTGTCCACCACCAGCACCAAGCGATGGACCGCGAGCGTGAGCAGGTCGCGTGGCAACGCGCACAACTGTTCGATGAGGAAGCCCTCGCCGCTCTCGAACATGATCTCGAGCCAGAGCGCGAAGCGTTCGGGTCGGAACTGCTCGTCTTCGCCCGGGGCCGCGGCGCGCCAGAGATCCTGGTCGAACACGCCCTGCAACTGCTCGCTGCTGGCCAGTGCCACCAGCTCGCCGGCGTCTTCGAGACCGACGCGATCGATCAGCCTACCGAGCACCGGTGCGGGCAGCTCGCGCACCGCGGCCACCAGCTCGGGCTGATCCAAGATCCGCATGAGCAGCCGAGTCGGCGACGCGGGCTGCGTACGGACGAACGAGGTCATACGAACGTCCTTCGCGCCTGTGCTGAAGCCCACTATCGAGGTTGGACCAGATCCTTTCCAGCTTCTGTTTTCTGGTCCAATTCGCTATAATTATTTCGAGAATCGAATCTGCGCGGCACGACGTTCGAAGCCCGCGCCTCTCGCCGCGGCAGTCTGCCATAGCGCCATCTCTGGCGGTGGCTCCGTGTCAGGAAGGCATGAGCGTGTCCCGCCCGCGGGCGCTCAAAGCGGGGTCGTGCGGAGCTCGGCATAGACGCCAAAGTGGTCACTCGGCCACACGCCGTTTTGCGGCAGGTCGCATACGACGCGGCAGGTTTCCAGGAGACCGATCCCATCCCGTTTCGGGAAGCCCGTGAAGATGTAGTCGATGCGACGGTCCGGCTCGAGGTTCGCACGCGCGTAGGAGTTGCGGTTGCACCAGGTCATGCCTGCCTCCAGGTCGGCGCGCCGCGCACCGGCGACGCGCCAAGAATCGTGGAAGTAGACGCTGCGCCCGCCGCGTGACTCGAGTCCTGTCAAGAATCGGATCTCCGACGAGTCGGGCTCCGCATTGAAGTCACCGACCAGGAGTGGAGGGAATCCCCCCTTCGGGCACCGCTCGAGAACCAGGTCGGCCAACGCGACCACCTGGCGCTCCCGGATCTCACCGTGTTGGAACTTCCAGTTGAGGTGCGTGCAGGTGAACAAGACGGGACCGACGGGTGCATCGATTGTCACGCAGAGGGCCGAGCGGCGTTCCCCGTCCTCGCCGTGGGGGAGCGGGATCGATTGGCGTTCAAGGATCGGCCAGCGGCTCGCGACGGAGTTGCCGAACTCGAGACGCTGGTCCTGCCAAAAGCGCATCGCAGGCGCGAACGCGAGGTGGTAGCCAGCGTCTCGCAGAAGTTCCGCGGCGAGGTCACGCCCGGGGCCGCACAGGACCTCTTGGAAGCCGATCAGATCGGGGTTCAGGCTTTGAATCCACTCCCGCAGGAGCTTCGCCCGCTCCGGCCACGGGCCCATGTCGTGCCAGAGATTCTGGCTGAGCACGGAGAGCGTCATCGAAGAAAGATCCTCCATTGGGCGGGCGCCGACGTCATACTCGCCCCACGATCTGCGGCTCGACTGCCAAGCGGCGCGTGCGCGCCAGGGAGGATCGTATGGATCTCGGTCTCGCGGGCAAGGGTGTAGTCGTCACGGGTGGGAGCAAGGGAATCGGACGATCGGTGGCCCTCGCGTTCGCGCGCGAGGGCGCGCATATCGCGATCTGTGCCCGTGGCGCAGAGCCTCTCGAGAGAACCGCGTCTGAGCTCTCTGCACTCGGCGCCAAAGTGCACGCCTTGACGTGCGATGTCTCCGACAAGGCTTCGTTGGAGAGCTTTCTCGATCGCGCGCGAGACGCGCTCGGACGTCTGCACGTGCTCGTCAACAACGCTTCGGGCTTCGGCGTGATGGACAACGAGCAGGGCTGGGAGCAAGGATTCAAGGTGGACATGATGGCGACGGTTCGGGCCACCTGGCGGGTGGCTCCCTGGATGGCCGAGGCCGGGGGTGGCGCCATCGTCAACATCTCGTCGATTTCCGGCCTCGAAGCCGGAATCACCGTGCCCTACGGTGCAGTAAAGGCTGCCGTGATCAGTCACGCCAAGTCGATGGCGCGCACCCTTGCGGGAAAAAATATTCGGGTGAACGCGATCGCGCCCGGCGCCATCGAGTTTCCGGGAGGAAGCTGGCTTGCGATCAAGAGCATGAATCCCAAGATGTA
>Ga0116216_10003514_pt1 | contig 10188 bp, 6 predicted proteins | sample Sb_taG_11_FD_89696 | JGI IMG/M metagenome (GOLD analysis project Ga0116216, IMG submission 89696) | Peat soil microbial communities from Weissenstadt, Germany - Sb_50d_3_AS metaG | ecosystem: Environmental > Terrestrial > Soil > Wetlands > Peat | place: Germany: Weissenstadt | collected 2010-09-21
AAGAAAACATAGAGGGTGTCGATCATTGCCTGGCGGTAGCCGTCCCTGTCCTCCTGAGTCCAGAACATGACATGCTCTACTTCCGGGTTGTAGCATTTCAAAAACACATTTCGGGTGCATAGCGGCACGAACACGCCATCGCGGTCCAACGATAGGACTCGATGACGCTTCACCGCAAAAACGGCGTTCTGATAACTGCGGTTCGTTGCGTAGTCGAGGAGCACAAGGTTGGAGATGCCGTTGTCGGCCTCGTCTCCACCGGCTTCTCGAAAGTGACGGAGAACCTTTCCATACACAACGTCGAAACTAGCCTCGGTTGCCTCCTTGGGTGATAGGTTGATAAATTCTTGAATGTCGGTCCGGAGTTCTGCCGCTTCGTGGGCAGATTCAAGATAGCCCAAGCATCGTTTCAGCCATTCGGCCTGTCCCTTCGACGTGCCCGGCCGGTCGGGAGCGACAGAACGTACGTGCTCAATGTCCCAGTTGGCCGTTTTGAAGCTCTCAAACTGGAACCGCATGTTTGACTGAGGGTTCCGGAGGAGTGTCGCCAGATTGAACAGCAGGAGGATGGATCGAATCCGCCGTGAGCCGGGACTGTAAGTCAGTCCGTCCAATTGGTCGGCAATCCATTCCTCTGTAACTGGCGCAGGTGCCGTCGGCCCAAAAGCGTGCCTAAATACCTTCGCTCTGACCTTTTCTTTGAATTCGTCTTTTGTAGCTCCGACAGCCAGCGCAAGCAGTTCATTAACATCCGTCCCTGCCCAGATCAGGTAGCCAACTAGATGGTAAAGGCGGCGGTCAGCAAAGCACTCCTCTAGCACCATGAACGTTTGTTTCACCGTGAGCCATTCAGACTCGAGAGCAGTATTATTTTCAATTAGCTTTTGGTTATAGTAATTGAAGGTTGCGTATTCATCCGTACCCAGCTTGATTCCGTTCTGCCGCGCTATAAGATCGAAAAGGAAGTCGATCCGACCGCCATGCTTTTCCGTTTCATTGCTAAGAAAGCACCAGAAATCCGGGTCCTGTAGGGTCTTCTCCAGGGTGTCCCATTCCTGTGCTATCCGGAACTGCAGCGGTTCCACCGGTCCGCCGTTGCCGCGTTTCAGGAAAAGCGCCCGGATCAGTTCGCCGTTTGTTAGTGGTATTTTCCCAACATTTAGACGGGTGAAGGCAGCGATGGCATTCTCCTCGGGTGATAGTTCAAACCAGATGATTTTCGTTCTGTTGAGAAGGGCATCCTTGATAGCCTCCACTTCGCTTTCCCTAATTTCGAACCATCTCGAAATGGCCTTTACCGCTCGATCGATGTGAGAGAAGTTGATGTCCGTTTCTGCCTGCTCCGAAGAGGGGTTATTGAGAAATTCTTCGAGATCCCGCCGTGTTTCGTAGTCCAGCCGGTAAAGTTTCTGCTGGTAACGGGCAACGAGGCGCTCGTTGAAATGGCGCAGGGTCAGCAGCAGCGTCATCAGGCGTTGCTGGCCATCCACCACCTCATAAGCGCCGTCATCGTTTGCCCGCAAGACAAGCGGCTGAAGGCAGTAGAACTCTTCTGGTTGAGGGCTCTCCCGCTTTGTGAACTCACGTATGTCATTCAGCAGTTGCTCGACCTGCGTGGGTTTCCATCGGTAGCCACGCTGGTAGGCAGGGATGCGGTAGCGAAAGGGTTCCTCGGAGGCGTTGACCCGGAGGTCATTGACCGACTTCAGACATATTTGGGGTTCGTTCATGTCGGTCTTGTCTTCCGGTTAGACATCATCCCTTGCTTGAGCTGGCGAAGAGCTGCGTCACGGCCTCCCAGAACGCGACGAATTTAGCCGGGGGCCCTGGCCGAAGATACGAGCTTCGCCTCCGGGATGGTAGCCGCAACTGGAAGTGCCGATAAGCGACCGCGAGCCGTTCGGCCATTTCCCTGAATTCGTGTAGCAATTGTCTGGTATTGAGGATCTACGCCGTAATCCCATGCTCGCGGAGCCGCCAGCGAAACTGCAAAATGTCGGGGACGGGCAAGTGGTGAGCCGGTTATCCGCCGGGGACACTTTAAGCCGATGGAAATGGGGTTGCAGGCTGCGCAAACGAGAAGGCCGCTTGGCGCTCTTGAATGAGCATTCCGGGAGCGAGGCACGACCGGCCGGAATAGGCGCACACCTGCCCTCCCCGGCCTGGGAAGCTTCCTAGCGGGCCGGCTAGTTTTCCTCGTCGGTGAGGCTTTCGGCGTCTTGATGCGCGAGTTCGGCGACGATCGCGTCTCCCATTTCGCTTGTGGACACGACCCGGCAGCCGTCGCTCTTGATGTCGGCGGTGCGGAGGCCCTCGGCGAGCACCTCTGCGATCGCCGCCTCGAGGCGGTCGGTCGCTTCGTCGAGCCCGAACGAATAGCGGAGCGCCATGCCGAACGATCCGATCATAGCGATCGGATTGGCCAGTCCCTTGCCCGCGATGTCGGGGGCCGACCCATGAACCGGCTCGTAGAGCGCCCTCCGCTTGCCGGTCTTCGGGTCCGCATCGCCGAGCGAGGCGGACGGCAGCATGCCGAGCGAACCCGTCAGCATCGCGGCGACGTCGGACAGCATGTCGCCGAACAGGTTGTCGGTGACGATGACGTCGAACTGTTTCGGCCAGCGAACGAGCTGCATGCCGAGCGCGTCGGCGAGCTGGTGCTCGAGCTTGACGTCCGGATATTCGCGCTTGTGAAGCGCGGTCATCACCTCGTTCCAGAGCACGCCGGACTTCATGACATTGCGCTTGTCCGCCGAAGTCACCTTGTTCCCGCGCTTCTTCGCGAGGTCGAACGCGACGCGGCCGATGCGCTCGATTTCGTAGGTGTCGTAGACCTGCGTATCGATGGCGCGCTTCTGGCCGTTGCCGAGATCGATGATCTGCTTCGGCTCGCCAAAATAGACGCCGCCGGTCAGCTCGCGCACGATCATGATGTCGAGCCCTTCGACCACCTCCGGTTTGAGCGACGAGGCGGCGGCAAGAGCGGGATAGCAGATCGCCGGGCGCAAATTCGCGTAGAGCCCGAGATCCTTGCGCAATCGGAGAAGGCCCGCCTCGGGCCGAACGTCATAGGGAACCCCATCCCATTTCGGGCCGCCGACCGCCGCGAACAGCACCGCGTCGGCGGCCGCGGCGCGCGCCATGTCGGCGTCGCTGATCGCGGTCCCATGCGCCTCGTAGGCGCAGCCGCCGACAAGGCCTTTCTCGATCTCGAATTTGGCGACGCCTTCGCTCGCGAAATGGCGGATGATTTTTTCGACCTCGGCCATCACCTCGGGGCCGATGCCGTCGCCGGGAAGCAGAAAAAGCTGATAAGTCGTCATGGGTTCTTCGTGAGACGGGAGAAGGGCGAAGAGTGCTAGACGATTTCGATCTGCGACGAAAGCCGAACCGGTTTGAAAAAGTGAGATGATGCGTCGAGGGCGAACCGCGATTCTCCTCCCCCCCCTTGCGGGGGAGGTTTGGGAGGGGGGTCGCGGCGTGCCGGTCTCGACGGCTTCGTTCGCCTTGGCCCGCCCATTGATTCGTGTGCGCCTGATCGCGCTATGATTTCCGTCCGCGCGACCCCCCACCCCGGCCCGCCCCCGCAAGGGGGGCGGGAGCGCAGGCGCCGAAGCCGCGTTGTCCAGGAATATTCGGGGAAGCCGGCATGACTATCGTCAACAGTTCGGCGGCCGACGGCTTCATCCAACGGCTGCCGAAGGACCTCCGGTTTTATCTGGTCCACGGGGCCGATGAGGGGCTCACCCACGAACGCTCGAAGGCGATCGTCGGCAAGGTTCTCCACGGCGACATGGATCCCTTAAGAATCGTGCGACTCGAAGGGGACGTGGTCGCGCGCGATCCCGGCGTTCTGGCGGACGAGGCCTATGCGATCCCGATGTTCGGGGGCGCTCGCGCGATCTGGATCGACGCACAGGGGCGCGATCTCATGCCGGCGCTGGAGCCGTTGTTCGCGAGACCGCCGGCCGACTGCACGATTGTGGTCAAAGCCGCACAGCTCAAGAAGGGCGCCCCGCTTCGCAGCGCCTTCGAAAAGGCGCCGAACGCCGCGTCGGTCGAATGCTACTCGGACGAGTCGAAAGCGCTTCACCAGCTGATCGATGCCGAGACGGCCTCGGCGGGACTTGCGATCGCGCCTGACGCTCGGGCGGCGCTCGTCGAACTGCTCGGCGAGGACCGGCAGACGACGCGGGGCGAGATTGCCAAGCTCGTTGTCTATGCTCATGGACGGCCGCGGATCGAGATCGAGGATGTTGAGGCGATCGTTTCGGATGCGGCGCCGTCGGCGCTCGACGAACTCGTCGATCAGGCGCTCTCCGGCGATCTCAAAGGCGCGGCGGCTTCGGCGACCCGCTATCTCAGCGAGGGCGGGGACGGGGACCTGCTGATGATCCGGCTCATTCAGCGGTTGACCCTCATTCACCGGTTGAGGCTCGAAATGGATCAGGGGCGCAGCTTCGACGCGGCGTGTCAGGCTCTCTACCTGAGGCTTCCGCCGGCGGCGATGCGCAAACTCGCCGTTGAGGCCGAGCGCTGGACGTCCGATTCCCTCGCCCGGCGGCTGCCGGTCATCCGCGCCGCCAGCGCCCGGGTCCGGGCCGAACCGCGGCTGGCGGACATTCTCGCGACCCGCGCCATTTGGTCGCTCGCCTCGCGCTCCGGCGCTGGAAGAGGGTAGAGGGTTGTGTTGTGGGCCAACCCTCACCCCGGCCTCTCCCGCAAGCGGGCGAGGGGGCGCTAACGGGGGAGGGGGAATTCCCTTCTCCCGCTTGCGGGAGAAGGTGGCCCGAAGGGCCGGATGAGGGCTATCGCGCCGCCGGCTGGCAGAGACGGCGGCAGAAGTCGTCGAGCTGCTCGAAATTGCGGAAGCCGATGCGAATGTCCCCGCTCTCGCCGGCATGCCGGATCGTGACCTTCGCCCCAAGCGCGAGGCTGAGCTTTTCCTCGAGCGCGAGCGTATCCGCATCGATAGCGCGCGGCGCCTTCGTTCTCGCGCGCGTCACGGCGCCGGCGTTCTCGCCCAGCCGCTCGACGTCCCGAACCGTGAGGCCCTCGGCGACGATGCGGTCCGCGACCGCATCAGGGTGGGCGACCGCGAGCAGTGCGCGCGCATGGCCGGCGGAGATCTGGCCCGCGGCCAGGAGCCCCTTGGTATGCTCCGGCAAATTGGTCAGGCGCAGCGTGTTGGCGACGTGGCTGCGGCTCTTTCCAACGACGCGCGCGATATCGGCGTGCGAATATCCGTGGTCGCCGCCGAGCTGGGCGTAGCCCGCGGCTTCTTCGAGCGCGTTGAGATCGGCGCGCTGGACGTTTTCGATAATGGCGATCTCGAGCGCCTCGCGGTCGCCGGCCTCGAGCACGATGATCGGAATTTCGTGCTGCCCCGCGCGCTGGGCGGCCCGCCAGCGCCGCTCGCCGGCAATAATCTCATAGGCGTCCGCGACGCGGGGAATGGCGCGGACCAGCACCGGCTGAATGACGCCTCGCTCCCTGATCGATGCGGTCAGCTCCTCGAGCTCGACGTCATCGAACCGCTTGCGCGGGTTGCGCGGGTTCGGGCGGAGGAATTCGATCGGCGCCTTGCGAGCGCCGCGCGCCAGCGCGACCGCTTCGGGCTCCTCCGGCGCGGCGCCCAACAGGGCTGCGAGCCCTCGCCCGAGGCGGGGCCGGTGTTCGGTGCGAGCGGCGTCTTCCGCCATCGATTTAAACTCCTGATCGTTGACGGCGATCGGCGCTCACGCCGCGCGCCATCGCCCCTCGCGCTGAATGACTTCCGAAGCGAGCTTGAGATAGGCTTGGCTTCCCGCGCATTTGAGATCGTAGAGAAGCGCCGGCTTGCCGTGCGACGGCGCTTCGGAGATGCGCACGTTGCGCGGAATGACGGTGTCGTAGACCTTGTCGCCCATATGCGCCCGGACGTCCGCGACGACCTGGCCCGCCAGGCTGTTACGGGAATCGAACATCGTGAGCACGACGCCGTGAATCGTGAGCGCGGGATTGAGGGTCTTGCGCACCTGCTCGACCGTGGTCAGGAGCTGCGACAGGCCCTCTAGCGCGAAAAATTCGCATTGCAGCGGAACGACGACCGCGTCGGCGGCGGCGAGCGCATTGATGGTCAGGAGATTGAGCGACGGCGGGCAGTCGACGAGGACGTAGGTGACGGCGCCGCCCTCCGAAGGGGAATAGGCCTTGAGCGCGTTGCGCAGCTTAAATGAGCGATCGCTGTCGCCGGCGATTTCGAGTTCGACGCCGAGCAGATCCATGGTCGAGGGCACGATCAGGAGACGCGGCACCGCGGTCGGCACGATGACGTCGCCGAGATTGCGCTCGCCGATCAGCACCTCGTAGCTCGAGGCGACGCCGTTCTTGCGGTCGATGCCGAGGCCGGTCGACGCGTTGCCCTGGGGATCGAGATCGATGATGAGGACGCGCTCGCCGATCGCCGCGAGAGCCGTGCCGAGATTGATTGCGGTCGTCGTCTTGCCGACGCCGCCCTTCTGATTCGCCATGACGAGGACGCGAGGTTGCAGCCCGCGCCGACGGCCCGAATCAGCGGATAGGGTCTCATCCATGGGCGATCTCGCGAATCAGCCGGATTCTGAGTATAGCAGCCTCGGCGTCGACCGCGCTTGGAAGAACTTCGATCGTATAGGCTCGGCTAAGGTTGAGCGCCTCGAGTTGTTGTTGCGCGGACCGCCCTCGCGGAAACACTCCAGCCGCTCCCTGTTCCAGCCACACTGTGGCCAATTTGACCGTCAGCGGCAAGGGGGCGAAGGCCCGCGCCGTCACGGCGTCCACAGGTCCAAGCGTCGCGGCGCCCAGGGACTCGACGCGAAGGGCATGGATCTGGGCGGCGGCGCCGGTCGCGCGCGCCGCTTCGCGCAAGAAAGCGCATTTGCGCTGGTCGCTCTCGATGCAGTGAACGACGGCGCCGGGCACGCCGGCTAGAAGAATCGCGACGACGAGGCCGGGAAACCCGGCGCCCGAGCCCATATCCACCCATCGCAAGGCGCCCGGAGCAAGGCCGAGGATCTGGGCGCTGTCGGCGATGTGCCGGGTCCAGACCGAAGCGAAGGAGGTCTCGGAGATAAGATTGGTCGCCTTTCTCCATCGCGCCAGATGGTCCACGAAGACAACAAGGCGTTCCTCTGTTTCACGTGAAACAGGAACGAGGCGCATTGCCGCCGCCCGGTCCTCCAGGAGACGCTCCGCCAGACCGCGTCGCGTCAGGGACCGGCTCATACCGTAAGGTTGAGCGGGGACGGCGGCGCTGACGAACGGGGCGCGGGCGATCGCCGGGCATGCGCTGCGACAAGCGCGAGTGCGGCGGGGGTCATCCCTTCGATCCGGCCGGCCTGCCCAAGGCTGCGAGGCCGGACCGCGACGAACTTCTCCCGCAGTTCGGTCGAGAGGCCTGAGATGCGGGCGTAGTCGAGGTCGTCCGGAATGGCCATCGCGTCTTCGCGGCGGTAGCGCGCGACGTCCTCCGCCTGACGGTCGAGATAGACCGCGTATTTGGCGTCGGCCTCGAGCCGGGGAACGAGCTCCCGGGGGATGCTCAAGAGCTCGGGCCACACCCGGGCGAGCGCCGGAATCGGAAATTGCGGCTGCGCCGCCAGTTCGAACGCGGAGCGGCGGACCCCGTCCTGGTTGACCGAGAGGCCGTGCGCCTCGAGCACCGGCGGGGTTGCGGTCACTGTGCGGAGCAAAGCCCGGGCGCGTTCCAGGCGATCCCGGGCGCCGCGCCAGGCTGAAGCGCGCTCGGCGCCGACGCAACCGAGCACGATTCCCTTCTCGGTCAGCCGCTCATCGGCGTTGTCGGCGCGCAGCGACAGGCGATATTCGGCACGCGAGGTGAACATGCGATAGGGTTCGCTCACGCCGTGGGTCGTGAGGTCGTCGACCATCACTCCCAGATAAGAATCGGCCCGGTCGAACGCCGCCGGGGGTTCGAGGCCCGCTTTGCGCGCCGCGTTGATCCCGGCCAACAGGCCTTGCGCAGCAGCTTCTTCGTAGCCGGTCGTTCCATTGATCTGCCCTGCGAGGAAGAGACCCCCGAGGCGGCGCGCCTCCAGAGTGGGATCAAGGCCGCGCGGGTCGATATAGTCATATTCGATGGCGTAGCCCGGACGCACGATCCTTGCGCGCTCGAGACCGGGGATGGTCGCGATGAGAGCCCTTTGGGTCTCCTCCGGCAGGGAGGTTGAGATGCCGTTCGGATAGATGACCGGATCGTCGACGCCCTCGGGCTCGAGAAAGATCTGGTGGCTCTCCCGGTCGGAGAAGCGAAGCACCTTGTCCTCGATCGAGGGGCAGTAACGCGGACCGCGTCCGGAAATAGCGCCGGAATAGACCGCCGAGCGATGCGAATCGGCGTGCACGATGCGATGGGTTTCGGCGGTGGTTCGTGTGATGTGGCAAGGCAGCTGCGGCGCGGCCGCCGCGGTCGTGCGGTAGGAGAAAAACTCCGGCGGAACATCGCCGGGCTGAACCTCAAGCGAGGCAAAGTCGATCGTCGCCCGGTCGAGACGGGGCGGGGTCCCGGTCTTCAATCGGGCGAGAGCGAAGCCGGCGGCTTCAAGGCTTTGGGCGAGTGAGACTGACGCACGATCGCCGTACCGGCCCGCGGGCGTGCGGGTCTCGCCGAGATGGATGACGCCGCGCAGGAAGGTGCCGGTCGTCACGACCACCGCCCGGCATGCGAGAGCGCGGCCGTCGGCGAGCTCGACTCCGGTGACCGCGCCGGCCGCGGAGAGAACGCGGGCAGCTTCGCCCTCGACCACCGTAAGGTTGGCGGTATCGGCAATGAGCGCCTGCATGGCGCGCCGATAGAGGCTTCGGTCGGCCTGGGCGCGGGGGCCCTGGACGGCCGGACCCTTACGACGATTGAGGACCCGGAACTGGATGCCCGCTGCGTCGGCGGCGCGAGCCATCAGCCCGTCGAGCGCGTCGATTTCGCGAACGAGATGCCCTTTGCCCAGCCCGCCGATCGCGGGGTTGCATGACATTTCGCCGATGGTTGCGAACCGCTGGGTCACAAGCGCGGTCTGAGCGCCGCAACGGGCGGCGGCAGCGGCCGCTTCCGACCCCGCGTGTCCCCCGCCGATCACAATGACGTCGAACCGAGTGGCGGCCTGTTTCACGTGAAACATAATCCTTGGGCGAATCACTTTCCGACGCACAGACGCGAAAAGATCTCTCCGAGAACGTCTTCGACGCCGATCCGCCCGACGACGCGATCGAGGGTGGCGGCCGCGCGACGCAAATCCTCCGCAATCAGCTCGGGTTCCGACGCTTCCGGCGCGAGGACGGAAGATAGGGAGTCCTTTGCTTCCTGAAAGGCCTGGCGATGCCTTTCGAGCGTCAGAACCGCGGGCTCCGAGGACGACAAGCGCTCTTCGGCCAGATCGCCGATGGCGTCAAGAAGCTTGTCGACCCCCTCGCCGGTTTTCGCCGATATGGCGAACGGCAAGCGCGCCGAGGCAGAGCGGCTCTCCGGCAAATCGATCTTGGTGCGGACGGCCAGTGCCTGTCCCTCGGCGAACGGCGGGGGAGACCCATCCTGATCGTCGAGCCAAAGCGTCAGATCGGCATGCTTGGCGCGCCGCAGCGCTCTGTCGACGCCCTCGCGCTCGACGGGATCGTTCGTGTCCCGGATTCCCGCCGTGTCGACCAGAACCACAGGATATCCGCGAAGATCGAGAAAGACTTCGATCAGGTCGCGCGTCGTTCCGGCGAAGGGGGAGGTGATCGCGACGTCGCGGCCGGCGAGCGCATTCATCAAGGTCGATTTCCCGACATTGGGCGGCCCGGCAATGACGACCACGAAGCCCTCCCGCAAGCGCCCGGCTGCCTTCGCGCCCGCGAGCGCGCGGTCGATGCGGTCCCTCGCCGTCTGCGCCGCCCGCTTGACGCTGTTCAGGGTCAAATTCTCCGCATCCTCGACGTCGGAAAAATCAATTTGCGCCTCGATCATGGCCATCGCGCTGATCAGCATGGCCCGAATGGCTTCGCATTCGCGCCGCAGCGCGCCGCCTGCGATTCGCTGCGCCTGACGCCGTTGCGCCTCCGTCTCGGCGTCGACGAGGTCAGCGAGGCCTTCGACCTCTGAGAGATCGAGCTTGCCGTTGACGAAGGCCCGCCAGGCAAACTCGCCCGCCTCCGCGGGCCGCAAGCCCGGAACGA
>Ga0116216_10003515_pt1 | contig 10188 bp, 8 predicted proteins | sample Sb_taG_11_FD_89696 | JGI IMG/M metagenome (GOLD analysis project Ga0116216, IMG submission 89696) | Peat soil microbial communities from Weissenstadt, Germany - Sb_50d_3_AS metaG | ecosystem: Environmental > Terrestrial > Soil > Wetlands > Peat | place: Germany: Weissenstadt | collected 2010-09-21
AGCGATCCCAGGACCCGTCACCGGCCGGTGGCGGTCAGCGATCCCAGGACCCGTCACCGGCCGGTGGCGGTCAGCGTCCCAGTGACCCGTGCCGGCCCGCACCCGCCGCGAACCGGGCGGCGCCCGCACCCGCCTCCTCCGCTAGCGGCACCTGCCCGTGCGCGAACTCCGCGGCCAGCGCCGCGGCCTCGCCCAGGCCGTCGGCATCCAGCACGGACGCGCGGTCGCTGCGGAGGCAGGCCTGCGGGAACGAGGCGAGCTGGGCCGCCAGCTCCTGCGCCGCGGCCAGGGCCCGCCCGGCCGGGACCACGCGGTTGGCCAGCCCGATCGCGGCCGCCTCGGCGGCGTCCACGGCCCGTCCGGTCAGGATCATGTCCATCGCCCGGCTGGTCCCGATGAGCCGGGGCAGCCGCACCGTCCCGCCGTCGATCAGCGGGACGCCCCAGCGCCGGCAGAACACGCCGAACACGGCGGTCTCGTCGGCCACCCTCAGGTCGCACCAGAGGGCCAGCTCCAGCCCGCAGGCCACCGCGTACCCGGACACCGCCGCGATGACCGGCTTGGACAGCCGCAGGCGGGTCACCCCCATTGGCCCGTCCCCGTCCGGGGCCACCCGGTTGCCGCGCTCGGTGCCCATCGCGGTCAGGTCAGCGCCCGAGCAGAACACCCCGCCCTCGCCGTGCAGCACCGCCACGGCCGCCGCGGGATCCGCGTCGAACGCCCGGAAGGCCTGCGCCAGAACGGCCGCGGTCGGCCCGTCGACCGCGTTGCGCCGCGCGGGCCGGTACAGCAAGACCGTGCTGACCGCCCCCGACCGCTCCACCCGTACCGCCTGCTCGGACATCACGGTCCTCCTGGATTGTCGCGGCGATTTACCGCCCCGCCAACCTATAAGGTGGGCGGGCCAGCGACGAACAGACCACGTGGAGGCGACATGAAGCGGTCGTGGCTGACCCGCGGCGCACTCGCGGCGGGAGCGGCCCTGCTCCTGCTCACCTCGGCGGTCGCGGCGCAGGCGCGGCCGGCCGGCGACGGCCCCCCCGGGTTCTGGTGGGGCACCGACAGCTTCCCGGTCTCGGTCCCGGGCGGCGCCCCGTACACCATGCCGTTCCTGGGCGGGGCCTACGGCGGGTACATCGGGATGACCGGGAACTGGGCGTACTGGCTGGGCTGCAAGGGCGGCTTCATCGCCTTCAACGCCAGCGACGCCGCGAAGGCGCACGCCGACTTCACCAAGTACGGCAAGGGCGTCGGCGATGGCGCGTACTGGTTCATGGGCGGGCCCGGCGTGGACCCGCACTACAACGGGAGCACCGCCGAGGCCAGCGCCTGGGGCGCGCAGCAGGCCGCCCGGGCGCTGGCCGATATCGCCAAGGGCGCCTTCGACTACCACGTCGTCTGGATGGACGTCGAGCTACCGGGCATCGCGCCGGCGCCGGACAACGGCTGGAACAACGTCTACACCTCAGCGTGCAGCGCAGTGATCAGGCAGCGCGGCATCCCGGCCGCCGTGGCCCGCGCCGATTTCAACGGGTTCGCCGACTACGTCACCGCCCACTCCTCGTACAAGGTGGGCGTCTACTCCACCGCGAGCGTCTGGACCACGATCTTCGGCACCGGGACCGACTCGCTGATCCCGACCACCTATGAATGGACCTACGAGCCCGAGACCACCAACTACACCGGCGCCTTTCCGTCCGGCTGGTGCCTGAACCACGGATCCGGCCCGTGCGCGCAGTTCTTCGGCGGCCAGACCAGCTCCAGCAGCCATGCGCTCATGTGGCAGTGGTCCGGCGGCGGCGGCGCCACCAACGGCATCGGTGGCTTCAACGGCGACCTGGACCAGATCGACTCGAGCCGGATGGGTTAGGCGCCGGAGCACCCGGTGCGCGCGCTGGAGCGGGAGGGCTGGCTAGGCGAAAGCCCGGCCGCAGGCGCGCGCGCGGCCCTGTCGGGCACCGGGATCGCCGGCGCCGCCCTGGGGCTCGGCCTCGGACTGCTAGCCCTCGGGCCCGGGTTGGGGCGGGGTTTCCTGCTCAGCTACGACATGGTGTTCGTCCCCCGCGAACCGTTCTCCGCCGCCCTCCCCGGCCTGGCCCCGCCGCGCGCGGTACCCAGCGACCTCGTGATCGCCGTGGCGTCCCGGGTCCTGCCGGGGGACGTCGTGCAGAAGGTGGTGCTGCTGGCCATCTTCGTGCTCGCCTGCTCCGGCGCGGTCGCGCTGCTGGACCGCGAGCCGCGGCTCGCCCGGCTCGCGGCCGGGGTCTGCTACGCGTGGAACCCGTACGTGGCCGAGCGGCTGATCATCGGCCAGTGGGCGCTGCTCCTGGGGTACGCGGGCCTGCCCTGGGTCCTGCGGGCGGTGCTCGCCCCCGACCTGCCGTCGCGGCGCGGAACCGGTCGGCTGGGCCTGGCGATGCTGCCCGCCGTCATCGGCGGGTTCGCCGCGATGGCGGTCACCGCGCTCGTGGTGCTGCCCGGAATCCTGCTCGCGGGCGGTCTCCGCCGGGCGGTCATCGGCCTGACCGCCTTGGCCCTGGCCAGCCTGCCGTGGTTTATCCCGTCCCTGCTGCATGCGGTCTACGTGGACCCCGCGAGCGTAGCGGCGTTCGCGGCCCGCGCCGATACGCCGTTCGGCAGCATTGGCAGCCTGCTGATGCTGGGCGGGGACTGGAACGCGCAGACGGTACCGAAGGCCTACGGCGGCGCGTGGTCCGCGCTGTGGCTCGCCGTCGTCATCATCGCGCTGGCCGGATACGCGGCGATCGCCCGGCCGCATGCCCGTGCGGGGGGGTCTGGGCCCGCCGCCACAGGCGGTCAGGCCAGCAGGGTCGTCCCCCCGGGTCAGCACCGCTGGCCCGGCCTGGGCATGGCCGCCATCGCCGGGCTGGTGCTGGCCAGCATCGGGGTGACCGCGGTGGGCCGGGACCTGCTCAGGTCACTGATCGGCGCGTGGCCGGGCTTCGCCGTGCTCCGCGACGGCCAGCAGTTCGTGGCGCCGCTGGCCCTCGCCGAGGCGGCCGGGCTGGGCGTCGCGGTCGGCCGGGTGATGACGCCGCGGACGTCCCGGGGCGGCGTGGACGCAGCCGGCTGGGTGATGACGCCGCGCACGTCCCGGGGCGGCGTGGACGCGGCCGGCTCGGTAATAACCCCGCGCGCGTCCCGGGGCCGCGTGGACGCGGCGGGGGCGTTGCTCGGGGTCTTCGCGGTGCTCGCGCCCGTGCTGCTGCTGCCCGGCCTGGCCTGGGGCGCCGCCGGGCGGCTCCGCCCCGCCGACTACCCGGCCGCGTGGCTGGCCGCGGCGCGCCTGATCGACGCCAGCCCGGCCGGCGGAAGCGTGCTGCTCCTGCCGTGGGAGGCCTACCGCACGCCGTACTGGAACCACGGCGAGGTCGTGCTTGATCCCTGGTCCCGGCTGCTGTCGCGCCCGGTGATCTGGAACGACGGGACCCGGGTCGGCGATGTCGAGCTGGCGCCCGACGACCCGCGCGCGCGCCGCCTCGACGGCGTCATCCGCGGGGTCGGCCCGCTGACCGCGGCGCTGGCCGCGACCGGGGTGAGGTTCGTGGTGGATGACGCGGCCGGACCCGGACCCGAGGACCAGCCGGTCGGCGCGCGGCTGCCCGGGGCGGTCGTCCTAGTGGACCAGCCCGGGCTAACCGTCTACCAGCTGCCGGGTTAGTTGGCAGAACGCCCGATGTGCGGAGCGGCGTTAAGTCACAGGTGCGGGCTGGCCGAGGTTCGGGCTGTCAGGCCCGGCGCGCAGGGCAGCGGCCCGAGCCGACGCGGCTTCCGCGGCGGAAGCGTCGCCGTGAGCTAGGTGGGCTTCGGCGAGCAGGGTGAGCGCTCCGGCTACGCGGACCGGTGCGCCCATCTCTTCGAAGGTCGTCGCGGCCTGCCGGGCAGCGATGACCGCCTGGGCCGGGTCGCCGCTGGCCAGAGCCAGTTCGCTCAGCCCGAGCAGGGCCAGGGCGCCCGCCAGCGGCACGCCCGCCCCTTCGGCCAGTTCCCGGGCGCGCTCCAGCGCGCCGCGGGCCCGGCCGAGTTCGCCCTGCCGGAGCAGCACGACACCGACGCCCCGCAGGACGTGCGCCTGCCCATTCTCGTCGCCGTTGTCACGGACCTGGGCCAGCGCCCGTTCGAACATGCTGGCGGCGTCGGCCAGCTCGCCCGCCTCCAGGTGGACCTCCCCGGCGGCATTCAGCACCTGTGCCTCGACTCTTCCGCACGGCACCTCTTGGGTCAGCCGTAGGGCCTCGGCCAGGAGGTCCCGGGCCGGGCCGAGTTCACCTGACTCGAGTTTGCCCCGGGCCAGGTTCTGCAGCACGTAGGCGACCGCCACCCGGTCACCTGTCTCGCGGAAAATGGCCAGGGCCTGCTCATAGCGCTGGGCGGCTTCGCCGAGCCGCCCCATGATGCGGTCGATGAACGCGATGTTGCGGATCACCAGCGCGAAGGCATGGTCGTCACCGGCGTCACGGAACATCCGGGCGGCCGTATCGAACTCCCGGCGAGCCGCGTCGAACCGTCCCTGTTCCTGACGGAGCGATCCCAGGTAGTACCGCATGGCCGCTTCACCGCGGACGTGCCCGGCGTCGCGGGTGGCCTGCAGGGCGATATCGACGACCTCCCGCCAGTCGTCGAGATAGCTCCGGGCCTCGAACAGCGCTTCGGCCGTCGTGGCCAGGCTCCAGCACAGCTCGACCAGCCCGGCCCCGGCCGCCTGGCGCACCCCCGAGATCACCCCGGCCCGCTCCCGCTCATACCAGCCCAGCGGGTCGCGGGTCAGCTGCCCGGCCAGCGTGCCGGGCAGCGGCCACCTCGGCGGAGTGCTGCGGACGGGCAAGTAGGAGCCGCCGCAGTAGTGGTGGCGGGCCTGGTCGGCGAGGTAGAGCAGGACGCCGAGCGCGCGCTCCAGCGCGGCCGCCCGCTCGGCCGCCGGCTCCTCCGCGGCCAGGCGCTCCCGGGCGAACACCCCGATCAGCTCGTGGAACCGGTACTGGCCGGGCGCGCCGGAAGCCTCGACCAGGTGGGCGTTGACCAGCTCGTCGAGCACGTCCTCCGCGCTGGCGGGCGGCTGGTCCAGCAGCGCGGCGGTCACCCACCAGGAGAACACCGGGGCTTCGAGCAGGGCCAGCCGCCGCAGCAGGACCCGGGCCTGCTCGCTGGCGCCCTGGTAGCTGAGCGAGATACTCGCCCGCACGCCCAGCTCGCCGTGCTCCAGCTCGTCGAGGCGACGGGTCTGGTCGGCCAGCCGGTCGGCGAGCTGCTGGAAGTCGCGGTGCGGCTGGGCCGCCAGCCGCGCGCCTGCGATCCGCAGCGCCAGCGGCAGGTGCCCGCACTGGCTGGCGACCGCCGCGGCGGCCCGGGCCTGAGCCTGCACCCGGCCCGACCCCGCGATGCGGCCCAGCAGGGCCAGGGACTGGCCCGCATCCAGCACGTTCGCCTCGATGCGGGTGGCGCCGGCCAGTCCGGCGAGCCTGCTCCGGCTGGTGATCAGCACTGCGGCGGAGCTGCTGCCCGGAAGCAGCGGGGAAACCTGGCGTTCGTCCGCCACGTCGTCCAGTACGACCAGCACCTTGCGGTCGGCCAGCAGGTCGCGGTACGCCTCGGCCCGCTCGTCCAGGCCATCTGGTATCTGCGGGCCCGGCACGCCGAGCGCGCGCAGGAACCGCTCGAGCACCTGCATCGGGCCCACCGGATGGGTGGCCCCGGCGTGCAGGTCGGCGAACAGCTGCCCGTCGCCGAACGACCCGGCCACGCCGTGCGCCGCGTGCACGGCCAGGCTGGTCTTGCCCACGCCGCCCTGACCGGTGATCACCACCACCGGGACCGCGAGCCCGGCCTGGCCGGTCCCGGCCAGCCGGTGATGGATCTGGCTGACGTGCTCGGCCCGGTCGGTGAAGTCAGCAATGTCGGCGGGCAGCAGCCGCGGGGTCCGCCGCCTGGCCGGCGGCAGCGCGACCGGGCCGACCGGTGGGTCCAGACCGGGGTCGCCGACGATGATGTCGTGCTCGAGCCGCTGCAGTGGGGCACCAGGCTCCAGGCCCAGCTCGTCGATCATCATCCGCCTGGTCTGCTGGTAGACAGCGAGCGCCTCGGCGGTCCGGCCGCAGCGGTAGAGCGCGAGCATCAGCTGGCCAGCCACTCGCTCGCGTAGCGGATACCGCCAGGCCAGCTCGGTCAGCTCGCCGACCAGCTCATGATGCCGGCCCAGATCAAGTTCCAGGGCGAGCCTGTCTTCGATGGCGGCGGCCCGCTGCTCATCGAGCCGGGCCGCCGCGGCCCGGATGAGCAGGCTGTCGATACCCTCCAGGGTCGGCCCCCGCCACAGCCGGAGCGCGTCGCGGTAGCTCGTCGCCGCCTGGTCCAGGCGACCGGCCTGGCGTGCCGCCCGGCCCGCGGCAACCAGCTCTTCGAACCTGCGGGAATCCAGCCGGCCGGCCTCGACCTGCAGGACGTAGCCCTGCGCCTTCGTGGAGATGGCGACCGCAGGGGCGTGCGCGGCCAGCAGCCGCCGGAGCGCGGAGATGCTGATCTGCACCTGGGCCCGCGCCGTCGGCGGCAGATCCTCGCCGTAGATCGCCTCCTCCAGCCGGTCCACGCTGACCGCGCCGTTGGCGCTGAGCAGCAGCATGGCCAGCACGACCTGCTGCCGGGTACCACCCAGCTCGAGTCGGTGTTCGCCGATCCCAACCTCGAGCGGCCCGAGAATCCTGAACTCCGCCGCCTCTGGTGTCGGCATGCCCCCAGTGTGACACTGGCCCGCCGGAAACGGCGTTCGGGCCATCTTTCTGCTATCGGCCGGCGAAGGCCCGCCGAAAGCGCGGGGGCGCAGCCTAGGGACCAGCGCCGCCCTAAGGAGCAATCAGATGACGCCGACGGCTGACCCGCCCCGGATGCGGGTGCTCTGGTCCCGGCTCCGGTCGACGGTTTCCGCCGATGAGCCACGGCTCGCCGCGGTCCTGGCGGTGGCCGCCGCGGGTGGCCTGGCGAGCTGGCCGATCGCCTTGTTCATCCATGGCGCCGTCCTGGGCGCGGTCGCCGTCATCGTCCTGCTGAGCCGGCCCCCATCATGAACGGCCACGGCCGATGGGAGCAGCTGGCCCTGGAGTCCATTGAGATCGGGCTGGGTGATTCCGATCCCGCGCTCGCCTCGCTGCTGGCCATCTTCAGCCAGCTAGCGTCGGGTGAGGAAATGCCCGCGCGCGAGCGGACCAGGGCTCCGCTGCGGCACCCGCCGCGGCGCAGCCCAAGGCGTCGGCCGGCCCGCGCACCTCGGCGATGGTCCGCACCGCTGGTGTGGCTGGTGGTCTCCGTCGCGCTCATCACCGTCGCGGTGGTCCTCAGCCACGGCGGTGCCTCGGGATGCGTACAGGCCTGGGCGGCGGCGGGGTGTGCAGGGTAGCGATTTACGTCTGGTCATCGGCCAGCAGCCCGGCCTCACGGGCCGTGACGGCGGCCTGGCCGAGCCTGGCGCACTTCATCAGCCGGATGTGCTCTTCGTCGGGTACCGGTTCGGCCTGCCTGGGCAGCATGAGCGGGACGCCGTTCTCGATCCGGTAGAGCCGGCGCAACCGCGGGTTGTACAGCACCGCGTCGTCGGCGAAGTAGAGCAGGCCGCGCTTGTCGATCGGGCACACGAGGACGTCGAGCAGGGGCTGCTCCAGGGCCATCGTCATCTCCTCACCTCGGCCAGGTCACCGGACGCCGGCTCACTCTCCGGCGCCTGCCGGGATAGAGAAATGAGCACCAGGCCGGCCAGCGCGATCCCGGCCACGCGCAGGCCGAGCTGGCCCGGGCTGGCCGGCAGGCGCTCGTGGAACAGCCAGGTGCCCGCGATGATGAAGTACACGCTGCCCGTGACGGCGGACACCGGGACGAAGATCGACGCCCGGCTCGCCTGCAGCGCGGCCTGGAAGAGCAGCATCGCGACCGCCAGGCTGCCGCCCAGCACGTACAGGTACGGCGACGAGAGGACGCCGACGACGATGCCCCCGGCCGTCTGGTGGCCGGCCAGGATGCCGGAGAGCCCCTTGATCGCGAGCGCGGCGACCCCGTAGAGCAGGCCGGTGCCGACGCCCGACCAGACCCCGGTCATCGAAGCGCCGGGCTGGCGGCGGTGAGCGAACAGCGGGCCGGCCGCGGCCAGCAGGCCCACGATGACCGAGGGGACCATGACCGCCGCCATCGCCCCCGGGCTGGCGTGACGGCCGACCTCGGTGCTCGTCGCGGACAGGGCGAGCGCGACCAGGCACACGGCGATCGCCGCCACGGACCAGGCCTCGCTGGCGCGCAGGCGCTCCCGTAGCACCAGCCGGGAGAGCACTAGGACCAGCACCACGCCGGAGGCGAGCACCGGCTGCACCACGCTGACCGGCTCGACCGTCAGCACCACGGTCTGGCAGGCCAGCCCGGTGAGCATCAGCGCGAACCCGCCCAGCCACGCCCGGCTGGTCGCCAGGCTGACGATCACGCGCCCCAGCCGGCGCAGGTCGAGCGCCTGCATCTGGGACAGGGCCCGCTTCTCCAGGACCAGCCCCACGTTGTAGGCCGTGGTGGCCAGCAGCGCCAGCGGGATTCCCGTGACGGAGGCGGCGCTCATCGGCCCTCCTCCGTCGGCGCTTCCCCGGCGGCTGGGCGGAACCGGCCCGGGATGGCCACCGCCGGGGTCAGCGCGGCCGCCAGCGCGACGAGCGCGCACGCCTGGGCCAGCCAGCCGAACGGGCCCAGCAGACCATCGCCGAAGGGGCGGACCGCGCACAGCAGTCCGGACGCGAGCATGGCGCCGAGGGCGAGCGCGGGCATCCGCGTGGCCGGGTCCCGGGCGACCGCCGGGCCGGTCCGCCACGCCGGCCGGCCGGCCAGGTACGCGAGCAGCGGAACGGCGAGGGCCACGGGGCCGCCCGCCACCAGGATCAGCGCGGCGACGGCCAGCAGCCGGAGCCAGGCGCGCCCGTCGCCGGCCGGCGGCGGCGACCAGCCTGCTGTCCCCGTCTCGATTGGCAGGGCCCCACGCCGGCCAAGCGTGAAGGACCACGCCACGACGGCGAGCAGGAGGGCGGCAGCCAGCACCGAGACGATCAGGACGAGGTGGTAGGTCGCGGCCGGGGCAAAGGTGAGCGTGACCGTGCCACCTGGTCCGGCCGGCAGGATGAAGGCCTGCTGCCAGCCGTCGAGGCGGACCGGCGTGAGCCGCTGCCCGTCCAGCGCCGCGGTCCAGCCGGGGTTGTAGTTCTCGTGAACCTCCAGGTAGGAGGCCGCTCCCGGGGCGACGCTGACCCGGCGCTGGTCGCTCTGCCAGCTGCGGACGGTCACGGCGCGGAAGGCACCGGGCTGGGCGGCCGCGTGGACGCTGGACAGGCTGACGTCGGTGACCGCGAACGTGCCGGGCGTCGCGGCGGCTAGTGTGTGCGAACCCGCGCCGAAGCTGAGCGCACCCCCTGGAGCGCACAGCCTGACCTGCAGCGGGAGATACTCGCTCAGTTCACCGATCGTGCCGCTGACGGCCGTCTGGTACACGCGCCCGTCGATCGTCAGCGCCGGGCCCTGCCCGCACGCCAGGGTGAACCTCGCCTGCTCGTCCGGGGTGACCGCGCGCAGCCCGGCCAGGGCGGGCACCGAGAGCTGGTCCAGCCGGACGGGCAGCGCCTCGAGCTGGCCCGTCAGGGTCACGATCGTGGCGGCGTGCAGGCCAGGGAAGGACACGTCGATCCGGTTGGTGGTCAGCAGCGCGAACCGCACCAGGCCGCCCGGCCCGATGCTGGCCCGCCGCGTGCCGTCCGGGCTGGTCACCTCGACGGTCACCGGCGCGGACGGCAGGCCGGTGGCCGGGTGCACGATCAGGGATGCGATGCGGCGCTGGCCGTGCCAGCTCAGGTGGATGACCGGGCTGGACGTGTCGGCGGTCCACGGCATGGTTGCCGATCCGCTGATCAGGCTGGCCGGGAACCCGGCCGGCTCCGCGCCCGGCGTCGAGGCCACGCTGACCTGCAGCAGGCCTGGGCCGGGCGGGCCGATCCGGTCGAGCAGCGCGTCAAGACCTGGACCAGGCAACGCCAGCGCGGAAGCGTTGAGGCCGAGCGTCTCCGGGTCGGCGACCGTGAACATCCGGGCCATTGGCGTGGTGGCGGTCGGGTCGGCGAAGGCGAACGGCGACGGCACCTGCTGGCGGAAGGAGAAGACGAC
>Ga0116216_10003518_pt1 | contig 10181 bp, 8 predicted proteins | sample Sb_taG_11_FD_89696 | JGI IMG/M metagenome (GOLD analysis project Ga0116216, IMG submission 89696) | Peat soil microbial communities from Weissenstadt, Germany - Sb_50d_3_AS metaG | ecosystem: Environmental > Terrestrial > Soil > Wetlands > Peat | place: Germany: Weissenstadt | collected 2010-09-21
AACGTCCAGGATCAGGAGGTCTTCGACATTGACCCGCAAAAAATCAAGGTGATGGGCGATACCGTGGAATCCATTTTCATCCTCGACGACATCGTCGGCTTCATCAACGAAGAGCACTACATGGAGTTCGCGCATCCCTACCTCAAGCGGATCTGCGACGCGTTTCCCGAAAACTGGATCAAGGTCTACCACAACGACGCCGAAGTGGACGCCTGTCTCGACCATCTTCCCGACGCCGGCTTCCAGGTGCTCAACTGGGGCAAGCAGAAAGACATCCGCGAAGTGAAACAGCGCGTGGGCGATCGCATGTGCCTGATGGGCAACGTGAACCCGCTGGAGATCGCCGTCCGCGGCACGCCGGATGAAGTCCGCGAAGCCACGCTCGACGTGCTCGAAGGCTCCGGCGGCGAAGGCGTCATCCTCTCGGTGGGCGGCGGAGTCAGTCCCGGCATGCCGCGCCAGAACGTCGTCGCCATGCTGGAAGCGCTCGAGGAATTCAACGCCGGACGGCTCGCCGGCCAAGGGGCCCGGCATGCCAAGGGGTTGTGAATGATCGATTACGCCTTCATGAATCAGTGCCTGTACGAGGGCAAGGCCAAGGAAGTCGAGCAGATGACCAAGGACGCCCTGGCCGAAGGGCGCGCCGTGCAGGAGATTCTCAACGAGGGGCTCATCGCCGGCATGAGCGTGGTGGGCGAGGATTTCAAGCACAACGTGCTCTATGTGCCCGAAGTGCTGATCGCCGCGCGCGCCATGAAGGCGGGGATGGCGGTGTTGAAGCCCCTGCTCAGCGCCAAGGACAGCACCACCAAACGCGCCGGAGTGCTGCTGATGGGCACGGTCCGCGGCGATCTCCACGACATCGGCAAGAACCTGGTCTGCATGATGGCCGAGGGCGCGGGCTTCGAAGTCTACGATATCGGGGTGGACCAGAGCGTCGAAAAGTTCATGGCCGCGGCCGCCAAATGCAAGCCGGACATCATTGGCATGAGCGCCCTTCTGACCACCACCATGACGTACATGAAAACGGTGATCGACGGCTTCAACGCGGCCGGCCTGGGCCACATCCGCATGGCCATCGGAGGCGCGCCCATCAGCCAGATGTTCGCCGACGAGATCGGCGCGGATGGTTACGGCGCGAACGCGTCCGCCGCCGTCGACCTGTTCGTGCGTCTCGCGGCCGAGAGCAATCAAAATGGCAACCTACAAGATCCTGTACTGGCAGGAAGTGCCCTCGCAGATCAGAGCTGAGGACGGCGAAGACGAAATCACGCTGCCGATGCCGCCGAAGTTCATGGAGCGCATCGACCAACTGGCGACGCAGCGCGGCCTGCACGGGTCGGACGACTACCTGGCGCAGTGGCGCTGGAGCGACGAAGAGGAACGCGAAGGCTCCGCGCAGGAAGTCGCGGAGGCGGTGAAAGCGGAGCTGGAATCGAATTGCCCCTAGCCCTCACCATCAACGGCCTCGAATCCCAAGCCCCGCTCGGCGCCTCCCTCTTCGCCTGCGCCGAAAGCATCGGTGTCCGCGTCCCCACCTCCTGCCAGATGCAAGGCAAGTGCAAAGAGTGCATGGTAGAGGTAACCGAGGGCATGGACTGCCTCTCTCCCCCCACCCCGGAGGAACGCCACCTCAACGGCACTTTCCGCCTCTCCTGCCGAACGCTCGTAGCATCCGACACCGGCCACATCCGCTGCCACACCATGCGCCGCGGCCACATGCGCATCGAAAGCGGCGCCGTGGGACTGCCCACCCGCGCGCGCGACATCGATCGTCCATCTGGGATCGCTGATGCGGCCGCCCCCGCACACGGCATCGCCATGGACCTCGGCACCACCACCATCGTCCTCCGTCTCTTCGACCTGTCGACCGGCGCCCTCATCGCCGACGCCTCCTTCGAGAATCCCCAGCGATTCGGCGGCTCCGACGTGATGTCCCGCATCCACTACGACACGCTGCATCCCGGCAAACTCCTCCGCCGCACGCTCGCCGGATACCTCAGCCACGCCATCGAAGAATTTCCCGTGGACCCGCAAACCATCCGCGAAATGGTCGTGGTGGGCAACTCCACCATGCGCGATCTCTTCTTCCGCCAGAACGTCTGGTCCATCGGACAGAGCCCTTACCGCTCCATCACCGAAATCCAGATGGCCGAAGGCACGCGCGCCACCACCAGCCTCACCGAGACCGGCCGCCGCTGCCTGCTCCCTATCCACCCCCAGGGCCGCGTCTACGGCGCCCCCATTGTGAGCGGCCACGTGGGCGCCGACGCCGCGGCCTGCATGCTGGCCATCGACCTGGCCCACGAAGACCGGATGGTGGCCATCATGGATATCGGCACCAACACCGAGCTGATCGTCGGCAACCGGCACCGCATTCTCGCCGCCTCCTGTCCCGCCGGTCCCGCGTTCGAAGGCGGCGCGATCGCCTGCGGCATGCCCGCCCTGGATGGCGCCGTCGAAGACGTCACCCTCCTGGATGACGGCACGTTCCGCCTGCGCGTGATCGGCGATGTCGCTCCCCAAGGCATCTGCGGCTCGGGGCTCGTGTCCTTGATGAGCGAACTGCTCCGCACCGGCCGCATGAATCAGATGGGCCGCTTCCACGACGAGGAGCGCCGTATCACCCTCGACCCCGAACACGACATCTTCTTCCTCGAAAGCGACGTCAACGAACTGGCGCAGGCCAAGGGCGCCAACGTCGCCGGCCTGCACGTGGTGCTCAGCAACTACGGCATCGATTTCGACGACATCGACGTCTTCTACCTCGCCGGCGGCTTCGGCCGGCACATGACGGTGGCCGCCTCCCAACGCGTTGGCCTCATCCCATGCATTCCCGAGTCGCGCATCGTGCAAGTGGGCAATGCCGCCATCGAGGGCGCATCCATGGCCTTGCTCTCCGCTGCGAAACGCGATGAGATGGAATCGCTGGTCCGCCAGGTCGAGCATTGCCGCCTGGAAACCCACCCCCGCTTCTTCGACTTCTTCGTGGAGGGCTGCCAGTTCAAGCCCATCTCCAGCATTCACGAGGTGGCCGGATGACCCTAAATGTCGAACCTGCCGAATACCAGCGTCTGTTGGGCTACCCGCGCAACGCCGTGCTGAGCGAGCGCGCCGGCGAGCTGGCCGAGTGGGCCCGCGAGTGGTACCAGCGCCACGGCAGCCCCTGGGTCTACGAGCGCCATGCGGACCCCAGCGAACTCCTGCCGTTCACCAGCGCGCGCCTCGACCGAACGCTGCAGCAAGCGGAAGCCAGCGTCGTGGTCCTGGTGGCCGTAAGCGCCGGTCCCCAGCTTGAAGCCGAAGCGCAAAGACTCTGGCACGAGGAGAAGCCCGACGAATATTTCTTCCTCGAAGTCTTCGGATCGGCCGTGGTGGAGCACCTCATCACCATCGCCGGCGCACACCTCTGCGCCTGGGCCGAGGAGCGCGCCATGGCCGTTTTGCCGCACTCGAGTCCCGGGTATGACGACTGGGACGTCGCCGAGCAGCGCCGCCTCCTGGAGTTGATCGCGCCCCCACCGCCCGCCCGCATAGAGGTGCTCGAATCGGGCGCGCTGCGGCCCAAGAAATCGCAACTCGCGGTCTTCGGATTGACCCGCCACACCGATCGCGTGCGCCGCCTCACCGAACTCGTTCCCTGCGAAAACTGCTCCTTCGGCCCGTGCCAATTCCGCCGCGCGCCCTACCGCCGCAACACTCCGGCTTCCGCCACCAATCTGAAAGCCCTCAAACGATGGGCCGCCGAACGCCTCACACTCGAAGCCCGGCCCGATGGCGTCATCGACGCCCGCTTCCGCTACGACGGCACCACCTGCACCACCTGCACCAACATGGGCCGCCCGCTGGCCTTCGATTACCGCGTGCAACTCGGACCGCGCGACGACGGCTACCCCATCCGCGAACAATGCTGCGAGCCCGCCCCCGGCGATACCGGCCACACCTCGATGTGCCAATACATCGCCAACCCCGCGCAACTGATGGCCGCCATCGAGCGCGAGAAGCCGCTCCTCGGGCGGCCCTTGAACGACGTGCTCTCCTGGCGGCGCCCCTTGTCCCCCGCGGGCTGCTACTGCGAGCCGGAGTCGCGCAACCACAAGTGGGGCCTGGTGCTCGAAACCATTCATTACGCCCTTTCGCGAAACGGAAACTCATGAAGCCGCCCTTACTCGACGCACTCAAGCAACGCACTCTCCTTGGCGATGGCGCAATGGGCACGCAGTTGATGCTCGCCGGCCTCGAGCAGGGCAATTGCGGCGAGGCATGGAACCTCACCCACCCCGAGCGGGTCCTTGCCATCCAGCGCCGCTACGCCGAGGCCGGCTCCGACTGCATCCTCACCAATACCTTCGGCGGCTCCCGCATCATGCTCAACCGGCATTCCAACGCCGACAAGGCCGTCGCCATCAACCAGGCCGCGGTGGCCATTGCGCGCGAGGCCTTCAACGGCCGGGCCGGTTGCAGCGATGGTTACGTGATCGGCGACATCGGCCCCTTCGGCGGCCTGATGGAACCGTACGGCGACTTCACCAAATCGGACGTGCGCGCCGCTTTCAACGAACAGGCGCGCGCGCTGGTAGACGCGGGAGCCGACGCCATCATCATCGAAACCCAGACCTCGCTCGAAGAGCTTCTGCTGGGCATCGCCGCCGCCCGAGAAGCCGGTGCGCCTTGCATCATCGGATCGATGGCCTACGATGTGACGCTCGATGGATCCACCTTCCGCACGATGATGGGCGTCAACCCCGAGCGCGCCGCCGAATTCATGCAAAAACACGGCGCCCATATCGTGGCGCTGAACTGCGGCACCGGCATGGATATGGAGCGCGCGCGCCAGGCCGTGCTGCGATACCGTAAGGTCACCGATCTCCCCGTGATGGTCCAGCCCAATGCCGGCCAGCCCAAGCTGGTCGCCATGAAAGTGGTCTACGACGAAACCCCGGAGCAGATGGTCGCCGGAGTCGCTCCCTTGTTGGAGGCCGGCGCCAACATCATCGGGGCCTGCTGCGGCAGCACCCCCGAACACATCCGCGCGTTCCGGAAAGCGCTGGACAGTTATGAAAAGGGTCGAGATGAATCTCGACGGGCCCAGAGGGCACCCCGGCAAGACTGCCTGCGCCACATATGAGCACCCCATGAAAACCAAACTGTGTGACGTCAACCCCGCGGCCATCGAAAAACTCCCCGAATTCACCGGCGACAAGTCCGGCATCGGCGTCCACTACATCGACGCCTACCTGAAGCCCATGAACACCAAGCTCGAAGACGGCACGCCCGTCAAGTGCAAGCGCCGCGGACTCAAAATCGCGCTCTCCGCCGGCGCCAAGAAGGGCGAAGGACTGATGCGCAGGCTCGCCGTCAACAAAGACCCGGTGGTGATGCTCGACGCTGCCTTGCAGGAAGCCGCCGCCGCGGCAGGAATCGAACTGAGTGTAGAAGACCATGCCATCTTCATCACGCTTTGAACCCCATCGCCTGCTGAAAGCCGGCTGCAGGATGAAATCCTGCCCCACAACCGGAACTGATCCGGGTCGGTTGACAGACCACAAAAAACGATGGTCTGTCCCACTTGCCGCCCTACTCCTCCTCGCCGCCGCGCTGCACGCGGAAACCGGCTACAACGCCTGGCTCCGCTACTCCGCCATCACCGGCCCTGCCCTCGACCAGTATCGCCAATCCTTCCCGCCGGTCGTCGCAACCCTGGCCGATTCTACCCTCGAAAGCAGCGCCCGCAGCGAGATCATCCGCGGCATCCGCGGCATGCTGGGCCGCACCCCGCGCGCCGAATCCGGCATCCCCCAGGAAAGCGCCATCATTCTCGGTACCCTCGAGCAGATCCACCGCGCCGCCCCGCAATGGCGACTCGAAACCACCCTGGCCCCCGGCGGCTACTGGCTCAAGACCGTCACCGCCGGGCCTACGCATTACACTGTAATCGCCGCGTCCGATGAGCGCGGCGTGCTCTACGGCGCATTCGCCCTCCTGCGAAAAGTCGCCCTCGGCGAACCCGTCGCCCCCCTCGACGAGAAGCAATCCCCCTACGCCCCCGCCCGTTGGGTGAACCAATGGGACAATCTCGAGGGCACGATCGAGCGCGGGTATGGCGGCCGATCCATCTTCTGGGACAACCTGCACGTCCGCGACGACCTCACCCGCGTCTCCGACTACGGCCGGCTCCTGGCATCGCTCGGCATCAACGGCTGCTCCATCAACAACGTCAATGCCAACCCGCGCGTGCTGTCTCCGGAATTCACGCCCCAGATCGCGCGCATCGCCGACGCTTTCCGCCCATGGGGCGTGCGCGTGGCCATCGCGGTGGATTTCGGCAGCCCCAAATCCATCGGCGGCCTCGACACTTTCGACCCGCTCGACCCGCAGGTCGCCGCCTGGTGGAAATCCAAAATGGACGACCTGTATCGCGCAGTCCCCGACCTCGCCGGCGTGGTCCTGAAGGCCGATTCCGAAGGCCGCGTCGGCCCCTCCACTTACGGGCGAACCCACGCCGACGCCGCCAACGTCCTGGCCCGGGCCCTGAAACCGCACGGCGGCTTGCTCTTTTACCGCGGCTTCGTCTACGACCACCACATGGACTGGCAGAACCCCAAGAACGATCGTGGGCGCGCCGCCTACGACAACTTCCACCCGCTCGACGGCCTGTTCGACGACAACGTCATCGTGCAGATCAAACACGGCCCCATCGATTTCCAGGTGCGCGAGCCCGCCTCGCCCCTCTTCGGAGCACTCGAGAAAACCAACCGGGCCGTCGAACTGCAAGTCACTCAGGAGTACTTCGGCCAGTCGCGGCACATGGTCTTCCTGGTTCCCATGTGGAAAGAGGCCCTCGATTTCGACATGCAAGTGAGACAGGCCTCCCGGCCTGTCGTTCCCACCCCCGTGAAATCCCTGGTCGCAGGATTCGTGGGCGTTGCCAACATCGGGCTCGACGACAACTGGTCCGGCAATCACCTCTCGCAGGCCAACCTCTACGGCTTCGCCCGCCTCGCCTGGAATCCCGACCTGAGCGCGCAGAAGATCGCCGCCGAGTGGACCCGCCAGACCTTCGGCCCCGATCCCAAAGTCGACGACACCATCGACGCCATGCTGCTCAGCTCGTGGCGCACCTACGAGAACTACACCGGACCGCTGGGCCTGCAGACCCTCACCGACATCACCGGCAACCATTACGGAGTGAACGTGGAAGCCTCCGAGCGCAACGGCTGGGGCCAGTGGCACCGCGCCGACGAAAAGGGCGTGGGCATGGACCGCACCGTCGCCACCGGCACCGGTTACATCGGCCAATACCGCCCGGCCGTGGCCCGCGTGTATGAGTCACTCGAAACCTGCCCCGACGACTTACTACTCTTTCTGCACCACGTCCCCTACACCTACAAACTCCACTCCGGCAAGACCGTCATCCAGTACATCTACGCCTCGCACTACGAAGGCGCCGATGCCGTGGAGCAGTACGTCCGGCAGTGGAAGTCGCTCAAAGGCCTGGTGGACGAACAGCGCTACGGACAGGTGCTGGCGCAACTCGAATACCAGGCTGGCCAGGCGGTGGTGTGGCGCGATGCGGTCAACACCTGGTTCCAGCGTGCGTCGCAGATCCCCGACGCGAAAACACGCAGCCTGCCCGCCCGCTTCGAGGCCGAAGCCATGACCCTGGAAGGCTACACCGTCCGCGACGTGACGCCCGCCGAAGACGCCTCCGGCGGTAAGGCCATCGCGTGCCCCACCGGCGCCACGCAATGCACCGCCGCGCTGAAATTCACCGGTGCGGCCGGCTGGTACACGCTGCGCGTCGAGTACTTCGACCAGGCCAACGGCGTGTCCCACTATCGCGTCTGGGTCGGCAGCCAACTGGTCGACGAGTGGGCCGCCGATCTCCGGCTGCCGACCATCCGCCTGGACTCCACCTCATCCACGCGCCGCGCGATTCCCGGCATCGCTCTCCGCCCCGGCGACCTCATCCGTATCGAAGGGCGGCCCGATGGAATGGAGTCCGCCGCCCTCGACTACCTGGAGATCGTGCCGCAGTGAGTGGAAGCGGTCGCGCCGGATCGCCGTTGGCTGCAAGCGGCCCCGGGTGGCGCATCTCGCCGTGGATCGAAATATTATTTATGACATTGTAAGCCCCTCTGTTTGTGTGGGTTGCGGAGACGGGGCGGCCGGGTGACGTGCAGGAGCTGCTCGGAATTGGGACTAGGTTCGTTTGGTAGTACGCCGGGGGCATACGGAAGGAGCAGGTTGTGCGGGGACCGCTGGTACATGAGTGAGACGCATCTGGAACATTTTGTGGAGATGCGCCTCCAGCCTCGGGGCGGTGACTGACGATTTTGATCGATTGCATGAATGTGCCTCCCAGAAAAGAAAAACCGCTCAAAATGAGCGGCCGGTTTATTTAAGAATCAACAGCTTACCAGGGAAGACCGCTCAGTTTTGAGCGGTTTGGGTTCGTTCCCGAAGGAGCGCCCGGGAAGGGCGGTGCTGTTCCTCGCCGGGTTCGGTTCCGACTGCCCGGTGCGACGCCGGGGCGGTCAGTCTCACCCTGATTTAAATGTAGCAGACAAGCATGGTGCGACCGGCGTCGCGGCGATCGGGAGGCCGACGTAAGTGGTTTTAGAATCAGTAAAAGTGTACCGAAAAATAAAGTTCGTTCCGGCGTGACTCGGATTCTCAGGGTGGGCCATTTTTGTGCCTGGCGGGCCCTGGAGCAGCATCACGGCACCGAGACCGACCCCATGGCCTGCCAGTCCGAACTGATCGTGCTGTTGCGCGTGGCGAGGTAGAAGACCTGGTTGCCAGTGAAGCTGTGGTTGAACGTGATCGGCAGCGTGAGTGTCAGCGTGTTGCCGTTGGCGGAAACCGAGCCTCCGGCGCCGCTGATCGTGCACTGGCTGTTGCTCACGCTGCCGGAACCCGGCAACACTAACCCCGCGTAGGGGCCTGCTGCGTCGCCCGCGTCGTCCACCAGAAACAGCGAACCTGAAGATGCCCCCGAGGGAACGAATGCCAGATAGCAGGCATGGCGACCGTCGATCGCGCTGTTGATCAGGATATTCGCGACCGTGATGTCTTGCCAGCCGTTGGTATCGGTGAAGGTGAACGTGTACGTCTGGGTCGAACTGTTACTGTGAACTGGGCTGACTCCGCCCACGCCGGGTCCGGATGGCGGCGATCCCGGAATTCCCCAGGTCGCCAAGGCGTGCCAGCCCGAGTTATTCTGCGCGGTGTCACGGGCGGCTGAATATACCACCATGTTGCCCGTGAAGCCGGCGCCAAAACTCATGTTCAGAGTTAGAGTCAGCACGTTGCCGTTGCCGGATGCGGACGACCCCGCTCCGGTAACGGTGCACTGGCTGTTGGCGATGGAGCCGGATCCGGTGAGCGGGAGGCCGGGCAACAGGGCGGTTCCGGGATCGTTGACCAGGTACAGGACGTTTAGCGGCCGGCTGTAGGCCAGGTAGCATGCCTGGCGTCCGTCGAGGGCGTTGTTGATGAGGATGTTGACGACGTCGAGGTCCTGCCAGCCGCGGGGGTCGGTGAAGGTGAAGGTCCAGGAGTTTCCGGTTCCTTGAGTGGCTGCTGTTGCGGCGGGGGGTTGGTTCGCAGTGGAGGTGTTCGTGATGACTTGGGAGAGGCGGTTGCCAGCGGAGTCGTAGGTGTAGGCGATGGTGGTGCCGTCGGGGTAGGTGACGCTGGTAAGGCGGTTGAGGGAGTCGTAGGAGTATTGGATGGCGGCAGCCGTTCCCACGATTGGAAAACAGAGTAGAACGCTCAATGCACAGACCATTCTCACCATTTGAGGCTCCCTATCCAATTAACCACGGCGGTTGCCCTGGACTCTACGTCATTCCACGCAGTCTTCGCGTTTTGAGGAAAATCGAGAAAATCCTGCGCAAGGTCCGCCAAGCCCGGCACCTGGACGCCGTTTACGCTGCCACCAGTGATGACCGAATTAAACGGTTTGCCCGGGCCGAAATGTTGGTTTCCGACCCAATTCCCGAAAGCGTAGGCTAGCGTTGAGCCTGGGACCAGTGCGTTTGCTCCAAGGTCAAACGACGATTTCGCCAAAGCCAGCGCTTTCGTATTGTCATCAAAAATTCCACCCTTGAATGTCTGGTAGTTGTCATAAACAAACTCGACTAGCGAAATCACTGATAGCGCGTCTTGCGTCTTAT
>Ga0116216_10003519_pt1 | contig 10180 bp, 10 predicted proteins | sample Sb_taG_11_FD_89696 | JGI IMG/M metagenome (GOLD analysis project Ga0116216, IMG submission 89696) | Peat soil microbial communities from Weissenstadt, Germany - Sb_50d_3_AS metaG | ecosystem: Environmental > Terrestrial > Soil > Wetlands > Peat | place: Germany: Weissenstadt | collected 2010-09-21
TCCGGGCGACGGTAGGCCGACCGGAGGTCGGCCAGCGGCGGGCTGGGCTGCCCGGTGAGGGTGGCCAGCTCATCCAGGACCGGCAGCTCGTCGGGCCCCGGTGCCGTGTGCGAGTCCAGCACGCCCCAGTCCTCCCAGAGCAGCATCTCGGTCTTGTTCAGGGCGGCGAGATCGCGGACCAGGTTGCGCCGGAGCTGGGGCAAGCCTCGGGTGGCGGGGATCTCCAGGCCAGGATTGACAACGAACCGCTCCGGGTCGACCGCACCAGAGCGGGCTAGCTGCCAGGCACGCGGGCCGGTCAGGAAGCGGGGGGGACGTCAAGAGCGTCGAAGCTGGCCCCGTCGACCGGGTCGGTGTGGCCGTCGTCGATCTCAGGCTCGACCAGCCGCCAGCGCTCAGCCGATCCGTCCCAGACCTCGGCGATCTCGTGGTCGATCAGCCAGCCGTCAAAGAAGTACCCGGCGAAGCCGACCCGGGCCCGGGATGGGATCCCCTTGTGCCGGGCCATGGCGACGAATAGCACGGTGAAATCCCGGCAGCAACCGACCAGCCGCTGCCTGGGCTGGCGGGCAGCGGACAGCGGGAGGTCCGCGAGTTCACCAAGCCGGGCGAACATCGCTGCCGCATACCGGGTGTCGATCTCGCTGATCCGCTCCGGCGCGATGCCATTCGCCGCGTAATCGCCGTCGGCCCAGTAGTGGAACACCAACTGCCGACTCGCTGCACGGAGCGTGCCGAGGTCGGACGGTAGCTGGTCGATCGCGGCCGCAGCGGGGCCCGGTTCTGTGACCAGGCTCTGCACCGCCCAGAATCCGTGGTCGCTCACCCTGGCAGGATACTGGCCGGGCATATGACTGCCCGATGGGGCGGCGAACCGCCGGCAGCCACGGTCGTTCACGGTCAAGAGCCAACCTCGGTCACCTGGGCTGATGCAGGTCACAGCCCTGGCAGGAGCAGCCTTCCAGGCTGGTCATCTTGCGGACGGCCGGGTATCGATGCTCGCGGCGCCGTGTTCCCAACCACTGACGGCACCGACTCGGGTGAGGAGCACAAGATGAGCACGGTCGCAGATGTCAGCGAGCCCGCCAGCGAACTGGAACGCCTGATTGCCGAGCTGTCGGGGTCTGGGCTGCTGGTCTTCGTCTTCGGCGTCGGCTGGTGGACCGCGCACCTCGTCGGCGCGACAACGCCGCTGTTCCGAGGACCGGCCGACCGGCGGTGGTGGCACGTCGACCTCGGTGACGACACGGCGAGCTGGACGATGGACGTGCGGGTCGATGAGATCACCGGGGTCCGGTTCGTGCGCGGGCCCTACCCGTTCTCCTCGTTCGCCGGGCGGGAGGTCTTGACCGTACAATTCCTCGGGCCAGGCGGGGAGACGGTGCCCCACTGCTACGTACACGACCTGTATGACGGGCAGCGGATGCGCCAGGAGAAGCTGGAGGTCTGGCGGGCGCTGCGCGAGCGGTACGGCGATCGCGACGGGTCCAGGGTCGACCGGGGCACCCTTCTGGCCCCGGCTGCCTGAACCATCGAGGCCACCGGCCCACGCGGGCCAGGAGCAGCAACGCCGATGCACTCGATCGGACAGACGCCGATCGCCTCGAACGCGTCGGTGCCGATCAGCCGAAGCATCGGAGCTTCCATCGGCAGCGGACATGAGGAAACCGCGACGCCGCTGTCGCTCGGACGTCAGGAGAGCTGCCAGGCGCCGTCAGCCTTTCTGGCGGCGCGGTAGGTCCCTTCGGCGACCCGGCGGGGTACTTCCCGGGACTCGCGGAGCACCCGGCGGCGGCCGTCGGGGATCTTCGGCCAGCTCACCCGGGTGACCAGGGTGCCCGCGTAGACCGGCTCCCAGGAAATGGCGTAGAACGGGGCTGCCTCGGGGAGCAGGGTGGCCAGGCAGTACACCGTCCGCAGGTGGTACCACTTGCTGACCATAGCTAGGCGCAGCCCCATGGCCAGTGCCTCGCGCAGGTGGGGCAGCGACAGCTCGACGTTCTGCCAGGTGTCCTTGGACTGGTCCTCGACGCGGATCGCGCTGCCTGGGACGCCTGCCCCGGTTAGCTGGCGGGCGAACTCGCGGCCCTCGATGATGCCGTTGTGCCGGTTGACGCCGCCGGTCGCGATCACCAGCGGGGCTGCGCCAGCGTGGTACCGGATGGCGGCGATCTGGGCGGGGGCGGCCTGGTTCGTACCGAACAGGACCAGCGCCACGGGCTCGCCGTCCGGGGGCGGTGCCTCGATGTCCACCGCCGCCGTCAACGCGGCCACCCGTTCAGGAGTCAGCTCGTCGTCGGTCATCCGCGCTCCTTGCCCGGCTGGGTACGCGGGGCTGGCAGCGCGAGACGGGTGCCCGCGTCGAGGTAGCGGGCGTGGAAGTCCGCCGCGGACGCGGCCCCGGAGAACCGGCGGGCCAGTGCCTGGTCGAGCTCGCCGGCCAGCACCATCGTCGGCCACACGACCCGGCCGCAGTCCAGGGCGGCGGTCCCTGCGGTCACGGCCTGATCCAGGTCGCCGAGCCCGGCGGCGGACAGCGCCAGGATCAGCAGCGTACGGGCGTAGTGGGTCGGTTGGTCCCACGGTGCCCGGGCTTGCGGGCGGTAGGCCACCTCGATGATCCGCTGCGTCATCTGTGCTGCCTCGGCGTACCTTCCTGCCAGCAGCAGCGAGGTCGCGGTGTACGGCGGGTCCTCGGCCCGCGGGACCGAGTACACGCTGGCCGCCAGGGCTGGCGGGCCGAGCCGCGCCATGGCGTCGGCGGCCCGGCGCCTGGCGTCGGCCATCCCGGCGGCATCGCCGAGCATCGCCCGGCAGCGCATCTCCTGGGCAGCGAGCTTGGCGTGCGCGACCGATCCGGGCTGCCCGGCGGCCTGGCCGCGCCGAGCGGCGGCCGCCGAGGCCCGCGGGTCGCCCTGGTACCAGGCGATCAGCGCCCGGGTCAGCGCCGCCCAGCCGAGCAGTTCCGGGAAGGACGCGTCCCGGCCGCGCCGTTCGGTATCCGTGTACCAGATGACCGCCGCGGCGTGGTCGCCGAGGTCGGCCGCCGAGATGGCCAGCAGGCTGGACAGCCAGCCGGCCGTGACCGTCAAGTCCGGCCGCTGGCGGGGCGAGGACCGGCCGAGCAGCGTCCCGGCGAACGACCGGGCGCTCAGCAGCTCGCCGTAGACCGCGGCCGAGGGCGCCACGGCCAAGGTGTGCGCGTAATGGGCCACCAGCTCGGCCAGCCCATCCGCGCCGATGTCCGGCCCGGCCGGATCACCGATCATCGCGACCTGGAGCGCCTCGACCGCGCCCGATGGCTTCCGCCGCGCCGGGCTGGCTTTCCCTGCCCGGCGTAGCGGTGGCTCCTGGGCGGCATCCCGGATCTTGCCGCCCGCGCCGAGCGCGTCATCCAGGCGCGCGGCCAGGTACGGGGATGACGGCTTGTGCCCGGACAGGACCTTGGACAGGTACGACGGGTCGTAGTTCGACGCCTTGGCCAGGCCGCGCAGCGACATGCCGCGCTCGGCCATCAGCCGCCGTACCTCAGCGGCGAAGTCCGCCATTCGCGTATGCCCATCCCGCCGGGTGTGGACCTGTGGACCGCCCTGCGGGTGACCACAGGACAACAGTTCCAGGCTACGCCCGGTAAGGGCTTGACTGCCGGTATCCGCGAAACAGGCACATGCGACAGGAAGGTACGGGCCGCCGTGAGATACCGCGAGGACACTCCCGGGGAGCTGGCCCGGGCCCGCGCTGTGGTCGCGGCCTGGCGCGACCGGAATCCGGCTGGGGCCGGCGAGGAACTGATCGCCGCTATCGGGCACCGGTTTCACCGGGACTATGGGGTGGTGCTTCTAGCGGTGCTGTTCGCGGTCGACCGGCACCGGGCGCGGCAGGTCACTGGCATCCCCGCCGAGGAGTGGCGGTCGTGACCGGGGACCACGCCGGGATGAGCCGGGCCGTGCTGCGGCTCGTCCGTGAGGAGCCGGACCGGGTGCCACGGCTCCAGGCGTTCCGGGCCGCGCATCCGGATGTGATCATCGGCGACTTCGGGTTCGGAGTGTGGCAGGCTCGCATTCCCGAGCCGTGCGGCGAGCATGTCATCAGCCGGTACATCCTCCGCGAGCTGCTGGACAAGCTCGACGAGCTGACCGGGAGCACCGCAGCCAGTCGGACACGGCCAGGACTGAAGGAACCGCTTTATCCCCTCGCTACTAATGGCGCTCCCTAGACCACGCAGCGTTAGTCATCGCCGTAAGAACGGTCCCCCCACCAGGACTAGTCGCCAGTGCGCGTGGATCAAGGCTGGGACCATCAAGGGCGGCCACCGGGCAAAGCCCGGAGCGCATACGGCTAACCTCCGCTAGCGAACCTCGTACCATTCATAGTCAACTGATAGGTCCTCGTTGACGGTGCCCTTGCCCACTGCCTGGATCCGGTTCAGCCACGCGTAGCGCTCGTCGCCGGTCTCGAAGCGAGGCGCAACGTAGGCGGTCAGCGGGAACTGAAAACCCTGCGAAAGGTCCACGCGGCCCTGGTACTGCACGAAGATCGTGGCGCCGTCATCGGTGCGAAGCGTCACGCGGACGTCAACCGTTCCCGTCCCCTCGGGGCCGAGGAGCACACAGTCACTAGCAGATCCCTCCAACTGCCCGCGCAGACGGTCTCCGTGAACCTCGACGCCTGTCTCCTCAAAGATCATCCGGATTCCGGCCGGTCCCGCGCCGATCTCGATCGGCGGCTTGGCCGTAAGCCGCATCGTGCACAGCGGCACCAGTTCGATTGCCATGGCCTACCCCTCCCTGTCCCCGTGGCCGGGGGTACGACGATATATGCTCACCGGCTCCGGGCCAGGGCGCGGAGTACATACCTGCGGATCAGGCACAAGGTATGGCTGGCGCGAGGACGCTTTCCCAGCGAGCGCGACCTATGTACAGGCGGGAGGATCATGTTTGGCTAGGGCAGAGGTTCTATCTCGGCGAGGTGCATCATGAGCAGCCTGCATCAGGGTTTCCAGGCGACCGATCGGCCTGCTGACACCGAGGCCATCTTCGGCTGGTTGGACCGCATGAACGGGAGCCCTCTGATCCAGGCGGTCAAGCGGCAGATGCTCGAAGTCCGCCCGGTCGGGGAAGGGGATCACGTCCTGGACGTGGGCTGCGGACTCGGGCACGAGGTGTTCCGCCTTGCAGAGCTGGTAGGGCCGCAGGGGCGGGTGATCGGGATCGACGCCAATTCAGCCATGATCACCGAGGCCCGTCGGCGTGCAGCGGGCCTGACCCTCCCTATCGCCTTCGAAGTCGGCGACGCCCGCGATGTCCATTTCCCGGACAACACTTTCGATCTGTGCCTGACCGAGCGCGTCCTGCGCTACCTGGATAGACCGGAGGCAGCGTTGGGGGAGATGGCGCGCCTGGCGCGTCCTGGCGGATCCGTGCTGGTCTTTGACTTCGACTCTGATCAGACCGTGGTCGATGCACCGGATCCGGCGCTGACACACCGGATCGCGGAGGTGCTGGATGCGGCGGTGCCTCATCCCTGGATCGGCCGCCAGCTCTTCGGGTTGTTCCGGCGGGCGGGCCTGCGTGACGTGCGAGTCGTCCCGCACGCCATCTGCCTGTCCGGAGCGGCCGGGTTCGCCATCTACCAGCAACTCAACCAGGGAACGATTGACCGGGCCAGGCAAGCCGGCCAGGTCACCGCCGAGGAGGTGGCCGCCTGGTGGGCAGCGCTGGAGCAGGCGGGCCAGACGGAAACGTTTTTCGCGGCGGTTCTCGGATTCATAACCGTCGGCTACAAGCCGTAGCGGCGGGACGAGCGTGGCAACGGACCGCCCCGGAACCATCGGCCCTGGCAGGACGTGTCCCATGGCGGTTCTGTAATTGTGACGGCCGGTCATGTGCCACATCGGCCGTGGAGGTGATCGCCGTCATCTGCGCGGCCTGGGGCCCGGACACCGACTGGGTTCGCAACCTCCGCGCAGGCCACCGGCCCAGGTCCGGCTCGGGCGCGAGTCGTTGCCCCGCAGCACCGGTGCCTCTCCGATGACGAGGCCTTCGACGTCGTCGTCCAGTTCCGCCGCGAGCACCCGCGGCGGCTACGCCCGCTCAGCACGATCCTCGGCTGGGGAGCCTCCGCGACGACGCCGCGGTGCGCGGCTTCATCCGTACCCACCCGTTCGTCGCGTTTCGCCCGGCGACCCTTAGCCCGACCTGACCGAGCAGCCTGGTGCTCCAAAAGACTCACAAATGCAGGTCAGCGAAGTGTCACCGCAGATGCCGGTGGTGGCTCCGGGAGCGGTGAACGTACCCGCTGCGTACCCCGATCGAGTCGTAAATACAGGTGTCCTGGCAGACCTCGAGGATCCGGAGAAGCTCCGCCCGGACCTCTCCGAGGGAACCCGATGTAGCAACCGGCACCTACCGTGTAAGTCGTAAGCGCGAACGCGCCACCTATTGGTATCGATGTTGGGAAGATCGTGGATGACCTGCTCGCATCGCTGAACGCCAGGATTCAGCGATTCGCTGAGTCCGGGGATCCATCCGTGGTGCTGGAGTCGGCCGCCCTGGACGAGGCCGCCCGGCTATGGGAGGCAGCTCAGCCAGCAGACGTTGATACGCAGGCAGTTTCCGTGGACGTCATCGCGGCGCTCGCGTACCTGCACCTGGCACGGCATGAGGCGCTGCCAGACGAGCAGGATAAGGATGAGCTGCGAACGGCGCTGAGCCTCTTCGGTGTACTTGCGGATCGGGCGCCCGAGCGGGTACCTGATCAGATCCGTAGCCTGCTCGCTGACACCCTGTCAGAGCCGACCGACGAGGCGGAACGGCTGACACTAACGGGAGCCGAGGCCTTCGCCGAGTACCAGAGAACCTGGCGCCCGGAGGTGATAGACGCGGCGGTGACGGCGTTCCGTGATGCAGTGGCCGTCGCTTCGGCCGACAACCCCAACGTTGCCTCTTACTTGTCGAATCTGGGGATAGCGTTGCTCACAAGGTTCGAGCTGACCGGGGACGCCGCGGACCTGAGCGCGGGGATCAATTTCGCCCAGCAGGCTGTGGCAGCCACTCCGCCCGGCCACCCCGACCGCGCCGCGTACCTGTCGAATCTGGCGAGTTCCCTGTTCACCCAGTTCAACAGAGCCGGGGACAGCGCGGACCTGAACGCTGCGATCGACGCGGCGCGGCAGGCTGTGGGCATTACCCTGCCTGACCACCCAAACCGTGCCGCAATGTTGTCGAACCTGGCGAGCCCCCTGCTCGCCAGGTTCGAGCTGGCCGGGAGCAGCACGGACCTGGACACCGCAATCGAGGCAGTGCAGCAGGCCGTGTCCGTCACCCCGACCGGCGACCCCGACCTCGGCGGTTACTTCTCGGATCTGGGTAAAGCCCTGCACTTGCGCTTCGAGCTGACCGACGACATCCCGGACCTGGATGCCGCGATCGACGCCGCGCGGCAGGCGGTGGCCGTCACCCCGACCGGTCACCCAGGCCGCGCCGCGTACCTATCTAACCTGGGCGTTTCGCTGCGCAGGCGGTTCGACCGGACCGGGGACGACGCCAACCTGGATGCCGCGATCGACGCCGCGCGGCAGGCGGTAGCCGCCACCACACCAGGCCAGCCTAGCCTCGGCGCTCACCTGTCGAACCTCGGGACTTCCCTGCATACCCGGTTCGAGCGCACCGGCGATGGCGCAGACCTGGACGCTGCGATCGACGCCGGACAGCAGGCGGTAGCCGCCACCCCACCCGGCCACCCCGGCCTCGCCACCATGCTGTCGAGCCTGACGAACGCCCTGTTCCACCGGTTCGAGCGGACCGAGGATGCCGTGGACCTGGACGCCGCGATCGACGCGGCACGGCAGGCTGTCGCCGTCACCCCGGCAGGCCACCCCGGCCTCGCCGGCTACCTGACAAACCTGGGAAATCCGCTGCGCAGCCGGTTCGAGCGGACCGGGGATGCCGCGGATCTGGACGCGGCGATCGACGCGGCACGGCAGGCTGTCGCCGTCGCCCCGGCAGGCCACCCTGGCCTCCTCGCCGGCTACCTGTCGAACCTGGGGATCTCGCTGCTCGCTCGGTTCGGGCGGGCCCGGCACGGCGCGGACCTGGACGCCGCCATCGACGCGGCCCGGCAGGCCGTGGCCGTCACTCCGCCCGGCCATCCCAATCTCGCCGGCTACCTGTCGAACCTGGGGACAGCCTTGCTTGCCCGGTTCGAGCGGACCGGGAACAACGCGGACCGCGACGCCATGATCGGCTACTGGCAGCAAGCCAGCCAGGTGCCGACCGGGGCGGCTGGCCTGCGGCTGGCCGCTGCGGGAAGCTGGGCCGATGCGGCGGCCTCTGCCGGGCGGATACATGAAGCTGCCGATGGCTACCAGGTGGCGGTGGGGCTGCTGTCGACGGTGGCGTGGCATGGCCTGAGTCGTGCGACCCGAGAGGAGCAACTCGCGCAGTGGGCTGGCCTGACAGCCGACGCCGCCGGATGCGCAATCCTGGACTCTCGTCCCGAGCTCGCGGTGGAGTTGCTAGAGCAGGGCCGGTCGGTGCTGTGGACTCAGGCCCTGAACCTGCGCAGCGACCTAACCCGTCTGGCGGCGGCAGCTCCCGAACTGGCCAGCCGCCTCGAAGCTGCCCGTGCCATCCTCGACAGCCGGATGCCGACCCTGCCGCAATCGGCCGGTGATAGCGCGCCGCCCGCAGACAGCGCCCAGTACCAGGCCGACGATGTGGACGTGCGCAGACATGCGGCCAGGAATTGGGACGATATCCTGGCGCAGATTCGGACTATACCCGGGTTCGAGCACTTCCTCGCCGCCATTCCGTACCCGGAACTGGCCGCGGCGGCCGCAAGCGGACCGGTAGTGATCGTCAATGTAAGCCGTTACGGCGGCCATGCCCTCATCGTGGCTGCTGGCACCGATCACGCCCGCGTCGTCAACCTGCCAGGCCTGACCCTGAATGGCACCGCGGATTGCGCGAACAGAATGCTGGAGGCACTGGCGAACACGGCCGACCCGCAGCGGACGTTCCGAGAACGGGAGAAAGACAGCCGTGCCATCCAGGCCGTCCTGGACTGGTTGTGGGAGGTCATCGCCGAACCAGTGCTCGCCGACCTCGGACACACCTGCACTCCCGAAGTTGGCAATCCGTGGCCGCGAGTGTGGTGGTGCGCCACTGGACCGCTGACCCTGATGCCGCTGCACGCCGCTGGCCACCACCCACGGCTGCGCACCGGCGCCAGCGACTGCACCGACTGCGTACTGGACCGGGTCATTTCCTCCTATACCCCGACCCTGACCGCGCTTGCCCGTGCTCGCCAACTGGAAGCGCCTGCTCTGGTGCGGCAACTGACCGTCGGCATGCCCACTACCCCAGGCCTCCCCTCGCTGCCCGCGGTCAACGACGAGCTACGAATCCTGGCGCGCCACTTCCCGCCCGGCGAAGCCAACCATCAGCTTGTGGAGTCACAGGCGACTCGCACCGCCGCTCTGACCGCGCTAGCCGCCCACTCCTGGGTACATCTCGCCTGCCACGCTACCCAGCATCAGGATGACCCGACCCGCAGCGGCTTCGCTGTCTGGGACGCCACGCTGACTATCGCCGACCTAGCCGGGCAACCCACCCAAAGCCGAGACTTGGCGTTCCTCTCCGCTTGCCAGACGGCGGCCGGCAGCGTGCGCCAACTGGACGAAGCGATCCACCTAGCTGCCGCCATGCAGTTCCTCGGCTACCGGCACGTCATCGCCACCATGTGGACTGTCGCCGACTCGCCCGCCCCGTTTGTCGCCGATACCGTCTACACCAGTCTTACCCAGCGCGGCGAACGAGATCCCGGCCGCACTGCCGAGGCCCTCGACCGGGCCATTCGCTCCCTCCGCCAACTCGACCCCACCAATCCGCTGCTGTGGGCGCCGTACATCCACCTCGGGATCTGAACGCCACCAGCGGCGCAACCTCCGCGACAGTAGGTATCGGCGCCCTTGGCGCGGTGGTACTCGTTGATCACGCCGCCGAGGACCTTCCGGCGCTGCACCGGCGCGTCCCGCGGCGGCTAATTTCAGCAGGGCGTCGACCCATTCGGTGAGCTGGCGGAGGTTGCGCACTTCGGTCACCGTGTCACAGTCGACGGCGTACTCGCCGATCCTGGAGTCGGTGGTATCCCACTGAGCTCGCGGTTCGGGGTTGAGCCA
>Ga0116216_10003520_pt1 | contig 10179 bp, 10 predicted proteins | sample Sb_taG_11_FD_89696 | JGI IMG/M metagenome (GOLD analysis project Ga0116216, IMG submission 89696) | Peat soil microbial communities from Weissenstadt, Germany - Sb_50d_3_AS metaG | ecosystem: Environmental > Terrestrial > Soil > Wetlands > Peat | place: Germany: Weissenstadt | collected 2010-09-21
GAGAAGTACGCCACCGACTGCCCGGCCCGCGGTGGGTAATGCGGGTGGTGCTGGGTCAGATCTCCATTAGTGTGCCTGTTGTGCGAAGGCTTTATGTGCACCTCGCCAAGGCAGACGGGGGTTCCGGTCGGTAAACGGCGTTACCGGAAAGTGGCCGGCGCTGCAGGCAATGTACAATCAATGTACGTATGGCGTTCCTTTCTGGTACCCAGCGAAACCTCCTGCGCTCGGTATCGCAGCTCGCGTATTGCAATCCTTTCCTACCGGAGCGCGTGGACCTGGAGCGCGCCGCGCTGGGCGGCGACTTCGTGGAAGGGGAGCCCGTCTGGAGCTACCACGTGGAGCAACCGGGGCCCCGCGAGAACGTGTGGCGGATCCTCAGACGCCTCACCCCGATGATGGAACAACTGCGCGAGCGGCTGCGGGAAGGCGCGCCGCCGCGCGAGCAGGACCTGGTGCTCTACGAAGACGCGGTCCTGCACCTGCTCTACACCCGCTACTACCGCAGCTTCTACGATGCCGGGTTCGGCCCCGACGCGGAGAAGAAAGGGCCAGGACGGTGGCACTTCTACGCGAACTTCCTGGCCGACTGGCAGCATTTTTTCCAGGTCCCCGGCGTGCAGTTTCCAACCGGTCACGACCCGCGCCACACCTTCGCCTGCTACCGCCAGATTCAGCGGGCATTCGAGCAGACGTTTCGCGACATCATCGGCAGTTCCATGGCGGCGGCCCGCCTGCGCGCGGCGGTGTGGCAATCCATCTTCACGCACGACATGCGGCGGTACCGGCGCACGCTATACGCGCGGATGGGCGAGTTCGCCACGCTGATTACCGGGCCCTCGGGTACCGGCAAGGAACTGGCGGCGCGGGCCGTCGCGGAATCCCGCTACGCGCCGTTCGACGCCGGGCGGCTGGCCTTCGCCAACGACGATGCGGAGGCGTTCTTCCCCATCAACATCTCGGCGCTCTCGCCCACGCTCGTAGAATCCGAGCTGTTCGGACACCGGCGCGGCGCTTTCACGGGCGCGATGGGGGACCGCAAGGGCTGGCTCGAGACCTGCCCGGAGCTGGGCTCGGTGTTCCTGGATGAATTGGGCGACCTGGATCCGGCCATCCAGGTGAAGCTGCTGCGGGTGATCGAGACGCGCACCTTTCATCCGGTGGGAGACACCGCGGGAAAACGTTTCCGCGGCAAGCTGATCACCGCCACCAATCGCGACCTGAGCGCGGCCATGCGAGCCGGCCGGTTTCGTGAGGATCTGTATTACCGGCTGTGTTCCGACCAGGTAACCACACCTTCGCTCGCCGAGCAACTGGCCGATTCGCCACGAGTGCTGCGCGAGCTGGTGTTCTACATGGCGGGGCGCGTGGCGGGACAGGAAGGGGAGGAACTGGCGGGCGAGGATGCAGTGGATCGAGCGAAACCTTGGTCCGGAGTACGGGTGGCCCGGCAACTACCGCGAGTTGGAGCAGTGCGTCAAGAACGTGCTGATCCGCAGGAACTACCGTCCGTCGCGCGGGGCTCCCGAAGATCCGGTGGACGAGTTTGCGGCCGAGGCGCGGGCCGGGCGGCTGACCGCGGAGGATCTGCTTGGGCGGTACGTCACGATCGTGTATAGCCGGACGGCGAGTTACGAAAAGACGGCGCGGCGGCTGGGATTGGACCGGCGCACGGTGAAGGCCAAGGTGGATGCGAAGCTGTTGAAGCGGCTGGTGGGGCAGGCGCTTTCGCCTGCCACCAATCATCCTTGAACTATTACGGCTTGTACGCGATAGCGTCGATTTCGACCTTGGCGTCCTTGAGCGGGAGTGCGGCGACGATGATGGTGGTGCGGGCAGGCCTGGCGTCGCCGAAGAACTCCGCGTAGACGTCGTTCATGGGCTTGAAATCGTTGGCGTCCGTGAGGTACACGCCGCACCGCACCACGTCCGCCAAGGAGGCGCCGCAGCCTTCGAGGATGTTCCTGATATTGGTCAGCACCTGGCGCGTTTCCTTCTGCACGTCGCCCGTGACCACCGCTCCGGAGACGGGATCGACCGGAACCTGGCCGGAAACATAAATACAATCGCCGGCACGCACGGCCGGTGAGTAGGGACCGCGCGGGGCGGGCGCGCCGGGGGGAGAAATGCGCTGGATCATGGATCAGTGTCCTTCCGCTTCTAAGTAACGTTCCGCTTCGATGGCCGCCATGCAGCCCGCGCCGGAGGCCGTAATGGCCTGGCGGTACGCGCGGTCCTGCACGTCGCCGGCGTGGAAAACTCCGGCAATGTTGGTGCGCGCGCCGCCCTTGGAGATGATGTAACCGTCCGGGTCGGTCTCGATCTGGCCCTTGAAAATTTTGGTGTTCGGTATGTGCCCGATGGCCACGAAGAAGCCGTCCACATCCTGCTCCCATCGCTCGCCGGTCTTGAGATTGCGCAGGCGGACGCCGTTGACCAGGTGCTGGGAGACGTCGAAGATGTCTTCCACGACGGTGTTGAGCAGGAACTTGATCTTGGGGTTGTGGCGCGCGCGATCGAGCATGATCTTTGAGGCGCGGAATTCCTCGCGGCGGTGCACCAGCGCGACCTCACTGCCGAAGCGCGTCAGGAAGTTGGCCTCTTCCATGGCGGAATCGCCGCCGCCCACCACCATGATCTTCTTACCGCGATAGAAGAATCCGTCGCAGGTGGCGCAGGAACTCACGCCGCGCCCGATGAGCTTCTGTTCGTTCTCCAGGCCCAGCCAGCGTGCGGAGGCCCCCGAGGCGATGATGATGGTGCGGGTCTCCGTCCACTCACCTTCGATGTTGAGGCGCAGGGGCCGCGCCGAGAAGTCGGAATCGGTGACCGCGCCGTGCACATATTCGGCGCCGAAGTTCTCGGCCTGCTTCTTCATGTTCTCCACCAGGTCGGGACCGTTGATGCCTTCGGGGAAGCCGGGAAAGTTCTCGACCATGGTGGTGAGGGCAAGCTGGCCGCCGGCTTCGTGGCCGCTCACGACCAGGGGTTTGAGATTGGCGCGCGCCGCGTAAATGGCCGCCGTATTACCGGCACAGCCCGATCCTATGATGACCACGTTTCGCATCGGTTTAGGGGTGAAAATACAGGGTAGCACGTGGTTAGCTCTTCTGCGCTAACCTACGCCAATCTGGAGTCCGCCGACGGATTGCGGCAATCTGGTGTCATGAGCCAGGTGGTGATATGAAATTGTCCGCGATCTTCATGCTGGGCCTGGCCGTGCTCCCGGCCACCGCGTCGGACACGGTGCTCCCCGACTACCTGCCATCCGGGACGAAGGTCGTGTTCGGGATTCGGATGCGCAGTATCGTCGATCTTCTGCAGTCGCAGAGCTTCCCCGCCGAGTGGCGCACCGCCGCCTCCCAGTTGACGGCCCAGACTCCGCTGGCCGGCTTCGATCCGCTGAAAGACCTCGACGAGGTGCTGATCGTCTCGACCGGCGAGGGCGACCCTCCTCCGGTCCTTATGGTATTGTGGGGCCGCTTCGACGTCGACCGGTTCGCCGCCGGCGCGACGGCCTACCACGGCGTGCCGATTCTGGAGGATGCCAGGAAGTCGGGCGGCATCGCCATCCTGGACCCTTCCACGGCGATTGCGGGCGATGTGCCCCTGGTGCGCGCGGCCATCGACCGGCGCGGAAGCGGGGCTGGAATTGCCGCATCGCTGGCCGCCCGCATCGAGCCGCTGCGCAGCCGCTACAGCATTTGGGGAATCGGCGACCTCCCCGGCCATCCTCCCGCGGTAGACCAGTTCGAGTTCGGGGCCGAGCTGGCCGATGGATTGGAACTCACCGCCAAAATCCACGTCCCAACGCACGAAGACGCCGAGAAAATGGCTTCCTCGATCGCGCTGGCCGAAGGCATGTTGAAAGGCGGCCAGGCGTCCTCGAACGGAACGAAAGTGGAAATGCACACCGAGGACGGATGGCTCAATCTGTCGATCGCGATTCCTCGAGAAGCTTTGAACAAGGCGATCCAGGACCAGCACGCCGCGCTTCAGTCCGCTGTAATGTCCCGATTCGGGGCTTCCACCGCGGCGCAAGCGCCCCAAAAGCCCGCCCCGCCGCCCACCGGCAAGGTCGTCACGAACGCGCACGGCGACACGCTGGTGGTCACGCTTCCAGGGAGGCGCTGAGGGCTGGCGGAGAGCGGGCGTGGACTAGCGCTTTAGCCTCGATCCGAAACGCCGAAGGACAGTATCAAGAGCTACGATGGACCATATGTATTCTTCCGACACCGTCCCTAGCCTTCCTGCGTTGATTGAGGAACGATTGGCCGCAGACGATGATCCCGGGCTTTGGGTCGAGATACTCCGTGCTGCAGCAGAAGACGCGTCAGTGCTTCGCACGCGAAGCGGGTCGAGGTTGTACGCGATCGTGGGCCGTTGTTCCCACTGGGCAAGACCGCACCAGAGCCGCTGGACAGCGGCCGGCGGCTTTTCGCTGCCCTTAGGCTACGGCGACGGCGAAGGGTACGTTGGCGGGCTTCCAAAGCTCGACTGGAACGTCACGCTCGAATTCGATCCTAATCAGCCTGGCTGGGTTTGTCCTCTGCAATCTCCCACCAAACGATTCCGTTCCGTGCGTCTCGCTATTCCTGCGCGGACCGCGCGACATCTACAAGCCGCGTTTCATGCTGATTGGTCGCGGGCGACCCTGGACGCGAAACAGAAGCGAACCGTTTTTTACGGGCTCCGAAAGTCGGGCGATGGCTGGCAGTTGGTCGCACGTAGTGAGGGCGGGGTGAAAGCCAAAAGAAAGTGGGCCCACTGGTCGGCTAAGCCCAGCGTCAAATATGTGTCCATTCCGCACAGCCCAGGGTTCCGGTCCTAACCTTCCTCGGTTCTGTGGCGCTTCCGCCTGCCAACTGGCGCGTTTTTCTCGGCGCTCTCCGCTACCGCGCTCTCAGGTTTTGACTTTGTTTTTCTCCGCGCTTGCCTCCGCTCCTCTACGTCGCGGTACCCTCTGGGTCCGGTGAACCTGGGGTTCGCCCTACCGCCGCGCCAGCACCGCCCCCAGCCACACCGCCGCATACCCCAGACCCACGCTGCCCACGACATTCACCAACCCCGCCCACATCCCGCCCTCACTGACCGCGGAATAAGTCTCCCACTCGAAACTCGAGAACGTAGTGTAGCCGCCCAGGAAGCCGATCACCAGCAGCGGACGCCAGTAGGTACCGGGCGGGAGCCGCTCGGTGAGCAGCGTCATAATCAGGCCGATCAGAAACGAGCCGCTGACGTTGATGATCAGCGTACCTAGCGGGAAGCGGCTGCCGAAACGAGTCATGATGGCGGTGCCGGCGACATAGCGCGCAAGTGAGCCCGCGCCGCCGCCGAGAAGGATGAGCAGGTACTTCATCGGCGGCCGGCCCTTATGACGGCTTCAGGCAGTCGGCGATTTCCTTTTCTTCCACGGCGCCCGTCTTGATCAGCCGCCAGTAGGGCTCCGTGATGTCTACCGTGGTAGCGCCAGGGCCGGAGCACGCGCCCCCATCGATCACCAGATCCACGCGCCCATCCATCATGCCGAAGACTTCGATGCCGCTGCGGCACGTGGGGTGGCCGGAGATGTTCGCGCTGGTGGAAATCAAGGGCTCGTTGAGCATGGCGATCAACTGGTTGGCAACGACGGAACGCGATTGGCGCAGCGCCATCCGGCCGGTATTGCCGGTGACTTTCAGCGGGATCTTGGCCGAGGCCGGCACGATGATGGTAAGCGGGCCCGGCCAGAAGCGGCGCGCCAGGATATAAAAGCGATTGTTCAGCTCTCCGGCCAGTTCCTCCGCCATGATCATGTCGCCGACCAGAATGGGAAGCGAGCGGTGCGACTCGCGGCCCTTGGCGGTGAAGACCTGCGTCACCGCGCGCAGGTTGAACGGGTCGGCGACCAGGGTGTAGAGGGCGTCGGTGGGGATGGCGACGACTCTGCCGCGGCGCACGGCGGCGGCGGCTCGCTCCAGGACTTCAGGCTGGGGCTCTTCGGGGTTGATCTCGACCAGGTCGGTAGCCATTTTGGATGCGGTCTCAGCGCGGGCCGATTGCCTCCGCGACGTCCAGGGCCATCTGGTAGCGGCCGAAGGGCGCGCTCAATTGTACACCCTGGACGAGGTGGCGCACACGGGTCACCATTTCGCGCGCGATGGCGACGCCCTCCTCGCGGGCCTTGTCGGCGTTGTCCACGCGGCGCATGCGCTCCATGAATTCCTCGGGCACGGGCACGCGCAGCTCGTTGACCATGAACTCGGCGTTGCGGTAGCTGGTGAGCGGCCAGATGCCGCAGATCACCGGAATCTTGACGTGCTCGGTGCGCTTGAGGAATCTCTCCAGGTCGTCCAGTTCGAAGACCGGCTGCGTCACCACGTATTCCGCGCCGGCCTCCACTTTCCACTCGAACCGGCGGATCTCCTCGTCCATGTTGAGCGCGCCGGGGTTGGCGCCCACGCCGATCAGCAGCGCGGTCTGCGACCCCATGGGATTGCCGCCGATATCCAGGCCGTGGTTCAGATTGCGCACGATGTTGACCAGCCCGATGGCGTCCACGTCGAACACCGCGGTGGCGTCGGGGTAAGCGCCCATGCGCGGCGGATCGCCGGTGATGCAGATGAGGTTGCGCACGCCCACCGTGTGGGTGCCCAGCAGCTCCGATTGAATGCCCAGGATGTTGCGGTCGCGGCAGCAGAAGTGGTTGACCGCCTCGATCGCGGCCTGCTGCTGGATGAGCTGGCAGGTGACCTGGGCACTCATGCGGGCGCTCGCCCGGGGGCCGTCCGGGACGTTGATGCAATCGATTCCGTGCTCTCCGCAGCGCCGCGCGCCATCGATTTCGCGGGAGGCGTCGACCCCGCGGGGCGGCAGGATCTCCACGAATGCGACGAATTTTCCGGCCGCCAGCTTGGCCCCCAGCTTGGACTTTTCCGCCATGGGCACCGGCGTCAGCGCGTGCGCTTTGACTTGCGGCTCCTCCACCGTGATGGCGAGTTTCTTCTGCGCCGGCTGAAGCGAGCGCGTTTCCGAGCGGATGAGCTTGATGTGGTCGGGCGTCGTGCCGCAGCAGCCGCCGATGATCTTGACCCCGGCCCACAGCAGGCGGCGCGCATACTGCGCCATGTATTCCGGCGAGCAGAGATAGATGTTGCGCCCCTCGATGCGCATGGGCAGCCCCGCGTTGGGCATGGCGCTCATGGGCTTCGAGGAGAACTGCATCATGCGCTCGATGGTTTCGAGCGTGGCCTTGGGGCCGACCGAACAGTTCAGCCCGATGGCGTCCACCGGCCAGGAATCCAGGGCGCGTGTAAAAGTCTCGGTGTCGGTGCCGCCCGGCAGGTGCCCGAAATCGTCGATGGTGACCTGGGCCACCACGGGGATTTCACCGCCGGAGGCTTCGTGGGCCGCGGCCACGGCTTCGCGAAGCTCGTCGAGGTTGCCGAAGGTCTCGAAGATCAGGAGATCGACGCCGGCTTCGAGCAGCGCGTCGACTTGCTCGCGGAAGGCCTCGCGGGCCTCGCCGAAAGAGGTGGGGCCGAGCGGTTCGATGCGCACACCGAGCGGGCCCACGGCGCCGGCGACAAAGGGTCCGTCTTTTGCTTTTCGGGTCGCGGCGCTGGCGGCCGCCTCGCGCGCCACGCGGACGGCCGCGCGGTTGATGTCCTTCAGTTTTTCGGCGATGCCAAAGGCGGCCAGCCGCGGGCGGCTCGCGCCGAAGGTGTTGGTCTCCAGGATCTCGGCGCCCGCTTTGACGTATTCCTGGTGGATGCCGCGGACCAGGTCGGGCTGCGAGACGTTCAGCTCGTCGAAGCACCGGTTGATGAACACTCCGCGCGCATAGAGCATGGTACCCATGGCCCCGTCGGCCACCAAAACACGGCGGGACAGTTGATCGCGGAACTCCTGGGCGCGGGTACTGATAGATGTCGTCATGGGAAAGCGGTCGCAAAAACCGCTTCGGGCGCGGAAGATGCGATATTCCCGATTTTACCGCAAGTCCCAGGTGAGTTTGGCCATTTGGAAGGACGCCCAGCCTCGGTGGGGCATGCCTCAGCCTGCTCCGTGGCGCACGCTCTCAGCGTGCCGGGGTGCCCTTCCATGAGAAGACTACCTCTTACCTCCTGTCAACACAAAAATTCTCTGGCAGTGCTGGACCTCTCGGCCCCCGGCACCGCTTCCGCTACGCGATCCTCTCCCGCCAGAAAATTCAACTTCGGCGTGGGCGCCGCCCTCAGTTCTCCCGTCACCCGATTCGCTCGTCTGTCCCGCCTCACTTCCATTCGCACTCGCGCCCGCTTCCTTGCGTAATCGGCGGCGCGGTTCCATTTGGAGTCCGTCGTTCGGGCGCTGCCATCTCTGGGTCGGTCTCAATCCATGGATTCGCTTGCGCGATCCACAAACCGGATCGAGGGCACCACGCAGTCGCCCGGACACGGCGGCAAGACGAGAGTACTCCGGTCACGTTCTTACCAGGGCAAACTCCTCATGCCAAATTCGTTAGTTCGTCCTCGCCATACTGGAACCGATGCTAGCCATCACGCTTTCCAATAATTCACGCAGCCGCTCGGCTGGTAGCTGGTCCGGTTGCGCGTCTGCTGGCAGCCGGACGACCCGCACCACACGCACGTCCCGTAAACCGGCGGCCGCCCGATCACTCCCCATCCGGCCGGTTTCATCACCATCCAGGAGCAGCACCACTCCCGCGGCGAACCGCTCCCGCGGCGAACCGCTCCCGCAGCAGCCGCGCCGGATGTTCGTAGAGCTCCGCGCCCATCAGCGCCACCACGTTTTCATAGCCCGTCGCCTGGTACACCTTCAGGCAATCGAAGAAACCTTCCACCACAATCACCGTGTCGCAGCTCGTCGCCGCCGCCCGATGAAAATTGAACAGCACTTGGGATTTCCCAAAGCCCCCCGGAAACTTGTACCGTGGCTCGCTTCCGTCCAACGAGCGGCCCGCATACCCTACCAGTCCGCCTCCCTCGTTGTGAATCGGAATCACCACCCGTCCCCGCATCAACCCCGGTCCTGGATAGAAACCCACGCCGAATCGGGCCGCCGTGCGGGTGGCGATGCCCCGGCCGGACAGGTAAGCATGCGCGCAATCCACACCGCGCAATGTGAAATTCAACGGTGGGTTGCAGAACACTTTTCTTTTCGTAACCCGTTGCTTGGTCCGCACCTCATCCGGCATCGCCGCAACCGCAAACCCATCCCTCAGCAGTAACGCGGCTTCGCGCACCGCGCATCCTTCCAGTAAGGCCACCAAGTCCAACAGGTCGCCACCCGCTCCGCACGAGAAACAGTGAAAAGATTTTCCGTTCCAAGTCCACGTGGAAGGCATCGCGCCCTTCCCCACCGTGGATCGGACACCGGCCTCGATACCGGCCCCTACGGCCCTGCAGACCTTCCACCCGGTAGTGTTTCAACACCGCCTCCAGCGACACGCCTTGTTTGATGGCGGCGAAATTCACGGTTTCGCTCTTCACGCTACCACCTCCTCTCGCGCCCGGCTGTGACGCAGCGGATCATTACTGCTCCCCGCTCTTCCACAAGCTGATCAACAACACCGCCAACCGTCGCGCCACCCCCACCACTGCTCGCTGTTTGGCCCGCTTACTCCCCTTGCCTCCCTCGATGATTTGCAGCCCCCAACGCCGCAGATCGCTGTCTTGCCCAAACGGCCCCAGGACGTATTGCGCACACTGCACCAGCATCTTCCGCATATAACTATCTCTCGCCCGGGTGATTCGTAGCTCCGGATGGCTTTCTCCGGAATCGTCCAACCGCGGACGCAATCCCAAATACGACCCAAAATCCCGGCTGCGCGAAAACCGCTTTTATCTCCCACCGTCAGCATGAATCCCACGGCCGTCAGCGTCCCCACTCCGTTCACCTGGCTCAATCGGCGCTCTCCGGATACCGCGTCCGCGCCCAGTGTTCCACCGTGCAATCGTAGCGGTAGATCTCCTCGTTCAGCTTGTCGATCACTTCCAGCAGCGGTACCGCCGCGGGACGCAGCCCTTCCGGAATCGCTGCTCCTACCTCGTGCGGAAACGTCATGCTGGCGCACTCCGGCAACCGCCCCCCGGTGGCCTTCACCACTCCGCGTACGCTGCTGATCAACCGCGTGCGCGTCTCCACCAGGTTGTCGCGCATGTGCAGCAGCGTCAAATCCATCTGCGCGGCTTCGGC
>Ga0116216_10003521_pt1 | contig 10179 bp, 10 predicted proteins | sample Sb_taG_11_FD_89696 | JGI IMG/M metagenome (GOLD analysis project Ga0116216, IMG submission 89696) | Peat soil microbial communities from Weissenstadt, Germany - Sb_50d_3_AS metaG | ecosystem: Environmental > Terrestrial > Soil > Wetlands > Peat | place: Germany: Weissenstadt | collected 2010-09-21
CGTTTGATCCGACGATCTGGCCGCCGCCCGTCCAAACGCCCACGAATCGTTCAAAGGGGCTGGCAGCCAAAGCGGCGGGCATCGGCGCGGAAAGGACGATCGCCGCGGCGAGGCCCAATGCCTTCATCGGCGGCGCGCGAAGCCAGGACACGAAAGACATTGTCGCTCTCCCTTTTCGGACATTGGGTCAGTCAATTGGCGCCGCCTCCGAGCGGCATCGTACGGCGGCCGAGCCGAAGAAGGAAGGTGACGACAGGCCTCAGGATCAGGAGATCGGCGACGAGCGCCGCGAGCATGGCGAACGCCCCCAACCAGCCGAACAGACGAAGCGTCGGGAGGTTAGAGAAGACGAGCGCCGCGAGCCCGCAGGCGAGCACGAGAGTGGTGAGGATGAGCGCGGGCCCCATGAGCACCGTCGCCCGCTCGACGGCGACCGCCGGATCCTCGTTGCTCCGTCTTTCCTGGGTCATGCGGTTGAGGAAGTGGATGGACGCGCTCAGGCTCAAGCCGAACGAGACGAAAAGCGCCACGACGCTGGAGAATTGCAGGCCGAAGCCGAAGAGACTCAGGAGCGCACCGCCGGCGATGACGGGGAAGATTCCCGACGGCAGACAGGCGAGGCCGATGCGGGCCGAGCGGAACGCAAAGCCGATAAAGGCGGCGATGAAGGCGAATTCTATGGTCAGCGCCCGGTTCAGCTTGTTGATCATGTCGGCGCTGTTGCGCGCGGCGATTACCGAGAGTCCGGTCACCGCGATCCCATAGCCCGGGTTAGCCTTGCGCACGCCGTTGAGCCGCCTTTCGATCTGAGTGACGATCGGCGCGAGCTGCGTCAGGCTGCTGTCTGGCACGAGGCCGAAGACGATGACCGAGTTCTCGTCCTTGGCGATGAAGCGCCGCATGAGAAAGACCGGAAGCTCACCGACAAATTGGCGGAGCGCGTCGACGCCAGTCAGGCCCATCTGCTCAGCCAGCCAGCGCCGCAGCGAATCGAGCGACCACACGTTGCCGACTCCCGGCTGGGTCTCCAGAGTTCTCTGGACGTCGGCGATCGTCGCGAGCGTCTGTGGCGTGTAAAGGCTCATTCCCGGCGGGAACGTGATCATCACCTGGATTGGATTCGACCCGCTGATCTCCGAGTCGAGCTGGCCGCTCGCCGCCACCGCCTGCTCCTTGTCGGGAACCTCGTCGGCGAGGCGGTAGCTTGGCGTGAGGCCGGAATAGACGACCGCGAGACCCGCAACGACCACGAGGTCCACGAGGCTGAAAAGGGCCGGACGGCTCACCATGCGCCGAGCGATCCAGTCGCAGAAGCGGCGGAGCGCCGTCACGCCCGGATCGGCGGCCTTCAACGCTGCCACCAGGCGCGCTTCGTCGCGGATGAGCAGCACGCCGAATGTGGGCACAAGCGAGAGCACGCTGACGAGCGCGACGGCGGTCGCGAGGAACCCCGCCTCGCCGAAGCCGCGGATGAGGTCGCTCGAAGAGGCGAGCAAGCCGAGCAGCGAAAGACCCGCAGCGGCGTGGGTGAGCACGCACGCCGGGCCGACGATGAGAATCGCGTTGCGGAAGGCGGTGCGCTTGTCGCGCCCGGCCATCAGCTGATCGCGCGCCGCGAACGTCAGCTGCATGCTGTCGGAAAAGCTGATCACCATGATGAGCGGCGTCATCACGTTGAGAAACATATTGAGGCGAAATCCGAGCCATCCGAGCGCGCCGAGCGCGAACAGGATCGCAAGGAGCGGTGGCGCCGCGGCGACGACCATGAGCGAAAAGCGCCGGAAGAAGAGCCCCGCGATCGCGCATCCGAGCGCAAAACCCACGGCGTTGTAGAGGATCCGGTCGCGCTCGAGAGCGTGGCGGATTTCGAGCTGCATGACTGGCACGCCAGTGAGTTCACCGGTGAGGCCTGTTCCCTGCAGGTCATCGGCCATCGCCTGGCGGATGTCGTTAACGACCGCCTCGAGCTTGCCGCGGTCGACGGCCGAGGGCTCGAGCGAAAGGATAATGACCGCGAGCCGGCCGTCGTCCGAGAGCAGCTTGCCGCGGATGATCTCGTTGCTCTTCACCCGGTCGACGAGCCCATTGTAGGCGCTTCCCTCCGGCAGTGGGTCGGGAAAGAGGGGCTCCGGCATCCCGCCCTCCGGGGCGGGCTCACGCGCGGAAAACATCGAGAGAGCGCCGCGCGTCCCATCGATGAGTTGAACGTCGGCGACGAAGCCGCGCAGCTTGTCGACCGACTCGCGCGCCAGCAACGATTGGCCGCTCACCACGATCAGGACGTCGTATTCGCTCGACGGGAAGTCGCGCGAGACCTCCTCGAATTGCTTGAACGCCGGGTCGTTCGAGCGGAACAGCTGGCTGAGCGAGTCGTCGATCCTTATTCGCTGGATTCCCACAACAGCCAACAAGGCGAGCACAAGCGCGAGCAGAACCGTCGTCGCCGGCGCCTTGAACGGAATGAGCGCGAGCCGCTCGGCGCCGAATGCGATGCTGCGCCGGCCGCTGGCCGGCTCAGCCGTTGGGACCTGTCGATCGGGGGCGTTCAAAGGCGGCTTCATCAGAGCAACGAAGAGAGACAGCATTGGCGCGGCGACGCGCGCTCGCGCCCATCGGGCCGCCGCGCCGCGAAAGAGAGAGCGCTTTGTTCGCCTCGTTGCTTTTTTTCGCTTTGAGCGGTCAGAAACGGAAACGCCATCTTGGGCTCCCGATGCGATCCGGTCTCTTTTCCCGAGCCGCCGACTATCTCGGCCTCCCTAGCCTGACTTTCCCAACTGAAGGGGTCAAGGGCCATAGCTAGAACGCGCCGCGCCCATATTCCGTTCCACCCCGCCCATCTGGCGAGGGTGACGGCGCGGCGCGCCGGCGACATCTAAGTGCGGAAAGGAGCGCCATCATGTCCGATACATCCATCCCCTCCCCCTTGACCGCCTTCTCCGCCGCCGTCGCAGAACTTGTCCGGGGCGCGGCGCGGAGCGTCGTATCCGTGAAGTCGCAGCGCGCGCATTCGAGCGGTTTTGTCTGGCGCCCGGGTCTCGTCGTCGCAGCGGAGAACGCGCTTTCCGACGAGGGGGAGATCGACATCGTCGCCCACGACGGCGCCGCGACCCGGGCCGAGCTTGTCGGCCGCGATCCGTCGACCGACGTCGCGCTCCTGCGCGTCCAGCGCACGGACCTGCCGCAAGCCTCGCCCTCGGCCCGCGGCCCGACGGCCGGCGCGCTCGCGCTCGTCGTCGCCGCGCGGGAGGGCGCTCCCGCCGCGTCGCTCGGGATCGTCTCCTATTCCGGCCCGCAATGGCGCAGCATGCGCGGCGGGCTCATCGACGCCAGGATAGAACTCAGCGCGTTCTTGCGACGATCGAGCGAGGGCGGGCTCGCGCTCGATTCGGAAGGCCGCGCATTTGGCATGGCGGTCTTTGGTCCGAGGCGGCGCACCCTCGTCATTCCTTTTGCGACGATCGACCGGGTCGCGGCGACGCTCGTCGCCAAGGGCAGGATCGCGCGCGGATATCTGGGTCTCGGCCTGCAACCGGTGAAGCTCGAAGGCGGAGGCCTCGGACTGATGGCGATCAGCGTCGACGCCAAAGGCCCGGGCGCCACGGCAGGCGTCAAGCAGGGAGACGTGATCGTCGCGTGGAACGGGGAAGCGATCCGCGGCGTCCATCACCTCCTGCGCGCGCTTGGGCCTGACAGCGTCGGGACGACGGTCAAGCTTTCGCTCAGCCGGGCTGGGGAGCCGCTGGAGCTCGACCTCACGATCGGCGAGAGGCCGCAGGCGCCATGACGGAGGGGCCGATCGTCATCGCAATCGAGATCGGCGAGCCTGCGCTCGCCGATCGCCTCGCGGCGATTCTGGCTGACGTCGCTGGACTGCGTCTCGCCGCGCCGGGCGAACCCGCGGACGCGGCGCTGGTGGTCGGGCGAGAAAGGACGCCCAATCTCGAAGTCGCCTTAACCCCCCGAGAGCTCGATGTGCTGGCGTTGCTGGCGGAAGGGGCCTCGAACAAATCAATCGCGCGAACGCTCGCCATCTCGGTTCACACCGTCAAATTCCACATCGCATCCCTTTTCGACAAGCTCGATGCTGAAGGAAGGACCGAGGCCGTGGCTCAGGCGGCGCGGCTTGGCGCGATCACATTCTGAAACGAACGCGGTGCGCGTTGTCGCTTTGGCTACATGCCGTAGACCGCGAGCAGTACGCCGAACACCGGGATAGCGACAAGGCACACAGTCAGACTTAATCTAAGATAGACTGTCTTCCAGAATAGGATGCGCGACAAAAGCGCTATGCGATGCTTCGCCTCTTCCAGTTCAACATCCGGATCGTGAATGTACGTGAAATGATGGGCGGCGGCGTTGCGCGAAAGATGGAAGTTGCTTTTCTCCGTACGAAGATAGCGAGGAAAAATCGCCAGAATGAGAAAGAAATACGCGACTAGAAAAGGCGCCAAGATGACCCCGACGGGAATGTGGGCCAAATTTTTCTCATGCGCGCTCAGAATCGGCACCATCAGCAGCGGCAGAAACAGGAGCGTGATGTTGGCTTTGAAGTCGCTCGACCGAATGGCGTCAGTGTAGACGGCTGCAAAATCCCGGAAGTATTTAATTTCCTTCTGAATGCCTTCATCGCTCACGGGTCGTGCGCCGCCCCGAACGGTGACTTGATCGGCTAGGGTCTCCGGCATGCCCTGAAATTGTGAGAGCCGCTCCTCGCTGTCAAGCGCCAGCGCAATGACTCTCGGACGCTCTCAGTCCGATGTCTTCAGCTCTCTGCCGCCTGAACAGGACCAGAGTCCTTGCCTTTCGCCTCGACGTCGCGATCGACGAACTCAATGACGGCCATCGCCGCGTTGTCGCCTGGGCGAAAGCCCGCCTTCATGATGCGGGTGTAGCCGCCGTTCCTCATCTTGTAGCGGGGGCCGAGCACATCGATCAGTTTCTTGACGAGATCGGCGTCGCGCAGCCTCGAAATCGCAATGCGCCGCGCGTGCAGATCGCCGCGTTTGCCAAGCGTCACCAGTTTCTCGACCACCGGTCGAAGGTCCTTGGCCTTCGGCAGCGTCGTCATGATCTGCTCGTGCTTGATCAGGGCCTGAGCCATATTGGCGAACATCGCCTGCCGATGTTCGGCGGTTCGGTTGAAACGCCGCTTTGCGCGTCCGTGATACATTTGGCTCTCTCCTTACTCGGGTCTGCGGCCGCCGTGCCAAGGAACGGTCGCTCTTTTATGGGCGAATGGGGAGCAGCGAATGGCGAATGGGGTCACCTCTCGCTATTGGCCATTTCGCCATTCGCCTTGTCAGTAGTGCTCCTCGAACCGCTTTGCCAGGTCCTCGATGTTGTCGGGCGGCCAGCCCGAGACTTCCATGCCCAGGTGCAAGCCCATCTGGGCCAGCACTTCCTTGATCTCATTGAGCGACTTGCGGCCGAAGTTCGGCGTCCGCAACATTTCGCCCTCGGTCTTCTGGATGAGATCGCCGATGTAGGTGATGTTGTCGTTCTTGAGACAGTTGGCTGAACGGACAGAAAGCTCGAGCTCGTCCACCTTCTTGAGCAGCGCCGGATTGAATGCAAGTTCGGGGATCGCATGCTGCGCCTCTTCGCGGCGCGGCTCCTCGAAGTTGACGAATACGGCGAGCTGGTCCTGCAGGATGCGAGCCGCATAGGCGAGCGCGTCCTCGGGCGACATGGCGCCGTTGGTCTCGATCGTCATCGTCAGCTTGTCCTTGTCGAGGTCCTGGCCTTCGCGGGTGTTCTCGACCCGGTAGGAGACCTTCTTGACCGGCGAAAACATGCTGTCGATCGGCAGGAGGCCGATCGGCGAATCCTCGGCCCGATTGCGGTCAGCCGGAACGTAGCCCTTGCCGGTTGTCACGGTGAATTCGATCCGCAGGTCCGCGCCTTCATCGAGCGTGCAGATGACGAGGTTCGGATTGAGGATCTGGATGTCGCCGGTCGTCTGGATATCGCTGGCGGTGACGGCGCCCGGGCCGCGCCGCTTGAGCACCAGGCGCTTGACGCCCTCGCCCTGCATCTTGACCGCGATGTCCTTAACGTTGAGCACGATGTCGACAACGTCCTCGCGGACCCCCGGGATCGACGAGAACTCGTGCAGCACGCCGTCGATGTGGATCGAGGTGATCGCCGCCCCCTGCAGAGATGACAGCAAAACGCGGCGCAGCGAGTTGCCAAGGGTCTGGCCGAAGCCGCGCTCGAGCGGCTCGGCGACCACCGTCGCGGTGCGGCGCGGGTCTTCGCTTAGAACGACTTCGAGCTTCTTCGGCTTAATGAGTTCTTGCCAGTTCTTTTGAATCACGGCGAGGCCTTCCATTGGACGGATACGCGGCTTGGAGCGCGCGGGGGCGCGCGAGTTCCGCAAAGGCGCGCCCGACACGCGTCGGCGCGCAGAAAGTTCACACGCGGCGCCGTTTGCGCGGACGGCAGCCGTTGTGGGGAATGGGCGTCACGTCACGGATCGAGGTGACGTTGAAGCCCGCCGCCTGGATCGCGCGCAGCGCCGATTCGCGTCCCGAACCGGGACCAGACACCTCGACCTCGAGCGTGCGCATTCCGTGCTCGGACGCCTTGCGAACCGCGTCCTCCGCCGCGATCTGCGCCGCGAATGGGGTCGATTTGCGGGACCCCTTGAATCCCATCGTGCCGGCGGACGACCACGAGATCGTGTTGCCCTGGGCGTCGGTAATGGTGATCATCGTATTGTTGAACGTCGAGTTCACGTGGGCGACGCCCGACACAATGTTCTTGCGTTCGCGGCGGCGAACCCGGGTCGCTTCTTTTGCCATTAAGTTGGTCCTTCAATCGCGCGTCGGCGAGTCAATTCCTGATTGTGAGTACGAAACCCGAGATCACTTCTTCTTGCCCGCAATGGGCTTCGCCTTGCCCTTGCGGGTGCGCGCGTTGGTATGGGTGCGCTGGCCACGCACCGGCAACTGCTTGCGGTGCCGGAGGCCACGGTAGGTCCCGAGATCCATGAGGCGCTTGATGTTGATCGCGACCTCGCGGCGAAGATCGCCTTCCACGAGGTAATCGCGATCGATGGTCTCGCGGATCTGCATCACTTCCGCGTCCGACAGCTGGGCGACGCGGCGCTCGGAAGGAATATGCACCTTCTCGCAAATTTCCTCGGCCTTCTTGGGTCCGATCCCGTGAATATACTGAAGCGCGATGATGACGCGCTTGTTGGTCGGAATATTGACGCCCGCTATACGAGCCATTCGCTCACGCTCCATATCGGCGGCGCTTCCGCACTATGCTGAAGCGGCGCGGGACTGACCGTCTCGGCGTCCGGTGGAGGCCGGCCCATGCCGAGAACCTTTGAAAACGCAAAAAGTCCCATGCGCTCGCAATGGCGCCGGGACCCAGAACACGTTCGGGATGAGCGGCATTTAGTCACTGCGCAGCGCTTGTCAAGCAAAAAGCGCTGCCGGCGATCCGAGAGCGACTTCTAAGTGGAGGGCGACTCTGCCGCGAGATCGAACGCCGGCCCTCGCAAATTCGCCGGAATCCCTTTATAGCGCCACCGCCGCCCGCCAGAGAACGGCGAGGGACGCTCAAAGGAGCCCCAATGACAAGGATCATTTCCGCGCATCTGCGCTCGACCGCCGCCGCCTTCGCCCTCAGTCTCGGCGCAATTCTGGTCTTCGCCGATGCGGCTTCGGCCGACCCAAAGGTGCTGGCGACAGTCGACGGCTCGCCGATCACCGAGGATGACCTCAATGATGCGATGGCGGACATCGGCCCCGGTCTGCCGCAGAAGCTCGAGGGCGCCGCGCGGCAGAAATACGTGCTCGACTATTTGATCGACCTCAAGCTCGCGGCCAAAAAGGCTCAAGAAGAGAAGCTCGATCAAACGGCCGCGTTCGCGCGCAAGCTCGCCTATTACCGCGACAAGCTGTCGATGGAGGAACTGCTCGGGTCCGTCGCCAAAGCGGCGACCACGGACGAGGCGGAGCATAAAGCCTATGATGAGGCCGCCAAGGCCGAGCCGCCGCAGGAAGAGATTCACGCGCGACATATCCTCGTCCCGACCGAGGATGAGGCGAAGGCGGCGCTCGCCCGGATCAAGGGCGGCGAGGACTTCGCCAAGGTGGCGACCGAACTGTCCAAAGATCCGTCCGGCGACGGAGGCGATCTCGGATGGTTCACCAAGGACCGCATGGTGCCGGAATTTTCAGAAGCCGCTTTCAAGCTGAAGAAGGGCGAGGTGTCCGATCCAGTCAAGACCCAGTTTGGCTGGCATATCATCAAGGTGGAGGACACTCGCACCAAGTCCTTCCCGCCGTTCGAACAGGTCAAGGATCAGGCCGCGCGCTACGTCGCCCAGAAGGCGGAAAGCGAGACGATCGCCCAACTGCACAACGCGGCGAAGATCCAACTGTTCGACGCGGACGGCAAGCCGATGCCGGCTCAGCCCGAAGCCGCCCCGGATAAGGGCGGCGGGGACGCGCAAGGTAAGGATGCGTCACCCGGCGCCGAAAAGCCCAAGACTCCCTGACGTCAATTCTCTCGAGAGCGGACCTGCCGGCCTGCTCCCGACCATCGACTGGGATCACGCATGGCCGCCCCTGCCCCGCTCTCCCCGCTTGCGCCGAAGAAGTACCCCGCTCTTCCGCCCATCGGCGGCGTCCGCTTCGCGACCATCGCCGCGGGCGTGCGCTATGCCGGGCGAACCGACGTCATGATGGCGCTGTTCGACGAGCCGGCCGCGGTCGCGGGCGTGTTCACCCGCTCGAAATGCCCTTCCGCGCCTGTGGACTGGTGTCGGGCCCAGCTCAAGGGCGGCAAGGCGCGGGCGCTCATTGTCAACTCCGGCAACGCCAACGCCTTCACCGGCCACGCCGGAATCAGCGCGGTCGAGCTCGTCGCCGAGGCCGCGGCCAAGACAATTGGCGCGATGTCGAACGAAATCTTCATGGCCTCGACCGGCGTAATCGGCGAGCCTCTCGATGGCGCCCGCATCGCCCGCGTGCTCGGGGAACTCGCTTCGGAGGCGAAAGCCGACCGGCTGATGGACGCCGCGAAGGCGATCATGACGACCGACACCTATCCCAAGATCGCCACCGCGCGCGTCAAGCTCGGAGAGGCGGACGTGACGATCAACGGCATCGCCAAGGGCGCGGGGATGATCGCCCCGGACATGGCGACGATGCTGTCCTACGTATTCACCGACGCGCCGGTCGCCTCCGGCGCGCTGCAGACGATGCTGTCGAAATCGGTCGAGCGCTCATTCAACGCGATCACCGTCGACAGCGATACGTCGACTTCGGACACGCTGATGGTTTTCGCTACCGGCGCCGCCAAGGACGCGCCGCCTATCGAGGACGGCGCCGATCCGCGCGCTGCCCCTTTCCGCCGCGCGTTGGACAAGCTCCTGCGCAATCTCGCCCAGCAGGTCGTGCGCGACGGCGAGGGCGCCCGAAAGTTCATCGAGGTCAATGTCGAGGGCGCGGCGACCCGGAAGGCGGCCAAGCGCATCGCGATGTCGATCGCCAATTCGCCGCTGGTCAAGACCGCCTGCGGCGGGGAGGACGCCAATTGGGGCCGGGTTGTCATGGCGGTCGGCAAGGCGGGCGAGAAGGCCGAGCGCGACAGGCTCGACATCTGGTTCGGCAAGATTCGCGTCGCCCATCAGGGCCTACGCGACCCAGCCTACGACGAGGCCGCAACCTCGGCCTATATGAGGCGCGACACGATCGCGATCACGGCCGATCTGGGGATCGGGCGCGGACGCGCCACGGTCTGGACCTGCGATCTCACCAAGGAATACGTCGCGATCAACGGCGACTATCGCTCGTGAACCTTCTGCTGGTGGTCGCGGCGGCTCTCGTCGACGCCGACGGCCGCGTGCTTCTCTCCCAGAGGCCCAAGGGCAAGGCGCTGGAGGGTCTATGGGAGTTTCCCGGCGGCAAGATCGATGCGCACGAGCGGCCGGAGGATGCGCTGGTTCGAGAGCTTCGCGAAGAACTCGGGATCGTCGTCAAAACCCCCTGTCTCGCGCCACTCACCTTCGCGAGCTACGCTTACGACGAGTTCCATCTGCTGATGCCGCTCTACGTCTGCCGCAAATGGGACGGCATGGTTCAGCCGCTCGACGGCCAGGCGCTCAAGTGGGTGCGTCCGAAGGACATGCGGGCCTATCCCATGCCGCCTGCGGACGAA